>JACRYN010000020.1_pt1 | contig 112284 bp, 93 predicted proteins | sample 8023231 | NCBI WGS metagenome assembly JACRYN01 (sample SAMN15756473, study PRJNA655841) | gut metagenome | isolation source: fecal sample D84 from domestic dog with diarrhoea | host: Canis lupus familiaris | place: South Africa: Mmabatho, Mahikeng | collected 2019-09
CTGTAGGAGCGAGCTTGCTCGCGAAAAACGTCAACGATGACGCGTGCTTCCTGAATGAACGCGGCGCCTGTGAGTTCCTCGCGAGCAAGCTCGCTCCTACATAAAGCAATGAGGTTTACGCCAGGCTCTTGCTGACCACCTCAAACACATCGCTGGACAGCTCACCCGCGCCCAGGATGCGCTCCAGCTCCGCTTTCATCAGCGCCTGCCGTGCGCTGTCGTATTTACGCCAGCGTGTCAGCGGCGCCAGTTGGCGCGAGGCGATCTGCGGGTTCAAGGTATTGAGCTGGATCACCAGGTCCGCCAGGAAGCGATAGCCCGAGCCATCCGCCGCATGGAAGTTGATCAGGTTCTGCCCGGCAAATGCGCCCACCAGTGCGCGCACCTTGTTGGGGTTCTTGATGGTGAACGCCGGGTGCTCCATCAACGCCTTGACCCGTGCCAGCCCGCCCGGCAAGGTGCTGCCGGCCTGTACGCTGAACCATTGGTCCATGACCAGCGGGTTGTCCTTGAAGTTTTCGGCAAACACCGCCAAGGCCTGGGCTTTCTCTGCTTCGAACGGCGAGTTCACCAACACCGCCAACGCCGTCAGGCGTTCGGTCATGTTATCGCTGGTGTCGAACTGATCCAGGGTGGCCGCCAATACTTCTGGCTTGCCGCTGAGCATCAAGTAAGACAGCGCGATGTTCTGCAGCGCACGGCGGGCGAAGTGCTCGGCCTCTGCCACGTAAGGCGTTTGCTTGGACAGCTCGCGGTTGGCCTGGTAGCGCAGCCACAAGCCTTCGAACAGGTTGTCGGCCAGTTGCTTGCGGGCAAACTCGCGGGCAGCGTGGATGGCATCCACATCCGCCACTTCGCTGATTTCCGTGAGATAGGCTTCGCTCGGCAGCGAGAGCATTTCGGCGACCATGGCCTGGTCCAGGCTTTCATCGCTCAACACCGTGCGCAGCGCGTCGATCAAGCGCTGATCAAGCTTCAGCGGCTGGCCAGCCTGGTGTTGGCCGATCAGTTCCTGCAATACCTGCACAGCCAACTGCTGGCCAGCATCCCAGCGGTTGAAACCGTCGCTGTCGTGCTGCATCAGGAACATCAGTTGATCGCGGCTGTAGGGGAAGCTGAGCTTCACCGGCGCCGAGAAACCACGCAGCAACGAAGGCAAGGGTTTTTCAGCGATGTCGACGAAGGTAAACGTCTGCTCCGCTTCGGTCACCGAGACTACCCGCGAAGTGTCGCCCGCTGTCGCTTCACCGGCCAGGCGCAAGGCAATGCCGGCGCCCTGCCCGTCCAGCAAGCCCAGCTCCACCGGGATCACAAAGGGCAATTTCTCGACCTTGTCCGGAGTCGGCGGGCAGCTCTGGCGGAAGGTCAGGCTGTAGGTCTTGGCCGCCGCATCGTAAGCCTCGCTTACCGCCAGGCGCGGGGTACCGGCCTGACTGTACCAGCGCTTGAACTGGCTGAGGTCGGCGCCATTGGCGTCTTCCATGGCCTTGATGAAGTCGTCGCAGGTCACGGCCTGGCCGTCATGGCGTTCGAAATACAGGTCGCTGCCTTTGCGAAAGCCCTCGGCACCGAGCAAGGTGTGGATCATGCCGACCACTTCCGAGCCCTTTTCATACACGGTCAGGGTGTAGAAGTTGGAGATCTCGATAAAGCTGTCCGGGCGCACGGCGTGGGCCATGGGGCCGGCATCTTCAGCGAACTGGTGGGTACGCAGGTACGCCACGTCCTGGATGCGTTTGACCGTGGCCGAGTTCATGTCGGCAGAGAAGCCCGAGTCACGGAACACGGTGAAGCCTTCCTTGAGCGACAGTTGGAACCAGTCGCGGCAGGTCACGCGGTTGCCCGACCAGTTATGGAAGTATTCGTGGGCGACGATGGCTTCAACGCGCTGGTGAGCGGCGTCTGTAGCGGTTTCGGCGCGGGCCAGCACGGCACTGGAGTTGAAGATGTTAAGGCCCTTGTTCTCCATGGCGCCCATGTTGAAATCGTTGACCGCCACGATCATGAAGATGTCGAGGTCGTACTCGCGACCATAAGTTTCTTCGTCCCAGCGCATGGATTTTTTCAGGCTGGTCATGGCGTGCTGGCACTTGTCGATGTTTTCCGGCTCGACGTAGATGCGCAACGCGACTTCGCGGTTGGTCATGGTGGTGAAGCTGTCTTCGACGCACCACAGGTCACCGGCCACCAGCGCAAACAGGTACGCCGGCTTCTTGAACGGATCTTCCCAGGTCGCCCAATGCCGGCCGTCTTCGCCAGGGCCGCTGGCAATCGGATTGCCGTTGGACAACAGCACCGGGTAGCTGTGTTGCTCGGCGATCACCGTGGTGGTGAACACACTCATCACGTCCGGGCGGTCGAGGTAATAGGTGATCTTGCGGAAACCTTCGGCCTCGCACTGGGTGCAGAACATGCCGCTGGATTTGTACAAACCTTCCAGGGCGGTGTTGGTTTCCGGGTGGATCTTGACGGTAGTGTCGAGGGTGAAGGTCTCACTCTTTGGCTGCACGGTCAGGTGGCTGTCGGTCAGCTGGTAGTCAGCGTCCGTGAGCGGCTGGTCGGCCAGGTTGACACTCAACAGCTCAAGTTGCTGGCCGTCGAGCACCAATGGTGGCAAACCGGTACCACGCTCGGGATTGCGGCGCATCACCAGCTGCGCGTGGACCAGGCTGTGGTCCTCGAACAACTCGAAGGTCAGGTGCGTCTCGTCGATCAGGTAGTCCGGCGCCTGATAGTCCTTCAGGTAAATCATCTTCGGTTGTTCGGTGCGCATGCTTGGGATCCTTCTACTGATGCACGGCGAGCTGGTAGGCCGTGTATTTACGAATGTTGATGACGCCGGTGTCGAAGATCAGGTATTGGCCCTTGATCCCCAGCAGCGTGCCTTCGGCAATCGGGTTCTTGTCCAGGTTGAAGCTGACGATCTTGGTCGGATACTGCTCGACCGGGTAGCGGATTTCAATCGGCTCGATGTCGGCAATGGTTTGGATGGCTTGCAGGCCAAAGCGTTCCTGCAAACCCAGCAAGCCCTCGGCGCAAGAGGCAAACAGCTCATCACGCACCTGCTTGAGGTCCACCGATTGCGCGTCGCCCTTGAGCAAGGCACGCCAGTTGGTCTTGTCGGCCACTTGGCTGCGAAACAGATCTTCGACGAAGCCCGATTGCTGGCGCGTCGCCACGCGCATGATCGGCAGCGCCTGGCTGGCGCCCTGGTCCAGCCAACGGGTGGGCAACTGCGTAGCACGGGTAATGCCGACCTTGATCCCCGACGAGTTGGCCAGGTACACCACGTGGTCGGTCATGCAGAATGTCTCGCCCCAACCCGGATCGCGGCAGGTGCCGGCGTCGTAATGGCAGCGCTCGGGGCTCATGATGCACAGGTCACACTGGGCCAGCTTGGTCATGCACGGGTAGCAATAGCCCTGGCTGAAGCTGGTCTTGGTCTTGCGCCCGCAATGGCTGCAATGAATCGCGCCCAGGTATTCCAGGCGTACATGGGTGCCGATCAACGGATTGACCGGCACCTCGGTGTCGCCCAGGCGAAAGGCGTATTGAACGGTCGGCTCACCGAGTTGCGCCGACATTTTGCTGACTGCACCGCGACCAATTTCAATCAATGGATCGCATCCGACTTGAACAGGATGTTCGCCACCGGCTCTGACTTGGACGCGCACTCCTGCGGGCCCATATAGCCGGTGCGCTGCTCTTCGGGCAGGTTCTGGATCTCCCAGGCGATCATCGCTTGCAACGACAATTCGCGCTGCTCGGCGGTGAGCTTGCGGCCATCGGACCATTTGCCGATCTCTACCGCGAGCTTGAGGCTCTCGTAGATGTCCGGGGTGATGTTTTCGATCATTTCAGCAAAAGAGGACATAAGGCTCTTCCTTATCAAAGAGACGCTTTGCGACGGTTGTACAAACCACCGAGCAAACCCGTCAAGCAACCGATGACCAACCCGCCCACATGGGCCGCGTTGGCGATTTCGCCGAAACCGATCATCGAGACCAGCCCCGACAGGCAGAGCAGCAACCACACCAGCATCATCACCAGTACCCCACGGGGCAGGCGATAGGCCGGGTTGGGCGACAATAATTGAAAGATCCAGCAGTGCCCGAGCAGGCCGTACAACACGCCGGACAAGCCGCCAAACAAGCCGGGGCCACCGTAGGCGTATTGCGCGTAGTTGGAAACCAGGCTGAACAACAGGGTCAGGCCCAGCAGGTTGATGCTGCCCTGGCGCGCTTCAATGCGCCGACCCAGCTCCCAGTACCACATGCCGTTCATCGCCAGATGCAGGATGCCGAAGTGGATCAGCATCGGCGTGACCAGGCGCCACCACTGCCCCGAGGCAAGCGTGTCGGCCAACGGTGTGAACTGGATGTACTCGCCCAGCACCCGGAACGGCAGGAAGGTCAGCCAGGCCATGGTTTGCAGGTTTTCACCCAGCAGGGTCACCGCACCCACAATCAGGCTGGCCAACAGCACCAGTGCGGTGACTGGGCTGTGGCGCACCTGCTGGACAAAACCTGGCCGCGTAACCGGCGCCTGCTCGGGAATATCCAGTTGCTGGTCGGGGTCGCCAGCGGGGAAGCGTTGATACAACACGCGCACATCGTCGCTGATGGCCTCGGGCACCCACAGCACCTGTTCACCGGCCTCCTCGCTGACGCGGTGCGGCACCTGCATGCGGTGCAGCAACTTGACGAAACCACCCAGGTCAACGCTCAGGGGCAAGCGCAATACAGCTACGGTACTCATGGAATGGCCTCTGGTCGCTCAACGTCGACCCATACGAATTTACGCGGATCCAGCTGGGTTTCCTGGTCCAGCCGATACGCCACCAGCTTGCCGTACAGCACCGCGCTGTAGTCCAGGCAGGCCAGGTTCGGGCGGATCGGCGCCGGTTTGCCGCTGCGCCAGTAGTGGCCGACGAACAACAGCGGTTCATCGACGCCATAGCGCAGCAGGGAATTCTTTTGCGTGGACGACAACGGCGTGCGTGCCACCGGCTCTGGCAAGGCGTCGGGCTGGAACACGATGTCGCCGTAGGTCTTGGGGTCGTCTTCCCAGAACTTGGTGCGAAAGAACGACCGCGTCAGGCCATCGCCACCGGTCAGGGTGAGCCCATCGGGCAGGCGCATATCGGTGCCGCGCAACAGGCGATCGAATGCATTGCAGGCGAAACTGCCCGGTACGGCGGCGGCTTGCAGGAAGTGTTGGTCGATGCAGCCGTCCGGGAAGGTGGCGCGCAGCGGCTGGATAAAACTGTCGTCCCAGCACGCGTGCACTACGCGAAAACGCCCGGCGTCGACAAACAGCGGCATGTCGTAGAACCAGCCGAGGAAGTCGTGCCAGTCGGCCGGGTGGTGTTCGAACTGGGTCAGGGTCTCTTGGATCAAGCGGGCGTGGCGCGGGTTGTGCTCACGCACGAACTGCTTGCCACTGCCCGGCGGTGCCGGCGTGGTCCAGCCCAACGCATTGAACTCGTGGTTACCCATGATGCACAGCGCCTGGCCGGCCTCGGTCATATCGTGGACGATATGCAGCGCCTCACGGATGCGTGGGCCACGGTCGATGATATCGCCCAGGAACACAGCCATGCGTGACGGATGGCGCCAAGTGCCGCCCTGCTTGTGGTAACCCAATTGGTCGAGCAAGTGCTCAAGGGTATGAGCGCAACCATGCACGTCACCAATCAGGTCGTAGCTACGCGCGGGATCGAGCATCAGTCGCCTCCACCTCCCAAGCGGCTGCCCCAGCCCAACTTGGTGCGGCACACTTCGTAGTAGTTGTGATCCAGCGGGTGGATCAAGCGCAACTTCTGTGCCTTCTTGCTCACGGTGATGGTGTCACCGGGGGCGCAGGTGAAATGGTTCTGCCCGTCGCAGGAGACTTGCGGGTAGATTTGCATGTCTTTGGACACCACGATTTTCAGCTCACTGTTGCCATCGACCACAATTGGCCGACTGGACAACATATGGGGGTACATCGGCACGATCACAATGGCATCGAGCTTGGGGTGCATGATCGGGCCGCCGGCCGACAGCGCGTAGGCGGTAGAACCGGTGGGCGTGGCGACGATCAGGCCGTCGGCCTTCTGACTGCAGACGAACTGGCCATCAATGTACAGCTCGAACTCGATCATGCGCGTGGACTTGCCGGGGTGCAGCACCACGTCGTTAAGGGCATCGCCCTGGCCGATCGCCTCGCCATGGCGGCGCACTTCGGCCTGCAGCAGGAAGCGGTTCTCCACCAGATAATGGCCGTCGAGCACCTTGGCCACTTCGACTTCCAGCTCATCGGGGCGGATATCGGTCAGAAAGCCCAGGCTGCCACGGTTGATGCCCAGTACCGGCACGTTATGCCGCGCCAGCGCCCGGGCGGCGCCGAGCAGGCTGCCATCGCCACCGACCACGATGACCATGTCGCACACCTCGCCGAGCATCTTGCGCGACGAGGTTTGCAGGCCGTGGCCGGGGAGGATTTCAGCGATGGTGTCTTCGAGGATCACATGCAGGTGGCGCTCGAGCAGAAACTTCTTCAGCCGGCGGACGGTGTCCAACACCTGGGTACTGCCCAGGCGACCGATAATGCCGATATTGCGAAATTGCTCCATGGGGCTCCTGCGGGATCTGGGGTGAGGCAAAAAGAGCGATTATGGGCGAAAGGCCGCCTCAGGCAAAATCCTTTGTCGCCGCCAAGCCTTGATGACAATGGTTCTCAGGCACCTTCTGCGCGCTGAAAAGGCTATGCTCGGACCATGACCCCATTCCCCGACTTGCACACCCTGCCCCGCCAACTGCGCCACCCCGAGGTGCGCGACCTGGCGTGGGTGATGCTCGCGCCGCCGATGCTGGCGCAGACGCCTTGGCCGCAGCGCCATCCGCTGGCGGGCAGTGACTGGGTGCAAGCCCCTCACCAACTCGAAGCCTGGCTGCGCCAGCTGGACCAGGACAGCAGCGCGTTGCAGCAGTGGCTGAGCCTGTCACGTACCCGGCGCCTGGGCCTGTACTACGAGCGCTTGTGGCAATTTGCGGTGCAGCAGGCGCCGGGTGTGGAGTTGCTGGCCGCCAACCTGCCGATCCGCCGTGCCGGGCACACGCTGGGCGAACTGGACATGCTGCTGCGCGACCGCGATGGGGTGCACCACCTGGAACTGGCGATCAAACTCTACCTCGGCCCGCAGGACGGCAACGGCCAGGACGCTACGCAATGGCTGGGGCCTGGCTGCCATGATCGGCTGGACCGCAAACTCGCGCATCTGGCCGAGCATCAATTGCCAATCTCCGCGCGGGCAGAAAGCCGCGAGGCCTTGGCGGCGCTGGATATCCAAGCGTTCGATGCGCACTTGTGGCTCGGTGGCTATCTGCTCTACCCCTGGCCCGGCGCGGCGCTCTCCCCCCTAGGCGCACACCCGCAGCATCTGCGTGGGCGCTGGTTGCATCAGCGCGACTGGACAGACTTTGTCAGCACCCGCCCGGCGGGCCGCTGGCAACCCCTGCCCCGCCATGCCTGGCTGGCGCCCGCGCATTACCCGGCCGATGAAGTGTGGAGTGAGGTGCAGATGCAAGACTGGCTGGCAGAGCTAGACCCAATGGCCCCGGCGCAGTTGCTGGTGCGCATGGTGGCGAACGGTGAGGAGTGGGAGGAAGCCGAGCGGTTGTTTCTGGTGGCTGATCTTTGGCCGAATGTGCCGGGGACAGGCTGATAGGTGTGGGGTGTTTGAGGGCCTCATCGCAGGCAAGCCAGCTCCCACAGTTTGACCGCGCCGCTGGCTTGCCTTTTGTAGGAGCGAGCAAGCTCGCTCCTACAGAATTGACCGCAGCGCCGATTCCATGTGGGAGCTGGCTTGCCTGCGATGGCGATAGCCCAGGCGCTACAGCTTATCGATGTGCTGATACTCCAACTGCAACCCCACCGCCAATTCCTCAGCCCGCCCCAACCTGATCGGCCCACGCTCGATGTCAATCAACATGCCTGGGCACTTCAATCGCGGCAGCGCGCCAATCGCCTTGAGCCGCCCATCGGTCACCACCAGCAACTTCTGTTGCTCGGCGGGATAGCGCTTGCGCCGTGCCGCCAACCAATGCCCCGCCTCCGTCAGCGCAGCCAGCAACGGCGTCCCGCCGCCTGCTCCCAACTGCTCCAACCAATCGGACAAGCCTTTCGCCGCCTTCAAACCTTGCACCTGCCACTTCGGCGATTGCCCGCTGGCCGTCAATAACGCCATACGCGCCCGCTGGCGATAAGCATCATCAAACAGCTGGGCCAGCAGCCCCTTGGCATCGGTCAGTGCCCGATGGCGCCGCGTGGACGCCGAGGCATCGACAATCACCAGCCACAGTTCAGGAGCCGACCGGCTGCGCAGGTGGAACAGCAGGTCCTCACGGCATTGCGGCCGCCCACCCAGCAACGTGCCCGGCCAATTGATCGCCCCGCGCTGTGCGCTGCGGGCCTTGCCCTGCCGGCCGGTGTTCAATCGCCCCGCCTGGGGCCGGGCATCCGCCCCCGCGTCAGGTCGGGGGCGGATGCCTAGGGCTTTTTTGGCCAGGTGGGTACATCGCGGCGTGCGCCCGTGGGCAAGGCGGGGGCGGGCATATCGCCCCACTGGCCTTGGCCGGGCGAGGTTTCAGAAGATGAGGACGACGGCCCGTCATCCGGCTGGGGCGGCGCGCCTGCCGGGGTTTGCTGCTGGCGGCGATGGCGCAAGGCGAACTCCGCCACCGCGTCGATATCTTCCTGCTCGATAGCAGCGGCGCCACGCCAAGCCGCATGGGCACGGGCGCCACGCAACCAGACCAGGTCGGCACGCAGGCCGTCGACCCCAGCGGCAAAGCAGCGCTCGGTGATGCGGGCCAACGCCTGGTCATCCAGGGCGATACTGTCTAGCCGCGCCCGCGCCAGGGTGCAGCGTTCGCGCAAGGCAGCTTGCGCTGGCGCCCACTGCGCGCAGAACGCAGCCGGGTCAGTGTCGAAATCCAGGCGACGCCGGATGATCTGCCCGCGCTCGGCGGGCAGAGTCTGCCCGCTCAAGGCCACGTTGAAGCCGAAGCGGTCGAGCAACTGCGGGCGCAGCTCGCCCTCCTCCGGGTTCATGGTGCCGATCAGTACAAAGCGCGCCGCATGGCGATGGGAAATCCCGTCGCGTTCGATCAGGTTGGTGCCGCTGGCGGCTACGTCCAACAGCAGATCCACCAAGTGGTCGGCCAGCAGGTTGACTTCATCCACGTACAGCACGCCGCCGTCAGCCTTGGCCAACACACCCGGGGAGAATTGCGCACGGCCTTCGCCCAGTGCTGCGTCCAGGTCCAGGGTGCCGACCAGGCGCTCTTCGGTCGCCCCCAGGGGCAAGGTTACAAACTGACCGCTGGCCAGCAGGTCTGCCAGCCCACGGGCCAGGGTCGACTTGGCCATGCCGCGTGGCCCTTCGATCAGCACGCCGCCGATCTTCGGGTCGATGGCGGCCAGGCACAGTGCCAGTTTCAAGTCGTCGGCGCCGACCACGGCGGACAGCGGGAAATGGGGAATATCAGTCATAGTCAACTCTTAATAACGCGTTCAAACGCTCCCGCGTGGGAACGCTTCGCTGGACGCTCGGCGTCCGTTCTTGTGACGCAGAGCGTCACGGGCTGCATTCCCACGCGGAGCGTGGGAACGATCAGCGGAGCGCGGGAATGATCACTCAGCTGTCTTCTTCTATGTCCAGCAACAGGTTTTCCAAGGCTTCGCGGTACGCCCCCGGTGCCTGCCACAAGCCACGTTGCTGGGCTTCGAGCATGCGCTCGGTCATGTCGCGCAGGGCATCGGGGTTGTGCTGTTGCACAAAGGCACGGGTGTCAGGGTCCAGCAAGTAGGCATCAGCGAGCAAGGCGTATTGGTGATCGTCAATCAGCGCGGTGGTAGCGTCGAAGGCGAACAGGTTGTCCACGGTCGCGGCCATTTCAAACGCGCCTTTATAGCCATGGCGCTTCACACCTTCGATCCACTTGGGGTTGGCCGCACGGGAACGGATCACCCGGTTGAGCTCTTCCTTCAAGGTGCGGATTTTCGGCACGTCCGGCTGGCTGTGGTCGCCATGGTAGCTGGCGGCCTTTTCGCCGCTCAGGGTTTCCACGGCGGCCAGCATGCCGCCCTGGAATTGGTAGTAGTCGTTGGAGTCGAGCAAGTCGTGCTCGCGATTGTCCTGGTTCTGCAACACCGCCTGCACCTGGCTCAAACGCTGGGCAAATTGCTCGCGGGCCGCAGTGCCTTCGTCAACCCCCCCGTAGGCGTAGCCACCCCAGTTCAGGTAGACCTCGGCCAAGTCCTCGCGGCTCTGCCACAAGCGCCCGTCAATCGCGCCCTGCACGCCTGCGCCATAGGCACCCGGTTTGGCACCGAAAATGCGCCAGCCGGCCTGCTTGGCCGCGGCACCTTCATCCAGGCCCGCCTCAAGCAATGCTTGGCGTTCACTGCGCACTTTGGCGGCCAGCGGGTTCATGTCGTCGGGTTCATCCAGGGCCGCCACCGCCTGCACCGCCGCATCGAACAGGCGGATCAGGTTGGCAAACGCATCGCGGAAGAACCCGGACACGCGCAGGGTCACGTCCACACGCGGACGGTCCAATAAGCTGATCGGCAGGATCTCGAAATCGTCCACCCGCTGACTGCCAGTGGCCCATACCGGGCGCACGCCCATCAGCGCCATGGCCTGGGCGATATCGTCACCGCCGGTGCGCATGGTCGCGGTACCCCATACCGACAGGCCGAGTTGGCGCAAGTGGTCGCCATGGTCTTGCAGGTGCCGCTCAAGAATCAGGTTGGCCGACTGGAATCCGAGACGCCACGCCGTGGTGGTTGGCAGGTTGCGTACGTCCACGGTAAAGAAGTTACGCCCCGTAGGCAGCACATCCAGCCGACCGCGACTCGGCGCACCGCTGGGCCCCGCCGGGACAAAACGCCCACTCAAGGCATCGAGCAAGCCACGCATCTCTGCGGGGCCGCAGGCATCCAGGCGTGGCGCGACGACGATGCGCAGGCCTTCGATCACCGCCTTCACCTCCTGCCAGCCGGGCTCTTCCAACTGTTCGATGGGGCCTTCCAACGCCTGCTCGATCAAGCGCGCCGCGTACAACTCCAGACGTTCACGGGTATCCCCGGCCGTACGCCACAGCTGATCGTCAATCTTCTGCAACACCAACGGGCGCCGCCCCGTCCAGGGCTCGGCCAGTGCACAATCGAGCGGATCAAACCCCAGGTCGAATGCCTTGGCCAACGCACGCAGCAGACTCGACTGCGGGCCCCGGCCATCGCCACGGGGAATGCGCAACAGCGCCAGCAAGGTGTCGATACGCAAACGGCCCTCGGGCGACTCGCCAAAGATATGCAGGCCATCGCGGATCTGCGATTCCTTCAAGTCGCACAGGTAGGTATCCAGGCGCGGCAGCCACACCGCCGCGTCCGCCTCACTGCCCAGTTCAAGCTCCTGGTCGATACGGGTTTCGCGCACCAGCTTGAGGATGTCTTTTTGCAGCTCCAGCGCACGGCGCGGGTCAAGCAATTGCGCCTCGTAATATTCGTCGGCCAATAACTCAAGGTCACGCAGCGGGCCGTAGGTTTCGGCGCGGGTCAGCGGTGGCATCAGGTGGTCGATGATCACCGCCTGGGTGCGCCGCTTGGCCTGGGCGCCCTCACCCGGGTCGTTGACGATAAACGGGTAGATATTCGGCAGCGGCCCCAGCAATGCATCCGGCCAGCAGTGCTCCGACAGGCCCACGCCTTTGCCGGGCAGCCACTCCAGGTTGCCGTGCTTGCCCACATGGATCACGCCGTGGGCGCGGTAGGTATGGCGTAGCCAGAAATAGAACGCCAAGTAGCCATGGGGCGGCACCAGGTCCGGGTCGTGGTACACCGCGCTGGCATCTACCTGGTAACCCCGGGCCGGCTGGATGCCGACGAAGGTCAGGCCCAGGCGCAGGCCGGCGATCATCATGCGGCCATCGCGGCACATCGGATCGTTTTGGGGGGCACCCCAACGCGCCAGCACGGCCTGGCGATTGGAGGCTGGCAAACGATCAAACATCGCCTGGTATTCCACAAGGCCCAGGCTTTGATGGCAGGGGCGCAGGTCGAGGCTGTCGAGATCGTTGGTGACGCCGCCGAGCAGTTCCTGGATCAGCGCGGTGCCGCTGTCGGGCAGCCGCTCCGCTACCGGGTAGCCCTCGATTTGCAAGGCGCGCAGGATATTCAGCGCTGCCGCCGGGGTGTCCAGGCCCACGCCGTTACCGATGCGACCGTCGCGGGTCGGGTAGTTGGCGAGGATCAACGCAATCCTTTTCTGGGCATTGGGCACCCGCGCCAACTCGACCCAACGGCGTGCCAGCTCAGCGACAAAATCCATGCGTTCGGGCGCTGCGCGGTAGCACACCACGTCCGACTGGCTGCGCTCGCTGCGCCAGGCCAGGTCCTTGAAGCTGATCGGCCGGCTGATGATGCGCCCGTCCAACTCCGGCAAGGCAATGTGCATCGCCAGGTCGCGGGGCCCCAGGCCTTGTTCGCTGGCCTGCCAGCCGGGTTGGTTGTCCTGGGCGCAGATCGCCTGGATTACCGGGATATTGCGGCGAAACGGGCGCAAATGCGGCGCTTCCGGGCTCGATTGGGCAAAGCCGGTGGTGTTCAGAATTACCGCGGCTTGCACGTCATCCAACAGGTCCTCGACCACCGAGAGGCAGCCGGGTTCTTTCAAACTGGCCACCGCGACAGGCAACGGGTTGAGGCCCGCCGCCTGTAAGCGCTGGCAGAACACATCAATAAAACCGGTATTGGCAGCCTGTAAATGGGAGCGGTAGAACAGCACCGCAGCCACAGGCCAATCGGGCTGCCAATCGGCCTGCCAGTCATTGAGGCGGGCATTGGCGTTGTGCGGGTGATAGATCGCCGTGCGCGGCAGCGCTTGCGGCTCGGCCCAGGCATAGTCGCGGCCCAGGTGGGCACTGGCCAGGCAGTGATAAAAATCCAGGGCATTGCCCAGGCCACCTTGGCGCAGGAAGTGCCACAGGCGCTCGCGGTGTTCGGCAGCAACAGTGCTCAGGCCGCTGAGTTCCGGGTCCGGACGGTCGTCACCCGGCACCAGGATCAGGGTGACGCCGCGTTCGGCCAACTCCACCAGGCGCTCGATGCCGTAGCGCCAATACCCGATACCGCCGTGCAATGACAGCAGGATGACCTTGGCGTGGCGCAATACCTCGTCCACGTACAGGTCGACCGAGGCATGGTTCTGCACCTGCATCGGGTTGGCCAGGCGCAGGCTGGGGTAATCCTCGGGCAATTGCTGGGCGGCTTCGGCGAGCAGCGCCAGGCTGGAGTCGCCGCTGCACAGGATCACCAGTTCAGCGGGGGTCTGGCCAAGGTCGGCAATATTGTCGTCCGCGACGAAACCACCGGGTTGGGTCCTGAGCAGGTGCATGGTTAAACGCTGAGGGCAGCGCGCAATTGCGCTTCGAGGCCAGCGGCGTCCAGTTCCTGGCCGATCAGCACCAGGCGCGTGGTGCGTGCTTCGTCAGCGCCCCAGGCACGGTCGAAGTGTTTGTCAAAGCGCGTGCCCACACCCTGGATCAGCAGGCGCATCGGTTTGTTGGGGATCGCGGCGAAACCTTTCACCCGCAGGATGCCGTGCTGCACCACCAATTGGGTCAGGGCGTCGAGCAGCAGCGCCTCATCGGCTTGGGGCAAGTCGATGGAGATGGAGTCAAAGGCATCGTGATCGTGGTCGTCTTCACCCTCGTGGTGATGGTCGTGATGGCTGTGACGCCCGTCGATATGCTCTTCGGAACCGGCGCCCAGGCCGATCAGCACGTCCAGGGGCAGACGACCGCTGCTGGCTTCGATGATCTTCACCGCGGGCGGCAGTTCTTCGGCGACTTCCAGGCGCACGCGGGCCAGGTCTTCGGCGCTGATCAGGTCGCTTTTGTTAAGGATCACCAGGTCGGCGCTGGCCAGTTGGTCGGCGAACAGCTCGTGCAACGGCGACTCGTGGTCCAGGTTGGGGTCAAGTTTGCGCTGGGCGTCGACCTGATCCGGGAAGGCGGCAAAGGTACCGGCGGCCACGGCTGGGCTGTCGACTACGGTGATCACCGCGTCAACGGTGCAGGCGCTGCGGATTTCCGGCCACTGGAAGGCTTGCACCAGCGGCTTGGGCAGGGCCAGGCCCGAGGTTTCGATGAGGATATGGTCCAGGTCACCGCGACGGGCGACCAGTTCGCGCATCACCGGAAAGAACTCTTCCTGCACGGTGCAGCACAGGCAACCGTTGGCCAGCTCGTAGACGCGGCCATTGGCCTCTTCTTCGGTGCAACCGATAGAACACTGCTTGAGGATTTCACCGTCGATGCCCAGCTCGCCGAACTCGTTGACGATCACCGCAATGCGACGGCCCTGGGCGTTGTCGAGCATATGGCGCAACAACGTGGTTTTGCCCGAGCCAAGGAAGCCGGTAACGATGGTGACGGGGAGTTTGGCCAGTGTTTTCATCGGATGCCCTTTGGGGCGGGCATACGGGACGACAGGCCCTGCGGCAGCGCGCAGCAGCGGATTCGTCACCGGATCACCCCGCCCGGTTGAATTGGAAAATCGGTTGCGAGGCAGGTCTCCTGGCTTGGGGTGTGCAGGTCTTGCGACCAATGCTGACTGCGCCTTCCCGCCCTATCGGCAGTGGCGTGGCAGTCAACTGAACCCTTCACAGTTGCGGGGGCAGCCGCGGCTTGAACCGCGTTCCCTTCTTAGCTTCGGCCTGGGCCGAAGAACCTCGAAGGTGCAAGGCTACAGTGGCTTGCAGCATTTGACTACCGTCCCGGCCCATGCTCTCCTACACGCCTTGTTTCGGGTGCCCTTCACAGGGTGAAACGGGAAACCGGTGCGTCATAGACCTATGACCAGTCCGGTGCTGCCCCCGCAACGGTAAGCGAGCGAAGCGTCACGGCCACTGTGCTTTTGCATGGGAAGGCGATGCTTTCAGGAGGACTCTTTCAAGAGCCGCCCCTCGCAAGCCCGGAGACCGGCCCGAAAAATTCAGATAACAAACCCGCGGTGGGCGGGCGCTGTTCAGAACCCTGCGTGCCTGGCGCGTGGGGTTTTCATGCGCTCGTTTCACCCTGACACCTGAAAGGGACGCGCCATGTCGATCATCAGCAGCACTTCGCACACCGCTACTAGCACCGCCACCCTCAGCCAACGCCTGACCGCCGCCATCGGTGCGTCGATACTCGGCGCGTGTTTGGTGTATTTCGCCGGGTTCTCGCATATCGAGGCGGTGCACAACGCCGCCCACGATACCCGCCACAGCGCCGCGTTCCCGTGCCATTGAGAGCTGCCGACATGATCAAGCGTATTGCGCAAACCGCAGGGTTCACTGGGCTTTTGGCTGCCTTGCTGCTGACCCTGCTGCAAAGTTTCTGGGTGGCACCGCTGATCCTGCAGGCGGAAAGCTTTGAAAAAGCCCCGCCAGCCGCTGAAGTGGTGCACGAGCACGCCGCTGGCGCTGCTGCCCACAGCCACGATGCCCAAGCCTGGGAGCCGGAAGATGGCTGGCAGCGTGTGTTGTCCACCACTGGAGGCAACCTGGTGGTGGCCGTAGGCTTTGCACTGATGCTCGCCGGCCTCTACACGCTGCGTGCGCCGACCCGCACTGCCCAAGGCCTGCTCTGGGGCCTGGCCGGCTACGCGACCTTTGTACTGGCACCCACCCTGGGCCTGCCGCCGGAACTGCCGGGCACTGCGGCGGCTGACCTGACGCTACGCCAGACCTGGTGGATCGGCACCGCAGCCTCCACCGCTGTAGGCCTGGCGCTGATCGTGTTCGGCCGCAACTGGCTGTTGAAAGGCCTTGGACTGGCGATCCTTGCCGTACCCCACGTCATCGGCGCGCCGCAACCTGAGGTACATTCGATGCTGGCCCCGGAGGCGCTCGAAGCGCAGTTCAAGATCGCCGCGCAATTGACCAACGTCGCCTTCTGGCTGGCCCTGGGCCTGATCAGCGCCTGGTTGTTCCGCCGCAACCGCGACGACCAATACTCGGCATGATGCTGGTTGTCGGTTTGGGCTGCCAGCGTGGCTGTGAGGTTCACAGCCTGCTGGCGTTGCTGGACGGAGCCCTGGCCTCGGCAGGCATTGATCGCTCACGCATAACTGCGCTGGCAAGCATTGATCGCAAGCGCGATGAACCTGGGCTGCTGGCGCTGGCCCAGCGGTTGAACCTGCCCTTGCAGTGCTTCAGCGCCGAGCAACTGGCAGGCTATGAGCATCGGCTGAGCCATCGCTCAGCGCTGGCTTTTGCCCACACCGGCTGTTATGGGGTGGCCGAAAGCGCCGCCCTGGCCCTGGCCGAGCACCTGTCCAACGGCCCCGCGCTCCTGCTGATCACCCGCCAGAAAAGCGCACAGGCCACCCTTGCGTTGGCCTGCGCGGGCTAAAATCCCGATAATTGCCGCTTTTGAGCATGAGCCGTGTTCATGCTCACCCGTTTCTGAACAGGACTTCTCCATGACCGTCTACTTTATCGGCGCCGGCCCCGGCGACCCGGAATTGATCACCGTCAAGGGCCAGCGGCTGATCCGCAGTTGCCCGGTGATCATCTACGCCGGCTCGCTGGTGCCCGCCGCCGTACTGGAAGGTCATCAGGCGCTTCAGGTGGTCAACAGTGCCGAGCTGCACCTGGAACAGATCATGGAGTTGATCAAGACGGCCCATGCCAAAGGCCAGGATGTGGCGCGGGTGCACTCCGGCGATCCCAGCCTGTATGGGGCGATTGGTGAACAAATACGCCATTTGCGTGAGCTGGGCATCCCTTTCCAGATCATTCCAGGGGTCACGGCGGTCGCGGCGTGCGCGGCCTTGCTGGAGACCGAACTGACCCTGCCGGACATCGCCCAAAGCGTGATCCTGACCCGTTACGCCGATAAAACCAGCATGCCCCCCGGTGAAGACTTCGACAGCCTGGCGCGACATGGCACCACGATGGCGATTCATCTGGGGGTCAATCATCTGCAGAAGATCGTTGCTGAACTGTTGCCGCACTATGGCGCAGACTGCCCGATTGCCGTGGTACACCGTGCCAGCTGGCCGGATCAGGATTGGGTGGTCGGTACGCTGAGTGACATTGCCCAGAAAGTCGCGGCGAAGGGGTTTCGGCGGACAGCGTTGATTGTGGTGGGCTGGGTGTTGTCCAGTGACAGTTTCAGCGAGTCGTCGCTGTACCGCGCAGGGCATGCGCACCTCTACCGCCCCTGAAGCAATGCGAACAACAATGTGGGAGCTGGCTTGCCTGCGATGGCGGTGTAACAGTCAGCGGGTCGGATGACTGACACACCGCCATCGCAGGCAAGCCAGCTCCCACACTTGATCTGCTTTGTCAGATATATCTTGCAACTCTCTGAATTTAAATAATAAAAAACGGCGCTCACGGGGCGCCGTTTTTTATGTTCGCAGTGAACACCTTGCTCAGTAGTAGGCGTTTTCTTTCTGCGTGTGGTCGGTCACGTCACGTACACCCTTGAGCTCCGGAATGCGTTCGAGCAGGGTGCGCTCGATACCTTCGCGCAGGGTTACGTCCGCCTGGCCGCAGCCTTGGCAGCCGCCGCCGAACTTCAGTACGGCGATACCGTCATCCACCACGTCGATCAGGCTCACCTGGCCGCCATGACTGGCCAGCCCCGGGTTGATCTCGGTTTGCAGGTAATAGTTGATGCGCTCATTGACCGGGCTGTCGGCGTTGACGTTCGGCACCTTGGCGTTGGGGGCCTTGATGGTCAACTGGCCGCCCATACGGTCGGTGGCGTAGTCGACCACGGCGTCGTCCAGGAAGGCTTCGCTGAAGGCGTCGATATACGCGGTGAAGCTTTTGAGCCCCAGCGCGGTGTCTTCAGGCTTTTCTTCGCCGGGCTTGCAATACGCGATGCAGGTCTCTGCGTACTGGGTGCCGGGCTGGGTGATAAAGACGCGGATGCCGATACCCGGGGTGTTCTGCTTGGACAGCAGGTCAGCCAGGTAATCGTGGGCGGCGTCGGTAATGGTTATGGCAGTCATGGAAACTCCTCACAGGCTTGCCCGCAGTTTACGCCAAATTATTACGCAGGTACAAAGTCCTAGTATTTTTGTCGGGAAAGACTTGTCTCTGTTGACCTGACGCATCGTGACACCTGGCCATTTCTGCGAAAACCTGTGCCTACCTATATAGCCCCCCCGCAAAACCCGGCTCAATAGAGTGAATCCTCTTCGACTACGGATTGTGAGGATTGAATGAATAACGCGTTGCAGAGTTTCTATTTCAAGGGTTTGCCGGAACAGCAAGCGCATCTGGACCATCTGATTGATTTCGTGACGGCACAAAGCTCGCTGACGGCATCCGCCGCCGAGGTGTACTACTCCCCGCCGCACAACAGCGAACTGCATCGCGAATGCAAGGAAGCCTTTCGTGTCTTGGCAAAGCTGGAAGCCGATGAAGACTTTCAGCAGTTCTTGCGGGAAAAGCCCGAACCAGATGCTTCCATTCTCGGCCGGGACTTTCTTTACGACCTGCTCTCCACCATGCTCAGCAGCGTGCGCGCACCGATACCCGACCCTGCCGAGACGTTCAGCATCGCCGACCATTCGGTGATCCTGCGCCATATACCCACCTATTGGTACATCGACGCCGACGTGTTGCTGGATATCAACCGGCGTGTGGGTAACGGCCTTAAAAGTGATGGCTCGGTGCGGTTTGACCTGGTGCTCAAGTATTACTCGATCATCCCGTCACAGCCCAAAACCCGCGAACAGTGGAAAGCGGTTCTCGCTGGCTTGCAGGAACACCACACCCTGAAAAAACTCGGGCACGAAGGCGACCTCAGCGATTTGCAGCACTTGCTGGATGCGCCCGCCGACCAGAAAATCAAGGAGGTTATCCGCCAGATCGAGACACAAACACGTCAATCGCTGTTCCGTCATGTATTGCCCGAAACATTTACCGCCTCACAGCAAGACATGCTCACCACCACCCCCACCGTGCTGCTTGAGCAATTGCTCAATAGCCCCGATAACCTGGCGCTGGGCGAACGGATCGCCAAGGCCTTGGACTGGTATGGCAGCCAAAAGGACGAAATCTGCCCAGACCCGGTACGGGTGAAATTACTATGGCGCGCGCTGTGGCTGACGATCATCCCCAACCCCGACTCGCCGGTGGATAACGAATTGAAGTTATTCATCTCGCCAGGGGCATCTTATAAGGCGATCCGCCAAAACCTGATCAGCCGCTATCACCACGACTTGTCGATCAGCACTGACGCAGCGCTATTGGCCGTGTGCGTGATCAAGGCCAATGTCGCCAGTGAAGTGTGGGTGGCCGATATTCCCGATGACCTGCCCTACGCTGCAACCAGTACCTGGGTCAATTTCAGAAGCGGCTTTCTGCTGGCCGAAACGATTGCACCTGGTTCATCGCGCCACATGAGTTTCGAACAATTGCTCAACCTGGCGGCGGAACACTTTCGCGCCAGTGGCGATGACATCAAACAACAGGCACTGGTCGCAGCGGCCAAATTGGCCCCCACCGTGCAATGGGCACAGGCCAACGGCCTGATCGCCAACCGATCGTCGGGCCACTCCCGCGACGAGCTCACCCAGGCCGTCACTGCACTGGAGCAGCATGAATATGAGATGTTCAACGCGGTTCAGAACCTCAAACTCAAGCTGCCCAGCCGTTGGCGCTTTGCCTCGGACACGGAGTACGACAAAGCCTTTCACGAAGCCCTCCAGGTGCCGAGAAACGCCTATAAGACCTTAATCCAATCACTGCTTGCCCACCTGGGCAGCGCGACTCTGAATGTGGATCAGGACGAGATCACCGTGTATTCATTAAGAGAAGCCCTGAAAAAGGTGCCCATCGAATATGAAACCAAAGCCAAGACCGATGCCATTCGTTACCGGACAGGTTTTATCCTACGCATCGTCAAGCCCCGCTCGCCCTTCCATGCCATTTACATCGAGGTATTCCCCTTCGCCGGTCTGCTGCGTCGACGTAAAGACCTGCAAAGCCTACCGCTGAACGGCAAAGTGGTAGAGCTACGCGACGCCATGAGCTGGTGCAAATACCGATTGGCCACCGACGTGCCATTTGATCGCGAGGCCTACCGCGAGAACAAAGCGCCCAGACCAGGCAAAAAAGCCGAGTTGATCGTTGAACAAGTCGGCGAGACACTGCCTGCCATCGACGCAGGGCCGCGTATCCAATCGTTCGCGCCCAACACGCTGTATGCGCCGCGCAGTGAAACCCTGGCGAGCATGATTGCCCGCGAGCTGTTTTTCTGCGACGAACAGGCCCTGCTGGAAAAAACCCGTAAAGCCACACGGGAAGTAGACATCCCCGCTGAGGTACTCGAAGACTTGGCGTTCTGGGGCAAGATATTTGTGCCGTTCTGGGGCGGCATCGACGACATCGCTTCCGGCGATCCTCAGCGCATCAAATCCGGCGTCGCCAGCCTGTTCATCGACATCGTGGCTTTCGCGCTGCCGGTGGGGCGGTATGTGGCTGGCTCGACTCGCTTGCTCATCCAGGCGGGTAAAACCGGGCTACGCCTGGCATTGCCTAAACTGGCGAAACTGACCGGAAAACTGGTGATCGCCACACTCCAGGAACTCAACCCCCTGGCCGCCCTACCAAGCCTGCTCAGGCTCGCGCGCTTTGGTTTGCTCAAGCTGGGCCACAAACTGATGCGCCATGCACAACGGGGTATCGCCCAACTGCGAGATGGGGCGATCGCCGCAAGGCATATGCGCTCGGTCGACCCTGACAGCTGGAAGCCGCTGCAGGCGGGCGATCAACTGTTTACCGTGGACGGCTTCGCCAATGTCCCAATGCGCAACGTCGGCAGCCTCGAGGCGCCGGATTATCGCTTGATCGATACCGCGTCCAACCAAGCCTTCGGGCCGCGTTTTAGAGAACCGATCACGGTCATCAGCAACAGCAGCCCGTTGATCCGTCAGTACGCGGTTGACCCAGAGTTGATCAGAGGCCTCAAGCCCGACGCGCGCGGTATCTTCTCCCGGGCGGACTACAACCAGAAGTTCATCTGTAATGTCGATGACAAGGGCAAAATCGCGGTGTACCAGATCCGCGACAACTCCTATGGGTTCATTCAGGAGGCCGCCACGAGCGCCGACAACAGCTTTTCTATCGTGCTGGTCAATCCGAGGACCAACCGGGATTTGTCGATCACGCTGTCGTCGGTGGAACCCGGTCATTGGTATTCAGGCCCGATCAAGCTCACGGGCGGCGCGCCGGATGCGCCAAGCGTTGTAACGCCCTCAGTGCTGTTGAAATGGACCGAAGCCAGTGAAGACGCCCTGAAAAAAACCATGGACAAGTTCGTCAGCACTTACAACCTGGACCCCAGCGCCTTTCGGCAGTTCGTCAACAGCCGCAACACCCTGACACCTCGGGGGCTAAAGATGCTAGACCGCGCGGGAACCGCCCGCACCAGCGTCACTTACGAGCATATGGAGCACTGGAGCAAGGCGTCCCAGCGCGAGCGCAACAACCTCACCCTTGAGGGCTTCGCCGCCGACCATAACCTGGACCCGGTGGCCCTTGCCGAGCATGTAAACCTTGATGGCACCTATAGAGCGGCAGGCAAGGTACTGGCCAAATACGCCAGGGATGAACAATTCGACGACCTGAAACCCGAACACCTGCAAGAGTGGAACAAGCACTACAACGCCCCCAATTCAAGGGTGTCCATGCACGCATTTGTCGAGCAGAACAACCTCAATCCGGTTATCTGGAGCAACTACGTCAATGACAATGGCAGCATGACCCGCGCCGGTAGAGAAAGGTGGCTGTTCGGACAAAGAAGCCCGCTGGACGAGCCTGTGGCCAGGAAGCGGCCTGCGCCGCCCACCGCAAGCAGCTCAAAACGTCCGCGCCTGGAGGACGACACCGCAACCACGCGGCGCCGATCCACTTCAATCACCGCGTCTTTTGATCATAAAATCAACAATAATGCGCCAATTCTGCAAGACCCCAACGACGTCAGGCGCAGCTTGACCCTTGAACTTGAAGGTCCGTTGCAAAACATAGAGATCACCGACGCCAACCAGTTTTTTGACGAGTTCACAGGGCTGCAACACGTCGAAGTCAAAGAGGCTGCAACCAAGAGTATCCGCGACTGGATCTCTAAAGAAGGCAACCATCATCGCAGACTCGATCGACTGCTGGAGGTCAGGAAACTGGCCGAGGGCCCGGAGCGTGGCCTGTCGGTGGTGGCCCGAACCGATATAAAACGTTTTGATGTCATTGGGCCGTACACCGGCAAGGTGCACTTGAATCAAGCCTCGCTCAATACCGAGATACTGGAAAAAGGTGAAGCGGCCGTCGGCACGTACTTATTCCAAACCCACACTCATGGCGCGACTATCAGCGGCCACGGTAACAGCAATACGCTGAGCCTGATCAATGCGGTCAAGGTGCCCAACCTGCCCGACGTTGGCATCGAAAATGTCGGCGCCCTGTACGTAGGCAAATACATGGTGTTTATAGTCGCTTGGCGGGACATCCCTGCCGGGACCGAGTTGCTGATGGACTATGGGAAAGCCTACTGGAAGTACGTGAGGCCCTGAGCCGCCAAACAGCAGTCCTAATGCTTTTGCCTTATGGGTAACGCATCATCAATGCCAAACCAATGTTTGAGCCTGCGATGCGTAGCCTGCTCCAACACTTGATAACTGGCCAAGGCGCCCAGCGCAATGACGGCGATGCACACCGGTATCATTGCGTAGGGGTCTATTGCCCTGTGTTCGATGGCCCAGCGCCCAGCACACAGCACCAGTACGTGAAGCAGATAGACCGAGTAGGAGCAGTCCCCCAGCAGTTTTATCAAGCGCGAACCATGGAAGTAAGGCTCCAGCGCCACACAACTGATCACTAACACGGCGCTGGGCACTCCCCATTCCAATACTCGGGGTACATCCGCGCCGTGGTAAATCGCTGCCAATGCCGCGACGACACCCAGCAACGCCAGCCAAGGCCTGGCTCGGCACAGACCGCGGCGGTAAAGTATGCCGATTGCCATGCCCATGAGAAATTCCAGAGCAATGTCATTACGGTAAAACCCATCGGCCAAGTCAAAGGCGGGGCCAATGACGTAGCACAGCAGATACAGCAGTACCGCCACCACCCAGAGCCTATAGGCTTCACGCACCAGCAGCGCAACAGCAAACAGGCAGTAGAACAGCATCTCGAAATTCAGTGTCCAGCCCACATCCAGCAGTGGATACACGCCGTAGCCCGCCGGGTTTTGCGCGGGAATAAAGAGCATCGACAGGAGCGCATGACCCAGTTCTAGCTGAACGTCTGGAAACATCCAGGGCATGACCGTGACCAGCACAGCCAAAAGCACGGTATAGAACCAGTACGCCGGAGCAATCCTGGCCACGCGCATCAGCATGAAGCGCCAGGGCGTGAGCGCTTTATCGGCGCTCGCGAGGAAAATCACCAAGCCACTGATGACGAAGAATACGTCCACCCCGGCGCCGCCCTTTTCGACCAACAGGTCCTCGAAGGCGTTGTGGGCCTCGAAGTTGAAAAACAGCTGCATGACATGGTGACCCACCACCACCCATGCAGCCAACGCGCGCAACAACTGCACTGAAATCAGCATCGGCCTACCCCTTTCCAATCTGTAGGTAAATATCCGACTGCTTCAGCCCCACACGTCCACCCCGGCGCCGCCCTTTTCGACCAACAGGTCCTCGAAGGCGTTGTGGGCCTCGAAGTTGAAAAACAGCTGCATGACATGGTGACCCACCACCACCCATGCAGCCAACGCGCGCAACAACTGCACTGAAATCAGCATCGGCCTACCCCTTTCCAATCTGTAGGTAAATATCCGACTGCTTCAGCCCCACATGGAGAAATGACCGGATCAATGCACTTCGTTATAGGTTCTCATAGCGGTTCATGTCCAATACACCCTCTTCCACCGGCGTGGTTTCGCGGATGTACTGCGACAAGTCGTGGAAATACTGCCAGAACAACGGATGGCTGCGCCGCACACCCCAGCGGTCGACGATTTTCTCGAAGCTCTTGGCGTCCTTGGCCTGCTCCATCAGCGCGACAAACTCAGGCACTTGCCGGGCCGGTATATTGAACATGAAGTTCGGGTAGCTGCTGAGCACGCCAGGGTAAATGGTCACCGTGTCCAGGCCCGGCTGATAGCGATACGCCTCTCCCAGCAGGAACGCCACGTTACTGTGGGCACGGTTGCGCAGCAGGCTGTAGACCTCGCGCTTGCCGCTGGCAGTTTCGATGCGCAGCATCGTGGCTTCGGGCAATTGCTCGATCACCTTGAGCCCTGCCGCCGGCCGCGAGGTCAGGCGGCTCAGCGCTTGTTCGGCATCCTGCAAGGCCGGGTCGATGCCGTCGCGGGAGCAGAACGCGCCGCTGCAGCGGTTGATCGGGTCGGGGCTGGCGTTCAAATGGCCGTAGCGGGTCAGCAACTGGTTGGCGAAGTCACGCTTGGGGTCTTTTTCGCTCAGGTGCAAACCACTGGCCTTGTCATCGTCAATCGCTTCGTAGTCCAGCCACAGCTTGAGCTTGCCGCTGTTCTGGTACCAGTCGTCCATGAAGTCTTCGCGGGTGTCGGCGGGCATCAGGCGCAGGAAGTTCTGCTCGGCACCGTTGCGGATCAGGTCGAAATACAGGCGGGTCTGGGCCTGGTGCGAGACGTTGCCAAACACATCGAAATTCACCGCCAACTGGTAATAGGTGCGTTCCAGCAGTGGGTAGTCGAACAGCCACATCGTCTGCGGAACCTCGCCAATCAGGCCCTTGGTCACCGAGGCGCTGTCGAAATGGCGGAAAATGCTCAACAAGGCATTGTCATTGCCCGCCCACAATGTCGACCAGCTCGGCGCCGGCAGGTCTGCATAGTTGTCACGGCGCAAGGCTTCGTACTGGTTGCGCTTGTCGCGATAGGCCAGCCACAGGCTCAGCACACTGCCCACATCGTCATTCTGCCCGGGCATGGCCAGCAACGGCGTGGCCTGGCCGCGATAACGCGCATCGGTGACGTACAGATCGTGGTCGGGGTCCTGGAACAGCGTCCAGAAGTTATCGCGGATCACGTCCGTGGCGATCTGCCCACGGCACACCGGCCCGCGAATGAAAGTACGCACGAAGTACTCAGCGTTATCGAGCATGAATTGGTAACGCGCTTTAGCCGGGATGGCTTCGAATGTCGCGAACGGGTTGGCGCGGCTGCCGGGGCCGTAGCCTGGCAAGGCCGTGACTTGCCAGTCGGCGGCGTAGAACAATGCCTTGATCCGCGCCATCTTCGCCGCGCTGAAGGGGTAAGTGATGTGGGTTTTATGCACGACCACGCCCTGCACCGGCCACAGGCGGTAGTACACCTGGGTGCCGGGGTCGTCGTTGGGGCGACGGGTGGCGATCAGGTCAATCGGCTGGCCACTGGGCGTACGCGAACGCACCCACTGGAAATAATGCCCCGGCTCGCCGTTCTCGAAATAGATATGCGCCAGGAACAAATGCTCGAACAGCCAGCGCGCCACCAGGCTTTCCCGGGCGCCCGGCTGGTTGAACAGGTTTTCCCACTGTTGCACTTGCAACGCTTCCCTGGCGCTCGGCGCCAGGCCCTGCTCGTCAATCGGCGCGCCGGAGGCCAGCCAGCGTTGCAAAGTCTGGTACTGCTGATCGGTCAGGCCGGTGACCGCCAGCGGCATGCCTTCCTTGGGGTGAGCGCCGGCATAGGCATTGAACTCGCCGGGCGTTGCGCACATATTTTCGCGGTTGAGCCCCAGCACAATGTTGTCGGGCAGCTTGGCATTGGGCGCCAGCGGCGCGTTGTGCCCCAGCTCCAGCATGCGCGCCATCAGCGCAGCCTGGCTGCCCTGGGCGTCCAGCACCGAATAGAAGCCCTTCTGCTGCCACGCCTGCTTACCGAATGCGTCATAAAACAACCGCGTAGTTGGCGTGGCCTGGCTGCGCTCGCCGTCATACACCGGCATTTTGCTTGCCCCGCGTGCGGCGCCCTCGGCGCTCCCGAGGTTGAGCTGGCAGGCGGAGTCGTAGCAGGCGTGGCAGGCCACGCATTTCTCGGTGAAGATCGGTTGGATATCGCGGGTATAGGAAATCGCCGAAGCGGGACCCTCTGCCTGCGCAGTACTGGCTATCAAGGCCAGGACGGCGCTGACGATCAAACGAAGTGACATGTATCGGGTCCCGATTCAAGGCGTGCGGTCTGTGAAATGGCGGTGATTCTACCGGGCCATGACCCCCAGCAACATGAGCGATATTCATGCACAACCCGGACATGCTCCAAATCGGCACAGGTTTGCTATGATTCACGCCCTCCGTAATGCCTGACCAGAGTAGTCCCATGCCCGATCGTAGCGCTCGCCTGCAAGCCCTTCACCAAGCCCTCAAGGAACGTATCCTGATCCTGGACGGTGGCATGGGCACGATGATCCAGAGCTATAAGCTCGAGGAGCAGGACTACCGTGGCAAACGCTTCGCCGATTGGCCAAGCGACGTCAAGGGCAACAACGACCTGCTGGTGCTGACCCGCCCGGACGTGATCGGCGGCATTGAAAAAGCCTACCTGGACGCCGGCGCCGACATTCTTGAAACCAACACCTTCAACGCCACGCGTATCTCCATGGCCGACTACGGCATGGAAGAACTGGCCTATGAACTGAACGTGGAAGGCGCACGCCTGGCGCGCAAGGTGGCCGACGCCAAAACCCACGAGAACCCGGCCAAGCCGCGTTTTGTCGCCGGTGTACTGGGCCCGACCAGCCGTACCTGCTCGCTGTCGCCGGACGTGAACAACCCCGGCTACCGCAACGTGACCTTCGATGAGCTGGTGGAAAACTACACCGAAGCCACCAAGGGCCTGATCGAAGGCGGCGCCGACCTGATCCTGATCGAAACCATCTTCGACACCCTTAACGCCAAGGCCGCGATTTTCGCCGTGCAAGGGGTGTTCGAGGAACTGGGCGTGGAACTGCCGATCATGATCTCCGGCACCATCACCGACGCGTCCGGCCGTACCCTGTCGGGCCAGACCACCGAAGCGTTCTGGAACTCCGTGGCGCACGCCAAGCCGATCTCGGTCGGTTTGAACTGTGCCCTGGGGGCCAGCGAGCTGCGCCCCTACCTGGAAGAGTTGTCGAACAAGGCCAACACCCACGTTTCGGCGCACCCCAACGCCGGTCTGCCCAACGAATTCGGCGAGTACGACGAACTGCCGTCAGAAACCGCCAAGGTCATCGAAGAATTCGCCCAAAGCGGCTTCCTGAACATCGTCGGCGGTTGCTGCGGCACCACGCCGGGGCATATCGAAGCCATCGCCAAGGCCGTGGCCGGTTACGCGCCGCGCCCGATCCCGGACATTCCCAAGGCCTGCCGCCTGTCGGGCCTGGAGCCGTTCACCATCGACCGCAGTTCGTTGTTCGTCAACGTCGGCGAACGTACCAACATCACCGGCTCGGCCAAGTTCGCCCGCCTGATCCGCGAAGACAACTACACCGAAGCCCTGGAAGTCGCCCTGCAGCAGGTGGAAGCCGGCGCCCAGGTGATCGACATCAACATGGACGAAGGCATGTTGGATTCGAAGAAGGCCATGGTGACCTTCCTCAATCTGATCGCCGGCGAGCCGGACATCTCCCGCGTACCGATCATGATCGACTCCTCCAAGTGGGAAGTGATCGAAGCGGGCCTCAAGTGCATCCAGGGCAAGGGGATCGTCAACTCCATCAGCATGAAGGAAGGCGTAGAGCAGTTCATTCACCACGCCAAGCTGTGCAAGCGCTACGGCGCGGCAGTGGTGGTGATGGCGTTCGACGAAGCCGGCCAGGCCGACACCGAAGCGCGCAAAAAAGAAATCTGCAAGCGCTCCTACGACATCCTGGTCAATGAAGTGGGCTTCCCGCCGGAAGACATCATCTTCGACCCGAACATCTTCGCGGTCGCCACCGGCATCGAAGAACACAACAACTACGCCGTCGACTTCATCAACGCCTGTGCCTATATCCGCGACGAACTGCCGTATGCGCTGACCTCCGGTGGCGTGTCCAACGTGTCGTTCTCGTTCCGCGGCAACAACCCGGTGCGCGAAGCGATCCACTCGGTGTTCCTGCTGCATGCGATCCGTGCGGGCCTGACCATGGGTATCGTCAACGCCGGCCAGTTGGAGATCTACGACCAGATCCCCGCCGAGCTGCGTGACGCCGTCGAAGACGTAGTACTCAACCGCACACCCGAGGGCACCGACGCCCTGCTGGCGATTGCCGACAAGTACAAGGGCGACGGCAGCGTCAAAGAAGCCGAGACCGAGGAATGGCGCGGCTGGGAGGTCAACAAGCGCCTGGAACATGCGCTGGTCAAGGGCATCACCACGCACATCGTCGAAGACACCGAAGAGTCGCGCCTGTCGTTCGCACGCCCGATCGAAGTGATCGAAGGCCCGTTGATGTCGGGCATGAACATCGTTGGCGACCTGTTTGGCGCCGGCAAGATGTTCCTGCCCCAGGTAGTGAAATCCGCCCGGGTGATGAAGCAGGCGGTGGCGCACTTGATTCCGTTCATCGAGCTGGAAAAAGGCGACAAACCCGAAGCCAAGGGCAAGATCCTGATGGCCACGGTCAAGGGCGACGTGCATGACATCGGCAAGAACATTGTCGGCGTGGTGCTGGGTTGCAACGGCTATGACATTGTCGACCTGGGCGTGATGGTGCCGGCGGAGAAGATCCTGCAGGTGGCCAAGGAGCAGAAATGCGACATCATTGGCCTGTCCGGCCTGATCACGCCGTCCCTGGATGAAATGGTGCATGTGGCCCGCGAGATGCAGCGCCAGGATTTCCACCTGCCGCTGATGATCGGTGGCGCCACCACCTCCAAGGCACATACGGCGGTGAAGATCGAGCCCAAGTACAGCAACGACGCGGTGATCTACGTCACCGACGCCTCCCGCGCCGTGGGCGTGGCCACCCAGTTGCTGTCCAAGGAATTGAAGGCCGGTTTCGTCGAGAAGACCCGCCTGGAATACATCGACGTACGTGAGCGCACCTCCAACCGCAGTGCGCGCACCGAGCGCCTGAGCTACCCGGCGGCAATCGCCAAGAAGCCGCAGTTCGACTGGAGCAGCTACACCCCGGTGGTGCCAACCTTTACCGGCGCCAGGGTACTGGACAATATCGACCTCAACGTCCTGGCCGAGTACATCGACTGGACGCCGTTCTTCATCTCCTGGGACCTGGCCGGCAAGTTCCCGCGCATCCTCACCGATGAGGTGGTAGGTGAAGCGGCTACCGCGCTGTATGCCGATGCCCGGGAAATGCTCAAGAAGTTGATCGACGAGAAACTCATCAGCGCCCGTGCGGTGTTCGGTTTCTGGCCGACCAACCAAGTGCAGGATGACGACCTGGAAGTCTACGGCGACGACGGCCAGCCTATTGCCAGGCTGCACCACCTGCGCCAGCAGATCATCAAGACCGACGGCAAACCGAACTTCTCCCTCGCCGACTTCGTCGCCCCCAAGGACAGCGGCGTGACCGATTACATCGGTGGGTTCATCACCACCGCCGGCATCGGTGCCGAGGAAGTGGCCAAGGCTTACCAGGACGCGGGCGATGACTACAACTCGATCATGGTCAAGGCCCTCGCCGACCGCCTGGCCGAAGCCTGCGCCGAATGGCTGCACCAGCAAGTGCGTAAAGAACACTGGGGCTACGCCAAGGACGAGCAACTGGACAACGAGGCGCTGATCAAGGAGCAATACAGCGGCATCCGCCCTGCCCCCGGCTACCCGGCGTGCCCGGATCACACCGAAAAAGCCCAGCTGTTCCAACTGCTCGACCCCCAAGCCCGCGAAATGCACGCTGGTCGCAGCGGCGTGTTCCTCACCGAGCACTACGCAATGTTCCCGGCGGCAGCGGTCAGCGGCTGGTATTTTGCCCACCCACAGGCGCAGTACTTCGCCGTGGGCAAGGTCGACAAGGATCAGGTCACCAGCTACACGGCACGCAAAGGCCAGGACCTGAGCGTGACGGAGCGTTGGCTGGCGCCGAATCTGGGCTACGACAACTGAGGTAACGCTGCTAGTGGCTGCGGTAACCGTTTACCGCACCTACGATGACTCAATGCGATTTCCTGTGTCGGACCGATTCTCGGTCCGCTGAACCGGCAGCTCAGCACAACCGGTTTTATACAGGAAACGCATGTCATCATGACCGAACCCAATACTCCCTCGTCAAACTCAGCCTTTCGCCAACTGCCCGCCCAGGCAGTGCATGAGCGCTTCGCTACGCGGCCGGCGCTGTATTCCGTCGTCTTCAAGGCATTGCGCAGCCGGATGCTGGAGCACTACCCGTCGCTGGACCTCGACTGGCTTGCGGTCAAACTGGCCAGCCCTCAGCCCAATGGCGAATACACCTACCCCGCACTCATGGAGGTGGCTGTCGCCCATGTACTGAACCCACAGTTACTTGACCTGCGCGCCGTACGCGAGCGTCCGTACTTCCTCACGACACAGCCCCCCGCCGCGCTCAAGACCGGGGATGGCCAGCCGCTCGACATGCAGGTGGTCGCCCAGATTCTTGACGAATTTCCCGCGTCCCTTTACTTGTACATGCAACACGATCTGGCCGACTACTGGAGCCAGGTCGACAATCATGGCAACAGCCGCTGGCAGTGGCTTGCAGAGTTTCTCAATGGTCAGATGATTGCCACTGCGGCCAGCCAGTCACCGCTGAGCGACGTGCAGCGCGATATGCTGGCGGTAGTCGCCGCCTGGCCAGCGCAACGTGAGCGCCTGCCCCGTTCCTCACCCGCCACCTATGTATATTTCATCGAGAGCACCCTCACCCGCCTCGGCAAGACGGTGCGGGTATTGACCCCGGACCTGTTATTGGTACGCGATAAACAGGTGTTGCTCTACAGCGTAGCCGGCGCAATCCAGGCGTTTGATTCCCTGGAGGCGTTCAGCCAGGCCTGGGGGAGCAGGATGCAACGCGAGTTTCAGTTCGACAGCCTCACTTGGCAACGCAACGAAACTGCCGCCAACGTGTTTGAACAACAGGCCGGGCTGATCCTCAACCAACAACTCGAAGACCTGGCAGCCCTATCGTTCCAGGGGCAAGACGAAAAAGAACTCGATCAACGCCTGGACATGATCACCAACCCGGCCAGGTATTTTACCGACATCAAGTTGCCCGACACCGAGCGCCTTGGCACTGTGAGCCAGCAACTGCCGCAATGGCTCAAGCAAGCCGAGCCCGCGGATCGTTTCGCCTATCACCGCCACTTGCAGGATATGGCGCATGTTCTGCAAAAAAACCAGGGGCGATCGTTCAACGAGGGTATTGAAAACATCCACACATTCAGCCGCAGCGCATTGCGCAAGCAGATGCAAGCCGATCACGGCGATTTCGACCCTGATGCGGTGCTGTTGGACTTTGCCGTAGCGGCAGGTTATCCGGGCGGCGCGGGAATCATCGAGCACGTGCGCATGTCGCTGACGGAGCTGGCCCTGAAGAATCTGGCCGGCAAGCCCAAAGGTACGTTGAAGCTGTCTTCCACAACAGCCACGCCACTGCCTGGCTGGTTGAATGAAGACTATCTGATGGGCAGCAACGGCCTGATCCAGCGCGTCGATATCGGCACCACCTACCCTAATGCCCTCAAAGATCTGCTGCTGTCCGATACCGTCGAGGCGCGTCGCCGCGAGTTGCTGTTTACTCGCGAACTGAAGGCTCATCTGCCGATGCAGGCGCTGGAATTCAAGGTCCGCCAGCAGCATGGCATGACCGTGACGGGTTATCAGTATGTCAAGGCGCTCATGGGAGAAACGCCTTCGCTCAGACTCGTCAACGATCAGGAAATCGTCCTGCGCCCCCTGGCGTTGTGCCGTAAAGCCGGGGCCACGCCGGACGAAGTGAATAATATGTTTATCATTGAGCCTCGCGACTCCCAGGTCGGCCCACACTTGCTGTACCGACCGCTGTACGCCGAGTCCCTCAACGAATACCCCACGCGCCAGGCGCTGCTGGAGGCCATCGCCGAACCGGGTGCGTTGCAGGACAGCGTGCTGACCTGGCTATCGGACAAGGCGCGCCCCATCTATGCACACGGCGGCATCAAAGAGCCGCACATCATCCGTTTCTTGCCCGGCGACGAGTTCAACCGACCCGAGAAACCAGCGCCCGCGACCCTGGCCGTCGATGACGGCGCCGGTGAATGGCTCCAGTCCCAGCTCAACGGCCAACTGCCCAACCATCTGTTTGGCAGCACCGCACGGGCACTGGTCGACCTGGCGGACCGCGAGTCGATCTCCAACACCGAAAGCCGATGGGCCATTGTGATGGAGGGTGCCTGGCTGTTGTTCAATACACTGCTGCTGCCCTTGGTACAGGGCCCAGCCATGTTGGCCGGCTGGTTCCTGGTGCTGGTTGCCAGCCTGGAGCAGGACTTGGCGGGCCTGGACAGCAACGATCCCACCACCCGCGAGTTGGCGCTGATTGATCTGCTGCTCAATACTGCGATGGTGTTGCTGCATGGCGCATCGCCTTCTGCCAAACCGTTGTCGCCACCGAGTGCAACCGACAGCGCGTTGCGCCTTGAAACCTGGCGCCGTGCACCAGGCCTGCTGCCACCACAGGATGCGCCAGTGATACGTTCTGGCGCAGTGTCATTGCCGGGAGAACCCCCGGCATCAGGCCACACCGCCCTGGACTTCATTCGCTCGCTGGCAAGCCCACACGCAAGCGAACGACTGAGGGCGATGCTGGACATTAATGTGCCATGGCCTGAACCCTTGCCGACTGCGCAAGGCAGCGGCCCGCTCAAAGGCCTTTACCGCATAAATGGCACCTGGCACGCCAGCCTCGGCGGGTTGCTGTTCCAGGTCAATGTGGTGCCGGGATTCAACGAGGTCTATCTGGTACACCCGCAATATCCGCAACACCCCGGTTTCAAGCTGATAAGCGACCACCAGGGGCACTGGCGCCTGGACACTCACGCCAGGCTGGAGGGCGGAATGCCCCGGGAACGCTTGAGTAAATGGCAGAAGGAACGTGCCGAAAAACTGGGTGTATTAAAGGCCGAATTGCAAGCACTGAATGCCGAAATATTCTCGCTGATACCCACTTCGCTTTCGCTACAAAGCACTCTGAACGCAGCCCGTGCCCAACTTGTTGAACAAAGCAAAAGCCTGCGCAAGGATTGGTTATTGCTGGCCAGTTCCGCGAACATACCGAAGTTGCACGCAGAAGTTCTTATCCGTCATGAGAAACGGCGCGTCGCGGCGGCCCAAGCCAGGACGCAGTGGAATATCGCCCTCGATAACTTCCAGCAGTACGGCCGCGAGGTAATGACGCTGATGAAAAAAGTCGAAGCCAAGACCAGCGAACTGATGGCTGTCGACAGGACTGACCCCACTTATGTAAGGGAGCGAAACAGGGCAAGCAAAAGCAATTTTGACTTCTGGGCAGGCATCTACGAATCGGTGTCGCAAAAAATGGCAGACGCCCTGGAAACCGATCGTGGCGAAACCGACGCTGAACTCAGCGCCCGCGCATCACGGGAGCTGCCGCAAAACATCAGCGGCGCCTACGACGACTACATCATCACCAAAAAACGCCAGCTTGCCGCGCTTACGGAAATGGTCGAGCCCGCTGAAAAGATCGAGACGTTACTCAAAGAGGCAGACCCGGCCCTGCGCCAGATACTCTTGCAAGGCAAGCCCTCTGATCAAAACATCCGCTCGGTCGCGATCAAACAGCACGCCCTGCTGGTGTTCATGGACTTGGTGTTCAATCGCATGAATGACTCGCGCAACCCAACGGAATTTCCATTCGTACGCGAGCTGACCGACAAGAGAACCGCAACCAGCTTGATGGCGCATACGGAAATGCTCACCACTACCGGCTATTCGGCCCGAGAGCAGATAGACGTCCTCAAGGACGTTCTGGAGCGATATGAGCAATTGGAAAACGCTGTCACGTCGCTGGCTGAAATGAATTCCGGCTTCATTCGCGAGGAGCATCGCCAACCGTTTCTGGACTATCTGGCTTATGCCCGCACCAGCCTTGAGGCGCAGTTGGCCAATTTGATTCTGGTGGAAGAAGGCTTCGCGCCACTGCCAACGCCCGAGCGCATCACACGGCAGAAAGCACCGAACCGAAGAGTGATCAAGACCCGTGACCGCAGGACCCTGGTGGGTGAAGTGCGCCCTACCCAGCGCGACACACCGGGTAACTTCGTCGATATCAAGGACCCGCTCACCGGAAAAACCCTCGCCACCTACCTTGAACACCCCGGCGAAGGTGTATGGAACGTGGTTGAAGAGGTCGGGCCCTCAGCGCCCGCGCCGACGGCAATCAAGCGTTCGCTGAAGACCATAGAAGCACAGGCGCAAACCGTCAGGGACGAGCGCACCGGCATTGACAGCAGCATCGCCTTCCAACAACGAAAGTTACGCGACCCGGGCCGACTGGAAAGCCTCGATCCCCTTGAGTGGGATGTGATACTGACCCAGCACGCAGCGAAGTTCACAACCCTTGCCGAAGAACTCCAGCGCGATCACGCCAACGATCCCGGCGCTCGCACGTTGATCGATCAGTACCGCAGCCTGGCGGCCGAGGCAACGCAACAGGCACGTGAGCGTTGCAGCGAAGGGTACAAGTTGCAACGCCCCAAAGCCTCCCACGTCGATTACTTGTGGAAACACGGTTTTGTCGATATCAACCTGGTGAAGAGCCGCGTGCCGTTGAAGGCCGGTGACTTTCTCACCGAGTATGCAGTACGCGATAAAAGCAAAATCAGGGCGGGTATAAAGGGAAAGGACAATGTTTTGTGGTACGCGCATTTTCATTATTCGGCCGTCGATCAAGCGCCCTCCCAACCTGATTTCGGTCACCTTAAAACCCCGAGTGAACAGCGATATACGCGCCGGGAACTGATTGAACAGGCGCGTGCCGACAACCGCGCCGTGGTCAACCTGGAGAAAGCCGAGATCAAGCCACCGCTTGATCAGCGGCTATTCCTGGGGTTGGAGGTACTGGCTTCCAAATGAGCCTCGACAGACTGTCTATACTCTGCATGAGAACCTTGTTGACGAGGGGTTTATGGACGATCCAATCGATGACAAACCACCGACCTTCCGGCAGATGCTGCACAGCGTGACGGCCGCCGCGTTCGGTGTGCAAAGCGGCAAGAATCGCGCCCGCGATTTCACCCATGGCAAACCCAGCCACTTTGTGATCCTGGGCGTTGCGTTCACGGTGGTGTTTGCGTTGACGCTGTTTGGCATCGTCAAGCTGGTGCTGTACCTGGCCGGTGTTTAACGCCGCCGATGCAGACTGAACGCATAAACAGGACGCCGGTTTGCCAACGACCGCCAGCGCACGGAATCCACCGGCGCTGGCGGCGCTGACAAATGCAGGCGCTCAGATAAACCTTGAATATCGACCGCCATCATCTTGGCTACTCGACAACCAATCGCTGCTCAATCAACGGTTTTATTACTGGTGGCTGACCCAAAATACAGCGGTGCCGACCACGAGAATAATCAGAAACAAAATGGCCCAGGCATCAACGGTACTGTCAGGTTTACGGGCTTTGGTGGAATTACTCATCGCATCGCCTCTTGTCGGTTTTATAGGTGACTGCACTAAGACTCGTCCACAGTAAAGACCAGTCTTGCCCCCATGACAAATGTGGGTATCGCGATAACTGTTCTCATTAGTCAGTTTGGTTATGTGCATATACCCAAACATCACTTTTGCGCATATACGCAAACTGGTATCGTGCGCCGGCTCCGTTGGGAGTGCGCGGCCGTGCGCGCAGATTTGCCGAGAACAGGACCTATATGTACGTATACGACGAATACGATCAGCGCATCATCGAGGACCGCGTCAAGCAGTTCCGTGATCAGACCCGACGCTACTTAGCAGGTGAACTGAGCGAAGAAGAGTTCCGCCCTCTGCGCCTGCAAAATGGCCTTTACGTTCAGCGCTTTGCGCCGATGCTGAGGGTGGCCGTGCCCTATGGCCAACTGACGTCGCGCCAGACGCGAATGATGGCCAAGATCGCCCGCGACTTCGACAAAGGCTATGCCCATATCAGCACCCGCCAGAACGTGCAGTTCAACTGGCCGGCCCTGGAAGATGTGCCGGATATCCTGGCTGAACTGGCTACCGTGCAGATGCACGCCATTCAGACCAGCGGTAACTGCCTGCGCAACGTGACCACCGACCAATTTGCCGGCGTCGCTGCCGACGAGTTGATCGACCCACGGCCGTGGTGCGAAATCGTGCGCCAGTGGACTACCTTCCACCCTGAGTTCGCCTACCTGCCACGCAAGTTCAAGATCGCCATCAATGGCTCGACCTCGGACCGCGCCGCCATCGAAGTCCACGATATCGGCCTGGAGCCGGTGTACAACGCTGCAGGCGAGCTGGGCTTCCGTGTGCTGGTGGGTGGCGGCCTTGGTCGTACGCCGGTGGTCGGTGCGTTCATCAACGAGTTCCTGCCATGGCAGGACCTGTTGAGCTACCTCGACGCCATCCTGCGGGTCTACAACCGCTATGGCCGTCGCGACAACAAGTACAAGGCCCGGATCAAGATCCTGGTCAAGGCGCTGACCCCTGAGGTGTTTGCCCAGAAAGTCGATGCCGAAATGGAACATCTGCGCGGCGGCCAGACCACCCTGACCGAAGCCGAAGTGCACCGCGTCGCCAAGCACTTCGTCGACCCTGAGTACAAGGCCCTGAGCAATCAGGACGCCGAGTTGGCCGCACTCGACCAGCAACACCCAGGCTTCGCCCGCTGGCGCACGCGCAATACGCTGGCGCACAAGAAGCCGGGCTACGTGGCAGTGACCCTGTCGCTCAAGCCCACCGGCGTTGCACCTGGCGATATCACCGACAAGCAACTGGACGCGGTCGCCGACCTGGCCGAGCGCTACAGCTTTGGCCAACTGCGCACCTCCCACGAGCAGAACATCATTCTCGCGGACGTTGAACAGAGCCAACTGTTCACCCTGTGGGGCGAACTGCGCGAAGGCGGCTTTGCTACGCCGAACATAGGCCTGCTGACCGATATCATCTGCTGCCCGGGCGGCGACTTCTGCTCCCTGGCCAACGCCAAGTCGATCCCGATTGCCGAGTCGATCCAACGCCGTTTCGACGACCTGGATTACCTGTTCGATATCGGCGAGCTGGACCTGAACATCTCCGGTTGCATGAACGCTTGTGGTCACCACCACGTCGGCCACATCGGCATCCTGGGCGTGGACAAGAAAGGCGAAGAATTCTACCAAGTGTCCCTGGGTGGCAGCGCCAGCCGCGATGCGAGCCTGGGCAAGATCCTCGGCCCATCCTTCGCCCAGGAAGCCATGCCAGAGGTGATCGGCAAGCTGATCGACGTGTATATCGAACAGCGTACCGAAGATGAGCGCTTCATCGACACCTACCAGCGCATCGGCATCGACCTGTTCAAGGAGCGTGTCTATGCAGCGAATCATTAAGAACAACGCAGTCGTCGACGAAACCTGGCACCTGCTGCCCAAGGACGCGAGCTTCGACGGCATCTCCAACTGCGACGACCTGATCGTGCCGCTGGCCCTGTGGCGTGAGCACGGCCATGCCCTCAAGGCCCGCGATGGCGGCCTGGGCGTGTGGCTGGACGCCGATGAGGAAGCCGAAGAAATCGGTGATGACGTGCAGCATTTTCAGGTCATCGCCCTGAACTTCCCGGCCTTCACCGACGGGCGCAACTACTCCAACGCCCGCCTGCTGCGTGACCGTTATGGCTACAAGGGTGAACTGCGGGCCATTGGCGACGTGCTGCGTGACCAGTTGTTCTACCTGCACCGCTGCGGGTTCGATGCCTTCGCCTTGCGCGCGGACAAAGACCCGTACGAAGCGCTGGAAAGTCTCAAGGATTTCTCGGTGACCTATCAAGCGGCCACCGATGAACCCCTGCCACTGTTCCGCCGCCGCTGACACCTTGTCCCTGTAGGAGCGAGCTTGCTCGCGAAAAACCTGAACGATAACGCAGGTCGCCTGGCTGTAGTGGCGCCCTCGCGTTCTTCGCGAGCAAGCTCGCTCCTACAGTTCCATCGCCCGTCAATCCTGTGTGATCGACTGCCGCTTGACATTAAAGTTAACTTTAAGCTTAGCCTGAGACCTCCCCTGCTCAGGAGTTAACCCATGTCACCGTTCGAATCGCTGCAACTGCCCAACGGCCAAGTCATCGCCAACCGCATCGCCAAGGCCGCGATGGAAGAGAATATGGCGGACCTGCATCAGGCACCGTCCAAAGCATTGAAGCAGCTATACAAGACCTGGGCCGACGGCGAGCCCGGCTTACTGTTGACCGGTAACGTGATGATCGACCGCCGCGCCATGACCGGCCCTGGCGGTGTCGCGCTGGAAAACGAGCAACACCTGGCCAGTTTTCGTGAATGGGCCGACGTAGCCCGGGCCAAAGGTGTGCACTTCTGGGTACAGCTCAGCCATCCGGGCCGCCAGACCATGGCCAACCTCGGTCAACAAGCGTTGGCACCCTCGGCTATTGCGCTGGATGTGGGCAGTTTTTCCAAGATGTTCGCCAAACCCAAGGCCATGACCGAAGACGACATCCAGGACGTCATCAAGCGCTTCGCCACCAGCGCCCGCCTGGCCGAGCAAGCCGGGTTCACCGGGGTGCAGATCCACGGCGCCCATGGCTATTTGTTGAGTCAGTTCCTCTCGCCCTTGAGCAACCATCGCACCGACCGTTGGGGCGGCTCCCTGGAAAACCGGGCACGCCTGCTGCTAGAAGTCATCCGTGCCGTGCGGGCCAATGTCAGCCCTTCATTTTGTGTGTCGGTAAAGCTCAATTCCGCAGACTTCCAGCGCGGCGGCTTCGATGAGACCGATGCACGCGCTGTAGTGGAAATGCTCAATACACTGCCGATCGATTTGCTTGAGTTGTCCGGCGGCAGCTATGAAGCGCCGGCCATGCAAGGTGAAGCGCGGGACGGCCGCACCTTGGCCCGTGAAGCCTACTTTTTGGATTTCGCCACGCAAATGGCGAGCATCGCCACCATGCCACTGATGGTGACCGGAGGTATTCGCCGCTTGCCGGTGGTCCAGCAAGTATTGGACAGCGGCATCGCCATGGCCGGCATCGCCACCGCCCTGACCCTGGAGCCGCAACTGATCAAACAGTGGCGTGAAGGTCGCGACCTCAACCCACAACTGCGGCCCATGGAATGGAAGCGCAAACCGCTGGCCGCCCTCGCCACCCTCGCCGTGGTGCGCGACCAGATGCGTCGCCTGAGCCGCGGCCGTCTGCCCAACCCCAACGTTGCGCCCTGGCTGGCATTGGCCTGTGACCAGTGGTTTATCGCGCGGCGTACGCGGCAGTATCGCGCGAGCATGACGCAATCTTCACATTAATGGCGGAGCATTCGCCGTGATTGAACTGTCCCCTACTGATCAGCAGTTTTTCAACCTCACTGACGATTGGAGTTCCTCATGGCGAAAATCAACCTGGCCCAGCAGTTGGCGACCACCCTGGAACAAGCGGGTATCAAGCGTATCTGGGGGCTCACCGGCGACAGCCTCAATGGCCTGACCGACGCCCTGCGCAGCATGGACAGCATCGAGTGGATGCATGTGCGCCACGAGGAGGTCGCCGCCTTCGCTGCCGGTGCCGAAGCGGCGGCCACCGGCGAGTTGACGGTGTGCGCCGGCAGTTGCGGGCCGGGTAACCTGCATTTGATCAATGGTTTGTTCGATTGCCATCGCAACCATGTGCCGGTGCTGGCGATTGCCGCGCAAATTCCGTCCTCGGAGGTTGGCCTGAATTACTTTCAGGAAACCCATCCCCAGGAGCTGTTCAAGGAATGCAGCCACTTTATCGAGCTGGTGAGCAACCCCGAGCAGATGCCTCAGGTGCTGCACCGTGCCATGCGTTCGGCGATCCTCAACCGAGGCGTGGCGGTGGTGGTGATTCCGGGAGATGTTTCGCTGCTGGAGGTGGAAGATAAGCTCAAGCCTTGGCCGGCCTTGCACGCACCGCGCACCCTGCCGGTTGAGCAGGACTTGCAGCGCCTCACCGACATGCTCCAGAGCAGCGAGAAAGTCACCCTGCTGTGTGGCAGCGGCTGTGCCGGTGCCCACGATCAAGTGGTGGCGCTGGCCGACGCCCTCGGCGCGCCGGTGGTGCACGCACTGCGGGGCAAGGAGCATGTGGAGTGGGATAACCCGTTCGACGTCGGCATGACCGGCCTGATCGGTTTCAGCTCCGGCTACCACGCCATGCTCGATTGCGACACCTTGGTCATGCTCGGCACCGACTTCCCTTATCGCCAGTTCTACCCGACCGACGCCAGAATCATCCAGGTGGACCGCAACCCCCAAGCCCTGGGGCGTCGTGCGACCTTGGACCTGGGCATCGCCGCCGACGTCAGTGAAACCATCGACGCGCTGTTGCCGCGCCTGACCCGCAAGACCGATCGCAGCTTCCTCGATACCTCCCTCAAGCACTACGAAAAAGCCCGCCAAGGCCTGGATGACCTGGCGCAACCGTCCAAGGCCGGCCGGCCAATCCATCCCCAGTATGTGGCGCGCTTGCTCAGCGAACTGGCCGATGATGATGCGATCTTTACCGCCGATGTCGGCTCGCCCACCGTGTGGGCGGCGCGTTATCTGAAGATGAACGGCAAGCGCCGGCTGATCGGCTCGTTCAACCATGGCTCGATGGCCAACGCCATGCCTCAGGCTATCGGCGCCCAGGCGGCGTTCCCTGGACGGCAGGTGATCTCGATGTCCGGGGACGGTGGTTTCACCATGTTGATGGGGGATTTCATTTCCCTGGCGCAGCTGCAATTGCCGGTCAAACTCGTGGTGTTCAACAATTCGTCCCTGGGCTTTGTCGCCATGGAGATGAAGGCTGCGGGTTACCTTGACACCGGCACCGAGCTGAAAAACCCGGACTTCGCGGCCATGTCCAATGCCATGGGCATTTTGGGCATACGTGTGGAGCAATCCGAAGACCTGGAACCGGCACTGCGCCGAGCCCTGGCCCACGATGGCCCGGTGTTGGTGGATGTGGTGACCGCGACTCAGGAACTGGTGATGCCGCCGAGCATCAAGCTGGAACAGGCCAAGGGGTTCAGCCTGTACATGCTCAAGGCGGTGATGAGCGGGCGTGGCGATGAGGTTATCGAACTGGCACGCACCAACTGGTTGCGATAACCCCCTACTGTAGGAGCGAGCTTGCTCGCGAAGATCGCTAACGGTAACGCTGACATCCTGAATGAACGCGTTGTCGTCGAGTTTTTCGCGAGCAAGCTCGCTCCTACAGGTGCCGGGCTAATTTCAGCCTTTCTGCTTTTCCACCCACTTGCCGTAGGCATCGATGAATGCCTGCAGGAACGGCTTGGTCTTGTCCGACACCTTCCCCGCCTCATCGAACACACTGCCTGCCCCGCCCAGATAGGCTTCCGGCTGTTGCATGCACCACACATCCAGGAACACCAGGGACTGGCGCAAATGGTGGTTGGCGCCAAAGCCGCCAATGGCACCCGGCGACACGCTGATGATCGCCCCCGGCTTGCCACTCCAGGCGCTCTGTCCGTATGGGCGCGAGCCTACGTCAATGGCATTTTTCAAGGCCGCCGGCACGGAGCGGTTGTATTCGGGGGTGACGAACAGCACCGCGTCGGATGAACTCACTTGTTTGCGGAAAGTACTGTAGGCTGCGGGCGGAGTTGCACCGTCGATGTCCTCGTTGTAGAGCGGCAAGTCGCCGATTTCAACAATGTTCAACTTGAGATTGGCTGGGGCCAGTTCGGCCAGGGCCAGGGCGACCTTGCGGTTGATCGACTCTTTTCTCAAGCTGCCCACCAGGACGGCAATCGTGTAGACCTTGCTCATTGAGGTTTCCCGACTTCTGAATAAAGGAGCTTGTAGTTATAGAGGCTTCGCGACGCGTTCACCAGAGGGTTGTGCGGATTCCCTCGCCGTTTTCCGTGCAAGCACTTGCGTAGGAAGCGTCTGAAAATATCAGCGAATAGTATTTTTTTCTTATAGGTAAACTACCCCGCTCCCTGACGGTCTACAGAACCGCAAATCGAGTGTTTATCTCCAGAGGTTCTAAACAGATGGCTGCAGTACTTGTTGGACAGTTTCATGCCAGAGACGCGGAAGGCCGCGTTTATTCGGTGCATGAGTTTCAGGAATCCAACCCGGCGCAAGGCGACCTGGCCGGATCGACGCCCACCACGACCTACAAGCTGGCCATTGGCGACCGTGTAGAAAAGCTGGAAGGTGATGAATTCAAACTGATCCAGTCGGGCACCATTCTCGTGCGCGAGTCCGAAACCACTCTGGCATCGTAAGCGCTTGCCTTGTTCACCTGCTCAGTCCTGGGGACTGGGCTGGGGACGTTCATGGGCGGCGGATCTGCGTCACCTCTATGCCCTGCTCGTCTTGCTTGAGCGTCACCAGCACCTGGCCGTGCTCCCCTTGCACGGTAAACATCGAACGCTTGTAACCTGCCGCATTGTACGCGGGGTAAGCCTCCACCTCCCTGACCAGGGTGATCCCCACAACTGCGCCCACCTGCTCGCCCACCTGTTGCTGGGAGCGAATAAAGGCTTCCAGTGCAAGATTGTCCGGCGTCGGTTCATCCTGATGATTGAAGAAGTAAGCCGCCAGGCCTCCCACGGTCACCAGGACCACGAGTTGCTTGGCCGTTACCCCGAAGAAAGTCGAGGGTAGAGGCATATGAGACCAGACCTGTTTTTTATTTTAAGTACCGGGAAACCGGCAGGGGTCGTTGCTGATCGGACCCGCCATTCTAATGGGGTCCTGGCTGAGCGCCATAGGCAGGGACGACCCCGGCAGTCTTTTTTGCGCACGAAGGCCTGCGCCATTGAATCCCCTGCGCACTGCACATAGACTCCGGCCATGCGTTTACGTCATATCGAAGTGATTCAGGCCATCTTGCAGACCGGCCACCTCGGCACCGCCGCCGAGTGGTTGCAACTCCCCGTGGGCGAAGTAGACGCCACTCTCAAGGACGCTGAGCAGCAATTGGGCTTCATGCTGTTCGCCAGCGTGCGCGGGCGTTTGCAGGCCACCCGGGAAACCCTGGAATTGCAGGCACAAATCACTGCTCTGTATGAAGCCCTGGAGCCGTTGCAACGCCTTGCCAGCCGCTTGAAACACCATCATGCGCCGCCCCTGCGCGCGCTGTGCACGCCGCCGTTGGCCAACCAACTGTTGCCCCAGAGCATTGCTGCACTGCGTCGACGCTTCCAGGACATGCCGTGCAACCTGTCGAGCCAGCCAGTTGGCGAGATCATCAACAGCCTGCTGTTGCATGAAGCCGATGTGGGCCTGAGCCTGCATGACCCAGAACATCCACAGATCCAGAGCACGGTGCTGGCCCAAGGCAAATTGCAGTTGCTGGCCCCCCATGGCTGGCTCAAGCCCAAGCAAAAATACATTGCGCTGCAGGAGTTGGCCGGCCAGTCCCTGATCGGCCTTGAAGGCCATGACCCGCTCAGCCGCTTGCTGGATGCCAAGCTGCACGCCCTGCGGCCGCTGCCCGTGGTGCAGACGCGGGTGCAAACCTACCCGATGATGCGCGGCTTGGTGGAGGCCGGAGAAGGCCTGGCGATTGTCGACCCGTTCACTGCCTTGGGTGCACGAGAGTCCGGGCTTGATGCGTGCCCGGTGTCACCACCGATAGTGGTCAGCCTGTATGCGTTGACCTTGAAAGACGCTGCGCCCTCCCCGGCATTGAATGCGCTGCTGGAAATCGTCATCCAGAAAGCCGAAAGCCTGCTTGGCAACGACACCAAGTCCCCGTAGGAGCGGGCTTGCTCGCGAAGAACGTGAACGATCACACGCTCATCCTTATGCAACGCGGCGCCTTGGCGTTTTTCGCGAGCAAGCTCGCGCCTACAGGGGTCAGACAGCCTCCACTTGCGCCTTGAACAACCGATACCAGAAAATCGCGACCTCGCGGGTTTGCGGGTCAATCCCGCGATAACGCAGTTGATCGATGCCGCCCATTACATAGCCACAACGCTCATACAGGCGACAGGCGCCGAGGTTGTTGTTCTGGGTCTCAAGCATCATGCCCGGCAGGTTCTTCTTGCGGGCCCAGAACTGCGCCACGTCCAACAACGACTTGGCCACGCCATGTCGGCGCGCCGGTAACGCCACGGCCAACTCGTCAACATGGGCGAAACCGTTCCAGTTGGTGCTGACCACGATATGCCCCACTGCGCGGTCATCCAGGTACGCCATGAAGATCGAGCTGTCGGCGGCATCACGAAAACTGGCGAATTCTTCCGGGTCGATGCCATAGCACTTGCGGTACGGCAGCACTTTTTCCACCGGCCATTGTTCGACGCGCTGGCCCATTTGCGGCACCCCATAGGCACTGACTTCAAAGCTGAAATCATTGCCCCACACATAGGCGTCAAAACCTTCGTCGGCGACTCGCACACTGAGCCCTGGATACTTCGGGTTCATTACAGCTTGCATAGACTTCCTTAACCCTTGATGCAGTCGACGGTATAACGACGGCCACTGCCGTCATCTTCGTGTTGCAGCCCATGCACATCCGCGACAAAACCGGGGAAACTGCTATCGAACGTGCGGGCAAATGCCAGGTAATCGATGATTGAACGTGTTGACTCGGTGAAGCGTTCGCCGGGCATGATCAGTGGTATGCCCGGCGGGTAAGGCACCAGCATTACAGCGGCGATGCGTCCTGCCAAGGCATCGATGCAGACCGCCTCCACCTCGCCCCTGACCAACTGGTCGTAGGCATCGGCGGGTTTCATCGCGATTTGCGGCAATACCGTATACATACGCTTGAGGTGCCTGGCCGTGGCATTGCTACGGTAACAGCTGTGCAACTGGTCGCAAAGGTCGCGCAGCCCCAGGCCTTGATAACGTGCCGGGCCTTGGGCATACACCGACGGCAAGCAAGTGGCCAGGCTGACATTGGCATCGTAGCTACGCTTGAACTCCAGCAGCTCGGTGAGCAAGGTGCTCCATTTACCTTTGGTAATGCCCATGGAAAACAGCACGAGAAACGAATACAGCCCAGTCTTCTCCACCACCAGCCCGCGCTCCCAGAGGAACTTGCTGACCACTGCAGCGGGAATCCCACACTCGCTCAATGCCCCACCGGCGTTGAGGCCAGGCATCACCAGTGTGACTTTGATCGGGTCCAGCAGCACGTAGTCTTCAACAACGTCGCCAAAGCCATGCCACTCATCCCCAGGGTGCAATAGCCAATCCGCAGTGGCGACCCGGTCGATACCCGCGACCGAGGGTGGCTGCCAGATGGAAAACCACCAGTCTTCCGCCGCGATATGCTGGCGCAAGTTGGCCAGGGCGCGACGAAAACTCAAGGCCTCGTCGAACATTTCCTGAAGCAGCGAGCGCCCGGCCGGGCCTTCCATCATTGCCGAGGCCACATCCAGCGACGCGATGATGCTGTATTGCGGCGAGGTGGAGATATGCATCATGAAGGCTTCATTGAAGCGGTCACGGTCCAGTTGCCGTGCGCCGCCGTCCTGTACGTGGATCATCGACGCCTGGCTGAATGCCGCCAGCAACTTATGCGTACTGTGGGTGGTGAACACCAAGGGGCTGTCCGGCGTGCGCGAGGTACCCATGCCATAACGCCCGGCGAAGAACTCGTGAAAGGCGGCGTAGGCATACCAGGCCTCATCAAAATGCAGCACCTCGACACTGTTGCCCAGTTGCTGCTTGATCAGTTCGGCGTTGTAACACAGGCCGTCATAGGTGGAGTTGGTCACCACCGCCAATTTCACTTTCGGTGGTCGCCCACGGGTCAAGGGGCTGGCGTCGATCTTGGCGCGGATCGACTCAGGGCTGAATTCGCTCAGGGGGATCGGGCCGATGATCCCCAGCTCGTTGCGCTCCGGGCACAGGTACAGCGGGATCGCGCCGGTCATGATGATCGAATGCAACACCGACTTATGGCAATTGCGGTCTACCAGCACCAGGTCATCGCGCCCCACCATGGAATGCCAGACGATCTTGTTGGCGGTGGACGTGCCGTTGATCACGAAGAACGTATGGTCGGCGCCAAAGTTGCGCGCGGCGCGTGCCTCGGCTTCGGCCAAAGGCCCGGTGTGATCGAGCAGCGAGCCCAGTTCGGGCACCGACACCGACAAGTCAGAGCGCAGGGTGTTTTCCCCAAAGAACTGATGAAACGCCTGCCCCACCGGGCTTTTGCGATAGGCCACGCCACCGCCATGACCGGGGGTGTGCCAGGAATAATTGGAATCGGCGGTGTGTTGCACCAGCGCCTTGAAGAACGGCGGCAACAGGCCATCCAGGTACGTGCGTGCGGCGCGGGCGACCTGGCGCGCCAGAAACGGCACGGTGTCTTCGAACAGATAAAGAATGCCGCGCAGCTGGTTGAGCTCGCTCATGGCATCGGCGGGCGCGTTTTCCAAGGTGACTTGCTCGCCTAACGCAAAGATCGGCAGGTTGGGGGCACGCAGCCGCGCCAAGCGAATCAGCCCAACCATGTTTTGCAGCAGATGGGTGTTTTCCCCAGCGCCTTCGGCGGCGATCAGCATGCAGGCCAGGCCGTGATGGGTAGCGGCCACTAGCCGCCCCTCGGCGTAGTCCACCGCAGAAAAAATACTGAAGCCCTCCTGTTCCAACTCCCTGGCGATGCCTCGAACCCGGTCACCGGCAACGGTGTCGGCCTTGATGTCACGGTGCACGATCAGAACGGGGAACTTCAGGTCTTTGTACATGAGCACTCTTACTCCGGAGGCTTTGCACAAGGGTAGAAGCTGGAAGCAAAAGTGGCGAATGAAGATTTCACAGGTGGTCGAGAGGTATTTATATAACTTCGGTACGGGGCTGAACCTGTCGCGAGGGAGCTTACTCCCGTGACGGCCCGCCTGCCGGGCCATACCTACCTGACACCCCGCGATCAAACTGTGGGAGCTGGCTTGCCTGCGATGACGGCCTGCCAGCCGACACTTATCTACCTGAGGCTCCGCAATCCAAATGTCGGTGGGCTGGGCCGGCACTCCGGTTTTTCCAAAGTGACCCGCTGTCAGAGCGGAACGCTGAGGGGCCGTTACCGCAGGAATGGAGATGCACCCAATCCAACCGTGTTGACTGTCAGGCCGCATTCGCGAGCAAGCCCGCTCCCACAATTTGATCGCGGGGCGTCAGGTCGATAGGCGTTGGCTGGCAGGCCGCTATCGCAGGCAAGCCAGCTCCCACAGTTTGATCGCGCAGCGTCAGGTAGATAGGTGTTGGCTGGCAGGCCGTCACGGGAGCAAGCTCCCTCGCCACAGATGCAACTGTGTAAGTACCCATGGCTGCAAGCCTGCTCCTACATGAGCGGTTATTGCTGAGTGAGTTGAGTCCACAACGCCGGCGCACCGGCTGCCTTGGCAATCGCCTCCAGCCTTGCCGCATGCTCGGCCAGGTCCTGCTCGCTGGCACGGATGATCGGCGTCGGCTTGCGATCAGCTGGCAAGCGGCGGATTTCCGAAGGGCGGTTGCCCGACCCTTCCGCCGAACCGCTGCCATCGGATGCATTACCGGCCAGGGACAGGCTGGTCTGCCCGCCGGTCATGGTCAGGTAAACGTCGGCCAGGATCTCGGAGTCAAGCAAGGCGCCGTGGAGTTCACGGCCGGAGTTGTCGACGCCATAGCGCTTGCACAAGGCATCGAGGCTGTTGCGCTGGCCCGGGTGACGCTCGCGGGCCATCATCAAGGTATCGAGGATCGTACAGTGCTGGGAGATGTCCGCACGGTCAGTCTGCCCCATCAGGGCAAATTCGTTGTTGATGAAGCCGATGTCGAACGCCGCGTTATGGATGATCAACTGGGCGCCATTGATGAATTCGAAGAACTCATCGGCCACTTCGGCGAAGCGCGGCTTGCCCTTGAGGAATTCGTCAGTGATGCCGTGGACGCCAATCGCGCCCTCGTCACTGTCGCGGTCCGGTTGCAGGTAGACGTGGAAGTGGCGGCCGGTCAGGCGGCGCCCCATCAGTTCGACACAGCCGATTTCGATGATCCGGTGACCATCGGTCACCGGCATGCCGGTGGTTTCGGTATCGAGTACAACAGATCGGATGGCCATCAGGGTTCAGCTCTCAACGGTTCGGTACAGTTCAAGGGGCGGGATATTAGCACGCTCTGTAAACGAAGCGCCCATGGCACCCAACCCCCGGTGGACACCCAACAGTTATTTACAAGGTTTCGCAAACTTGCTGCGGTTTTCTACGTCCCTCGTCGCTAACCTGCGCGCCTCCTCCAGATACGGAATTCACTGACTCATGTTCAACCTGAAATGGCTGTTCATCCCCTGCCTGTTCAGCGCTGCCGGTGCGCAAGCCACCAGTTTCGTGATGACCACTGACGCCTTGGTGAGCCTGTCGATGAGTGCCACGGGCGGCACCAGCAGCAGCTTCAAGGACGACAAGATTGTGCTGGCGGCCAAGGCCGATGCCGCATCGTTTGTCGCAAGCGAAGGTGCAATACGCGGTGTCCAGTTGGAGTCAGCCTTGCGGCATATTCGCCAGACAAGAGTGGACCTGCGATGCACGGACGAACAACTCGCCCGTGCAATCCTGGCTCTGTAAGCGACAACACTCACGGCATCTTTGTGATCAGGCCAAAGTATGCCTGCCTGAAGCTCAATGCCGTGCTGGTAGATTCGCCACACGCAATGGCGGCGGTGAAGCAGCGGCTCGAACGGCCGCCGCGGTGTCGCTGATTCAGCTCTGCTTGTAGCCGCGCACTTCATCCACGCCACGGTTGGCCAACTGGTCGGCGCGCTCGTTGCCAGGATGGCCGATGTGCCCGCGTACCCATTTCCAGGTGATGTCGTGACGATTGCACTGTTCATCGAGCAATTGCCACAGGTCGGCGTTCTTGACCGGCTCCTTGGCCGCCGTTTTCCAGCCGCGTTTTTTCCAGTTGACCATCCACTCGTTGATGCCCTTCATCACATATTGCGAGTCGGTCACCAGCAGTACGTTGCAACGCCGCTTGAGTTCTTCGAGGCCGCGAATGGCGCCCATCAATTCCATACGGTTATTGGTGGTATTGGCTTCGCCGCCCCACAGTTCCTTCTCCACGCCCTTGCACACCAGCAAGGCGCCCCAGCCGCCTGGGCCCGGGTTGCCTTTGCAGGCGCCATCGGTGAAGAGTTCTACGCTATCGGTCATCGGTTATTCGGCCTGAAATCAAAAAGAGGTTTTACGGTTCGCCTTGTTCGCGGTTGACCTTGGCCAACGGCATCGGCACGAGCTTGCCGATCGGCTCGCGGCGCACTTGCTGCAACGGTCGCAGACCGACCACGATCTTGCGTGCGACCAATAAATAGAAGCCGCCACCCGACAGCTGCCAGGCTCCTGCCCGGCGTTCCCAACCGGCCAGACGGCCCTGCCACTTGGCAGTCGCAAGCGGCGGACGATAGCACCCGAAGCGGCGTTTCTCCAGCGCGAAGCCCAGCAGGTTGAGCCAGTCGCCCACACGCGATGGCGCGATGCAACGCGCCTGGCGCAGTCCGTCATGGGCGAACACACGGCGCAGGCCCCAACTGCTCCAGGGGTTGATGCCGACAATCAGCAAATGCCCACCAGGGCGCACGCTGCTCGCCGCTTCGCGCAACAAACCGTGGGGTGACAAGCAGAAATCCAGGCCGTGCTGCAACACCACCACATCGGCGGCGTGTTCGCTCAAGGGCCAGGCCTGTTCCTCGCAGACGATCTCCACTCCCGGCAACGGTGCACCCAGGCGCACATTGCGTTGCACCTGCGGCGCCGATGGAGGCGTGTCGGCCGACGGTCCGTAATGCACCAAGTAGCCACCAAAGAACCGGCCCAGCTCGTCTTCGAGCATGCGCCGCTCTTCTTCCAGCAAAAACTGCCCAATCGGCCCGGACAACCATTCGCGGGCCGCGCTGATCAGGGCCAGCCACTCAGGATCGGCCTGGGCGAACGCTTTATCAGTCATTGCATTCTCCAACTCGCCTAGACGTTCTAAGATGCACCAATGTGTTCAGCTTGGCGAATCGAAGAATGATACAGATCAGTGCCCTACCCGCCTTTACCGACAACTACATCTGGTTGTTACAAGACCCTACGACCCAGCGCTGCGCCGTGGTCGACCCCGGCGATGCCACGCCAGTGCTGGCCTGGCTCAAGCAGAATGCCGAGTGGCGCCTCAGCGACATACTGGTTACCCATCATCACCATGATCATGTAGGCGGTGTCGAGCAACTGAAAAATGCCACCGGCGCCAAGGTTTATGGCCCTGCCAACGAAAAGATCCCGGCGCGGGATGTGGCCTTGCACGATAACGACCATATCCGCGTGCTGGGCTGGGACTTCGACGTGTACGCCGTGCCAGGCCACACCCTCGGCCACATCGCCTTTTATCACCAAGGCGTATTGCTGTGTGGCGATACCTTGTTCGCCGCCGGTTGCGGTCGCCTGTTCGAAGGTACACCCGAACAGATGTACAACTCTCTGGAACGCCTGGCCGCCCTGCCCGCCGATACGCAGGTGTACTGCACCCATGAATACACGCAAAGTAACTTGAAATTTGCCCAAGCCGTGGAACCGCACAATGCCGACATCGCCGAACGTGTGGAAAATGTCGCCCAACTTCGCGCCCGTGGCGAGATGACGCTGCCCTCCAACCTGGCCCTGGAAAAACGTACTAACCCTTTTCTGCGCACCGCTGAAACATCCGTTAAACAAAAAGCGGACGAACGGAACGGCCGCGACAACCGCTCTGGGGCCGAGGTGTTTGCTAGCTTGAGGGCTTGGAAAGATAAGTTCTAACCAGATGCAATCTGATACGTAATTTCTGAATGGTTGACCGGAACCAAAGCGCTTTCTAGAATCGCCCGACATTTTTGCCCGGAACTTACTTCCAGCCAATGTCGTCATCTATTCGTAAATCCATTTCTTCAGACGCATTGACCCGCCTGGCTCAAGCCGTGGCGGTGGCCGTTTCCGCAACTCTGGCGGGCTGCCAATCGACTCATTACGCTGCACAATCCACCGTGCAACCCAAACCGAATCTTGCTGCCAAGATCAAGCAAAAACCTATTTGGCTATCAGAGAAGCCCAGCCCCGAAGTACCCCAGGACGTCTGGGAACGCATGCGTCGGGGCTTTCAATTGCAGGACGGTGTCGGCGTCAACCCGCGCATCGAGCAACAGCGCCTGTGGTTCGCCAGCAACCCCTCCTTTCTGGAGAATGCCGGCGAACGCGGCAGCCTCTACATTCATTACATCGTCGAACGCCTTGAAGAACGCAACATGCCCCTGGAACTGGCGCTGCTGCCAGTGATTGAAAGTGCCTACAACCCGATGGCCTATTCGCGCAGCGATGCGGTGGGCTTGTGGCAGTTCATTCCCTCCACCGGGCGCTACTTCAACCTGCGCCAGACCCGCGCCTACGATGGCCGCCGCGACATCACCGCCTCCACCACCGCCGCCCTGGACTATCTGACGCGTCTGCATGACATGTTCAACGGCGACTGGCTGCTGGCCCTGGCGGCCTATAACGCCGGCGAAGGCACCGTCAGCCGGGCGATCGAGCGCAACGAAAAGCTCGGCCTGCCCACCGACTACTGGAACCTGCCCCTGCCCCAGGAAACCAAGGACTATGTGCCCAAGTTCCTGGCCTTGTCCCAGGTGGTACTGGCGCCCGAAGCCTACGGCGTCAACCTGAACCCGATTGCCAACACGCCGTACTTCGAGGTCGTTGAAGTCAAGCAAAGCATGGACCTGTCACGGGTTGCCGCGCTGGCCGAGATCGACGAAGACGAACTGTTTCAGCTCAACCCGGCCTTGAAACAACGCACCACCCTGGACGGCCCCCAGCATCTGCTGGTGCCGACCTCCAAGGCCCAACTGCTGACCAGCACCCTTTCGACGATGAAGCCGGAAGAGTTGCTGAGCATGCGCCCCAAGAAGCCGGTATTCGACGAAGTCGAGACCAAGGCGGTCGCAGGGCGTACCCGAAGCTACAAGGTACGCAGTGGCGACAACCTCACGCTGATCGCCAAGGCCAACAAGGTCGATGTGCATGACCTGCAGCGCTGGAACAAGCTCAACGGCCAGGCCCTCAAGGTCGGCCAGACCCTGGTGATGCAGGACACGCGTAAAGTCGCGGCGAAAAAACCGGTGCAGTACAAGGTCAAGAAAGGTGACTCGCTGTACATGGTGGCCAAGCGTTTCAATGTCGAGATGCAACATCTCAAGCGTTGGAACCCGCGCACCGGCCAGGCATTGAAACCAGGGCAGATGCTGGTGGTTTCCGCGCCGCGCTAATACCTCGGGGAGAGCTGGCTTGTGTGGGAGCTGGCTTGCCTGCGATGCAGGCACCTCGGTCTATCAGTCAGACCGCAGTGATGCTATCGCAGGCAAGCCAGCTCCCACATTTGACCTTCACACCGTCCAATAGCTTGCAGTCCGCAAAATGGCTTTCCCGACAGCCTTTTTCCAACCGGAACAAGCTGTTACTGTACCGATCATAAAGCCCAAGCCGCCTGGATCGGATCTCTGACTTGAAGCGTCCCCTCCTTCTACTAATAAGTCTGGCCTTGAGCTTTGCGGCGAATGCGACGATCACCGAAAGCCACGGTTATGCGCAGTTCGGCACACTCAAGTACCCGGCCAAATTCACCCATTACCATTGGGTAAACCCTGCAGCGCCCAAAGGCGGGACATTGCGGGTGATGGCATTTGGCACCTTCGATACGCTCAACCCCTACACCTTCAAAGGTTCAAGCCCGGTTTCCACCGCCAATTTCCTGCAGTACGGCGTCAACGAACTCAATGAACCTTTGATGGTGGGCACTGGGCAATACGCGCCGTCCGGCGATGAACCCACCTCAAGCTATGGCCTGATTGCCCAATCGGTGGAATACAGCGAAGACCGCAGTTGGGTGGTGTTCAACCTGCGCCCCGAAGCGCACTTTCACGACGGCAAGCCGATCACCGCCGATGACGTGGCGTTCTCCTATCGCACCCTGCTGACCGAAGGCCACCCGCAGTACCGCACCAACCTGCAGGAAGTGGCCCGGGTCGATATCCTCAACCCTCACCGTATCCGCTTTGTGTTCAAGCGCGCCGGCAACCCCTTGCTGATCCTGCGCCTGGGCGAGTTGCCGGTGCTGCCCCAGCACTATTGGAAAAACCGTGACTTCAAGGCCACCACCTTCGAGCCGCCCCTGGGCAGTGGGCCCTACCGCATCACCAAGGTTGCGCCTGGGCGGCAACTGGTGTTTGAACGGGTCAAGGATTACTGGGGCAAAGACCTGCCGGTCAACCAGGGTTTCTATAACTACGACAAGGTCGAAGTGGAGTTCTATCGCGACAGCGACGTGGCCTTTGAAGCCTTCAAGGCCGGTGAATTCGACATTTATATCGAGCATCAGGCCAAGAACTGGGCCACCGGCTACAACTTCCCGGCGGTCAACCGCGGCGATGTGATCAAGGCGCAGATCGCCCATCAGATCCCCACCCAGAGCCAGGGCCTGTTCATGAATACCCGGCGACCGGCGTTCAGCCAGGCCAAAGTGCGTGAAGCCCTGGGGTTGATGTTCGATTTTGAATGGACCAACCGCACGCTGTTCAGCAGCGCCTACAAGCGTTCGGTGAGCTATTACCCCAACAGTGAATTCTCGGCCACCGGCCTGCCCGTGGGCCATGAGTGGTTGATGCTCTCGCCCTACCGCGACCAACTGCCGGCTGCGCTGTTTACCCAACCGTTCAGCCTGCCGCACACCGATGGTCGCGGCATCCCTCGCGAAACCCTGCGCCAGGCCCTGGCCCTGCTCAGCGAGGCCGGCTGGAAACTGTCAGGGCAGCGCCTGCTGGATAAGGACGGGCAACCGCTGCGCCTGGAAATCCTGCTGGTCAACCCGAACCTCGAGCGCATCCTGCAACCCTATGTCGAAAATCTGACCCGCATCGGCATCGACGCCCGCTTGCGTACCGTTGACCGCGCACAGTACAAACAGCGCCTCGATCAATTCGATTTCGACATGATTTTGATGACTCTCAACCAGACCTTGAGCCCCGGCCTTGAGCAGTGGCAGTACTTCCACTCCAGCCAGGCCGCAATCAAAGGCAGCAAGAATTACGCCGGTATCGCCAACCCGGTGGTCGACCACCTGCTGGACCAACTGCTGGCGGCGCAGACCCGCGAAGAACAACTGGCTGCCGGCCGCGCCCTGGACCGGGTGCTGCTGTGGCAGCACTACAGCATTCCCAACTGGTACCTCAACTATCATCGCCTGGCGTACCGCAACCGGTTCGCCTTTGTCACCACGCCGCCCTACAGCCTGGGCCTGAGCGCATGGTGGCTGAAAGCTTCGGAGAAAGCCCAATGATGTCCTTGCGTACTACCCTGCTCGCCAGCCTGTTGCTGTGCACCGCGGCGCACGCCGCGCCACAACATGCGCTGACTCTCTACAACGAGCCCCCCAAGTACCCCGCCGACTTCAAGCATTTTGACTATGTAAACCCCGACGCCCCCAAGGGCGGCACCTTCCGCGAATCGGCCATGGGCGGCTTCGACAGCCTCAACCCCTATATCAGCAAGGGCGTACCGGCAGACAACCTGCCACTGATCTACGACACCCTGGCCATGCAAAGCCTGGACGAACCCATCACCGAATACGGCCTGGTGGCCGGCAAGATCGAAAAAGCCCCGGACAACAGCTGGGTGCGCTTCTATCTGCGCCCCGAAGCACGCTTCCATGACGGCCACCCGATACGCGCCGAAGACGTAGTGTTTACCTTCCAGACCCTGATCAAGGAAGGCAACCCGCTGTACCGCAACTACTACGCCGACGTCGATGAGGTGGTGGCCGAAGACCCGTTGCGCGTGCTGTTCAAGTTCAAGCGCACCAACAACCGCGAGTTGCCGTTGATCCTTGGGCAGCTGCCAGTACTGCCCAAACACTGGTGGGCCAGCCGGGATTTTTCCAAGGGCAACCTGGAAATCCCCCTGGGCAGCGGGCCTTACCAGGTGGCAGAGGTCAAGCCGGGCCGCATGATTCGCTACGAGCGGGTCAAGGATTATTGGGCCAAGGACCTGCCGGTCAATAAGGGCTTCTACAACTTCGATACCCGCATCACCGATTACTACCGCGACAGCACTGTCTCCCTGGAAGCCTTGAAGGCCGGGCAGTTCGACTACTGGCTGGAATTCAGCGCCAAGAACTGGGCCAATGCCTACAACATTCCAGCGGTGAAAGAAGGCCGATTGATCAAGGAAGAAATTCCCAACGGCAACCCCACCGGCATGCAGGGTTTTGTGTTCAACATGCGCAAGCCGATGTTCCAGGACGTGCGGGTGCGCAAGGCCATCAGCCTGCTGCTGGATTTCGAATGGAGCAACAAACAGCTGTTCAACGGTGCCTACACCCGTACCCGCAGCTATTTCGAAAACTCGGAAATGGCCGCCACCGGCCTACCCGGTCCGGACGAGTTGGCGATTCTCGAGCCGCTGCGCGACAAGATCCCTGGCGAAGTCTTCACCCAGGCATTCGAACCGTCCCACACCGACGGCAGCGGCATGATCCGCACCCAGCAACGCGAGGCCTACCAACTGCTGCAGGAAGCGGGCTGGAAGATTGTTGACGACAAAATGGTCGACAGCACCGGCAAGCCAGTGACCATAGAGTTTTTGCTGGCCCAGACCGAGTTCGAGCGCATCCTGCTGCCGTTCAAGCGCAACCTGGCAGACCTGGGCATCGACCTGGTGATTCGTCGCGTGGACGTCTCACAGTTCGTCAACCGCCTGCGCTCGCGCGACTTCGACATGCTGGTGGGCAGCTTCCCGCAATCCACCTCGCCGGGTAACGAGCAGCGCGAGTTCTGGAAATCCTCCAGCGCCGACAAGCCCGGCAGCCGCAACTACATGGGCCTCAAGGACCCCGCGGTCGACCAGTTGGTGGAAGAGCTGATCGACGCCGGTTCGCGCCAAAGCCTGATCGCCCACGCCAGGGCGCTGGATCGTGTGCTGCAGTTTGGTTACTACGTGATTCCCAACTGGCACATCAAGACCTTTCGCGTCGCGTACTGGGACCACCTGGGCCACCCCAAGGTCTCGCCACGCTACGACGTCGGCACCGCGACCTGGTGGAGCAAACCCGACGTCACACCTGCCGTCCCCCTGGACACACGCGCCGATGCGGCGAGCGGAGGCGATTAAATGCTGGCCTATATTGTTCGCCGCCTGTTGCTGATCATTCCCACGCTGTTCGGGATCTTGTTGATCAACTTTGTCATCATCCAGGCCGCTCCCGGCGGCCCGGTGGAGCAGATGATCGCCAAGCTCGAAGGCTTCGACGGCGCCACCAGCCGCATTGCTGGCGGCGGCGCCGAAGTTGCGGTGGCCGGTTCCAGCTACCGTGGCGCCCAGGGCCTGGACCCGGCGCTGATCAAGGAAATCGAAAAGATGTACGGCTTCGACAAGTCGGCGCCGGAACGCTTGTGGATCATGGTCAAGAACTACGCCCAGCTGGACTTCGGTGACAGCTTTTTCCGAGACGCCAAGGTCATCGACCTGATCAAGGAGAAGATGCCGGTGTCCATTTCCCTCGGGTTGTGGAGCACCTTGATCATGTACCTGGTGTCCATCCCCCTGGGGATCGCCAAGGCCACGCGCCACGGCAGCCATTTCGATGTGTGGACCAGCTCGGCGATCATCGTCGGCTACGCGATACCGGCGTTCCTGTTTGCGATTCTGCTGATCGTGGTGTTTGCCGGTGGCAGTTATTTCGACTGGTTCCCCCTGCGCGGGCTCACCTCCAACAACTTCGAGGAGTTGAGCTGGGGCGGCAAGATCCTCGATTACTTCTGGCACCTGGCGCTGCCCGTCACTGCCCTGGTGATCGGCAACTTCGCGACCATGACCCTGCTGACCAAGAACAGCTTTCTCGACGAAATCAACAAGCAGTACGTGGTCACCGCCAAGGCCAAGGGCCTGACCAATCGCCGCGTGCTGTATGGCCACGTGTTCCGCAACGCCATGCTGCTGGTGATCGCCGGTTTCCCTTCGGCCTTCATTGGCATCTTCTTTACCGGCTCGTTGCTGGTGGAGGTGATCTTCTCTCTCGACGGCCTGGGCCTGATGAGCTTTGAAGCGGCGATCAACCGTGACTACCCGGTGGTGTTCGGCACGCTGTTTATCTTCACCCTGCTGGGGCTGATCGTGAAACTGATCGGCGACCTCACCTACACCCTGGTCGATCCGCGTATCGACTTTGCCAGCCGGGAGCATTGAGATGAACCTGTCCCCCCTCAATCGCCGCCGGTTCGAGCGGTTCAAGGCCAACAAGCGTGGCTGGTGGTCGCTGTGGCTGTTCCTGGTGCTGTTCGTGTTGAGCCTGGGCGCTGAGTTGATCGCCAACGACAAGCCCCTGGCGGTGCACTTCGACGGCGACTGGTACTTCCCGGCGCTCAAGCGCTACCCGGAGACTACCTTCGGCGGTGAATTCCCGCTGGAAGCCAACTACAAGAGCCCGTACATCCAGGAGCTGCTGAAAGCCAAGGACGCCTGGACCTTGTGGGCACCGATTCCGTTCAGCTACCAGAGCATCAATTACGACCTGAAAGTCCCGGCCCCGGCGCCGCCGTCCTCGGTCAACCTGCTGGGCACCGATGACCAGGGGCGTGATGTGCTCGCGCGGGTGATCTACGGCTTTCGCGTGTCGGTGCTCTTTGCCCTGACCCTGACCATACTCAGCTCGATCATCGGCGTGATTGCCGGCGCCTTGCAGGGCTTTTATGGCGGTTGGGTCGACCTGGCCGGGCAACGTTTCCTGGAGATCTGGTCCGGCTTGCCGGTGCTCTACCTGCTGATCATCCTGGCCAGCTTCGTGCAACCCAACTTCTGGTGGCTGCTGGGGATCATGCTGCTGTTTTCCTGGATGAGCCTGGTGGATGTGGTGCGCGCCGAGTTCCTGCGCGGTCGTAACCTGGAATACGTACGCGCGGCGCGGGCGCTGGGCATGCAGAACGGCGCGATCATGTTCCGTCACATTCTGCCCAATGCGATGGTCTCGACCATGACCTTCCTGCCCTTCATCCTTACCGGCGCCATTGGCACCCTGACCGCCTTGGACTTTCTCGGCTTCGGGCTGCCGGCAGGTTCGCCGTCGCTGGGTGAGCTGGTGGCGCAGGGCAAATCCAACCTGCAAGCGCCGTGGCTGGGCATGAGTGCCTTCGCGGTGCTGGCGATCATGTTGAGCCTGCTGGTGTTTATCGGCGAGTCCGCTCGCGATGCGTTCGACCCGAGGAAATGAGATGAATCCGGACAATCTGATCGAAATCCGCGACCTCAGTGTCGAATTCGTCACCGGCGAGCATCACCACCGGGTGGTCAACCACGTCAGCTTCGACATCAAGCGCGGCGAAACTCTGGCGCTGGTGGGTGAAAGCGGTTCGGGCAAATCGGTCACCGCCCATTCGATCCTGCGCCTGCTGCCCTACCCGTTGGCCAGGCATCCGTCGGGCACTATCGAGTATTCAGGGCAAGACCTGCTGACGCTCAAAGAGAAGACCCTGCGGCATATACGCGGCAATCGTATTGCGATGATCTTCCAGGAGCCGATGACCTCGTTGAACCCGCTGCACTCCATCGAAAAACAGATCAACGAGGTGCTCGGCCTGCACAAGGGCCTGACCGGCAAGGTCGCCACCCAGCGCACGTTGGAATTGCTGGAGCTGGTGGGTATCCCCGAGCCACACAAACGCCTCAAGGCGTTGCCTCACGAGCTGTCCGGCGGCCAGCGCCAGCGAGTGATGATCGCCATGGCTCTGGCCAACGAGCCGGAGTTGTTGATTGCCGACGAGCCGACCACGGCGCTGGATGTCACCGTGCAGTTGAAGATCCTGGAATTGCTCAAGGAGCTGCAGGCGCGGCTGGGCATGGCGCTGCTGCTGATCAGCCACGACCTCAACCTGGTACGGCGCATCGCCCATCGTGTGTGTGTGATGCAGCAAGGTTGCATCGTTGAACAGGCCGATTGCGAGACACTGTTCCAGTCGCCCCAGCATCCCTACACCCAGGAATTGCTCGCGGCGGAGCCCAGTGGTGGGCCAGCCAACAATGATGTCGGCCCTCCGCTGCTGGAAGTGGACGACCTGAAAGTCTGGTTTCCGATCAAGAATGGCTTTTTGCGCAATACCGTCGATTACGTCAAGGCTGTGGACGGCATCAACTTCAGCCTGCCCCAGGGCCAAACCCTGGGCATCGTTGGCGAAAGTGGCTCGGGCAAGTCCACCCTGGGCCTGGCAATTTTGCGCCTGATCGGCAGCCAGGGCGGGATTCGCTTCGAAGGCCAGCAACTGGACCGCCTCAGCCAACAGCAGGTGCGCCCGTTGCGCCGGGAAATGCAGGTGGTGTTCCAGGACCCGTTCGGCAGCCTGAGCCCGCGCATGTGCGTCAGCGAGATCGTTGGCGAAGGCCTGCGTATCCACAAGATGGGCACGCCCGCCGAACAGGAAGCGGCGATTATCGCGGCGCTCAAGGAAGTGGGCCTGGACCCCGAATCCCGGCATCGCTACCCCCATGAATTTTCCGGCGGCCAGCGCCAACGCATCGCTATCGCCCGAGCGCTGGTGCTCAAGCCGCGCCTGATCCTGCTGGACGAACCCACCTCGGCCCTGGACCGCACGGTACAGCGCCAGGTGGTAGAGTTGCTGCGTGGTTTGCAGGCCAAGTACAACCTGACCTACCTGTTTATCAGCCATGACCTGGCAGTGGTGAAGGCGCTGAGTCACCAATTGATGGTGGTCAAGCAAGGCCAGGTGGTGGAGCAAGGCGATGCCCAGGCTATTTTTGCCGACCCGCAACATGCCTATACCCGGCAGTTGCTCAAGGCCGCTTTTCTGGTACCGGCCTGAGGTAACGCGGGTGAGAATGCAGGAGAAATAACGCCATGTCGCTCAGCCCAATCGCCCGTCCCGCAGACACGCCGCGCTTCTGGCGCGACGAACGCCTGCCGTTCATCGAAGCCCGCAGCATCGCCGACGGGCGCAAGGTCACCTATACCCGACACGCCCATGAGCATTTTTCCATCGGCGCGATCACCACGGGCTGCAGCTATTACCACTACGGCGCGCACACCTTCGAAATCAGCGCCGGCACCGTGGTGCTGATGAACCCCGGCGATGTGCATGCGTGCAACCCCATCCATGACCAGCCCTGGTCCTACCACATGCTGTACCTCGACACGCCGTGGCTGACCGACCTGCAATACCAGTTGGGGTTCAGTACCGACCAGGGCTACCGGCCATTCGACACACCCCATACTCGCGACACCGGGCTGTACCACGGCTTGCTCGACCTGTACCGCACGCTAGTGGATGAACAGGCCGAACTGCTGCAAAAACAGAGCGCGCTAGTGAGTTACTTCACCGAGGTGCAACAGCGCCTGAACCCTTCGCTGACGCCGGTACGCGAGGTCAACCACAAACTGGAACGCGCCGCCGACTACATCCGCGCCCACTGCACGCAGGCCTTGAAACTCGAAGACATTTGCCAGGCCGCTGAACTGTCGCCGTCTTATCTGATCCGCGCATTCAAGCAGTATTACGGCTTGACGCCCCACGCCTTCATGGTCAACCGCCGCATCCAGTTCGCCCGCAGCCAACTGCGCAATGGCGCACTGATTGCCGACGTCGCCCTGGCCGCGGGCTTTGCCGACCAGGCGCACTTCCAGCGCACCTTCAAACAACACTTCGCGGCCACGCCGGGGCAATACCGCGAGAACCTCAAGCCATCAGCAAATAACCCACACTGGCCACCAGCAACGCGGCCATTGAGCGGTTGAACAGGCGCACACCTTTGGGGTTGTTCAAGTAGCGGCGCAAAAACGTCCCCGCATACGCCCAGCACGCCACCGACAGGTAGCAGATCACCAGGTAAAGCACGGCAAACAACCATACCTGCGCCGCATCGCCATCGGCCACGAACAACCCCATGCCTGCCACACACGCCAGCCAGGCTTTCGGGTTGAGCCACTGCATGATCGCGCCATACAACATCGACGGCGCGGAGTGCGCACCGTCAGCGTCCAGACGGCCATCATCCACCGCCAGCTTCCAAGCCATATACAACAAGAACGCCACGCCGCCCCAGCGGATCAATTGAATCAGGATCGGCCAGCGCACCAATACTTCATGCAACCCCAGGCCGATCAACACCAATAACAAGGTAAAACCCACGGCGGCGCCGAAGACATGTTTCTGGCTGGCGACGAAACCAAAACGTGCGCCAGAACTTAAAGCGACCACATTCACCGGTCCCGGCGTGATGGACGTGGCCAGGGCAAAGGCGGCCATGGAGAGAATCAAGCTCATTGCAGTTCCTTTTGTGATCCCAAACGAGGTTTAGATCACGGTACCGCGCAGGGACACGAGGGTATTGAAGAAAATGCCCCTGGGTACTTGAGAAACGGACGCTGATCTGATTAGTGCCCCGCGATCAACTGTGGGAGCTGGCTTGCCTGCGATGGCGGCCGTTCAATCGACAGAGATGTCGAATGTGCCGCCCACAGGTAACCACGATGCGAAGCGAGCCGCTCTTGATCTTGATCTGCTTGTGATCTTGATCTCAGGCGCCCCGTTAAACCACGCTGGCCGAACGCAGGCTTGAATTCGTGGGTAACGTGGTGGGGCAAGAGCGTTTTGCTTACTTTTGTCTGGGCCGGCATTCCGGCTTTTCAAAAGTGAGACGCCGTCAGGGCGGAACCCTAAGTAGCCGTTACCGCAGGAATGGATAGGTACTCGGTATTACGGTGTCGACTGCGAGGCCGTCTTCGCAGGCAAGCCAGCTCCCACAGTTGGATCGCGGGGGCGTCAGGTAGATAGCCATCGGCTGGCACGCCGCCATCGCAGCGATACGGCGACCCAACAAGCCAGTTTTCATAGTGGGATCCAGGGCACTTCTCAGCGCTGGGTGGGAATACGAATATCGCCCCCCCGACACTGGCTCTTCACACTGCGCGGGCAACCGGCAAACGCGAGATCCTTGGTCAGGCACACCCGCACTTCCGACAGCACCTTGCCCTTGCAGATCACCGCCATACCGTGGTTGCCCATGCGTGGGTTGCTCTCGCGAAACAGCGCCTCGATCTCGTTGGCCTGCAATGACGGCGGCGTATTGAACGGCTGCAGTTGCTGCGGAATGGCAACCGCACCGAGCGCCACATCGGTCTTCTCCAGATACTCCAACGGCTCCAGCCCACTGCAGGTGCCATGCTTGGCCCACTCATGCTTGAGCAGCGTGCGGGTGGGAAACAGCGCCGCGCCCTTGTCCATTTCTGCCTCGCTCAAGCGCGTCTGCGGTGTACAGGACGCCGGCCACCCTCCCCGCGCGTATTGCGGCCACAAACCATGCAGCACAAAGCCGTAGCCTTTACCTGAGCATTGCTCGTTGCCTGGGTGCGTGAGGCAAAACGTGGGTGACCACGAGAGCGATAGCACATAGAAATCAAACTCACCCGCCTGCCCTTGGCTGCGTGGCGCCGCCGTTGCCGCGGTGGCCATCAGCAGCCACACCACCATCCAGTATTTCATCCCGGTATTCCTTTAAAAAAGTAAAGCCTTACGCTATCGCCACGCCTAGGGATGCTGGGAGTAACGGTGTAACACCTTGTCCAGGATGATATCGGTCTTCAGCGCTTCGATGCCCAGCGACGGATGCTCGGCCTCGCCACGAATATGCGCGTTCATGTTCAGGACGTGGTGCCATTGAATATGGGTATGACACGGCACGTCCAACACCTCGGTGGTCTCGCCTTCAAGACGCAGCGGCTGGTCCTCGAACACCGAAAACTGAATACGACCGCGACTGCCGATCAGTTCGACCCGGTCTTCGCGTCGGTCCGCCACAAAATTCCAGCAGCCCATGCCCAATGCACCGCTGGCAAATGTCCAGCAGGCCGTCACGGCATCTTCTGCCGCGTAGCGCCCAGCCTGTCGCGCCGAAAAGCCTGAGACCTCGACGATGTCCCCGGCCAGGTACTGGAACAGGTCGAACCCATGGCTCGCCAGGTCGGCAAAGTAACCGCCACCGGCAATGGCCGGATCGGTGCGCCAATTGGTGGCGTCGGAGTCTGTTACGGCAGCGGGTTTGCACAAGGTCCAGGTCAGGTGGCGCAACTCACCGATACGGCCTTCCTGCAGCCAGGTGCGCACTTGCTGGAAGCGCGGCAAAGAACGCCGGTAGTAGGAGACAAACAGGTGCAGCCCGGCGCGCTCGAATGTGCGCTGCATCAACGCGCTCTGTTCAGCATTCAGCGACATCGGCTTTTCGACGCAACAATGTTTGCCCGCCGCGGCCACTCTCAGGGCGTACTCAAGGTGACTGTCGGGCGGAGTGGCGATGTAGACCGCATCCACCTCGGGGTCATCGATCAAGGCCTGGGCATCGGTATACCAACGGGCAATGCCATGGCGCGCCGCATAATCGCACACCGCCTCGGCACGCCGCCCCATCACGGCGACCAATGCCGAACCTGGCGCTTTATAGAAAGCCGGTCCACTCTTCAATTCAGTGACACTGCCACAGCCGATCATGCCCCAGCGTATGGTCTTCATCTAATGTCCTCGGTCGTATTCGTCAATTGGGCAGTATCCACATACAGGCCCTGGCGCGCCATAACCACTTAGCATGACAATTGCATTACACTTTTATGACATTCATCCGGCGCGGGGGCACATTCGATGAAAATTAGGGCGACCGTCATTTGCGAACGTGAGGGGCACATCCTCTTCGTACGCAAGGCCAGATCAAAATGGGCATTGCCCGGCGGGAAAGTAGAAGCGCACGAGCGCCCGGTAGGCGCGGCGGAACGCGAGCTGGAAGAAGAAACCGGTTTAAACGTGGACGGCTTGCTGTACCTGCAGGAGCTCAAGGCCCGCGACACCGTCCACCATGTGTTCGAGGCCTCGGTGGTCAATATCGACGAGGCGCGGCCGTGCAATGAGATTGTCGATTGCCAGTGGTACGCCTACAGCGCCGTGGACGAGCTGGATACCACAGACACTACCCGCCACATCGTCAAATCCTTCCTGCGGCGCCTCTGACGCGCTGGACGGCCCTTAACCTACCGCAGCAAACCCACGGCGCCCGGCCTTTATCTCGGTACGCAACTCACCAATCAGGTTAGAGATGGCACGGATGCTGTCCAGGCCTTCGGGTGATACGCGGGTCAGCAGCAAGTCGACACGACCGGACGCAGGCTCGAACACGCTGATGCGCAGCGAGCCGTCACTATTGAGGCAGCACTCACACGCAAGCGGCAGGAAGCCTGAGGCCATGATGCGGTTGAATTCGGTGATGGAAATCATGATCAGCCCCCCGTCCCTGGGTTCTACCCGATTGAGGTGATGCAAGCAGCATAGATAAGGTTTTGCCGGCCGCCGGACAATTAATGCAAAAGTGTTAGCCAGCCCTCACTTTAGTAGGGCGTCACCGGCCATGAACGACAGGCCGAGATTAAATCGCGGGCAAAAAAAATCCCAAGTAGCTGATGGAAACTTGGGATTTAAAAATGCATAAACCGTGGGAGGTGAACGCCCGGCTATAGTAGCGATTGTAAAAACATGTAACAAGATTATTTTAATCCTTTCGTCGGATTGAAAGCGTCGTAAGTCATTCAATAACCACATATTTTTTAAGGTAGAAGGCAGTAGTCGTGCTACTTTTTGGTGCAAGTAACGACAGTAAGTCCCTGTATAAAAAATGGTTATTAATCGGGCGTAGCGCTTTCAAGTAACTGTTCACTTAACTGCTTGCATGTTTCTTGAAGGGCCTCACGACTGGAAGCAGTGGCGCCCACCACGGCCTCCAGATGACGACACAGCGTCAGGCGTTCAGCCGCCTCTTCGCGCTGGCGGTCGACCTTGGCGTTGAGTTGAATGAAATAGAACCCCAGCAGCACGGCGATGCCCAGCACACCCACCGCGAGGTAGCGCAAGCCGTTGGACGATGGAGGCTCTGGGGCATTCATGGCCTTATGGCGCCCTGCTCTTTTCATAACGAACGTCATCACCATCGACCGGGCCCACGACGGACCAGCCCAGGCGCTGATAGAACCCATTGGCCCGGATTTCATCACGCCCATCAGTCACCAGGTAGAGCGTGTCGTGGTGCTCAAACAGGGCCGCCTCGGCCACCGCCATCAGTTGACGGCCCAGCCCAAGCTTCTCGTGCGATGGCAGCACGAACATTGCGAACACTTCACCTTCATCCAGGTCGACCATGGAAAACCCCGCCGCCTGGCCGTCCACTTCCGCGATCCAGCCGCAAGGTGCTGCGCGCAACGTATCGCTCAATACCTGCGGGGTAATCCCCAGGCCAGCCATCTGTTCAAGGCTCAGGTGGTTTTGCACCACCGAGGTGCGAATCGCGCACAGCGTGTCGACGTCATCAGGTGTCGCCGTTCGAATCAGCACTTGCATACCCGCCTCCATCAAGAAGTGCGCAATTGTATGCAAATACTCACACGGGGTTTGTCGTGGATTTGTAAAGGCCCCACGGCTGGTGCGGGGCTACGGATTACTTGCGCGCGACCTTGTAGCGCAGGCAATCCTGGTAAAAGCTTTGACGAATCGCCTCGGGCTTGAGCCTTGAGCGGCTGTCATAGGTCTGCTCGGTGATGCCCATGGCCATCATGCGCATCCACGACTTGCTGAACTTGAGGGTCTGGATCTTCTGCCGGGCCGCGTATAGCGAAACGCCGGATAACTTGAGTTCCTGGGCCCTGGCGGCCGTGCCTGCGCCCCAACTGCACATGTACTTGTCACCCTCGCGCAATTCCCTGGCCTGCGCGACAGTCGCGCCGCCGGCCAGGGAGCAGGCAATCAGCATCATTCCCACAGAGCGCATTTGCATCCTCACCTAACCACCTGAAAATAAAAGTGATTTTGGCGAGGATTTTGTTACAAAGGGGCCATTAAATTGCCTTACTGCGCAAAGCGACTCGCGGATGCTTCCTATCAAGGCTTGAGTTCGAACAGCGCCGGCATCGGTGGCCACTGCGAAGGCACTTTACGAAAGCGGCTGAACCCGGCTGCCTCAGCCATCTGGCGGGCACGCTTCTCGCCCATGAACGCCCCCAGCCCTGCCCCACCGTGGGACAGCGAACAGGTCATGCAATAGAGGGTGCTCTGCGGGTACATGACGCGCCCGAACAGGTTCATGTTCTCGTGCAGTTCCTCGGACAGGTTGAGCTCCACCATCAGGTAGGTACCGTCTTCGGCCGTGGCGGCGCGCAAATCCTTGAGCATCTGCTGAGGGTCGGTGGCATCGTGGATCACCACAAAGGTGGTCACGAAGTCGAATTGCTGGCCGCGCAAGGCATCGGAGTCGTTCACCTCGAATTGCACCCGGTCACCCACACCAGCCGCCTCGGCGTTGGCCCGCGCCAACTCGATGGAAGGCAGGTGGAAATCGCAGCCGACAATGCGCGCCTCGGGGTAGGCCTTGGCCATGGTGATCGCTGCAAGGCCCGCACCGCAGCCGAAATCCAGCACACTGCCGCCGGTCTTGAGCTTCTCTTCGACGCCGTCCAGGGATGGAATCCAGTGCTGGACCAGGTAGTGCTTGTACCAGGGCATGGTCATGCGCTCCATGCCTTTCCAGGTTTCCAGCGGGAACGCCTCTTCAGCGCAACCACCACCATGGCGGAAGGCCTCGATGACCTTGGGCGCCATGCTCACGAACGGCACGCTCAGCTGGATAATGCCACCGGCAAAATACGGCGAATCTTCATCGGCCAGCACCGGCACAAACTCGGCGGGCATTTGGTAACGGCGGGTTTGCGCGTCGTAGGTCACATAATTGCCGGTGGCCATGCTGCCCAGCCATTCGCGCAAGTAACGTGCGTTGTAGCCGGTCTTGTGCGCCAACTCTTCCAGGGTCACCGCCTGGCCGTCGGCCAAAGCCTTGAACAAACCGAGCTGGTCGCCGATGTAGAGCATGGCGCCGCGCAGCGTGTTGCCGTAATCCTCCATGATGCGCGCCGAAAATTGCTGGACCTTGGCTTTATCAACTTCCATAACGTTGGACATCTGTCGCTCCTTGATGAATATGCAAATCTGTTAAGGGATCAGTGGCCGGCGAGTTTGGCCAGCACGTTGTCAACGATGCGTTCGGACATGCCCAAGTGAGTACGGGGCTCGAACAGCCGGGCCAGGGCGCCATCATTCATGACAGCAAGCACCCGCGCATCGGCCTCGATTGCCTCGCGGATCGACACGTGATTGCGCTGGCTGGCCTGGGACACTTCGAAGATGATCTGGTAGGCGCTGCTCTTGCCCAGCTTGCGCGCCATTTCGAACACCACCGCTTCGGTGCAGATGGCATCGCCATAGGCCTGGGCGGTGCATTCCATTTTCTGCACATTCACGGTGAGCCCATCGATGGTCTCGGTCAGAATCGAGAGCGCCATCAGTGCATAGTGGGAAACGTCCGCGACCGCGCACCACTCCAACCGCGTACCGCGGTAATCGCGCTCATGCTCAAGAATCATCGCGTCCAGCGCGAGCATGACCTGGGCCTTGGCCAGCCGTGCCAACACCACCACCTGCTCGCAGCCTTCGGGGTTGCGTTTGTGCGGCATGGTGCTGCTGCCGATCTGCTGGTCGCTCCAGCCCACTTCCACTTCAGCGATTTCCCAACGATTGAGCGTACGGATTTCATCGGCTACGCGGGCCAACGAGGCGGTGACCATGGCCAGGGTGCTGACGAACTCCGCAACGCGGTCACGAGACACATGCCAGCCTGTCAGGGGCACTTGCAGCGACAAGCGCTGGGCAAAACGCTCCAGCATGGGCATGGCGTCCGGGCCGAACGCCGCCATGGTGCCGACTCCGCCGAACAGCTGCACCACCAGTACACGCTGGCGGGCTTCGGCCAAGCGCTGCCGGTGGCGCAACAGCTCATCGATCCAGCCGGCGACCTTCAGCCCGAAGGTGGTCGGCAAAGCGGGAATCGAGTGGGTCCTGGCGACCATCAGCGAGTCACGGTGCGCATCGGCCAGGGTCGACAACTTGCCCAGCAAAGTCTCCAGGGCCTGGTCCATCGCATCAAGCACATCGCGCATCTCCAGGGACTGGGCGGTGTCCTGGATGTCTTGGGTGGTAGCGCCGTAATGCACGTATTCACGGGCACTGGGGCTACAATTCTTTTGCAGGGCGCTCAGCAATGGCATCAGCGAATGCCCAGTGGCAGCCACGCCTTCGGCCAGTTGGCGCACATTGATGCCCGATAGCAACGCGGCCTTTTCGATCTCCAGGGCCGCCTCGCGCGGGATGATGTTGACATCGGCCTGGGCCATGGCCAGCGCAGCTTCCACGTCCAGCCAACGTTGCAGGCGACAATGACTGCAGAAGATCTTGCGGCTCTGCGGGCCGGCATAACCCGAACCGTGGGTTTTCGAATCGAGGATGTGGCTGTGTTCGTGGCGGCATTGCTCGCCGTCATGATCAAAGCCCGGGTGGTCCGAACGTGCGGTGCAAGACGCACGGGCTGTCGTTTCCAAAGTTTGCGCATCCATCACATACCCTCCGTAGCGTACAGGGACTGATTGGTATTGCCTTGGGTTGCCATCAGTGCTTCAGCGCCATCGCCTGAAGCGCGAGGTCGTGCTTTAGTTGCCACCAGATCGACCATTTCGGCCGCCAGCCCTGTGTAGGCCGTCGGGTCAAGCAAGTCATCGAGCATTTGCGCGCTGAAACAACCGCGCAGCCGAGGGTCGCCAAGCAGCGCGTCGCGAAAGCAAACGCCCGCGTCTTGGGCCTGCTGGGCGATGTCGTGCACCAGGTGATGGGCCGTCTGCTTGCCACACCGAGGCGCCAGCGCAAGCATCACGCGCTCCGACAGGATCAGCCCGCCCAGCAAGTCCAGGTTGCTGCGCATGCGCGCTTCACGCACCTGCAGCCCACCCAGCAGCAAGCCTTCCATACGAGCGAGCAACGCACCGGCGTAAATGAACAGCTCGGGTAAGGCCGCCCATTCGATGCGCCAGGTGGTGCCGTCACGCTCGTGCATCTGGAAAGCGGCGTCGGTCAGCGCAACCATCTGCGCACGCACCAGCCGTGACAGCGCGCTGATCAGATCCACCGTCGACGGGTTTTGCTTGTGGGGCATGGTGCTACTTCCCACTTGCCCTGCTCGCCGCCCCTCGCGCACTTCGTCGATCTCGGTGCGCTGCAGGTGGTAGATCTCATTGGCGACACGACCCAACGTCGCCGACGCCTGCACCAGCAACCACGCGGCTTCCAGAATGCGGTCGCGGGCGCTGTGCCAACTGCTCAACGGTGCCGACAGGCCGAGGCTTTCCAGGGTACGGCGCTGCACTTCCAAACCCTGTGGGCCAAGCCCGGCCAGGGTGCCCACGGCGCCGGTCAGGTTGCCGACCATCACCCGGGCGTAGGCTTCGTCAAAGCGTTCAAGGTGTCGATCAATCTCATCGACCCACACCGCCACCTTGTAGCCGAACGTGGTGGGCAGTGCGTGTTGACCATGGGTCCTGGCGACCATCGGCGTGTGCTTATGGCGCAGGGCGAGCGTGAGCAGATGCCCACGGATCCCGCGCAAGCGCTGCACCGCCAGGCCCCAGGCATCGCGGATTTGCAGGATCAGCCCGGTGTCGAGGATGTCCTGGGTGGTCACGCCGTAATGCACGTATTCGCCCAGCCCATCGGCGCATAACCCCTGCAATGCGCGCAGGGTCGGCACCAGGATGTGTCCGGTTTCCAGGCCTTCGCGCCCCAACGCGTCGAGGTCCAGCAGTTCCACGCTGGCTACCCGGGCAATCTCCCGGGCGGCCTCGTGGGGGATGAGGCCCATCTGCGCCTGGGTCGCCGCCAGCGCTGTTTCAACATCGAGCCACTTCTGCACCTGATTGGCATCAGAGAAGATCGCAGCAAATTCCGGGGACGAGTAAGCGCCCCCGTGGATACGGGATTCAGTGATATGACTTGGCATGTCGGGTTACTCGGGTTGTCCAGGGAGGGCTACTTCACGCGTTGTACTTCTTCCCAGACTGCATCGTAATAAGCCCGCTCCAGCCGGAAGTGCTCGGCCAAAGACGTCAGGAACGCATTCTGAAACCCGAGGTCCGGAATACGCCGTGAGATCAGCGCCCATTCACGCTTGGCCCGCGGCGGCACCAGGCTGATATGCACTTCGTAGTACTCCGCGTCATCCTGGCTCAAGCCCGCGTTGCGCAGGGCGTTGTACAGCTTGCCGTGGTTGCCCGGCACCACCAGTTCGGTGATGTAGAACACCGCCAGGCCCCAGCCGACATCGGGGTTGCGGAAACAGCGTGCGCGGTTGTTGAGGTAGGCGATTTCCTCGGGCATCGTCGAGAGCGCCTCGAAATCGGCATTCAGGCCCACGGCGGCAAGCAGCTTGGCTAACAGGCGGGGGTGGGAGCGCCGCTCGTCTTCTTCGCCCAACTCGCCGTAGAGATAACGCGCCAGGGCGGCCGCCTCATCCACGTCGGTCAGGTTGACCAGCAGGTCGGCGGCATCCCGGTACAGGCGGTACGTGCGGAACCACTGGTGACGCAAAAACACCTGCAGTTGCTCGCGAGAGGCTTTGCCTTCAAACACATACTGCGACATCGGATGGTTTTCCCGCGACTGCGCGGCAATCTGCTCTTCCAGGCGTTGCTGGAAACCGGCCTCGGACAAGGGGGATGCCAGGTCGGCTGACGGCATGAAACGCTCTTGTACGCTATAGACGGCATTGGCCAGCCAGCGCCGGGTCGAGGCGGTGGCCACGTCATCGCTCAGCGACAGGATGTACAGCAATTGCTGGCACTGCGCTGCATTCGCGGCGTCGCCACGTTGGCCGGTCTCGCACAGGGCGCGCAGCATATTGGCAGCAATTTCGATGCGATTGAACGTCGCGTCCGGCTTCAAGGCTTCCGCCAACAGACGGGCTTCGGCCGTGTGAATATTCTGCAATTGCGGCAGGGAAAAATTACGTGGGCTCATCATGTGCTCCATTATTTTTGTTTTCGGATCGCAGGTCGTTCAGGCAGACAGGCGTTGGGCCTGCATCTGCTGCCACAGGCTGTCGAAGTAGGCCTTGTTGATTTCGAAGTGGCGCTTGAGTGCGCGCATGAACGTGCGCTGAAAGCCCTCCTCGCTGGCGAACTTGGCAATCAGTGCCCACATTTCCTCGGTGTCGATCTCATCCTGGGTGCCATGCAAACGGTGGAATTCGCTGGGCTGCTCTGGAACGTCGAGGCGCTGCAACAGCTCGTAGATGCGCCGATGGTTGACGCAACTGACAGACTCCACCGCATACAGCAGCGCAAGGCCCCAGGCGACATCCGTGTGGCGCACACAGCGAATACGATTATTCAGGTAGGCCTTTTCCAGCGGATGCAGCGCGGGAAAGTCGATGGCCAGCGGAATATCGAAATACTCCATCAGATGGGCGAGCATCGCCGGGTGCGAACGCTCCGGTGTCTCAGCCCCTGCTTCGCCGTACAGGTTGCGGTAAAACACCGAGGCGTCCTCGATGGCTTCGAAGCGAAAGGCCAGTTCGGCCAGCAGGCTGTAGAAGTTGTAGGAACGGGTCCAGTGATGCTCCAGGAAGAAGCGCACATCCTGCACCGGCGGCGTACCTTGGAACAGGTGCACCGACATCGGGTGGTTGACCCGGCTGCGTGCGGCGATTTCAGCGTCGACCTGTTGACGGAACTCGTCCACCGGCAACGCGGTGAAGCCCGGCACGTCGGCGGCGAACTCATCTTCGACGCGGTAGACCTCGCTGGCCATCCAGCGCCGGGTCGGCTCGGTGCGCGGGTCACCTGGAATATGCAGTTGCAGCAGGGCTGACTGGTAGTGCGCGTAGGCGCCAGCGTCTCCCGCCAGGCCTTGCCGAGTCAGTGCGAGCAGCGCTTCCAGCGCGCGGGTGACCTGGGTGTAGTGGGCGCCGGGTTCCAAGGCATTCGTCATCAGCCGCGAGGCGGTGGTGAACAGATCGGAATCCGAGCGTTGTTGCAGGGTAGCAGTATCCATTGATAACCCCTGAATCTTGTTTTTGTGGTGGGACATACTCGGAAAAAAGCCTAAAGGTTCCCGTAGTGGCAAGGTCAACACCTGTAGGAAAATTCTTTCAAGGCTTAGCGATGGGAGGTGATGGCGTCAGGGCGGAGCCCCAATTAGCCGTTACCGCAGGAATGGATATGTACACGATCCAACTGTATCGGCTGTCAGGCCGTCTTCGCAGGCAAGCCAGCTCCCACAGTTAGATCGCGGTGCGTCAGTTAGATCAGCGTCGGCTGTCAGTCCGTCACGGGAGCAAGCTCACTCGCCACAGGTCCAGCGTCGCACCAAAGTTGTGTAGTTACCTATGGTCGTCGCCGGCGAGCCAGCGCCCACAGTTGGATCGGGGTGCTAGGTAGATAGGGTCGGTCATCAGACCAACGCCCTGCGCTCAAGCACAAAGCGCGGCAACTGATCCCCAGGCAGTGCCTTGCTGAAATACCAGCCCTGGATAAACAACTCAGGCCCGTTACTCAAAAAGGCCAATTGCTCAGCCGTCTCGACCCCTTCCACTACCACGCCCAGGTCCAGGGCCTCGCAGAAGCGCAACATACCGGTGAGCACCTGGGCGCCTTTAGGGTCGTGCTGGGCAACCACAAAACTGCGGTCGATCTTGATGAAATCCACAGGAAACTGATGCAGATAGCTCAACGCAGAAAACCCAGTGCCAAAATCATCCAGATAGACCTTGGCCCCCATGGCTTGCAACTTCTGGATGGTCTGGCGGGTGGCCGGGATGTCGCTGACCAGCGCGTCTTCGGTAATTTCCACTGAAACTTGCCCACGGGCCTGGCCAAGAATTTCCACCAGGCGGTCGCCATAGGCGGCGTCCTTTAGTGTGGTACTGGAAATATTGATGGTCATCGGCAGTTCAAAACCCATCTTCTGCCATTTCTGATACTGGCGCACGGCCTGGGATGCCACCCACACATCCACGTCCGGCATCAGCCTGGCGTGCGCCAGCCATTGCAGGAACTCCCACGGCGAATGCACCGTGCCCTGGCTGTCCCGGGCGCGCATCAGCGCCTCGCACCCGGTGCACAAACCGGTGCGGGTGGAGACCTGGGGTTGAAACTCAAGATAGAACTCGTAATCGCTGATCTGCTGGATGCGGTTCAACTCAGCCGCCTGGCGGGCCAATGTCTGGTGGGTGGCCAGCACCGGGTCGAACTCTAGCAGACGGCCTTTTTCCTCAAGGCCGCGAAAGGTCATGTCCAAAGATTTGAGATACACCGTGCCGCCATCGCTGGACTGGCGATGAATCGCTCTCACGTAGGGCGCATACACCAGCGTCCCGGCCCCCAGCAGAACGATCTGCAACACCACCGCCGCCACGTCGCCGTGGGTGCTGAGGTATGCATTGAGCAGCACCGGGGCGGTAAACGGCACGCTGGCCACCGCCGGCGACACCCAGCCCAGTTGTACCACCATCAAAGCCACCATCGCGTTGAACGCCGGTACCAGTAGAAACGGTATAAACAGGCGCGGGTTGAGGATGATCGGCAAACCGAACAACAGCACCTCGCTCACATTGAATAACGACAACGGCAAACTCGCTACCGCCAGCAAGCGCATGGACTGGCTTTTGGAAAACAGCAGGATCGCCAGCAGCAGGCATAAGGTTGCCCCCGAACCACCGATAAACGCAAAACTGCCCAGCAAGCCGTTATTGAGCAAGTACAGCACCGGCTCCCCCGCCGCCAACGCTGCGCCATTGAGCGCCACGGCCTGGTCCAGGGCATCGAATAGCGGCTGCATGGCATACACGCCGTGAATGCCGAAGAACCACAGCAGCGAATTCATCAGTGTCACAAACAACCCGCTGCCGTAAGGCGTCTGCAACGCATCAAGCACCTGCGGCCCCTGGATTTGCGCCACATGGGGGATCAACAGCAGCAACGACAACACCGTCACCAACGACAAGGCCGTGAGTGCGCCGGGTATCACCATGTTGATGGTGCCCTTGAGGTTATGGCCGACCAGGTCTTGGTTGACCAGGCGTGTCCAGCGAAAGCGGTGCAGCCAGGCAATGGCAGGCACATTGATCAAGGGCGAAGCAATGGCAATAAACAGCAGGAACGTGGCCGAAGCACGCGGGTAATCACGCAGCACGAAGGTGGCGACCACCACATGGGCCAGGCACAGGAAGGCAACCGGCAGCTGTGGCAGACGGTGTTGAATCGCCAACATATAACCGATGGAGGCCGCGACCAGCAGTGGGATCACCGAACTGATCTGTTTATGCAACCCCGCCAGGAAACTCACCACTTGGGGATCGAACCCCAGCGCCAGGGCGCATTCGGACAGAATCAGGAAGCCGGCGGACACCAACAGGCACGGCAGAATCCACAGCAGCCCCTCACGAATCGCACGCAACGACTCCGTGCTGGCCAGGACCGCCAGGCGCTGGGTCAGGAAAAGTTTGAACAGGGTGTGCGCCATGGGCCGTCCTCTGCCTGTCACCGACTGCCGCTGAAGATCAGCGGCCGGAAACACCGCTAACGCTACACGCCCTGATAGCCGAAGCGAAAGCCTTTATCCCCGCCCCAGCCCGGCTTTTTACCAGTGAATGCCTGGCTGCTAGACTAAATCCCTACAGATTTATCGAACTTTCTGACTTGAATCATCCCCTAAGGCTGTCTGAGTCGGTATCATCCGCACGGTTTGTGCGTGTTAAACGATGTTACAACCTGTCTGATAATGGGTACGCACTCAGGGAATCTTGCCTGGAACGACAACAGGCCAAAGGAGAGAACCTCACTATGCAAGACAAGCGCTCAAGTAACATGCGTCCTCTATTCGTCACCATTGTGCTGTGGTTGTGCAGCGTGGTGTTGCTGTTTGTGATCAAGAACGTCATTGAATTGTTTACCGGGCCTGTGGCTGAAACCTGGGTAGACCTGACGCTGGTGCTGATCGCCTATCTGATGTTTTTCTTGCTGGCGCCGTTGCAGAACTGGATGCGACGCAGGTCGCGCAAGCGTGCCCGCCATCACCTCAACGCACGCACGTCCGATAGCAGCTCTCATCCTTCTCGTTAAGGTGTCTATCTGTGTCGACGCCTAACGATACTTATCAGCTTGCACTGGACAGATTTCTGCGCGAACAACCGCAGGTCGCTGCCGAGCTGGACAGTCTTAACCCGCTGGTAGCCCAGGCCAGGGGCGAAACCCTGGCGCAGTATCGCGCTGAACGCCTGCATGAGGCTTTCGAGGCACACGCTGAACAGCAACAGCTGTTCGCCTGGGAATTGACCCTCAAGCTGACGGCCGATTCCACCGAAGTCTTCGAGGCCCAGCGCCGTGAAGTGCATAAAGAAGTCGCACAGATGGCGGGCATGGACTGGCTGGAGTACTGCCAGTTGCACGGCTTGGCCGTTTGACCTCTTCCCTACAAGCGCCAGCGTGGCCGGTTGCGCCCCATGACTTGGCGCAACTCGGCGACCGTTATGCTTCGGTGCTGCGGGTCCACCGCGAGCGCAGCCTGTAACGCCGCCCAGCAATGCCTGGGCAACTGCGCAGGCCGGGACAGCCGGTCCATTGCGCAACGTTCGCCAACGCGCTTGCCATGGGCCAGTTCGTATAGGATGCAGGCCACGCCGTACAAGTCGGCGGCCGCGGTCAACGCCCCGCCGGCCAACAGTTCCGGGGCTGCGTAGGCAGGTGTCCAGGCATTGAAACGACTGCGGCTGACACTCGGCAAACCCACCCCAGCCTGCCCGGCGGCATGGCCCAGCCCAAAGTCGAACAAGCGCACGCCCTCCTCGCCCACCATGACATTGGCTGGTTTGACGTCACCGTGCAGCACGTTTTGCTGGTGGGTGTAGACCAAGGCATCCAGCAACTGCACGGCGATGGGTTGCAGTTCGCGCCAGGGCAACCCATAAGGGCATTCCAGCAGCAGACGGTCCAGGGTCAGCCCCTGCAACAACTCCATGGTGAAGAACGCGACCTGGCTGTGTGTGTCGACTTCGAACGAGAACGTCCGTACCACGCGGTCGTGCCGAAGGCTGCGGGTCAACGCAAACTCGTTGTACAACAACACATGCGCATCGGGACATTGGGAAATGGATTCGTCCACCAGCTTGAGCGCCACGTTCGAACAGCGCTCGCCTAATTGCTCGTGCAGCAGGTCGCGCGCACGGTACACAACGCCCATACCCCCTCTGCCCAAGACATGCTCAAGGTGATAACGCCCAACCAGCAGACGCAAGGCTTGTGGCGACGCGCTCAAGGCTGCACGACAACCGCGGTCAGGTCATCATGTACCGGCCTGCGCAACGCCCCTGCAAATAGCCGTTCCACTGCCTGCTGGGGCGTTTGCATACTCAACGCTCGTCCCAGGTCCACATGGCTGAGGGCCTGATACAAACCATCACTGCATAATAAAAATACATCCCCTGGGCGGGTACTGAGTTCCAATGCCTCAAGGTGCAACCGCGAACCCGCGCCCACGGCTCGGGTCAAGGCCCTGGCATCGGGGTAGGCCTGGGCTTGCGCGGCACTGAGGTGACGCTCGTCCATGAGCCGCTGCAGCAACGAATGGTCCTTCGACAATTGGTAGAGACTCTGCCCGCGCCATAGATAGCAGCGACTGTCTCCCGCCCAGAGACAAGCCGCCCGGCCTTTCTCCAGCAGCAGTGCAACTACGGTACTGCCCATCGTCGCGTCAGCAGGTGCACCAGGTTCTATCCATGCACGCCTCAACCCTTGGTTGACGCCCTGCAAACAACTGCGAACGGCCTGGATACGCTGATCGAGGTTGCCCTGAGCCGACACGGCTGCCAACTGCCTGATTACCCATTGGCTGGCGAAATCCCCGTTGCGATACCCGCCCATGCCATCCGCAACCGCCCAGCAGCTGCGGCGCGGGTCGTCCAGGAATGCATCCTCGTTGCGCAGCCGCGCCTGCCCCTGCTGTGTACGACCAGCGCTGCGCCAGGGGGCTGCCATCTTCACAGTTGCTCCGGCAAGCGAAAGGTGCGCCACGTATCCACATCAAACGGGACAGGCGTGCGTTGGCTGGTCAGCAGGTAATTGACGCGCAGGCCGGCGAGGTCTGCCTTGAAAACCTGAGCATTTTGCCCACTGGCGGGTTCTCTCTGCAGCTGGTCCAGAAACCGGAACAGTGACCAAGCCCCTGTGTTCTTCTCGATTCCCAAGGGTCGCTGCTCGGTGCCTTTCTCCAGGACGAGACTGCTGCGCCCATTGTCTGCATCGGTGGGCCAACGGAACGCCACGGGCACGATGGGACCGTGGCGATATTCCAATTGCTGGTCACCCACGCGCAGAATCGCACGACTGATCGATGGGTCCAGGCTGTAGGGCGCCACGGTAAACCGCACAGATAACTCCTCCGTGTCCTCGGTAAAAAAACCGCGGCGTATGGCCTGGGTTTTTGTCAATTGCTCCAACAGCGAACGCGAAACCGGCAAGCTCTGGCCATCCAGCCCACGCAATCGGTAGCGAGTGCCGTCGACACTGATGAAAGGCCGCAGGTAGTTCTCATAAAAGCGCGCCATCACCCCTCGTGGCTTGAAGAACTCCTGAAAATCATGAAGGGCTACGTCATTGCTCGCGTTGGCATGGAACGGGTAACGTCGTCCAATTGCCTTGGCGTAAGGGCTACGCACATCGCTCTGATAGCGTTGGTTGACGTGCACATAGGCCTGCTCCAGCAAATGCCGCCAACTCTCGTCGGCCAGGCCCTCAAGCCAGCCGGCAACGGGTAGCGGCAGACGCGCAGCGGCATCACGCAGGCTACCCAGCACATCCTGCTGCCCCTCCATACGCTGCCGGGCACGCAGGAAGGCTGCCTGCTCGGGTGCGCTGTCACGGTTCAATGCCGTCAGTTGCAAGTGCAGTTCATCCAACTGACGCAAAGCCTGGGTCAACTCTGCTCCGGGGTTGTTCTGCTCATCCAGCAATTGATGCAAAGGCTCGAATTTTTGTTGCAACGCCCGCCGCGCAGCATCAGCAAAAGCCACTGGCCCAGCCACCAGCGCCGCCTTGGCCACGTCTGCGGGATGTTGCACTACTTTATCGAGCAGCTCATGACCTGGCAGCAAACGCGTGTTTTCACGCAGCTGTTGCAACAACCTAATCAAAGGGGACTGGGCCGAAGTCAGGCTCATGAGTTGCTCGGCGTCCTGGCGTAGGCTGTCGGTCTCTTGCAGCGTGATACGGCCGAGAACATCGCTCCAGGCATCGGCATATTCACTGAAATAGCGCTGTTGCAATTGCGCCATCAGCCGACTCAAATCTTGATGGCCCAGGTCGGCACCCTCACCGAGCACCCAGTTATCCCGGGCAATGGTGTCAACCAACCGTGGGCCCTGCGTCTCAAAGTACTGCAGATACCTTTTGGTATAGAAACCCGGTACGGAGGGGGCGATACCAGCGAATACATTGCCCTCGGCCAAGCGCAAGGGTTCCAGGTCGCGAGCTTGTTCGCGCAGTACCCGATACACCACGTCGGCCAATGACTCGCCCCTCAGTGCTTCGCGAGCCTGAGCCACCCGTTCCTCGTTGAGCGGCCCGACAAACGGGCGCTCAAGCAGCCGCGCAAAGTGATCAGTCAGGCGCTTCTGTGTCGACATGTCCCCGGCAAAACGCTCCGACCAGAGGCTCGCCATATGTTGTGCCAGCCAAGCAGTCTCACGGCGCTCGCGCAAGTTGAGCATCAAATACGCGCGCAGATTGACCAATAGCCGGTCCCGATCTCCCAGGCTGGCATATACCTGCTCGTCCAGTTGGGCGGTTATCCAACGCAGCAATTGCTGGTGCAGTGCCTGCTCATAGGCGTGTTCGACACTGGGCCGACTCAGCTCGCCCTGATACAGCCCAACGTGCTCGACCAGGCGCACATCTGCCGACCTGGGAAAAACCCGGGTCGCCGCCAGCCGCGTATCCAACAGCGCCAACAGCGCCGTGCTGTCATCGCTGGCTTGCGAGCCAAGCGGCGGGAGAGCTACCAGTGCCGCCAACTGCGCCAGTCGTTGATGGTTGACGGCATAACTGTGCCACCACAGCCCGCCGACACCGCCAATAACCAAGGCTACGGCCATCGCTTGCAACCCCTGGCGCCAACGGATTCGCTGTCGTTCCTCGGCCTGCAAGCCAGCGAGGTCGGCTTCGGCAAAGATTGCCTGGCTGAACAGGCCCTGCACAAATCGCGGGTGCCGGCCATCGGCGCAGGTCAGGAAAATCCCTCGCAGACCATTGATGGGTTGGTAGCGATGAGAGGAAAACGCCATTTCAGCGAACAGATTCACGCGTTCACCTATTCGTGCCACCTGCTGGGGGAATCCCAGCATCAGCCCCCGGCGCTCGACATTGCGCTCCTGGTGCAATCGCCCGATCAGCTCACTATTCAAGCGCTGTAACAATCGCTCGACGGCCCGGCGAACCTGCGTAGTGTCAGTATCCTCGACATGGGCGTCCAAGTGCTGCCCAAGCAAGCTGTCAGCACTCTCTGCGTGGGGCAGGTCGAAGAACTCAGCGAATCCCGACAACCGATCGGCCTGGGTCAAAACCAGGTAGATCGGCACATCCACATGCAACGTCTGCTGAATCTCCTGCAAACGTGAGTGCACACGGCGTGCGTGATGATCCAGGTCGTACTCGTTGATGCTCAACAACGTGTCGACCGACAGCGTCACCACTACACCATTCAGCGGACGCACTCGGCGCCGCCATCTGAGCAGATTGAGCAGGGTTGCCCAACCTGCGGCATCCACTGAGCTGTCAGGCTGGGTAAGGTAGCGCCCCGGCGTGTCGACGAGTATGCCTGCGGCGGCAAAGTACCATTCACAATGAGTGCTACTGCCCATTGGTCGCCCTTGGGCAGGGTCGAGCGCCAACGGCAAGCCGGCGGCAGCCAGTAACTGCGTTTTGCCACTGCCCGGCTCGCCGATCAACAGGTACCACGGCAGATCATGGCGCCACCGTGCGTTATGCACGCCATAATGGCTGGATGTTTTCAGCAGATGCACAGCGTTTTTGAATCGAACGCTTACCTGACGGCGCTCATCCTCGACCCACTTCAACGGCTGCTCACGCGGGGGCCTTTGGCGCCTGGTAGCACTACCAGTATCCGTAAGCGCTATCACCAGCCCCCACAGTAAAAACACGATGCTGATGGTAAGCAGGCGAGCAGTCGTCCCCTGCCAGATACGATAGTCATCCACTGCCAACAGCGGCCCTAAAAACCACACGAGTGCCGCACAGGAAAGCGCCAGCAGAAGGCTCCAAACCCAAACCCTGCCCAGCACGGCGCCCATCCTCTTGAAGAATGCGCTCATTCATTGCTCCAGCGTTTACAAGGGCGTACGAATCAGGTCCGACGCCGAGAATTGAAGGGGTTGCAGTGCATTCGATCGTTCCTTGCTCAGTACCCAGGCAAATCCTGTATACAGAGCCAACAAACAGCTCAGGGTGAATGCCACACACCAGGTGACGGGAATGACACGGATCCGCTTGTGCGGGTCCTTCCCCTGTATGGCAGGCAGTAGCGGCGCCTTCAGCGGTTCCCCACGTACATGCCTGATCTGGCGATACAAGGCATCACGAACAGCCTCAAGTTGTGACGCGCCCCGCTCCATGACCCGGTATTTGCCCTCGAACCCCAAAGATAGACACAGGTACAAAAGCTCCAGCATCGCCAGGTGTTTGAGGGGGTCGCGCGACAGCCGCTCCAGCAGTTGGAAAACTTTTTCGCCCCCGAAGGTTTCGTTATGAAAGCGGCTCAACAGGCTCTTTTTCGACCACTCGCTCTGCGCCCCCCACGGAGTTATCAAGACCGCCTCGTCAATCACACTGCACAACACATAACGCGCCGATATTATCTGGCTGCTTTCCACGCCGCCCTGCAAAGCGTGGGTTTCAAATTGATTGACAGCCAACGACAACCGCTCGTTGAGCGTGTCCCAACTTTCACGGCCAGAGCAGCGCCTGAGCCCTACAACCTCGGACAATACCGCCCAGGCTGCGTCGACTATAGGGTTGAGCCCAACCTGGAAGCTTTGCGTATCGAGCCTGAGGCCGGCGTAGATCATCCGATCTTCCAACTGCTCATAACGCGGCGGCGACGGGAAGTCCGTTAATGGTCCTTGGGCAGGCCCATGACTTTCCCGGTCAAGCAAGACGGTTTTTTCATCTTGAGTGCATTCACTTTCCATGGCGTTCAATTCCTGATGGCCCAGAAGTCAAGTTCAAGCCCGGTGAACTCACCTCCTACGTGGAAAGCGAAACCACCTGACTGCTCCAGTTGTGCGATATCACGAGCGCTCATATCGAGCATGAAGTAGGTCTTGCCGGCGTGAAATGGAATCTGTCGCGGCGCCACTGGCAACGACGTGACCTTGATACCGGCCAAGTGCAGGTTGACCAATTCACGTATGCGCTCAACCGGCGCGACTTTCAGGTGTGCCGGCAGACGCTGGCGCAGTTCCTGCGCCTCACACTGCGCAGTGGCCGCCAAAATGAAGGTGGCCGTACCAAGCAATTTCAACTCGCTGACTGGGCATACCAGGACGCCATATTGGCGCGGCTGCAAAGCCAACTTGATCGCCTGTTGCTCCAACACCACAGACAGCACCAAGCGCACCTGCTCCATCAGCCCATGAAAACTGGCGCCCTGATCACCGTGTTGGTAATGAACGTTCAACTGCGCACGCTTACTGTCACTGGCGAACGTTGATAACTCACCGAGCAGGGACACCAGCGCACGGAACACTGCTTCGGGCCGCACCCGAGCCTGGCTCAGGCAGTGGCGCAGCTCCAGCTCGGTACGATTGATTACTTGCAGCATCAGGAAGTCAGCGATTTGTGTGCCTGCGGTCGTGCTCTCGCCACGAATACGTGCAGCGATGGCATCGCCCCTGCTGACAAGCAGGCCGATCACCTCCTTGAGACACGACGCCACGTACCCATGCTCCTGCACGAAAATGAACGTAGGGATGAACGTTGTATCCAGGTTCACTCCCCCCTCGTCGGTGGCGTCCAGTACCTGGGCGATCTTGAGTTTGACGAAGTGCTCGTCATGCGGGTGTTCGCCCAACAGAAGACGTAAGTCGGGACGTGCGCAGTTGATCCGGCAACGCGTATCCACACCCGCATTGGCATCTCCCACTTCCACTTCGCAGCTGACGTAGCGTGCCAGCACATCACTCTGTCCTGGCTGGCGAACTTCAAGGTGACTGCCACTGGCCAACGGGAGCGCCAGGAAAACGCCTTGTCTGCCCGTGTCGGTGGGTACCTGCAACACCAGAGGTTCCATGCCGGGGCTCAACTCAAACAGGCTACCGTCCGGCAAAACGCCGCTGGCCTGGTTGACCACCAGCTTGCCCAGCTTGAGGTACTGCAAATTGAGTTCCAGCGTGAGCAAGCCCCAGGTATCACTGCCCAACAAGCGCGTCTGGGTGAGTTGTTGATGATAATAACGGTCGTTGTGCTGCAAGTGCTGTGGCCGCAACAGCATGCCTTCTTGCCAGATAACTTTCTGAGCCTGCATGTCACTGCGCCTCCAGGCCGGCGAGTGAGCCAGCAACGCGTATACCGGTCTGATCCAATACCAGATCAGCACGGTTACGTTGTTGCACGGTCAGCGGGATCAGTAGCCGCCACTGGACATTGGGCAGGTCTCGATAAGCCGCCAGCACCCCCACGAAACGACTGTCAGGTCCGATACGAAGCTTGAGCCCCAGGCGGTCCCCAGGGCGCAATTCAAGTTCGTCGCTGTTTACCCAGTCCTTGGACAGCGTCTGCTGCGCATTGCCATACAGACCGAAGAAGTCGGCATGTTCAAAAGCGACGCCCTGGCGCAGTTCAATCAACTGCACCACAACTGGCGAGGGGCGGCCATGCAGATCCGGGTTGACGAGTTCACTGGCGGTCAGCGCCATGTCTAGCTTGGTCAGCTTAGAAAAAGGCGAGGCGGCGCTGCAACCTGTCAATAGCCCGAACATGAGCAACAGCAAAGCAAGGGTGACTCGGTACATGAGCATTATCCTGGAAAATCAATATGCAGGCTGGAGATCAGGCGCACCTGCTCCTCATAGGCCTTGGCGAAGTCGCCCCCCAAAGGACGATCACTCAATCGCTCTTGCGCCACCAGACGCTGGTAATGACGCTGGTACGCACGCCAATGCCCACCATCCGAGAAAAACCCGACCGACTTGCCCGAGGACTCGAAGCATCCCAACAGATAGCTGGGCTCAAAGGCCGCACGGGCGTTGCGCAAGGTGCTTCGACAGGCGGCCAACAGTGCGACCTGATGCGCTTGCAGTTCCCGGTGAGCCTGGGTGATAGCCCGTACAGCGGGCATCTGGCCTAACGCACTTATATCCAACATCGCAGCTACCGCAGCATCGATGTCGCTACACGCTTTCAAGGGATTAAGGCCCACACCATGGCTGCCGAACGGCGCTGTATCCAACTCGTTATTCAATTCGTCACGGGTGCGCAAACTTTGTTGCAACCCTTCGATCGTCAGGCGAAATAAGCGCGCCACCTTGATCGCCAGTGCTTGCCGACCCGGTTGATCGAGCGTATTCAGGTCCAGGCCCAAGGCTGCTGCAAATTGTGGCCAGAACTCGTCATCAGTCGGCACAGTCATCGCTGCCTGTACCGTAGCAACCTCTACCGCGGGTTCTTCCCGACGTGGGAAGACCACGTGCTCCCGGTCAGCCCCGTAGCGATCCGTCCACACTTGCTGCTCATCGGCGGACTCGTTCAATGCCTCCAGATCCTGCGAAAAGGCATGCATACGGCAATCAAGGTCCAACTGATGCGAAGGGCCCAGCGAAAGGAAGGCGTCTTCAGGGATCATTACTGCCGAGGCGGCCAGCAGGCCGCCAGCAGGTTGCGGTGGCTCCAGCAAGCGCGCACGTATCGCCAACGCTCCCAGCTCGAACACTTCGCCATCACTGATCAATCGCGCGTGCCCCTTGCGCAGGCGCTCATGACTCCCTGCCACCCTGATTCCGTTGCGGCTGATATCCGTGAGGAAATAGCGGCCCTCGCGGTAGGCGACCAGTCCATGGTGGCTGGAGAGCACGCGGCTGGCGTCAGGTATTACCCAATCACATTCCGAGCCGCGGCCGATCACGCCACCACTCACGTCAAACACTTTGCGGACCAGGGGCACGTTCTTTTCGCTCTCGGGCGCGCAGATCTCAAACACAAGCTGCATCTTCATGACCCTCCATTCAGCGGCCACGAGTGATCGCCTGTGGGTCACCCACAGGATGGTACTCAGCGTCATCGAATACATAGTTGGCGTTACAGCCACCCAGCAAAAACAGTACAAGCACGACGATGTGCCATGGACGATCAGGCATCGGCTTTCTCCCATAGTGAAAATAAGGTGCGTCATTCAGCGTTCTTCCCTGGCATCGCCAAAGGGAATGTTCAAGCGGGCAAGACGGTAGAGCAGCGTACGCCGGGCAACCCCTAGCTCCCGTGCCGTACGGGTGCGATTACCGCGATTCTTGTGCAGGCAATCGAGCAAAAACGTGCGCTCCACTCGTTCCATGCGCTGGCGCAGGGTCGCTTCATCGGTAGCGGCTGGCGTCAGTGTCATTGGCAGCGCCAGATGCTCCGGTCGGATCACGCTGTCGTCACACAACAGCACGGCGCGCTCCACCAGGCATTTGAGCTCGCGTATGTTGCCGGGGAAGCTGTGGCTGGAAAGTTGATCAAGGGCGGTATTCGACCAATCGACAGGTGACTTTTTCAGCGCTTCGCAAACCTTGTCCGTGAAATAGCGCGCCAGTTGCTGTACATCGCCGTCTCGCTCGCGCAGGGCCGGTAGAGTGATGGGGAACTGAGCAAGCCGATAATAGAGATCCTCGCGAAAGCGCCCCTCGGCAACCATCGCCGCGAGGTCGCGATGGGTGGCAGCAATGATGCGGACATCAACCTTATGGGCTGCACTGGCGCCCAGTGGGCGAACCTCGCCCTCCTGCAATACCCGCAGCAACTTGGCTTGCAGTGACAGCGGCATATCGCCGATCTCATCCAGCAGCAACGTACCGCCATGCGCAGCGTCGAACAGCCCCGCGTGATTGCGCTCGGCGCCAGTGAACGCGCCTTTTCGGTAGCCGAACAGTTCGCTTTCAAGCAACCCTTCCGGGAACGCTGCGCAGTTCTGCACGACAAAGGCCTTGGCCTTGCGCGGCCCGGCGGCATGGATGGCACGGGCCACCACTTCCTTGCCAGTGCCGGTCTCACCGTGCAGCAGCACGGTATAAGACGTGTGCAGCACTTTACTGATCAGCCGGCACGCCTGCTCCATTGCCGCACTGGTGCCAATCAAGCCATATGTTCCAGCCAACGGTTTGTCGCATCTGCGCTTTGTGCCAACGATGGGCTGGATATCGCGCAGTGCGAGTAACTGATTCAAGGCGAAGCTGCCCAAATGCCCCAAGGATGAGGCGTAGCCTCGCAACTGGACCGACTGCTGGCGGGCGAAGACCAGCACACCGGTCATACGTTTGCATCGGCTGAGCAGCGGCACGATCAATAGCGCACGCCAGGGTATCGCCATTGCCGGGAGGAAGCGGGTGTCATACCCACTGTCTTGCACATCCTCCAGACTCAGGACGGAGCCCTGGTTCAAGGTTGCGTGCAGCAGCCCTTGGTGGGACTGATCGGGACACGCAGGCGCAACGGAGAGCGATGGTATCTGGGCCATATGTTGAGCGGTCAGTTCAAGCCGGCCGGTCACTTCGTCCAGCAGATACAATTGGCTGAGCTCACACTGGCTCAGCCGTGCCGCCCCGGTAACGCATCCTTCAAGTAACGAATGTTCATCGCGCTCGAACCCCAAGCGTGTGAAACAGGCAGACAGCGCGTCGACATAAACCAGCGGGTCGGCCTCTTTACCAAGCAGGTTATCGGTCATGGGCTGCACTCGTCGAAACACGCCAGGGCCAGCACTGTGTCGGTCTTGCCGACAGCGCGCCGATCAGTTGTTGCAGGTCCGCATTAGTCATGGTCATTAATCCCTGATGAATTGTGGGTCAGCGTGACCACGCCATCGGCCTGTTCATGCGCCAGCCAAGTGGTCCAGCCCAGGCGGCAAACTGAGTTCTCACCAATATGCAAGGCCTTGATCTGGCCCTGCGCCAACATCAGGCTCAGGTCGTAGTCCAAGGGGTCCCGCAGGGTCAGGCGCACCAGCGAACGCAGTGGTTGGTAGGCACTTCCGGTGGGCAGAAAATCGTGGAAACGCTCCCAGCACAGCGCCCGGACATGCACCCTGAACTTGCCACTGCGGTCAGCGATGCGGTGCCCCAGAACCAGGTCATCGCCAAGAGCACTATTGGCCCGCCCCAGATGATTGCGCTGCGTCTGGCAGACCTCGACCGTACGTGCAACCCATTGCTCTAGAAACAACGCCTCGTGCATGAAGTAGTAACGCAGGACCGACTCGATCAACGCCGCCGAATGCACCCGTAAACTCAGCAAGCCAAGGTAAGGCAGCAAGCGCTTGCAATCGACTTGGCAAACGCCCCGTATCGCAGCTGCGCCCAGCCCTATCAAGGCAAACATCTGCTCGGAAAACCTATCGTTGGCACCTGCCCGGAAACACGCCCGATAGCGGTACTTGCGCCAGATCGGCAGCATCAGCCGGTGCAGCCGATGGTGGAACAGGTCGAGGAAATCCCGAGTCGGGTTGCCACCCGAGCGCTCGGCGAATGCCTGCTCACCATAAAACGCGGGCAGTGGTGACCCCGCACCGAATAACCCCAACACATTCAGACGCAGGCGTGCGCGCAATTGGCCCTGTTCCATAAAGAACTCCACCCGGTCAATATCGTGCGCGGCAAACCCGAGACCAGGGTTGGCCTGGAACTCCAACTGGTCGTACAGCGCGTCGTCATCTAAAAGCGGATGGGCCTCGCGCAAATGCTCGATAACCTGCAGAACCGCCTGAAACAACGTGAACTCACGGATAACGCGACAAAGTTGAGTCAGAGCTGGGGTTGCTGTCCCATCTGGGATGGCCATAGATACACGTCTCCTTGTGTGCTGATGACCCGCAACTCGTGATACGAATTGAGGCTGGCATAAAGCGCAAAAAACTCATTTAGAACGCAAGCGAATACAAACAGGTCGCCCTGGCCAACAAAGCCCTGGGAATCGACCGTCAGATCGATCCGCACGCCTCGGATGGGCAGCCCGCGGTGCAGGCGATCCACTGGCTCTTGGCGGATGGAGAGCAAGGCGCCCAGTCTTTTCTGGCTGACCTTCAGGGCCTGGCGATCGTAATAACGCGACAAATCGTAGGACTCCAGAATCACTTTCAAGGCATTGATATCGGTCAACGACAAATAGTTGAGCGACATGTTGCTGATGAGCTTCCACAGATAGTCTTGGTCCAGTGGTGGTGCGAAGCTCGCCGTTGGCGCGGTGATGTTGCGGAACGTCAACGACTCCGGCGTCTGCTCACCGGGCAGATTGATATCACCCGCACGCAGTTGGCGCGGCAGGTTGCAATTAGTACAGGTCAGTTCGACCGACAAGGTTTCATGGCCCCGTTCGCGGCGGTTGCCAAACCCCATCCAGGTATCGAGCCCGGCATGTTGAACCGACGAGCGTTGGCGAATGCTGTAGCTGGGCGGTGCCGCCAGGGGCTCAGTGTCGCAGTCATGCTCAAACGACTCGAACGGCACGTAGGTTTGATAGCCCAAGCCACCGGGGCGCCACCCAGTGACCTGATCCACGGAAAAGACGCTGGCATTACCCGGCGTATATTCCCCGGGCACCAAGAGGTACTCATCCTGCTTTCCATCCAGGCGAATAGGAATCGCATCCTGCTTGAACAGGTTGACGATGGGCGTGCAATACAACTTTATGTTGTCCAGGGTGGGACGCTGAGGTTCACGGCCGTAAGTGCGATGTTCAAAGCGCATTACCATGCCATGCGCCTGCCGGAGCAGCTCGTGAGACAGCGTGTGCAGCACACTCAGACCTTCAACGTCGACAAACAGGTACTTCTCGGGAAAAGCAAAGTACTCCTGCAGGTGTCGATAACCCCCCAGGGCATTCTGCGGATAAGGAATCAACGCCTGCTCCTTGGAGAATCCCACCGGCCGAACCTGGTCAGCAGCAAGCCGTAGCATCACGGGCATGCCATCGCTGGCGATGATCGGCATACCGTCGTGATCCAGTAACAGCAGGCAGATCCCATCGAGATGACGCAACAGGTTCAGATACAGGCCCTGACTGACATAAGGATCTCCGGCCAGGTGCAAGCGCAGTGAATCAAATGCCAACTCGCTGAAGTTACCTGCGACACTCATGCTCAGGTGCAAATCCAGACGGGCCCCTTCGCCCTGGCTCCGGTATTCCAGGCCACTGAGTTGCAGGGGCATGACATCGGTGGCGTAACATGTACGGAACCGGCAACGCTCGCCGTGGATGGTGGCGCTTTCCACGGCGGTGTCCCGACCCACTCGAACACCGGGACCAGCGCGTTTCAACGGATCGAATTGCAGGATGCTGAAGGCCGGTATCGGCCGCATGTAATGAGGCCAGAGCAAGTGCATCAACGAATGCGTCAACTCCGGCAGTTCGTCATCCAGCTTCTGGCGCAGGCGCGCGGTCAAAAAGGCAAAACCCTCCAGCAAGCGTTCGACATCCGGGTCCTGGCCAGCCTCGGCGAGAAACGGCGCCAGGGCGGGATTGCGCTCTGAAAAACGCCTGCCCAGTTGGCGCAGGGCACTGAGTTCGCTTTGAAAATATCGGTCAAGCGTCATCGGTAAAAACCTCAACCCGCCCGGCATCCGTGAGGCGGGCGTGGAACACCACGGGCTGCAGGATGCCGTCAATGGCCCGCTCAGCCTCGATGGCAAACGCCAACTCCAGGGATTCACGCGCCCCCGGCAACAGCCTGACACGTGCATTCGTCAACCGCGGTTCATAGGCCTGGATAAAGCGCTCGATATGTAGACGCGACTGGCTCAAGGACTCATGCAAGCTAAGCCGCATGTCATTGAGGTCCGGCAGCCCATAATCAGGCAATGTCTTGACACTGCCCGCGCGAGTGCTGAGCATTTTCCCCAGATGGGCAGCAATGGACGCCGCCCCGCCCTCCGGGGGCGACGCACCGCATTCGAGGCGTTCGAAAAGGCTGCCGTGCTCTGGCATGCCGTAGCCTCTGCTCATTCTTTATCCAGCTTACCGACCAGGGACAAAGTGAAATCTGCCCCCATGTACTTGAAATGCGGGCGCACAGTCAGGTTGACCCGGTACCAGCCAGGTTCGCCATCGACATCACTGACGACAATGCGTGCAGCTCGCAACGGGCGCCGCCCACGTACCTCGGCACTAGGATTTTCCTGGTCCGCCACGTACTGGCGAATCCACTTGTTGAGTTCCAGCTCCAGGTCTGTGCGCTCTTTCCATGCGCCCAACTGCTCGCGCTGCAGCACTTTGAGGTAGTGCGCCAAGCGGTTGACTACCATCATATAAGGCAATTGGGTGCCCAGCCGGTAATTCAGCTCTGCGGCCCTGCCCTCCTCACTGATACCAAAGGATTTTGGCTTCTGCACGGAGCTGGCGGAAAAGAACGCCGCGTTATCGCTGCCTTTGCGCATGGTCAAGGCGATGAAACCTTCTTGTGCCAACTCGTATTCGCGTCGGTCCGATACCAGCACCTCGGTAGGGATTTTGGTTTCGATCTCGCCCATGCTCTGGAAGTGATGCAGCGGGAGGTCCTCGACCGCTCCGCCGCTTTGCGGGCCGATAATGTTCGGGCACCAGCGAAATCGCGCAAAGCTGTCGGTCAGGCGGGTGGCAAAGGCATACGCGGTATTGCCCCACAAGTAATGCTCGTGGCTATTAACCACATTCTCCTGGTAGGCAAAGGTCTTGACTGGATACTCAAGGGGGTCATACGGGGTACGCAACAGAAAGCGCGGTACGGTAAGGCCGATATAACGGGCGTCTTCGCTCTGCCGGAAACTTTGCCACTTGGCAAATTGCGGACCTTCGAAATGATCTCGCAGATCCTTCAGGTCCGGCAGCCCGGTGAAACTTTCCAAACCGAAGAACCCGGGCCCGGCAGCGGCGATAAAAGGCGCGTGGGCCATGCTGGCGACGCTGGATGCGTACTGCATCAGCTTCACATCAGGTGCGTTGGGCGAGAGAAAGTAGTTGGCAATGATTGCGCCCACCGGCTGTCCGCCGAACTGGCCGTATTCAGCACTGTAGACATGTTTGTAAAGCCCGGACTGGGTGATCTCCGATGAGTCTTCGAAGTCGTCCAGGAGGTCCTGGCGCGAGACATTCAAGAGCTCGATCTTGATGTTTTCGCGAAAATTGGTGCGCTCGACCAGCAACTGCAAGCCTCGCCATGAAGCCTCCAGTGCCTGGAAGTCCGGATGGTGCAGGATTTCATCCATTTGCTGGCTGAGCTTGGTATCGATCTCGGCAATCATGCGGTCGACCAGGTGTTTCTTTACCGGCTCATCACAGTTATGTGGCTTCACCAGCTCTGCAATGAACGCCGACACGCCGCGCTTGGCGATGCCGTAAGCCTCGTCGTCGGCACTGAGCAAGGTCTGGGCAATGATGTTATCGAGGATGCTGCAGGTTTCGGTGGTTTGTACGAGTTTCGAGCTGTGTTCAATCGTGTTCATGGTGTCAGTGTCCCTTTACTGAAACGGCAATGCTTGAGGGCTGTCCAGCCCCAGTTCGGCCAGGACTCGAGCGCGGGAGTCGTCATTGGCCAATGCCTGCTCGATAGCCTTGCGAAAGTTCGGCGTGTTCCCCAGCGGCCCCTTGAGCGCCACCAGGGCTTCACGCAATGCCATCAGCTTTTGCAACGCCGGGATCTGCTCGACCAGGTTTGCGGGGTTGAAGTCCCTCATGACGTTGATCTGCACCTGGATCGGCAACTCCTCCACATCAGCGGTATCCTGCAGGCGATTGGGTACGCTCAGCGTCAGGCTCAAGGCTTGCTTGGCCAACACCTCGTCAAAGGTGTGCTTGTCGATACCGATGGGCTTGCGATCCTCGAGTTTGCGATGGTCCGCACGCTGGGAAAAATCTCCCAGCACCAGCAGCTTCAACGGCAGCTCGACTTCTTCCTGGGCCCCACCGACAGCGGGTTTGAAAGTAATATTGATACGTTCCTTGGGGGCTACCGAACCGTCTTTGGCCATGGTGCTTTTCCTTTTTGATGAGGCGCTATTCAAGTACTGCTTCAAGATCGAAATGGCACAACCTGCGATGCAGTGCGTCTTTGCAGTCGCATATGGGCTGGGTTTGTGGCAACAGCTCATAGCAGCGGTACAGAAGCTTGCCGACTTGCAAGGTCAGCGCCGGCTCCCAACTTTCCAGACCTGTGCGCTGTAATTGAAGGTCGAGTTCTTCCAGCTGAAGCCTGGCCAGCTCATGCTTGCCAGCCGCCACGCACAACCTGGCCAGCGCCAGGCGCCAATGAAAGCGCGCTCGATCACCGCACGCCGCCTGCAGCCCTTGCTTGAGTACGGCCACTGCTGCCTTGAGGCCGTCCTTTCGCAGGCAAGGCATCACCGCTTGCGATGTGGTCTCCCAGGGCTGCGTGTGACTGTCGGCGACAACATGGGAGGGCTCGGGCTTGTGCACGTGACGCATCACATGCAGCGCGATCCACTCACCTGTCGTAGGGTCGGCAAAGGGGGTGCCGTCGTTGAACCGATATTCAGGCAGGTGCGGCAGGCGCTGCAGCAGCAGAGCCAAATGCATCTCCAGTTCAGTCATGGCCAGGTTTGCATGCAAGGCGTCCAGGCACTCCCAGACCATGCGCAAACCATCCAACCAGAACAACGCACCCGCCAGGCTTACCTCAAGCTCAGGCAACAGATCGGCGTGATGGCCTTGGCTGAGACGCTCTTGATAGCGCTTGCGCTTGTCCGCGACCAACGGGCGCAACGCCGTTACTCGCTCACTGTTGGCGTCGGGATAATTGACGAGCATCAACCACGCCAAGGTTCGACCCAGGCGCAAGGCACGCAGGTCGGTTGCGTCCTGGCGCAACCACCAGGCACATAACGGGCGGGCCTGCTCCTGTAAAGTGCGCAGCAGTCTGTGCGCGTCTTTTTCGTTGTTGATCGGTTGCCCGGGACTCAGCAACTGGGTCGTCTGCTTGACCTGGGCAATGACGTTCGCGACACCGCCAGGTTCGGATACACCCTGCGCCAAGCGCTCCGACAATTGCCGGCGAATCGGCAGCAGCAAAGGTGCATCGCTTCCAAGTTGTTCGCCCCATAGCTGGTCGAGACATGCCAGGTGTTCCAACAGGGCCTGGAATAAAGGCCGTTGATCGCTGAGCGACGGGTTGAGTGCAAACGCTTGCTCAAGGCGCGACACCAGCCAGCCAAACGCCGCAGCACGGGTTCGTAGCTTGCCAGGGTAAACCTGCTCCCAATGGAGTTCACACAGGTCACGCAGCAAACCGAGACCGGCCAGCAATCCGGCAAATGAATCACGTTGATACAGGGCCCAGACCAACCAGACGGCGACGCGTAGATCCTTGGAGTGATCACGCAGCAAATGCTCGCTGATTTCGCTGACCCTCTGCCAATCCGGCTGGCCCGCAACATGGATAGACTGGGCTTTGCCAAGCTCGGCCTCCAGCGCTTCAAACTCGCTCGAAAAACGCACGTCACTACCAACAAAACTGCTTGAGCAACATGCTGTCCGTGCAAGCTTGCGGTAATGAACATAAAGTTCTTCTGAATAAGCCATTTTGAGTTGCACACATCCGTCCGAGGTAAATAGGAGGACTTAACGCCATTGTCGAAACGCCCTTGAACTTCCATTCAAAACTCATCGAAGTGAGTGAACCTTAGCCACGACAAAAACAATCAGCAAGTAACGGAACGGAACTTAAGAAACGTCCTACACACCCAACAAATAAAGGAATGCGCAACTATTTGCGCACCTCTTCATCGAAAAATCCACGCTTTATCTCCGACAGCCGCGCATTTACAACTTATAGGGCATGAGCAACTAAGTGCGCGCAGGCGTGAAACTAATAGCGCTGAAATCCACCTACCGCTCGACAATAAGCTCTGAACAAACGAACACAGAGCCGCCTTGGTCTTTATTTCATTGGCTTTCATACTTTCAGGCACGCTTCTTGTTATAGGCCTCTGCCCCTTCAGCGCTTTTGCTGTTCGGCAATACCTACTCAATCAGGCAAGGAAACCCGTCATGCCAACACCCGCGTATCTCTCCATCACCGGTGTCAAACAAGGTTTGATTACGGCAGGCACATTTACTCAGGACTCGGTAGGCAGCATTTATCAGGAAGGTCATGAGGACCAGATACTGGTACAAGCATTTGCCCACCAGGTGATCATTCCTCGCGACCCGCAATCCGGCCAGCCAACCGGTCAGCGCGTGCACAAACCGCTGATGATCAGCAAGGTTTTCGATAAATCCTCACCTTTGCTGTTCAGCGCCCTGACTACCGGCGAAGAAGTGTCCTGCCGGTTGGAATGGCTGCGCAACTCTTCCTCCGGGACTCTGGAGCACTATTTCACCATTGAACTGGAAGGCGCGACCATCGTGGACATCCAATCGCGCATGCCCAACTGCCAGGACCCCGACAACGCCCACTTCACCCATCTGGAGGACGTGCACTTCAGCTATCGCAAGATCATCTGGACTCACGAGGTCGCCGGGACGTCCGGTTCGGACGACTGGCGCAGTCCAGTGGCCGGCGGCTAAGCAGGGCGATAGGGCCCCGCTAACGAGGTGCCGAGTAATGGGGCAAGAGCGTTTTGCTTGATTTGCCGCTTTTGCAAAGTGAGCCGCCGCCATTGCGGAACCCTAGGTGGCCGTTACCTGAATAACGGATATGTACGCGGTCTGATCTGACATCTGGTCGGCTATCAGGCCGCCTTCGCGAGCAAGCCCGCAGTTTTGTTATCCTGGCGCTCCCGCCCACACGGACGCGCGCGTATGCACATCGACCCGGCCTTCATCCTTCACCAGACCGAGCACTGGCAGCTCAACCACCACCTAGCGTCGAAGCTGCCGGGCTACCTGATGCTTGGCGCCAAGGTACCGGTTGACTCCCTCGCTGACATGCCAGAAGCCGCACTGGCCGAAATGGGCGGTTTGCTCGCCAACATCCAACGAGTGATGCAAGCCCAGCTCCAGCCGAAGTGGCTATATATCAGCCGCTACGGACATATGCCGGGTTTCCCGCTGCACTTTCACTTCATTCCTGTCTATGACTGGGTGGAGCGAGCGTTCTGGCAGGACGAACGCTACCGCTCGCTGTACGCTTTCGGTACGCCGCCCCTCGAACCCATGACCGATGGCGCTGAACTGACCCTGTTTGTATGGCGCGAGTTTGGCGAGAGCCTCACCCCGCCGCAGGTTCACGGGCCAGGGGTGGCGCAGGTGATCGAGCAATTGCGCGCTGCATTCAAGCGGGGCTCATAACCCGCAGCCGCTTCACCATCGGCACACACGCCAGCACCAACCCGGACGGAGAGCGATACACCGCCTGCTCATCGCCTACATACCCGCACGCGCTATAAAAACTTACCGCGTTCAAGGTCGCATCCAGCACAACCTGTTCAATCGCTTGCTGGCGTGCCACGCCTTCCAGATGAGCAAGCATTGCCTTGCCAAGGCCTTGCCCCATGTAAGCGGGCAATACAAACAAGGCCCCTATTTCACCGTCGGCAAGATCGAGCATACCGGTGGCGACAGGCTCGTCATTCAGCCAGCCCATGTAGAACTGTTTTTCCATCAACACGCTGTAGCCATCGCTGGCGTGACCTCGGGTCCAGAGCGCCATTTGCTCAGCGCTGTAGGCGCCAATGCATTGGCCGCGAATGGCCTCGCGTCGAATCTCGAACGCACGCTCGGCGTCATCCGGCGTGGCACGTTTTATCTCCAGCATCGCAAGCTCCTTCCATGACCTCAAACTGCCACTAGCCCATTTGTGCTAATCGACCCCACCCCACGGCGGCGCTATATTCCGCGGCACTTCCAACGTTCTCACCCACACCGCGCACTCAATGCGCGCGGGTTCTTTGCGCGTTGGAAAAACCAAAACAACCCCAAGGAAGAAGCACCATGAAACTCCACTCCCCTGTCACTCGCCTTGCCCTGCTGGGCGCCTTGATCATCGGCGTCGCCGGTTGCAGCAATATCAAACCCACCGAAGATCATCTCAAGAAGCTTTCGGAAACCAATCTGGGCGAGCCGGTAAAACGTATTTCCAATGTGCGCAGCGACTCCATGACCACCTACTACGTCGCTAACACAGCCTCCGGCGAGTACAACTGCTCCGTGCCCAGCGGTGCGAGCGGCGGCGCGTTCGCGATTGCCAGCTTCGGCCTGATGAAGCCCGCGGCCTACTGCATGCCCAAGGGCGCCAAAGGCAATGGGTTGACGCCGTTCATGCAGTAATTTTTTCCTGACTGAGCTCACGCAGGGTGCCGCGCAGCTCCGCAGGGCGTACCGGTTTGGAGAGGATAGCGATCTGCCGATCATGCAACGCGGCCTGGATTTTCTCCACATCGTGCCCGGTGAGGATCAGCGCTGGCACCGCCCAGCCGCGTTGTTCGCGTAGCTGGTCGATGCATTCAATGCCGGTGGCATGGTTGCCCAGATCGTAGTCGGCAACGATGATGTCGCAGTCGCTGACCAAGCCCTGCCCCGTGGACTCGGCCTGCACCTCGCACCCCCAGCGCTCGAGCAAAGCTTGGGTGGCGAGCAGCACGTTGTAGTCATCCTCCACCAGGCACACTTTCAGACCGCTGAGCAGACCGGCCTGGCGAGCATCGTCACGCACTGCCGGTTGACGCGGCGCGGTGGCCAGGGCCAGGCCATGCAGACTCACTGAGGTGCCATGGCCCACCCGCGAACGCAGACTCACCTGCAACCCCATCAACTGCCCCAGGCGCTTGACGATGGACAGCCCAAGGCCCACGCCTTCAACGTCCTTGTCACGCAGTTGGCGCACGCGATAAAACTCTTCGAAGACCTTTGACAGATGCTCCCTGGCAATGCCCCGCCCCTGGTCGTGCACCTCCACTACCAAGCCGTTATCGCGAACACGCACACCGATCAGCACTGGTCGTTGCGCGCCGTATTTGAAGCAATTGGAAAGCAGGTTCTGCACCATCGTTGCCAACATGGCCGGGTCGACCAGCACCCAGTGAGCGCAGGCGCGCAAGCGCAACTGCACTCCAGCCCAACGCGCAGCCTCGGCGTTCTGGCGCACCAGGTCGGCGAGAAAGTCACCCAGGTGAATCACTTGGTATTTGGGCAACAGGCGTCCGTTGTCGAGGGTGTAAAGGTCGAGAATCGAACGAAACAATTGCGACACGTTAAGCAAAGAGCGGTCGATATTGTCCACCAGGCGCTGTTCGTCCTCCCCCAAGCGGGCTTCGCGCAAGCAGGCGGTGAACAGGCCGATGGAGTGGATCGGCTGGCGCAGGTCATGGCTGGCCTGCGCAAGAAAGCGCGACTTTTCCAGGTTGGCGGCGATGGCTTGCTCGGAAGCCTTGCGTGTGCGCTCCAACAGGATATGGGCGTACACCGGGATCACTGTGCTGGTGATCATCAGCATCAGCATCATGAAGGGTTGCGCCTGCCACAGCGGCGTGAGTTGGTACACGATCAACAGCGCCAGCAACGCCAGCCCCGTCGCGATTGCCAGGTAGCGCGAACCGTAGCGCATGCCGTTGCCCAGGTTCACCCAGACCATCACCGCATACAGCGGCAATGCCGCCTCACCGCCCATCACCAGGCCGAACGAAGTGCCCGTGTAGTCGTGGATCATGCCGAAGATCCGCCGCGCCGGATAATGCCCGGGCCAGCGTGCGATCACCTGGCGCAACACGATGGATGCCAGCAGGAACACGAAGATATACAGGATCACCGGCAGATAGGTGTCCAACGACTGCCCAGGCAAAAAGCCCAGCACGCCGATGTAAACGATAGCGATGCTGGCCACCACGATGCGCAGATTAGCCTGATCGAGTTCGGAGTTGGTCTCGGGGCTCATCGTCATATCCTTGACCTATCATCTGTAGGAGCGAGCTTGCTCGCGAAAAAACGTCAGCGACAACGCGTTTTACCTGGAAGTACGTGGTGCCTGGGCGTGCTTCGCGAGCAAGCTCGCTCCTGCGCCGACAGTAAATAAAGTAGCATGCCTCGACACAACCTGGCCCCAGGAAGGAGCTCACCATGACCGGCCGGATCATCATCGCCGACGACCACCCCATGTTTCGCGAAGGCATGGCGCGCACCGTGCAACGCTTGCTGCCCGACGCCCAGGTGCAAGAGGCCGGCGACCTGGCCACGGTGAATACGTTGCTGCGCGAGGCGGGCGAGGTCGATACCCTGATCCTCGATTTGCGCTTTCCCGGCCTGACCTGCATCAGCCAACTGGCCGAACTGCGCCAGCAACTGCGACGCACCACCTTGGTGGTGGTGTCGATGGTCGACGACCCTGCGCTGATCGAACAAGTCATGGCCTTGGGCGTCGACGGTTTTATCGGCAAGAACATCGCCCCGGACGAGATCGGCCAGGCGCTGCTGGCGATACGCGCCGGCGAAGTGCTGGTCAAGTTCGCGCCGTCGGGCCTGCTGCCGCTGGACACTCATACCCTTACCACCCGCCAGCAGGAAGTGTTGCGCCTGATTGCCCAGGGCAAGACCAACAAGGAAATCGCCAAGGCCCTGGATATCTCGCCGTTTACCGTGCGCATTCATGTGTCCTCCCTGCTGCGCAGTCTGAAGGTACCGTCGCGGGCGGCGGCGGCGGTGAAGTACTCCGGAGAGCTCTAAGCTGTTTGTAGGAGCGAGCTTACTCGCGAGAAAACCACAGGCGCCGCGTTGACTCAGAAAACACGCGTTAGCGTTGACGTTTTTCGCGAGCAAGCTAGCTCCTACAGCCCCCTCTGCATCCGATATTTATGCTCAATTCCCAACTTAATAATATTTTATTAATCACCGCCCGCCCCCTAACTTGACGTCATGCCCAAGCTGAATCCAACTGCATTACGCAAGGACAGACACATGACTCAAGCAATAACAAAAATAGACACGCTGGTGGTGGGCGCAGGTCAGGCTGGCGTGGCCATGAGCGAGCATTTGAGCAAGCAAGGCGTGCCGCACCTGGTGCTGGAGCGCAGCCGTATCGCCGAACGCTGGCGCACCGGGCGCTGGGACTCGTTGGTCGCCAACGGCCCGGCCTGGCATGACCGCTTCCCCGGTCTGGAATTCGACGACGTCCCTGCCGATGGCTTCGCGCCAAAAGAGCGTGTCGCCGATTACTTTGAAGCCTACGCACGCAAATTCAATGCGCCGATCCGCACTGGCGTGGACGTGACGTCAGTGGTACGTAACATCGGCCGCCCCGGCTTCACCGTGCACACCAGTGAAGGTGTGATCGAAGCCAACCGCGTGGTCGCCGCCACCGGGCCATTCCAGAAGCCCGTGATTCCAGGCATAGCGCCTACAGGCACGGCACTGCACCAGATCCATTCCGCCGACTATCGCAACCCAGGGCAACTGCCGGCAGGCGCCGTATTAGTGGTGGGCGCCGGTTCTTCCGGCGTACAAATCGCCGATGAACTGCAGCGCGCCGGTCGCCAGGTCTACCTGTCGGTAGGCGCCCATGACCGCCCGCCCCGCGCCTATCGCAACCGGGATTTCTGCTGGTGGCTGGGGGTTCTGGGCGAGTGGGACCAGGCGGCGATGAAACCTGGCCGTGAACACGTGACCATTGCTGTGAGCGGCGCCCACGGCGGCAAGACCATCGACTTCCGTGAACTGGCCCAGCAAGGCATGACCCTGGTTGGCCTGACCCAAGCCTTCGACGGTACGGTGGCGACGTTCCAACCCAACCTGGTGGAAAACCTGGCACGCGGGGATGAGAACTACCGGGCCCTGCTGGACGCGGCCGACGCGTATATCGAACGCAATGGTCTCGACCTGCCCCTGGAGCCCGAAGCACGTCGCGTGTTTCCCGACGCTGAATGCATCAAGCAGCCAATCCTGACGCTGGACCTGGCCCAAGCGGGCATCACCTCGATCATCTGGGCCACCGGGTTTGTCGTGGACTACAGCTGGCTACAGGTGGACGCTTTCGACGCCGCCGGCAAGCCGCAACACCAACGTGGTGTATCCAGCGAAGCCGGCATCTACTTCCTCGGTTTGCCATGGCAATCGCGGCGTGGCTCGTCGTTTATCTGGGGGGTGTGGCACGACGCCAAATACGTAGCCGACCATATCGCTATCCAGCGTCAGTACCTCGAGTACCGCGAAGCTGCGCCGGTTGCCCGCCAGACCCCTGTCAGCGCCTGATCACTTTTTCCTGGAGTTTTTTGATGCCTACTCACACTCGCATCCGCATGTTCAACACCAAAGAAACCTATCCCAACCAGAGCCTGGATAACGACCTGTGCCAGGCCGTGCGCGCCGGCAACACCGTGTATGTACGCGGCCAGGTGGGCACTGATTTCGATGGCAACCTGGTGGGCCTCGGCGACCCTCGGGCCCAGGCCGAACAGGCGATGAAAAACGTCAAGCAACTGCTCGAAGAAGCCGGCAGCGACCTCAGCCACATCGTCAAAACCACCACCTACTTGATCGACCCACGCTACCGCGAGCCGGTGTATCAGGAAGTGGGCAAGTGGCTCAAGGGCGTATTCCCGATTTCCACCGGGCTGGTGGTCTCGGCCCTGGGCCAGCCGCAGTGGCTGATGGAAATTGATGTGATCGCGGTTATCCCAGAGTAAGGAGGCTAGCCATGACCTTTTCAATCGTTGGCCGCTGCGCGGAAACCGGCCAGTTGGGCGTTGCCATCAGCTCATCAAGTATCGCCGTAGGCGCTCGCTGCCCATGGCTGCGGCCCGGCGTGGGCGCGGTATCGACCCAGAACATCACCTTGCCGGCCCTCGGCCCAGGCGTGCTCGACGGGCTGGAACAGGGCCTGGCCCCAACCGATGCCGTGGACAAAGCACTCACCCGCAACGGCTACAGCCAGTATCGGCAACTGACGGCGATAGACTACCTGGGCCGCAGCGTGCATTTCAGCGGCAGCCAGACCCTGGGTACCCATCACGCGGTATCGGGCGAGCAATGCGTGGCGGCGGGCAATATGCTCGCCGACCGTGAAGTCATCACCGCGATGGTCTCGGCCTTTGAACAGGGCGAAGGCCAGCTCGCAGACCGGTTGCTGGCAGCGATGCATGCCGCCATCGCCGCCGGTGGCGAAGCCGGCCCGGTGCATTCCGCCGCGCTGGTGGTGGTGGGCGAGTTGACTTGGCCGATCATCAACTTGCGCGTGGATTGGGCCGACGAAGCGCCGATTGGCGAATTGCAAAAACTCTGGGACGCCTACCGCCCACAGGTACAGGACTATATCGATCGCGCCCTCGCCCCCGACCGCTCCCCCGGCTACGGCGTGGCCGGAGACGAGCGATGAGCCGCAGCCGCGACCTGCTGGAAACGCTGGTGGGCTTCGACACCACCAGCCGTGAGTCCAACCTTCAGTTGATCGAGTTTGTGCGCGATTACCTGGCCGGGTTTGGTATCGCCAGCGAGTTGGTCTACAACGCGCAACGCACCAAGGCCAACCTGTTTGCCAGCGTCGGCCCGGTTGAGCTGCCAGGTATCGTGCTGTCGGGGCATACCGACGTGGTGCCAGTGGATGGGCAACCCTGGACCCTGCCGCCGTTCACGTTGACCGAGCGTGACGGCAAGCTGTTCGGGCGCGGCACCGCCGACATGAAGGGGTATATCGCGTGCGTACTGGCGTTGGTACCCGCACTGGTCAAAACGCCGTTGCGCCTGCCGGTGCATATCGCCCTGTCCTACGATGAAGAAGTCGGATGCCTGGGCGTACGCTCATTGCTCGCTGTTTTGGAACAGCGTCCGGTGAAACCCATGCTGTGCATCATCGGCGAACCGACCGAACTCAAACCGGTGTTGGGTCATAAGGGCAAGTTGGCGATGCGCTGCGACATACAGGGTCAAGCATGTCATTCGGCGTATGCGCCCTCGGGGGTGAATGCGATCGAACATGCCGCCGATCTGATCTGCGAACTCGGGCGCATCGGCCAGCGCTTGCGTTCGCACCAGGACCCACGTTTCAACCCACCTTTCAGCACGGTACAGACCGGCCTGATCAGTGGTGGCAAGGCATTGAACATCGTCCCGGCCGATTGTCGCTTTGACTTTGAAGTACGCGCCCTGCCCGCCTCGGACCCCGCTGAAGTCGCTCAAGAACTGCAAGCGTACGCCATGCAGCAGGTACTGCCGCGTATGCAGGCGGTCAGCAAGCAGAGCTCCATTCGGTTCACAGAGCTGTCGGCCTACCCGGGGCTGGTCACGGATGAGCACAGCCAGGCGGCGCAGCTGATTGCGGCGTTTTGCGGCTCGCAAGCGTTCGGCACCGTAGCGTTTGGCACCGAAGGCGGGCTGTTTGATGCGGCAGGCATTCCCACCGTGGTATGCGGGCCCGGGAGCATGGAGCAGGGGCATAAGCCGGATGAGTTTGTGAGCGTAGCGCAATTGGCGGGATGTGATGCCATGTTGGGGCGCATGCTGGACTCGATCCGCTGAGCCAAACACTGCTTCCACAGACAATGCAAATGGATCGTGTTGGATCAGGCAGATAGGGGTCGGCTGGGGGCCATCATCGCAGGCAAGCCAGCTCCCACAAAAGGCCAGCCTCCAGTCAGACCAGCTCCCGAGCAAGAAACGGCGCAGTCCGGCTGGTCTTGCTCTTGGCCACCTTCTGCGGCGCCCCACACGCCACGACTCTCCCGCCCAAGTCCCCTGCTCCCGGCCCGATATCAATCACCCAGTCACTTTGGGCCACCACGCGCATTTCATGCTCCACCACAACCACCGTATGCCCCGCATCCACCAACTGGTTCAGTTGGCTGAGCAAACGATCGACGTCCCTGGGGTGCAACCCGGTGGTCGGCTCGTCCAGCACATACAAGGTGGCGCCCCGGGCATTGCGTTGCAACTCGGTAGCGAGCTTGATGCGCTGTGCCTCACCGCCAGACAACTCGGTGGCCGGCTGCCCGAGGCGCAGATAACCCAGGCCGATATCGCGCAACACGACTAACGAACGCAGGATGCCCGGCTGCTCGGCAAACACCTGCACCGCTTGCTCCACCGTCAGCCCCAGCACCTGGGCGATGTTCAAGCCCTGCCATTTGATCGCCAGGGTGTCGGGGTTATAGCGCGCGCCGTGACAGGTCGGGCATGGCGCGTACACGCTGGGCATGAACAGCAATTCAACGCTGACAAAACCTTCACCCTCACAGTTCGGGCAACGGCCCTTGGCGACGTTGAAGGAGAACTGCCCGGCATCGTAATTGCGTTTCTTGGCCGCTGGCGTGGCGGCAAACAGTTTGCGCACGTTGTCGAACAGCCCGGTGTAGGTCGCCAGGTTGGAACGCGGCGTGCGGCCGATGGGCTTCTGGTCCACCTGCACCAGGCGCTGAATGTGCTCGAGCCCGGCGCTGATGCGCCCGCCACTGGCTTGCGGTGCAGCATCTTCCAGGCTCGGTTCATCGTCGCTTTCCAGCACACGCCCCAGGCCCGTGCCCACCAATTCCAGCAGCGCCTGGCTGACCAGGCTGGATTTGCCCGAGCCGGAAATCCCCGTCACCGCGGTGAAACAGCCCAGCGGGAAATCCACGTTCAAATCTTTCAGGTTGTTTCGCGTCACGCCTTTGAGCTTCAGCCAACCGGCCGGCTCGCGGCTTGGCACATTGGCCGGGCGAGGTGAGGCAAACAGGTATTCGCGGGTCTGCGAGGCCTCGACATCCGCCAACCCTGCGGGCGGCCCGCTGTACAGCACTTGCCCGCCATGTTCGCCGGCAGCCGGGCCCACGTCGATCAGCCAGTCGGCGCGGCGCATGGTTTCCAGGTCATGTTCCACCACAAACAGCGAATTGCCCGCGGCCTTCAAACGATCAAGCGCGGTGAACAATGCTTCGCCATCCGCCGGGTGCAGGCCCGCCGAAGGCTCATCGAGCACATAAATAACACCGAACAACTGCGAGCCCAATTGGGTAGCCAGGCGCAGACGCTGCAGTTCCCCGGACGACAGGGTCGGCGTGCTGCGCTCCAGGGACAGATAGCCCAGGCCCAGTTCGATCAAGGTGTTGACCCGTTCGAGCAGGTCCTGGGCGATGCGCTGGGCCGCCAGGCGTTTTTCCACCGACAGCTTCATCGTGTCGTGCCCCGCGGCCACCGGCTGCAGCAACTCGGCCAATTGCGCCAGGGACAATTGCGACAGCTCACCGATATCCACCCCGGCAAACTTCACCGACAACGCCGCCTGGTTCAGGCGTTTGCCCTTGCACAATGGGCAGGCACTGCCTTGCATGAACTGCGATACACGCTTTTTCATCAGCGCGCTTTGGGTGTGGGCGAAGGTGTGCAGGATATAGCGCCGAGCGCCGCTGAAGGTGCCTTGGTAACTGGGCTCCAACTTGCGTTTCAACGCCTCGCGGGTCTGCTGCGGGGTGAAGCCGGCGTACACCGGTACGGTGGGGGTTTCTTCGGTGAACAGGATCCAGTCGCGCTGCTTTTTCGGCAGCTCGCGCCACGGGATGTCCACGTCATAACCCAGGGTCACGAGGATGTCGCGCAGGTTCTGGCCCTGCCACGCCAACGGCCAGGACGCCACTGCACGCTGGCGGATGGTCAAGGACGGATCGGGCACCATCAGCGCTTCGGTCACTTCATACACGCGGCCCAGGCCGTGGCATTGCGGGCACGCGCCCTGGGGCAGGTTCGGCGAGAAGTCCTCGGCATACAACATGGCCTGCCCTTTCGGATAACGGCCGGCGCGGGAATAGAGCATGCGGATCAAGCTCGACAAGGTGGTGACACTGCCCACCGACGAGCGCGCACTGGGTGTACCCCGTTGCTGTTGCAGGGCCACGGCAGGCGGCAAGCCTTCGATGCTGTCTACGTCCGGCACGCCGACCTGGTCGATCAAGCGCCGCGCATAGGGCGCCACCGATTCGAAATAGCGGCGCTGGGCCTCGGCGTACACCGTGGAAAACGCCAGGGACGATTTGCCGGAGCCAGACACGCCGGTAAACACCACCAGGGCGTCCCGGGGAATATCCACATCGACATTGCGCAAATTATGTTCACGGGCGCCACGCACCCTGACGAAGCCCGTTTGCCGGGCGGTGAGCGGTGGGATGTTGCGCTGTGAAGTCATGGGCAACCTTGTCTTGCGCTTAGCACCCTGCGCACGCGTTGGGTCAGGGCATCGGGGCTGTAGGGTTTGCTCAGCAGGTGGATATCGGCGCTGAGCAGATGATTGGAAGACAGAATGTCGCGGGTGTGGCCCGAGGTAAACAGCACCGGCACCGGCGGGTTCTGCGCGCGGGCCCAGGTGGCCAGATCGGTGCTCTTGACCCGACCCGGCATCACCACATCGGTGAAGATCAGGTCCGGCGACACGCCGCGCTGCAACACTTGCATCGCGCGGTCGCCATCCTCGGCGGTCAGTACGGTATAGCCCGATTGCTGCAGCAACTCGACCACCGTCAGGCGCACGCCTTCGTTGTCCTCGACCACCAGGATGGTTTCCTGGCCGCCGCCTTGCAGGTCCGCATCACTGTAGTCGTCGAAGCATTCAGGCTCCAGGCAGTGGGGGAAATACATCTGCACCACCGAGCCCTTGCCCTCCTCGCTCCACATGTCCACGTGCCCGCCACTTTGGCGCACAAAACCGAACACCATGCTCAACCCCAGGCCGGTGCCGTGGCCTTCGCGCTTGGTGGTAAAGAAGGGTTCGAATGCGCGCTTGAGGGTCGCCTCGGACATACCCACGCCGGTGTCAGCCACTGCCAGGCGCACGTACTCGCCGGGCTTGATGCTTTTACCGATGCAATCGTCCGGGTTGAGGATGACGTTTTCCCCGGTGATACGAATCACACCCTCGCCTTGCATGGCATCGCGGGCGTTGATCGCCAGGTTGAGCAGCGCGTTTTCCAGCTGGTTGCGGTCGACATTGATGCACCAGGAGTCCTGGGGCAGTTGCACGTCGATATGGATGGTTTCCCCCAACGCCCGTTGCAACAGCTCGCCCAGGCCGGCGTAGATGCGCTGCGGGTTGTACACCGCCGGAGACAAGGGCTGGCGACGGGCAAAGGCCAGCAGTTGCGACGACAGCTTGGCCCCTCGCTCCACGGCGGCGATGGCCGCGGTGACGCGACGTTGCACCTGACAATTGTCCGGCTCATGCCTGGCGAGCAAATGCAGGTTGCCGGCGATCACTTGCAGCAGGTTATTGAAGTCATGGGCCACGCCACCGGTCAGGCCGCCAATCGCTTCCAGCTTCTGTGACTGGCGCAACTGGTCTTCTGCGGCAGACCGCGCCTGCACTTCAGCGGCTACGCGTTGCTCCAGATTATGGGTGAGCTCCTGGCGCACCCGCTCGGACTTCACCAGTTCGGTGGTTTCCACCACAATCGCCAGCACCCCGGCCGGCTGTTGGTTGTCCCCGGCCACGGGGCTGTAATAGAGGTCCAGCCATACGCTTTCCGGTTGGCCGTGACGCGATAACACCAGCTCCTTGTTATTGAACGACAAGGTACCGCCCGCCAGGCACGTATCCACCACGTGCCGATTGAACTCGGCTACTTCCGGCCAGCCCAGTTCGACCGGAGTGCCCAAGAGGTAGGGATGGCGCCCGCCGGCAAATACCGAATAGCTGTCGTTGTAGATCATGTACCCCGCCCGCCCCCACAGCATCACCATCGGCACGGGTGAGGCGAGCATCATTTGCACGGTGCAAGCCAGGCTCGTGGACCACTGATCCAAGGGGCCAAGGTCGGTACTTGACCAGTCAAACGTGCGAATCCGCTGGGCCATTTCGCCGGCCCAGCCTTCACAGCCATGGGGGTTGGATAAAAATTGCATGATTGGGCTCTGTGCAGGGACAAGACAGTCGCAAGTTTTGGAGCGCGCCAGCGGTGGATGGTTTCATCCTGAGCACAGAGGAATGCACAAACCCCTGGAACTCAATGAAAATCCCGGCTGCGCACCACCATTCCATCCAGCAACGGCGTCAAATCGGTGAGGCGCCCCGCGATCAAATGCCGCACCTCACCTACCGCCTCCCACCGGCCGTCCACCTTGAGCAAACGCGAGCCCACCAGCGCCTGGCGCTGACGCTCGGCCAGGTCGCGCCAGACCACCACATTGAGGTTGCCGAACTCATCTTCCAGGGTGACAAAGGTCACGCCGCTCGCCGTGCCAGGGCGCTGGCGGCCAGTGACCAACCCGGCGATGCTCACGTTGCGCCCATGTTCCACCGCCAGCAATTCCTGGGAACTGCGGCAGCGGCGCCGGCGTAACTCGGCGCGCAACAACGCCAGGGGATGGGGCCCCAGGGTGGTACCGAGGGTGGCGTAATCGGCGTGCAAATCTTCGCCGACCGTAGGTTCGGGTAATGCCACCCGCGTTTCATCGGGGCTCGGCAGGCCGGCAAACAAGCCCAGTTGCTGATGCACACCGGCCACGTCCCAGCGCGCCTGATGGCGGTTGCCGGCCAGGGCGCGCAAGGCCCCGGCATCCGCCAACAGCGCCTGGGCACGCGTATCCAGCCCGGCGCGCGCGTCCAGGTCAGCGATGTCATTGAACAGCCGCTGCTGCCTCGCCGCTTCGATACGCCGCCCGTCGTCCTCGCGAAACCCCGAGATCATGCGCAAGCCCAGGCGAATCGCCGGTTGCTGGCCATCGATGGGCTCCAGGCTGCATTCCCAGTCGCTGGCCTGCACATCCACCGGGCGGATCTGCAAGCGATGGCGCCGAGCGTCCTGCAGGATCTGGTCCGGGCTGTAGAAGCCCATGGGCCAGCTGTTGATCAGGGCGCAGGCGAAGGCCGCCGGCTCATGGCATTTGAGCCAGCAACTGGCATAGGTCAGCAAGGCGAAACTGGCGGCGTGGGACTCCGGGAAACCATAGCTGCCAAAGCCCTTGATCTGCTCGAAAATCTGCGCGGCAAAGGCTTCGGTGTAGCCATTCTTCAGCATGCCGGTGCGCAGGCGCTGCTGATGGGGCTCCAGGCCACCGTGGCGTTTCCAGGCGGCCATGGAGCGGCGCAACTGGTCGGCCTCGCCGGGGCTGTAGTCGGCGGCGACCATGGCGATTTGCATCACCTGTTCCTGGAACAGCGGGATGCCCAGGGTGCGTTCCAGCACGGCCTTCAATTGCGGCGACGGATAGGTGGTGGGCTCTTCATTATTCCGTCGACGCAAGTACGGATGCACCATGCCGCCCTGGATCGGCCCAGGCCGCACAATGGCAACCTCGATCACCAGGTCATAAAACGTCTGCGGCTTGAGCCGGGGCAACATCGACATCTGCGCCCGCGACTCGATCTGGAACACACCGATGGTGTCGGCCTTGCTGATCATGGCGTAGGTGGCCGGGTCTTCCTTGGGAATCGTGGCCAGGCTCAAGTCCCGGTGGCGATGTCGGCGCAGCAAATCGAAGCAGCGGCGGATCGCGCTGAGCATGCCCAGGGCAAGGATGTCCACCTTGAGCAAACCGACGGCGTCGAGGTCGTCTTTGTCCCACTGGATAATGGTGCGCTCGGCCATGGCCGCATTTTCCACCGGCACCAGGGTGTCCAGCGGGTATTCGCTGATCACAAAGCCGCCAGGGTGCTGGGACAGGTGCCGCGGAAAACCGATCAGTTGCTGGGTCAACGTCAAGACACGCCGCAGCAGTGGGCTGTCCGGGTCGAAGCCGCTTTCACGCAGGCGCTCCAACGGCGGCGCCTCATCGCTCCAGCGCCCGCAGCAATCGGCCAAGGCGTTGATCTGGTCCGCCGGCAGCCCGAGGGCCTTGGCCACATCACGTACCGCGCCCGTGGCATGGTAACTGCTGACCACCGCCGTCAAGGCTGCACGGGTGCGGCCATAGCGCTGGAACACGTATTGCAGCACCTCTTCGCGGCGCTCGTGCTCAAAGTCCACGTCGATGTCCGGCGGCTCGTTGCGCTCTTTGGACAGGAAGCGCTCGAACAGCAGGTTGGTCAGGCTCGGGTTGATTTCGGTGATGCCCAGGGCAAAACACACCGCCGAGTTAGCCGCCGAACCACGGCCCTGGCACAGGATCGAACGGCTGCGGGCGAAACGCACGATGTCATGCACCGTAAGGAAATAGCTTTCGTAACCCAGCTCGCTGATCAGCTGCAGTTCACGATGGATTTGCTGCAAGGTCTTGTCGTCGATGCCTTCGGGCCAGCGCTGGGCGATGCCTTCTTCGGTGAGGGTGCGCAGCCAGGATTGGGCGTCATGCCCCGCGGGTACCAGCTCGCGTGGATAGTGATAGCGCAACTGGCCGAGGTCGAAGGTGCAGCGCCGCGCGAGGGCGAGGGTTTCATCCAGCAAGGCCTGGGGGTACAGCGCCGCCAGCGCGTCGAGGCTGCGCAAGTGGCGTTCGCCATTGGGGTGCAGGCGCGTGCCAGCTTCGGCCACCGGCACGTGGTGACGGATGGCGGTCATGGTGTCTTGCAGGGCACGGCGGCCTCGCGCATGCATATGCACATCGCCGCAGGCCACGGCAGGGATTTGCAGGCTGTGGGCCAGTTGCAAGCGCTGTTGCAGATGGCGCGCATCGTCCTGCCCACAGTGCAGGTGCACCGCCAGCCACAGACGCTGGTCGAAGGTGCGGCGCAGCCAGTCGAGGCTGGCCTGGGTGTCGCTGTCTTGCGCCACCCACAACGCCAACAGGCCGGGCAACGGTTGCTCGAAATCTTCCTGTAGCAGGCGATAACTGCCCTTTTCAGCCCGACGCCGGGCCAGGGTGATCAGCCGGCACAGGTGCTGATAACCGCTCAGGTTCTCCACCAGCAGCACCAGTTTCGGGCCATTTTCGATGTGCATTTCGCTGCCGATAATCAACGGCAAGTCCACGGCTTTGGCGGCTTGCCAGGCACGCAAGATGCCTGACAGCGTGCATTCATCGGTGATCGCCAGGGCGCTGTAGCCTTGGCGCTTGGCGCGCTCGAAAAGCTCCAGCGCACTGGAGGCACCACGCTGGAAGCTGAAATTGGACAGGCAGTGCAGCTCGGCATAATTCATGCGCCCCCACCCCCTGTTGTAGGAGCGAGCTTGCTGTGGCGAGGGAGCTTGCTCCCGCTGACTGCGCAGCAGTCTCCGGCTTTTATTGGGGCCGCTACGCACCCCAGCGCAAGCAAGCTTGCTCGCCACAGTAAGTGCGCTCCAGCTGAGGGGATGCTCATGCAAACCACCCTTGCAACCACAGCCCATCGCCTTGCCCCACCGTGCGATAGGCCCAACCCTGCTGGCCGGCGCGGGTCTGGACCAGGTAATAGTCGCGGCGGACATCGGCGCCATCCCACCAGCCCGATTCAATGCGCTCCGGACCCATCAGGATCTGTACGCCGTGTTCGGCCAGCAAGGTCGGTTGCGGCAATAACCAGCCTGGGCGGCGGACCTTGTTCAAGCTCGGGCACGCCTGGTGGTCGGTCGCAGCCTGCCAGGCGCATTCGGGGCGATGGTCGGCCTGAAAACGCAGGCCCTGCACCGCCTCATCCCCCAGGCGTGCACGCAGGCGTTCGCGCAACTGTTCCCACGGCAGGGTTTGTTGCGGGCGGTCGTCGAACAGGTCCTGGCGTTGCGGCACGAACACCGGCAAGTCCTCGGCCACCAGGCGCACACCCCGCACCGGCGCGGTGACCTGTACCTGCTCCAGGCGCCCACGGGCCAGTTCGAACAACATTGAAGGCTCGCGCTCGGCGCTGAGCAGGCCCACCTTGATCACGCTGTCTTGTGCCTGGGCGTGTTCCAGGTGCAGGTCAAAGCGCTGCACGCCACTGTCGCGGCCGCACAGGAACGCGGACAGGTCGCCGGTCAAACGCCGCAAGGGGAACAACAGCGCCTGGTGGGATTGCACATCGAAATTCAACTCGATGCGTGCATCGAACTGGTCGGGCGGTTGATAAAAATCCAGGGCCAATGGCCGCTGCCCGCTCAGGGCGTCGAGGTGCTTGAGCAGGCTGGCGTCAAAACGTCGCGTCAGGGTATGCCGGGGCAAGGCCTGCACCTGGGCCAGGCTGCGCAGGCCCATGCGCGACAAGGCGGTGGCGGCTTGGGGTTCAAGGCCTGCACGGTCGACAGGCAGCGACGCCAGGGCCTGCATCAGGGCGCTGTCATCGGCCACGGCCAGGCCGTCGTAGCCGTTTGCCAATATCCGCGCCGCCGCCGGGTTGGGCGCAGCGACGATGCGATGACGAAAGCCAAGTTCGGTCAGCTCTTTGCGCAAACGCGCCTCAAGTTGCGGCCAGGGCCCGAACAGGCCCAGGCTCGATTCGATCTCGAACAACAAGGCCCGTGGGTAATACAGGCTGACTTGGGAGCTGAATCGGTAGGCCCAGGCGGCCAGAAACTGCTGCAGGCGCTCGATCTCCAGCGGGTCGTATTCGACACAGGCAAACTGCTTGACCAGGGCATGGGCTGCCGTCAACGATTGCCCGGGGCGCAGGCCCAAGGCGCGTGCGGCGGCGTTGACGGTTTGCAACACGCGCCGCTGCGGCGTGCCGGCCAGCAGCGCCAGCGGCTGCTCGGGTTCGGGGTGCACACGCTGTGCCCCGTCCAGCGCCAATTGCGGGAAGACAATACACACCCAACGCATGGCAACCTCAATGCCCCGCCAGGGCAATTGGCGCCGGATGGGCCAGCCCGCCACGGCACTTGAGCACCCGCACTTGCGCGGGCCTGGCCTCGACCGCCAGGCGCAGGGCGGCAGGCGAGGCATTGATCGCCTCGCTCAGGGAGCGCCAGGCAAACGCCAGGGTCTGCCCGGTTTCGGCCGCCACCTGCAAACGCCGCAAGGCACGATCATCGGCCTTGCGCGGCCAACACAACACCGCCCCGCAACTGCCAGAACGCAGGCATTGCTCCACCGCCCACAACGCGTCACGCTCCTCGGCCCGGATGATGGACAGCTGGCGCACATCCACCCCGGCGTTCTGCCACGCATGGGGATAGGGGGTATAGGGCGGCGCCACCAGCACAATGCGCTCGCCCAGGGCCGACAGGCGCGCCAGGGTAGGCAGCACCAGTTGCAACTCGCCCACCCCGTCCTGGGCCATCAGGATTTCACTCAAGGCCGATTCCGGCCAGCCGCCACTGGGCAGCACCGCATCCAGCGCCGCCAGCCCCGTGGGGTGCACGCTGGCCGGGGGGGCGGCGGGCCGGCCCTTCCAGACTCGCCCGCCATTGAACAGCGAGTCCAGGGCAACCACGGCGCCCATCAGCCTTGCCTCACCAGGCCGCAGAACACGCCTTCGATGGCCAGGTCCTGCTCGGGCCCGACCACGATGGGTTGATAGGCCGGGTTGCGCGGCAACAGGCGAACACTGTCGCCGTGGCGCTCGAAACGCTTGATGGTGACGTCGCCGTCCAGGCGTGCCACCACAATCTGCCCGTTCAAGGCTTCGGCACTGCGGCGCACGCCCACCAGGTCGCCATCGAGAATGCCATCTTCAATCATCGAATCGCCCTGCACCCGCAGCAGGTAATCGGGGGTTTTGGCGAAAGTGGCGGGGTCCAGTTGCAAGCGGCTGTGCACCTCGGCATCGGCGCCAATCGGCCGACCGGCCGCCACACGACCGAGCACCGGTACATCCAGCCACTCGGGACGCGCAGGTTGATTGAGCAAGCGAATGCCACGGGCCTGGTTGGGGTTGACCTCGATAAACCCAGCTTCGGTCAGCGCCACCACATGCTTGCGGGCGACGCTGCGCGAGGCGAAGCCGAACGCCTCGGCGATCTCGGCGAGGCTGGGAGGCTGGCCTTGTTGCGCGATGCGCTCGCGAATGAAGGTCAGGATGGCGGTGCGGCGGGGAGTCAGGTTTGTCATGGAGTACATTTGTACTCCTGTGGGAAATTTCTGACAATAACCGTCAGTCTGCTAATTGCCAGCTCCCACATGAAGGCATATGTATCTACTTAAGTCTGTAAGCTCAACGGTTAAAACGATGCGAAGCGAGCCGCTCTTGATCTTGATCTTGATCTGCTTTTGATCTTAGGCGCCCCGTTAAACCACGCTGGCCGG
>JACRYN010000010.1_pt3 | contig 105313 bp, 97 predicted proteins | sample 8023231 | NCBI WGS metagenome assembly JACRYN01 (sample SAMN15756473, study PRJNA655841) | gut metagenome | isolation source: fecal sample D84 from domestic dog with diarrhoea | host: Canis lupus familiaris | place: South Africa: Mmabatho, Mahikeng | collected 2019-09
GGCGGAAAGGGCGGGGTAAAGCCCAAAAAACATACCGACTACTATCGCGCTGCCACCCTTTGCAAGTAAGCGCTGCGTATTTCACGGTTGTTGCGCAGGCCAAGGTAAAGGGCATCCGCCAGACTCATGCCGATAGTCTGCTCGCTTAACAGCGAGGAGGCTTTGGCATTCTGGACACACAAGAAAAACGCTGCGGTCAGCACCAGGTATCTACTCGTCTTCACGCAGCGCTTCCACAGGTTGTAGCCGCGAGGCGGAAAGGGCGGGGTAAAGCCCAAAAAACATACCGACTACTATCGCGCTGCCAATGCCCAACGGCACCGACATTGGCGACAGCGCGAAGCTCCATCCCGATACACGGGCATAAATGAGGGCCAAGCCGACGCCCAGGATGGCTCCGGTAAGTGCTCCCAAGGTGGTCAAGGTCAGTGCTTCGATCATGAACAGGTTGCGGATATCGCGGGGACGAGCGCCCATGGCCATGCGCAAACCGATTTCTCGACGCCGTTGCGCGATGCTCATCAGCATGACGTTCATCACCCCGACACCACTGGTGATAAGCGAAATGCCAGCGAGGGCGGCTAGCAGATAGGTGAAGGTTCGATTCTGTTGGGACAGGCCGTCGATGATCTGCTGGGGGACCAGAACGTCGATGTCCTGGCCGGGAAATAGCTGTCTTAATCCGTGTTTGAAGTCGGACGCCACGCTACCAATAGGACGCGCGCCCGGAGCACGTGCGAAAACGTGGGTGACTGGCGCCCAAGCTTGTAGTCGGCTGACACCTTGCAGTGGAATAAACATGGAGGTGTTGGGGTCGAACGGAGCAATCGCCGACGCAAACCGTGGATGCAGAACGCCTATGACTTGGAACAGTGCATGTTGCACGCGTAGTGTGTCGCCTATGCGCACCGGCGTGCCAGCGCTGGAGAGTTCATCGGCGAGCTGGCGGCCTATCACTGCATGAGTGGCTTGGTCATCGAATTCGCTCAGAAAACGCCCTTCATGCACTTCCAAGCCCAACGCCTGTTTCAGTGGGGGCGTTGAGCCGATCAGTTGGATAGAAATGTCGCGCCCCTTGAACGTCACTGAGTTGCCCATCAGGGCAACGGGTGCAATGTTCACTAAATCAGGGACTTTATTGCGCAGTTGAGTAATGCCTGCGGGCAGCGGCGAGGTTTGCCTCGTATCTGCGGCATTTGAAACCTGTGCAACTAGTGTATCGACACCCATTCCCTGGAAGATTGCAGCGGCTTCTTCGGCGGCGTTGTGACCGATATTGATGAGGGCGACCACCGAGCAGCTCCCCATGACGACGCCGAGAAGGGTGAGCACTGCGCGTTTGCCCAAGGTCCGCAGGTTTGTTCTGACGTCATGTATCAGGTCGCGAAAAGTTTGGCTCCCGCCGCTCATCAGTTCTGACACGGTTCGTGCTCACGCAGGGTTCGGTCCTGAACGAAGATTTGTCTGTCCAGGCGCGCGGCGATGTCTAAATCATGGGTGACGACAATCAGCGTGACGCGGTGCTCACGATTGATTGCCAGCAACAACTCCAGAATGTCGTTTGCCGTGCGGCTGTCCAGATTGCCAGTGGGCTCGTCCGCGAGAATCAGGGAAGGCTCCCCCACGAGAGCTCGCGCAATTGCGACTCGCTGTCGTTGGCCGCCAGACAGATCGGCGGGGAGGTGATGTGCCCGGTGGCTGAGGCCGACCTGGTCGAGTCTGTGCATGGCACGCTGCAGGGCTACTCGCCGGCCAAGGCCACGGTAGGAGAGAGGCAAGGCGACGTTGTCCAGTGCGCTGAGGCGTGGCATCAGGTTGAAGTTCTGGTAGATGAAACCTAGGTGTCGGTTGCGTAACACGGCCAGTTGATCCGGTGTCGCCTTGGATGTGTCGTGTCCGTAAAACTCATACCGCCCTTCATCAGCCCGGTCCAAGAGGCCGAGTATGTTAAGTAATGTGCTCTTACCTGAGCCCGAAGTGCCAAGTACGGCACAGTGGTCACCTGCGTTTATCTGCAAGTTTATGTTCTCAAGAATTGAGATGGGCTGTTTGGCAAGTTGATAATGCTTGCATACGCCCTGCAGCGAGAGGGCGAGCGGGGGGGCAGGAATCACGAGCATTTGAAGTTCAGGATGTTCGATAAAGGAGGCGGGATGGCGACAATGTATTTGACTGTTCGCATGCAAACAAAAAACCGTGTGCGAGTTGTCTTTTCATTGGGCTAGGTGCCTGACGCCGGTGCTTTTGTAAATGCAAGAGCACCAGCGGCGAACAATCAGCGGCTTAGATCGAGATAAAGCATCTAGGGTCGGACCCGGACTTATCAAATATCATCTCAATTTCCGCACTTCGCAAACCGGGGTTATAGTTGGCCATTTTCAAATCATGCCATTGCCTGTCCTGCTTCATGGCATCTGCTGACTTTGTCACGCGGGTTCCATTTCGGCTGACGGTCTTTATATTGACATTGGCTTTGCTTCTGTCGGTGTGCCCGTCGGTTTTCACAATTCGGTACCTGTCTACGCGCACGTAATGTATGGTACTTCCGCTACCGGCAATAACGCCTTGAACGTAGCCGACAAACTTCCCAGTGCTGCATGAATGAGAAAATGCTGATTCAGTGACAGCTTGATTTGAGAAAGAGTTTCCAATCGGAACAGTGATGGTGCCGATAGCGCTCGCTAACCCGCTCGCACTTGCAACGGCCGGAAGGCCGAACAGCGCAATTGCAAGTAGTCCGGGTTTTAAGAAGGATTTAAACATGTCGTTCTCCGAAAAATTCATTGCTGTTTTCGGCACTTCGTGAGGGGCCTGGCCCGTGGATTGGTTGTTGTTAGAACGGGTTGGCTGCAGTCTGATAGTTTTCTATTGTTAGTTAAGTAGGACTTGTCTGAGGTTTGCTATTTCCAGCAAACCCGCTTCTACAGGTTCTTTGGAAACTGCCAGTTGATGCGCAAGCAAACAAAGGGCGACCTGCGAGTCGCCCTTTGCATCACTTAAGCGCCGTCAACCGCAAATAGGGATCGGCCACCTCACCGTTTTTTATCAAACGTTTTCCACCGTAATCACAGTGCACCTTACCGTCGCGCACGTTGATGGCTTCTGCCTGCAGTGCGTATTCCGGGTCCAGAAAATCATCGTTGGTCCCGGCGGTTTGCCCCGTCCATGTTTTGCCTTGGGTTTGGGCTGAATACTGATAGCCCTCGCCATAGGGCGGCGGCAGGTCGGGGTCTGTGTAGGGTTTTGAATGGATGTCGCTGACGGCAGGGCATTGGCCCGTGTCGACGGCCGCGTTGCGGGCTGGCAGGTTGTAGGCGGTGACTAGGGAAAAGAGATTAGGTACCCATCCGATCATTGTTATAACTCCTTGTCCACGAGGTAGTCCTCCCTGCTCTGCGTTGGGAGGCCGATCTGGGTGGGGCGTTACACGGGTTAGGTTCCTTGGAAGCTGCTACAGCAGGTTACGGGACATGCAACGGGTCGGCCGGTGAGTCTGCAAATGAGACCATCTCTGGGAGCAGGCTCGCCCGCGAAGGCGATGTGTCAGTCACTGCATTATCGCTTTCGCAGGCAAGCCCACTCCTACATTTAAACCGAGTGTCAGCCGGTGATTAGCGCGTGGCCAGGGCGCCTTGGTAGACGGTCGGCCCTGTCGGTTGCTTGCTCACCGAGCCACCCTTGGTTTCCGAACTCACCATCAGCTCCACCGGCTTGCTGATGCTTTCTTGCTGGCGCGGATTCAGGCCGATGATGCCTTTGCCATCCTCCGGCAGCAGGCCAAGGGATACCGGTGTGCCGTCTTTGGGAATCGCCCAGAGTTCAAGGCTTTGGTCCGGTGCAGGCGCCGTGGAGGCAATCGGCTGCACTTCCAGGTAATCCTTGTGGGCCATGATTTGTGCGGCTGGCTGCTGGGTCGTGGTCACCAATGTCGCCGCGGATTTGACGCTGTCCTGGGTGTAGAGCGCGCCGCCGATACCGGCAACCACTACCGCACAGGCGCCGATGAACAGGCGAGGGCGGCTCCAGAACGCAGGCTTGTGCTCAATCACTGGGGGTTGGATCGCAGTCATAAGTCTCTTCTCGACAAATTTTGTAGTCAGTTCATGGACCCGCTTATCCCCGATGGGTTCCTCAGGGGCTCCGGAACAACCGACGGGATACCCAGTCCAACGCCTGCGTTTACCCCTATACCCAGAGGTTGTTTCGATGAAGATTTCACGCGGTTTTGCCCTGTCCTGCCTGTTGACCGTGGCCGCCGGCCCGGTGTTCGCCGCAGGTTTCAGCCTTGGCGATGCAGCCAATGCCATTTCCGGCATGCAGGGTGGCAACAACAAGGCTGCCGCCGCCGCGCCCACCTCGGAGACGGCCGACCTGCTGACGGCCTTGACCTCGCAACTGAACATCACCCCCGAGCAAGCAGTGGGCGGCACGGGCGCCATGCTGGGTCTGGCCAAGAACAAACTGAGCGGCAATGACTTCTCGCAGCTGAGTAACAGTGTGCCGGGCCTCGACAAGCTGTCGGGTGATAACGCATTGGGCAGCCTCGGGGCCTTGAGCGGGATGCTCGGCCAAACCGGTGGCAGCAAGACCAGCGGCCTGGACGGCCTGTTGGGCAACGTGAAAAGCACCAATGACTTGAACACCGCCTTCAGCGCATTGGGCATGGACAGCGGCATGGTCGGCCAGTTTGCCCCGGTGATCCTGAAATACCTGGGCGGCGAGGGGGCCAGCAGTTCCGTGCTGGGCAAATTGGCTCAGGCCTGGGGTACCGGCAGCTAAGGCTCTTGGCGCAGTTGTTCGATGCGCGCATCCTTTTCCATCCAGAGCTGGTTGACCCAGTTCTGGACGGTCTGGCGAAACGCCGGATCGTTCTCGTAATCCCCTTGCCACAACGCCGGGTCCAGTTCGCGGGTACGGATATCCACGATCACCTTCGGCACTGCGCCGCTGATCAAGTCCCAGAACCCCGGAATCTTTTGCTGCGGATACACCACGGTCACGTCGAGGATCGCGTCCAGTTGTTCGCCCATCGCCGCCAGCACAAATGCCACGCCGCCCGCCTTGGGCTTGAGCAATCGGGTAAACGGTGACGCCTGCTGCTTGCGCTTGGCCTCGTTGAACCGCGTGCCCTCCAGGTAATTGACCACCGTGACCGGCTGGCGCTTGAACAGCTCGCAGGCCTCTTTGGTGATCTTCAAATCCTGCCCCGCCAGCTCCGGGTGCTTGGCCAGGAACGCCTTGGTGTAGCGTTTCATGAAGGGGTAATCCAGCGCCCACCAGGCTAGGCCGAGGAAGGGCACCCAGATCAGTTCTTTTTTCAGGAAGAACTTGAAGAACGGCGTGCGCCGGTTCAATGCCTGGATCAGCGCGGGAATATCGACCCAGGATTGGTGGTTGCTGATCACCAGGTAAGAGGTATCGCCGCGCAGGTCTTCGCCACCGCGAATATCCCATTGGGTGGGGATGCACGCGGCGAAGATCAGCTTGTCGATCTCGGCCCAGGTCTCGGCGATCCACATCACCGCCCAGGACGCATAGTCACGCGAGCGGCCCGGCGCCATCAGCTTGAGCAAGGCGAAGACCATCAAGGGGCCGATCAGGATCAGCGTGTTGACTAACAGCAGCAGTGTAACCAGACAGCCGGTGAGCAGGCGGCGCATAAGCAACTCTTGGGATTCTGTGGGCGGGCCATGATAAGCAAGGTGAGTCTAGAGGCCAAATCGCAAATTGCCCGACGAATGTTTCACACTGTGCGCGATATGCTCGGTCATCCAACTAAGTGCTGTGTTTGCGGTCTAGACTCCGCCCACTTCTTTCGAGGAAATCCTGCCGTGAAATTGCTCCTTGCCGCGTTCGCCCTGGTTGCTGTGCCTGTCATGGCCGCCGAACCGACCCTCTACGGTCGCTACGAATACATCCAGTTGCCGGAGATCGGCCAGACGTTCAAGGCCAAGATGGACACCGGCGCGCTGACCGCCTCGCTGTCGGCGCGCGACATCGAAACCTTTCAGCGCGACGGCGATGACTGGGTGCGCTTCCGCCTCGGCGGTGAAGACGCGGGTAACAAGGTCTATGAGCACAAGGTGTCGCGCATCAGCAAGATCAAGAGCCGCGCCGACGAAGATGATGACAAGGACGAAGCCAGTGTGGCCAAGCGCCCGGTGATCGATCTGGAGATGTGCCTGGGCGACGTCAAGCGCACCGTCGAGGTCAACCTCACCGACCGCAGCAGCTTCAACTACCCGCTGCTGATCGGCGCCAAGGCCTTGCGTGAATTTGGCGCTGCGGTAAACCCGGCACGTCGCTACACTGCCGACAAACCGGACTGCTGATTGAACCCATGCCGCACATCCTGATTGTCGAAGACGAAGCGGCAATAGCCGACACGCTGATCTTTGCCCTGCAAGGCGAGGGCTTCACCACCACCTGGCTGACGCTCGGCCAGGCGGCGCTGGAACATCAGCGCCTGACCCCGGCCGACCTGATCATTCTCGACATCGGCCTGCCGGACATCACCGGCTTTGAAACCTGCAAGCAATTGCGCCGCTTCAGTGAAGTGCCGGTGATGTTCCTCAGCGCACGGGATGCTGAGATCGACCGGGTGGTAGGGCTGGAGATCGGTGCCGACGATTATGTGGTCAAGCCTTTCAGCCCGCGGGAAGTGGCGGCGAGGGTCAGGGTGATTCTCAAGCGGGTCGGCCCGGGTGTGGCGCCAACCCTGTTCCAAGTGGATCTGGAACGCATGCAGATTCTCTATCGCGGCCAACCCTTGAGTCTCACGCGTCATGAGTTCCGCCTGCTGCAAAGTCTGCTGGACCAACCCGAGCGCGTGTTCAGCCGCGAGCAACTGCTGGACGCGGTGGGCGTACCCTTTGATGCCGGTTACGAGCGCAATATCGATAGCCATATCAAGAGTGTGCGCAGCAAACTCAGGAGCGTGGCGGCGGATGCCGAGCCGATCCAGACCCATCGTGGCCTTGGCTATAGCTACAGCCCGAGACACAGCTGATGCGTCTTGGGCTGCGGATTTTCCTGGTGTATGCGCTGTTTATCGGCCTGACCGGCTACTTCGTGCTCAACACCGTGATGAAGGAAATCCGCCCCGGCGTGCGCCAGTCCACCGAAGAAACATTGGTGGACACCGCCAACCTGCTGGCTGAAATCCTGCGTGCAGACGTTAAAAACGGCACCCTCGGCCAGAGCCATTGGCCCGAGCTGCTCAAGGCCTATGGCAACCGTCAGCCGGGTGCGGTGATCTGGGGGCTGCCGAAAAACCAGGTCAACCATCGCATCTACGTGACCGACGCCAAGGGCAGGGTATTGCTCGACTCCAGCGGTGAAGCGGTGGGCCAGGACTATTCGAAATGGAACGACGTGTACCTGACCCTGCGTGGCGAATACGGTGCGCGCTCCACCCGCAGCGATGCAGACGACCCCACCTCATCGGTGATGCACGTGGGGGCGCCGATTCGCGATAACGGCCAGATCATCGGCGTGGTCACGGTGGCCAAGCCCAACAGCTCGTTGCAACCCTACGTGGATCGCACCGAGCGGCGCCTGCTGTGGTACGGCGCCGGGCTGGTCACCCTGGGGCTGCTGCTGGGCGCGCTATTGTCATGGTGGCTGACGGCGGCCCTCAGGCGCCTTACCGCCTATGCCGAAGCCGTGAGCGAGGGCCGCCGCGCCGAGTTGCCGCATTATCGCGGCGGCGAGCTCAAGCAGTTATCCACCGCCGTGGAACACATGCGCACGCAGCTGGAAGGCAAGGCTTACGTAGAGCGCTACGTGCATACGCTGACCCATGAACTGAAGAGCCCGTTGGCGGCGATTCGCGGTGCAGCAGAGCTGTTGCAGGGTGACATGAGCCGCGAGCAGCAGCAGCGGTTTGTCGGCAATATCGACAGCGAAAGTGCGCGCCTGCAACAGTTGATCGAACGCCTGTTGAACCTGGCCCAGGTGGAGCAGCGCCAGGGTCTGGAAGAGCAGTCGAGCATTCCTTTGGCAACGCTGGTTGAAGATGTGCTGAAGGCTCAATGTGCACGAATCGAAGGCGCCGGCTTGCAGGTGGAGCAGGCCATTGCTGGCGATGTGAAGGTGTTTGGTGAGCCCTTCCTGTTGCGCCAGGCCCTGGGCAACCTGCTCGACAATGCTCTGGACTTCACCCCACCCGGCGGCACGCTGCGGTTTAGCGCCCAGGTGCAGCATCACGATGTGCAGGTCAGCCTGTTTAACCAGGCCAAGGCGATTCCCGATTACGCCTTGCCGCGCCTGAGCGAGCGGTTCTACTCGCTGCCACGTCCGGCCAGCGGGCGCAAAAGTACGGGCCTGGGGCTCAACTTTGTCGAGGAGGTGATGAAGCTGCACGGCGGCTCGTTGCAGATCGGCAACGTACCGGGCGGCGTGCAAGCGGTGCTGCATCTCCACACAGTCTCCACATTGCCCACATAAATCTCCCATACCGACTGGGCAGACTCTCCCCATCAAAACAGGGAGAGACCCATGAACCGCAACCTGCTTTTCAAATTGGGCGCGATTGCGCTGCTGATCCTGCTGTTGCTGATTCCATTGTTGATGATCAACGGCATCATCAGCGACCGCCAGCAACTGCGCGACGGCGTACTGATGGACATTGCCCGCCGTTCGAGCTTTGCCCAGCGCCTCACCGGGCCGGTGATGGTGGTGCCGTATCGCAAGACCGTGCGTGAGTGGAAGCTCAATGAAAAGCTCAACAAGCGCTACGAAGAAACCCGTGAAGAACGCGGCCGTCTGTATTTCCTGCCGGACCGGTTTGAGCTCGACGGCAAGGTGCAAACCGAACTGCGTGCGCGGGGCATTTACCAGGCGCGGCTGTTCCATGCCGACAACCGTATCAGCGGGCGTTTCGACTTGCCGGCGCAGTTGGGGATCACCGAAGACTTTGCCGACTACCGCTTTGAGCCGGCGTTTCTGGCGGTGGGCATCAGTGATATTCGTGGTATTGAAAACGCGCTGAAACTGGAGCTGGGTGACCAGCGGCTGGAGTTCTCGCCAGGCTCCCAAGTCGACTGGCTGGGCGAGGGCGTGCATGTGACGCTGCCGGCGCAGGACGGCAAGAAACCCGCCGTGCTGGAGTTCGCCTTCGACCTGCGCCTGCAAGGCACCGAGCAACTGCAAGTGGTGCCGGTGGGCAAGACCAGCCAGGTATCACTGGCGTCCAACTGGCCGCACCCGAGCTTTGTCGGCAACTTCCTGCCGGCTCAACGTGAGGTGACCGACCAGGGCTTCAGCGCCAATTGGCAGACGACATTCTTCTCCACCAACCTCGAACAAGCCCTGCAGAACTGCCTGGACGGGCAAGGCTGTGAAGACTTCAGCAACCGCAGCTTTGGGGTGAACTTCATCGACCCGGTAGACCAGTACCTCAAGAGCGATCGGGCGATCAAATATGCGCTGTTGTTTATCGCCCTGACCTTTGCCGGCTTCTTTCTCTTCGAGGTGCTCAAGAGTCTGGCGGTGCACCCTATCCAGTACGCCCTGGTGGGCGTGGCGCTGGCGTTCTTCTACCTGCTGCTGTTGTCGTTGTCCGAGCATCTGGGCTTTGCCCTGGCCTACCTGATATCCGCCAGCGCCTGTGTGGTGTTGATCGGCTTCTACGTATGCCATGTGCTGCGTAGCGTCGCCCACGGTGTGGGGTTTTCGGCCGGGCTGGCGGCGTTGTATGGCTTGCTGTACGGCTTGCTCAGTGCCGAGGATTACGCACTGTTGATGGGCTCGCTGCTGCTGTTTGGCCTGCTGGGTACGGTGATGGTGCTGACGCGCAAACTGGATTGGTATGGGGTGGGCAAGCGTAAGGTGGGGGAAGTGCAATGATCGGGCTGCGCGAAGATCAGCGGATGAAAGCGAGGATGGTCAACTTCCTCAATCACACCGCCTCTCACTGTAGGAGCGAGCTTGTGGTGGCGAGCAAGCTTGCTTGCGCTGGGGTGCGAAGCGCCCCTGATAAAGCCGGCTCCAGCTGCGCTGTCGAGCGGGAGCAAGCTCCCTCGCCACAACAAACTCGCTCCTGCAGGGGACTGGTCAAACCGGGGGTTGGGTCTGCTGCATCGAAGCCCGCTGGCTGACTTCGGCGTACCAGGCGGCGAGCTTGGGAGTGTCCGAGCGCCACTGAATATCCGGGTGGCGAAAGTCGATATAGCCCAGGGCACAGGCCACGCTGATGGCGGCGACGTCAAAGTGGCTGGCCAGTTCGGCAATGGCGTCCCGCTCCAGCTCGGCGAGGGCGCGGCGGATCTTGTTGCGCTGCTCATCCAGCCAGGGAGCCCAGTGTTTTTCTGGCGGACGCATGGCAGTCTCGTAACGTAGCAGCACGGCGGCATCCATGATGCCGTCAGCCATCGAGGCCAGGGTCAGGCGCCGCCAGCGGGCCGAGCCGTCGCGGGGGATCAACGGGTTGCCGACATGCTGGTGGTCGAGGTAGTCGAGAATCACCCGGCTGTCGTGCAATACCGAACCGTCGGCCAGGCGCAGGGCCGGGATCTTGCCCACGGGGTTGCCTTGCAGCACTTCGGCATCCGGGTTGACCGGCGTGGGCAGGCACGCGTGCAGGGCCACACGATCCTGCTGGCCGGTCTCGATCAGCAGCACGCGCACTTTACGCACGAAGGGCGAAGCGGGGTTGTGGAACAAGGTCATGCTGGGGGCGGACATGGGCATTCCTCTGTAGGAGCGAGCTTGCTCGCGAATAACGCCAACGATAACGCAGCTCGCCTGGTTTAACGCGGTGCTCTCAGGTTTTTCGCGAGCAAGCTCGCTCCTACAGTAGTTTGTAGACGGCAATGGCCGCGGGTATGCCCAGCCCGATCCAACTCAACGAATCCCACCACCCATCGCCCAGCAACGCCGCAAACAACCCGGCGGCACTGAGCAGGCCGATCCCCAGCGGTATGGCAAAGACCTTCCAGACATTCGACTGCCGCGGCTTCATACCTTGGCCGCCTTGCGCCGTACGATCCATAAGTAAATGCCGCTCACCAGCACGATGATGGTCAACACATCCAGCACCGCCCACAGGACCTTCATTGGCATGCCGCCGTAATCACCGAAATGCAGGGGTTGGGACATGCCCATGGCATCCATGTACCACGGCCGTTCGGCGATGGCGGTGACGGCCAGGGTGCTGGCGTCGATCAGGACCGGGGTCAGCAAATGGGAGGTCAGGTGGGTGCTGCCCTTCATGAACACGGCGTAGTGATGTTCGCTGGAAAAACGCGTGCCGGGGAAGGCGATAAAGTCTGGCTCCATACCCGGAGCGGCCTTGGCGGCAATGCTCAACAGCTCCGTGGCGGGCGCGCGTTGGGTCAGTGGCGGGGCGTTCTTGTAGGGTTCGATCATGGCGCTGAGGCTGTCCTCGCGCCACGCCGCGATGATCAAGTCGGCGCAGGCGCTGATCACGCCGGTTACCCCCACTACCAGCGCCCAGGTCAAAGTGACCACGCCGATCAGGTTATGCAGGTCGAGCCAGCGCAGGCGAGTGGACTTGTCCTGGCGCACGGTGGCGAACTTCAAGCGACGCATGAAGGGCAGGTACAACACCGTGCCCGAGATAATCGCCAGCACAAACAGAAGGCCCATGAACGCCAGCAACAACTTGCCGGGCAGGCCGGCAAACATATCCACATGCAGGCGCAGCAGGAACAGAGTGAAGCCCCCATTGGCAGACGGCATTTCGACGGTTTCGCCAGTGCGTGCATCGAGCATGAAGGTGTGCGACGAGTTCGGCTCAGTACCGGCTGTGGCCGCCATGATCGCGATCACGCCGTTATTGTCGTCTTCGTCCCAGGCAAGGTACTGCATGGCCTCGCCGGGGCGATGGGCCTGGGCTTTGGCTACAAGCTGCTCAAGGTTGAGCCGGGGCGTATCGGCAGGCATCTGCGCCAGTTCGGGCTCATTGCCCAGCAGGTGGTCGATCTCGTGGTGAAACACCAACGGCAGGCCGGTGAGGGCGAGCAGCAGCAGGAATACGGTGCAGATCAGGCTGGTCCAGGTGTGGATGAAGGACCAGCGGCGGATGGTTTTGCTTTTCATTGTCTAGCCTTCAGATGCACCAAAGCCGCCTTGTTGGGCGGCCTGGTGGTTAGCTCAGCTGATTACCACTGGTAGGTGGCGCTGGCGACGACGCTGCGTTGGTCGCCGAAGTAGCAATAGGAGCCATCACAGGTGGAAATGTAGTCTTTGTTGAACAGGTTGGTCGCGTTCACTTTCACCGATGCGCCCTTGAGGCTGTTGTCCAGGCGACCGAGGTCGTAATGCACGGAGCCGTCGAACACGGTGTAGGCGTTGGCCTTGCCGGCCCAGGTATTGGCTTGGTCGCCATAGGTATTGCCGGTGTAGCGTGCGCCGAAGCCGATACCGAAACCGTCGAGGGCACCGGTGTGCCAGGTGTAGTCGGTCCACAAGGACGCTTGTTGGTTAGGCATCAGTTGCAGGCGGTTGCCTTTGTACTGACCTTTTTGCACCTCGGACTTGGCCAGGGTGTAGGCCGCGATGACCTTGAGGTTTTCGGTCACATCAGACACGGCTTCCAGCTCCAAGCCCTTGACCTTTACTTCTCCGGTCTGGTCGGTCACGGAGGCACCACCGGACTGGAAGCTGGTGACTTGCACGTTCTTCTGGGTCAGGTCGTAGACCGCCGCACTCAGCAGGGTGTTGGAGCCGGGTGGCTGGTATTTGATCCCCAACTCCCACTGCTTGCCTTCCGTCGGCTTGAACGACTGGAGGGGGTCGACGCTGGCGTTGCTCGCAGGCTGGAACGACTCGGCGTACGAGAGGTAGGGGACGAAGCCCGAGTCGAACACATAGCTCAGCGCCGCATTGCCACTGAAATTCTTGCTGCGGTCGGTATTGGTCGCGTCGTTCTTGTTGAAGTAGGTGGTGCCCTGGTGCACCCAGTCTTCACGACCACCAAGAGTCAGGCGCCAGTTGTCCAGGGCCATCTGGTCCTGCACGTAAAGGCCGGTCTGCACGGTTTTCTGGTTGTAATCGTAGAACGCGGTGGAGCGCGCCGGGCGCACGATCGGCTGGCCATAGACCGGGTTAAAGATGTTCGTGGTGCCACCGTCGCCGAAAATCGCCAGGTACGAGGTGTCGGTGCGTTGATGATCCAGGCCCAGCAGCACGGTGTGGGAGATGTCGCCAGTGGCGAAGTCAGCCTGGAAGTTGTTGTCCACCGCGAACTGGCTGATGTCCTCGTCCACATTGGTCGAAGAGCGGCTGATGTCGCCATTGGCATCGGCGGGGGAGAAGGCAAACGAGCCTACCGTCAGTTGCTGGAACGCCAATTCGGATTTGGTGTAGCGCAGGTTCTGCTTGAATTGCCAGGTATCGTTGAAGCGGTGCTCGAACGCGTAGCCCAATGCGTAGTAGGTGCGGTCGTAGAAGTCGTAGTCCGGGTCGCCGAGGTTCTTGTGGTGGGAAACCTCGCCTAGCGGTGATTTGATTTTGGTGCCCTGGATCGGCAGGAACTGGCTGGTGGTGCCGGTATCGTCACGGGTGAACTGTGACAGCAAGGTCAGCTTGGTATCGGTGTCGATATTCCAGGTCAAGCTCGGTGCGATGTTGTACCGCTTGTTGTCGATATGATCGACCTGGGTACCGGCATCGCGTACCACGCCGCCAACGCTGTAGAGAAACTGGCCCTCATCATCGATCTTGCCAGTGCTTTCGAAATTGATCTGGCGGTAGTTGTCACTGCCGTATTGCATCTGGATGGCGTGGCTCGATTCAGCGCTGGGGCGGCGGCTGACCATATCCAGCAGGCCGCCCGGAGGGGTCTGGCCATAGACTGACGAGGCCGGACCGCGCAGCAGGGCGAGGCGGTCGAGGTTCCAGGTTTCGGCTTTCGGGTTGGCGTACACGCCACGGGGCAGTGGCAGGCCATCAAGGAATTGCGTCGGCTCGAAGCCGCGTACGCGCATCCAGTCGTAACGGGTGTCGCTGCCGTAGCTGGCAGACACGATACCGGGCATGTATTTGACCGCATCGTCGAGGTTCTGCACGTTACGGTCCTGCATTTGCTCGCGGGTGGCTACCGAGATCGAGCGTGGCGCCTCGACCAGCGCGGTATCGGTTTTGGTGCCGGCGGCGGTACGCTTTGCTACATATCCCTCCACCGGCCCCCAAGCGCTTTCATAGCTGCCTTGGCCGGTGATGTTGGTGGTCGGCAAGGCAACGACGCCTTCCGGGACCGGCATCAGGGTGTAAGTGCCCGCACTGCTCTGCTCCAATTGCAACCCCGTCCCCCGCAACGCTTCCCGCAACGCGCCCTGCGCATCGAACTGGCCTTGGACCGGCGCCGAGGTCTTGCCGGCGGCGAGTGCAGGGTTGAGGGTCAGCGCCAGGCCGGCCTGGCTGGCGATCTGGTTCAGGGTGGTGGCCAGGGGCGCAGCGGGCAGGTTATAGGCGCGCACGCTGGAGGCTTGTTCGGCGGCGATCAGCGGGGAGCTGGCGAGCGGGGCGCTGAGGGCGATCGCCATGGCTAACAGGCTGGGGCGCAACAAGGTGTCTAGCGTGCGGGACATAAGGGCGGCTCCTGAATGGAAATATTTCTCAATTGCCTAGGTGCCGAGCGAGAGTCGAAAAGTGATAGGGCCGGGTGAAAATATTTTTTGCGGTGTGCTGTGATCGTTCCCAAGCTCCGCGTGGGAACGCCTCGTGTGACGCTCTGCGTCACGGCCTTGGACGCAGAGCGTCCGGGCTGCATTACCACGCGGGGCGTGGGAACGATCAAGCCTAAGGCTTACCCTTGACGGTCACCCACCACGGCGTGTGCTGCTCGATCTGCACCGGCAAAGTCGGCAACAACGCGTTCAATGCCAACGTGGTGTCGCGCAGCGGGAAACTGCCGGTGATGCGCAGGTCGGCCACGTTCTTATCCACCCCCAGGTAGCCGGTGCGATAGCGCGCCAATTCCTCGATCACATCCCCCAGCCGAGCGTTGTCGACTACCAGCATGCCGCGCGTCCAGGCATCGGTAGCCGGCGTGACGGCCAACAGTGGCCCGAGCCCGTCGCTGCGCATCAGCACTTGCTGGCCCGCCTTGAACACTTGTTCCTGGTGCAGCGCCTCGGGCTGGGCGGCCACGGCAGACTGCAACACACTCAGGCGCGTAGCGTCGTCTTCGCGCTTGACGATAAACCGGGTACCCAGCGCCCGCAGGCTGCCGTCGCGGGTTTGCACGTAGAAAGGGCGCGAATCGTCGTGGCCGGTTTCGACGAGAATTTCGCCTGCCTGCAACACGATCAAGCGGCGTGTTTCGTCGAAGCGCACATCAATGGCGCTGTGGGTGTTGAGGTTTATTCGCGTGCCGTCCGCCAGCTTCAGCGTGCGCTGTTCACCGGTGGCGGTGCGCTGGTCGGCCAGCCAATAGTGAATAGGCACGTAACGCTCACCGGCAAACAGCGCCAGGCCGCACACCAGCACGATACTGGCCAGGCCCCGGCCCAGCTTGCGCACGCGCTGGCGAATGCCGTGGCGCGACTGCAGCAGCGCCGCCCGAGCCGGGCCCGAGGCCACGCTGAAACGCTGGTCGAGCATGCCCAACTGGCGCCAGGCGCGAGCGTGTTCCTCATCGCTGGCCAGCCACTTGCTGAACTCTTCCTGTTCCACCGCGCTGCCGTCGCCCGAGTCGAGGGACAGTTGCCAGGCAATCGCGGCATCCAGCACGCGCGACGACACCGGTTTGGAGCCGATCGCGGTCACGACGGCTCGCCATACAGTGCGATGTAGCACTGGCGAATGCCCTGGGCCAGGTATTGGCGCACGCGCGGCACCGAAACCCCCAGGCGCTGGGCGATCTCGGCATGGCCCAGGCCGTCGAGGCGGTTATAGAGGAACGCGGCGCGGGCCTTGCTCGACAACTTGCCGAGCAGGCGGTCGATGGCCTTGAGGTCTTCGAGGATCAGTTGCTGGGCTTCCGGCGAAGGCTGTTCGTTTTCCGGGATCAGCATCAATTCGGTGAGGTAGGCCTGTTCCAGGGCCGCACGACGGAAATAGTCAAACAGCAAACCCTTGGCGATGGCCACCAGGAACGCCCGCGGTTCGCGGGGCTCGCGCAACTCATCACGGCCCAACAGGCGCATGAAGGTGTCCTGGCTCAGGTCTTCGGCACGGCTTGGGCACGCCACATTACGTCGCAGCCACGCCAACAGCCAGCCACGGTGGTCGCGATACAACGCACCAACAAGCTCACTGCGTGGGGTATGGACCGACGACAAGGCATCACCGAATAAGGTTTAAACTAACGAGAATTATTCGCGATTGTGTCAGAGGCGTAGGGTGGGCGCAATTGGCGTCTGTCGGGTGATCGTTCCCGCGCTCTGCGTAGGAATGCATCCCGCGATGCTCCGCGTCGGGCGCGAAGCGTTAAAGGGAAGGGGACTGCTTGCGTCGTTTCCATTGGGCCAAACGCTCATACAGCGCCTGGGGCGTATCGATCTGTTGCTGCCGCGCCCGGCTGAACAGGATCAACATCAGCTCCGCCGTCGCCAGTGCATCGGCGCTGGCATGGTGGCGTTCGCCGGCCTGTAGCCTGAAGTGGTTGAGCCAGTCGTCCAGCCCGGCTTCGCGGATATGCGCCTCTGGGCATAACAGCGGGGCCAGGTCTGCTACATCCAGGAACGGATGGGCCAGGCGATAACCCAGGCTGTCCTTGAGCGCCCGGCACAGCATGTGTTGATCAAACGGCGCATGGAAGGCCAGCAGCGGACTATCGCCCACGAACGCCATGAAATCCAGCAACGCCTCGGCCGGGTCGCTGCCGGCGGCAATTGCACTGGGCCCCAGCCCGTGGATCAGCACACTGGGGCTGAGCTTGGTGTCGGTGCGCTGCAGGGTACGTTCGAACAGTTGGGAGAAATCCACCGCACCGTCTTCGATGACCACGGCGCCGATGGACAGCACCTGGTCGCGGTGAAGGTTCAGGCCGCTGGTTTCCAGGTCCACCACTACCCAGCGCTGGCTGCGCAATGGGCCGTTGCCCAGTTCGGCGGGCTTGGGTAAATGCTCCAGGCGCTGCTGTTGCGCAGCGTTGAGCCCGGGCTTTTTCGCGCGCAGCCAGCCAAACAAACTCATAGCTGATACCGCAAGCTCAGGCTGCTTTGCAGGCGTTGGGCCTGGCGCAGGGACTCACGCAGGATGCGCCGGTCCAGGTGGTTGAGGCTGTCGGGGTCGACGCGGTTGGAATAGGGCAGGTTCTCGCGGGTCTGCAATTGGTGCTGCTGCATGCGGGTCTGCTGGATAAAGTGGTAGGCCTCTTCATAGGCGGCGCCATCCAGGGGTTCGATCACGGCCTTATCCACCAACTGGCGCAGGCGTTCCAGGGTGTTGTTGGCGTGGATGCCATTGGCCAGGGCCAACAGGCGCGCGCCATCTACAAAAGGCGTAAGGCCCTGCACCTTGAGGTCGAGGGTGGCCTTTTCGCCATTTTTGCGGGTCAGCACGAACTCGCGAAAACGCCCTACCGGCGGGCGTCGCAATAGTGCATTTTCGGCCAGCATCCGTTGGAACAAGCGGTTATCCGCCACCTGATCGAGAATGCCCTGGCGCAGTTGCTCGCAACCGCGCTCTTCGCCCCACACCACGCGCAAGTCAAAATAGATGCTTGAGCCCAGCAGGTTTTCCGGCGTCGCTTCACGAATGAACGCGCCGAAGCGCCGCGCCCACTCCACGCGGGACAAGCACAGCTCGGGGTTGCCGGCCATGATATTGCCCTTGCACAGGCTGAAGCCGCACAGCGCCAGGCTTTGGTTGATGTGCTGCGCCAGCGGTAGCAAGCGCTCACGCCTTTCGGCGGCTTCGACGGCGTCCTTGGCCTCGAACAGGATGCCGTTGTCCTGGTCGGTGTACAGCGTTTGTTCGCGGCGGCCTTCACTGCCAAAGCACAGCCAACTGAAGGGCACGCCGGGGTCGCCTTTTTCCGCGAGGGTCAGCTCGATCACCCGGCACACGGTGTGGTCGTTGAGCAGCGTAATGATGTGGGTGATCTGGGTGGATGAGGCGCCATGGGCGAGCATGCGCTCCACCAACTGGCCGATTTCACCGCGAATCGCCACCAGGTTTTCCACCCGGGGCGCGTTGCGGATGGTGCGGGCCAAGTGCACCAGGTCCACACGCTGCAAGGAAAACAAGTCACGCTCGGAGACCACGCCACACAGGCGCTGGTCTTGCACCAGGCACACATGGGCGATATGCCGCTCGGTCATGGCGATGGCTGCGTCGAAAGCGCTGTGCTCCGGGCTCAAGTAAAACGGCGCCTGGGTCATGTGCCCGGCAATGCTCTGGCCGAAGTCGCTGGCGCCATCGGCGACCACCTGACGCAGATCGCGCAGAGTGAAGATGCCCAGGGGCGCCTTGTGTTCGTTGACGATCACAATGCTGCCGACCTGTTGTTCGTGCATCAAGGTCACCGCTTCGCGCAACGGTGTGTGCGGGCTGCAGGTGACCGGGTGGCGCATGGCCAATTCACCCAGGCGGGTATTCAAGGAGTATTGGGTGCCGAGGGTTTCCACGGCTTTTTGCTGTACCTGCTGGTTGACCTGGTCGAGCAGGCTGCTGACCCCGCGCAAGGCGAAATCACGAAACGGGCTGGACAGCGCGAACAGCTTGATAAAGGCCGGTTTGTTCAATTGCAGGCAGAAGGTGTCTTCAGCGGCTTTGTGTTCTGTACGGGTCGCGCGCTCACCCAGCAAGGCGGCGAGGGGGAAGCATTCGCCGGTGGCGATTTCAAAGGTGGTGTCCGCCGAGTCTGGACGCTCACCCACGACCCGGCCCTGCTTGACGATATAAAAGTGCTCGACCGGGCCGCCCGACGGTTTGAGGATGCTGTCGCCGGGGCCGTAGAAACGCAGTTGGCACTGCTCCACCAGGAAAGCCAGGTGCGCCTGTTCCATCTGGTTGAACGGCGGGAAGCGTTGCAGGAATTGCAGGGTGCCGTGGATGTTCTGCAACACAGCGGTTTTACCCGCCTGTGCGAATGCATCAGCTTTACTCATAACAGTGACCGCAGTGTTTTTGTCGTTATCGTGCTGCATGGTCGACTCCTGCGCAGTGGGTGCCCATTGGACGTAAGTCTAGGTCGAGGAGTACCGCGCAAAACTAGGGAAAAACCTTACATGACAATCGTCCAAAACCCGTAGAAAGCCCACTAGGCAAACTTTCCGACGAAGTGCACATTGTTCGCCCTTCCGCAGATGTCTGACGAGTGTGCTGGGAGATTGATGAGAACTGCTGAGAAACGTATGTCCGACCACGATATTTTGAGTGATGCCGAGCGCGAGGCGCTGAGCGCCGTGATGCTGGAGCCCGATTTACCCCCCCAACGCGTTTTGATCGTGGACGACGACAAGGACGCGCGTGAATTGCTGGCGGAAATCCTTGGGCTCGATGGTATTCGCTGCATGACTGCCGAAAGTGGCGAGGCTGCGTGGGATTTGTTGAAGACGAGCAGTTCCATCGGTTTGCTGATCACCGACCTGCGTATGGCGCCCAGCAATGGCCTGGAATTGATCCGCCAGGTGCGTGAGTCCACCCGTGCGGCGTTGCCGATCATCATCATGTCTGGAGACGCGGAAGCGCCGGATGTGATTGATGCGATGCATTTGAGCGTGGTGGATTTCTTGCTCAAGCCGATTGATAGCGTGAAGTTGGCGAAGTTGGTGAAGCGGGAGTTGGGGATGGTGCCCTGAGTGTGGGGTGACTGGCCTGGCCTCTTCGCGGGCAAGCCCGGCTCCCACATTTGAAATGCACTCCCTGTGGGAGCTGGCTTGCCTGCGATTCAGGCAACGCGGTCTAACTGACACTGATAAAAAAGCCCCGATCTTTCGATCAGGGCTTTTTCCATTACAGGCCGTTCTTGGCCTTGAACTCCCGACGCCTGCGGTGCAACACCGGCTCGGTATAGCCATTAGGCTGCTTGGTCCCTTCAATCACCAACTCCACCGCTGCCTGGAATGCGATGTTGCTGTCGAAGTCCGGAGCCAGTGGGCGGTACAACGCATCCCCGGCATTCTGGCGGTCTACCACGGGCGCCATGCGCTTGAGGCTTTCCATCACCTGGTCTTCGTTGACAATGCCGTGGCGCAGCCAGTTGGCGATGTGCTGGCTGGAAATACGCAGGGTGGCGCGGTCTTCCATCAGGCCGACATCGTTGATGTCCGGCACCTTGGAGCAGCCCACACCCTGGTCGATCCAACGCACCACATAGCCGAGGATGCCCTGGGCGTTGTTGTCCAGCTCGTTGCGGATCTCTTCCTCGGACCAATCGGTGTTGCTGGCCAGAGGAATGGTGAGGATATCGTCCACCGAAGCGCGCTCGCGTTTGGCCAGCTCGGCCTGACGGGCGAACACATCAACCTTGTGGTAGTGCAACGCATGCAGGGCTGCGGCGGTCGGCGACGGTACCCAGGCGGTGTTGGCACCGGCCAACGGGTGGGCGATTTTCTGCTCGAGCATCGCCGCCATCAGGTCGGGCATGGCCCACATGCCTTTACCGATCTGTGCACGACCTTGCAGGCCGGTGCTCAGGCCGATATCGACGTTCCAGTTCTCATAGGCGCCGATCCACTTTTCTGCCTTCATGGCCGCCTTGCGCACCATCGCGCCGGCTTCCATGGAGGTGTGGATTTCATCGCCAGTGCGGTCGAGGAAACCGGTGTTGATAAACACCACGCGCTCACTGGCCGCCTTGATGCAGGCCTTGAGGTTGACCGTGGTGCGGCGCTCCTCGTCCATGATCCCGACCTTGAGGGTGTTGCGCGCCAGGTTCAGCACCTCTTCGATGCGACCGAACAGTTCGTTGGTGAACGCGGCTTCTTCCGGGCCGTGCATCTTCGGTTTCACGATGTATACGGAACCGGTGCGGCTGTTCTTGCGGGTGTTGTTGCCGTTGAGGCTGTGGATCGCCGCCAGGCTGGTGATCAGGCCGTCGAGGATGCCTTCGGGTACTTCGTTGCCGTCTTTATCGAGGATCGCGTCGATGGTCATCAAGTGGCCAACGTTGCGCACGAACAACAGCGAACGGCCGTGCAGGGTCACGTCGCTGCCATCCACGCCGGTGTAGACGCGGTCAGGGTTCATGGTGCGGGTGAAGGTCTGGCCGCCCTTGGCCACTTCTTCGGCCAGGTCGCCCTTCATCAGGCCGAGCCAGTTGCGGTAGATCACCACTTTGTCATCGGCGTCGACGGCGGCGACGGAGTCTTCGCAGTCCATGATGGTGGTCAGCGCGGCTTCCATCAGCACGTCTTTGACGCCGGCAGCGTCGGTTTGGCCGACTGGGGTGCTGGCGTCGATCTGGATTTCGAAGTGCAGGCCATTGTGCTTGAGCAGGATCGCAATCGGCTCGGCCGCAGGGCCCTGGAAACCGATCAACTGGGCATCGTCACGCAGGCCGCTGTTGCTGCCGCCTTTGAGGCTGACGATCAGCTTGCCATCGACGATTTTGTAGCCGGTGGAATCGACATGGCTGCCGGCGCTGAGCGGTGCGGCCTCGTCGAGGAAAGCGCGGGCGAAGGCAATGACCTTGTCGCCACGCACTTTGTTATAGCCCTTGCCCTTCTCGGCGCCGTTGGCTTCGCTGATGGCGTCGGTGCCATAGAGCGCGTCGTACAGCGAGCCCCAGCGCGCATTCGAGGCATTGAGGGCGAAGCGGGCGTTCATCACCGGCACGACCAGCTGTGGGCCGGCCATGCGTGCGATCTCATCATCGACGTTTTGGGTCGAGGCCTCAAAGTCTGCGGCTTCTGGCAACAGGTAGCCGATGTCTTGCAGGAAGGCTTTGTAGGCCACCGGGTCATGGGCCTGGCCGGCGTGGGTCTGGTGCCAGGTATCGATCCGCGCCTGGAAGTCGTCGCGTTTGGCGAGTAGGGCTTTGTTCTTCGGGGCCAGGTCATGGATGACCTTGTCGGCACCGGCCCAGAACTGGTCGGCAGTGATGCCGGTACCGGGAATGGCTTCGTTGTTCACGAAGTCGAACAGGACTTTGGCGACCTGCAGGCCACCGACTTGAACGTGTTCAGTCATTGCTTGCCTCACTCTGCGGAGCTTATGCGCTTTTTCAGATTTTCATTATGTAGTGCACGGTTGGGCATACTACATGATGACTTGCGGTTGTGAAAATTAGACTAAATACGTCGTTTAGCGACCCACTTTGGTCGTACGGTCACAGCGGAGAACCGGATGTTCTCAAAAAACTATTGGATTGTTCCAGATAAATATCAAAATGGTACACGATTTGTCTGTGAGAGCTGGCTTGCCTGGGATGGGCGTTAACGATCACGCGTACCTTCTGGATATACGCGGCATGTCTATAATCGAGGATCAACCAACCGAGGGACTGCGCCATGGACCATCTTGTACTCACTATTATCGCCGCCGACAAACCCGGCCTGGTTGAACGCATCGCGCAGAACATTGCCAGTCATGGTGGTAACTGGCTGGAAAGCCGCATGGCGCACATGGCCGGGCAGTTTGCCGGGATCCTGCGGGTGAGCGTGCCGAGCGAGCAGCGACAGGCATTGGTGGGGGCATTGGAGGATTTATCCACCCATGGCATTCGCGTGTTGGTGGGTGAGGGCAGCAGCGGGCAGGCATCGGCGTCCAAGCCGATCCTGATGACCCTGGTGGGCAATGACCGCTCGGGCATCGTGCGTGAGATCACCGCGCTGCTGAGCCAGCAGGGCGTCAACCTGGAACGCCTGAGCACCGATGTGCGCCCGGCGCCCATGAGCGGTGATCCGCTGTTCAATGCCGAGGCGTTGTTGCAAGTGCCGGCCACGCTGTCGCTGGAAACCCTGCAAGAGGCTTTGGAAACCTTGGCCGATGACTTGATGGTGGAGTTGCGTCAGGAGGAATAACGATCCACAAGGTTATGCAGGGAAATCTTGCATGGGCCTGTGGATAACCTGTAGAGACCCGACGCCAGGCCACGCCCGCCGGCCTTCTGCGCAAGTTGAGCAAAAAACGAGCAGTTTCAAGGGCTTGTGCACAAATGGCGGGGATCAGGTTGTGGATAACCTTTGGGTGGAACGCTGCAAGCCACGAAAGCCGTGGCTTGCAGAGGTTTGTACGTTATTTGATCAGCGTTTGCGCACGGTCAGCCAGGCATCCAGGCTGTACACCACCAACCCGGCCCAGATGAAGGCGAAGGCGATCAGGGTGCTCGGTGCCAGGTGTTCACCGAACAACAGCACGGCTTCGAGCAACACTAGCGTCGGCGCCACATACTGCAAAAAGCCCAGGGCGGTGTAGGGCAAGTGTCGTGCAGCGGCGTTGAAGCACACCAGGGGAATCAGCGTCACAGGGCCTGCGGCCACCAGCCACCAGGCTTCGGAGGTGCTCCAGAACGCCAGTTGCGCGCTGTGGGCGGTCGGGTTGAACAGCAACCAGGCGACGGCAATGGGTACCAGCATCCAGGTTTCCACCACTAGGCCTGGCAGCGCTTTGACCGGCGCCTGCTTGCGGATCAAACCGTAGAAGCCGAACGTCAGCGCCAGCGCCAGCGACACCCACGGCAGGCTACCGACTTGCCACACCTGCTGCGCCACACCTACCGCTGCCAACCCCACCGCCACCCATTGCAAACGGCGCAGTCGCTCGCCGAGGATCAGCATGCCCAGCAGCACATTCACCAGCGGATTGATGTAGTAACCCAGGCTCGCTTCGAGCATGCGCCCGGTGTTCACCGACCACACATAAGTCAGCCAGTTAGCGGCGATCAACGAACCGCTGAGAGCCAGGATCGCCAGGCGCTTGGAGTTGTCGCGCAGTTCGCGAAACCAGCCGGGATGTTTCCACACCATCAGCAACAGCCCACCGAACAGTGCCGACCACAATACGCGGTGCACAATGATCTCGGCGGCGGGCACGCTGGCGATGGCTTTGAAGTAGAGCGGGAATAGACCCCAGATGACATAGGCGCTCAGGCCCAGGATGTACCCCTTGCGGGGGTTGGCGGCTTGCATTGCAGAATCCTTGCTCAGGCAGCTAACAAAGCGCAATTGTAAGGATATTTGTCAAACAACGCTCGTTCCCACGCTCTGCGTGGTAACGCCGCCTTGGACGCTCTGCGTCTGCTCTTAAATCGTGACGCGGAGCGTCACAGGATGCGCGCCCACGCAGAGCGTGGGCGCGATGATGGAACGCGTTCAGAAGAGTTTTAGCGGCTCTTCATTGAGCGCCGACAGTTGCTCACGCAACGCCAGCACCTGGTCGCCCCAATACCGCTCGCTGCCAAACCACGGAAAGCTATGGGGAAACGCCGGGTCGTCCCAGCGTCGTGCGAGCCAGGCACTGTAGTGCATCAGGCGCAGGGCGCGCAGCGGCTCGATCAGCGCCAGTTCGCGCGGGTCGAAGTCGTGGAATTCCTGATAGCCGTCCATCAGTTCCGAGAGCTGGCCGAGGCATTCCTGGCGGTCGCCAGCCAGCATCATCCACAGGTCTTGCACCGCCGGGCCCATGCGGCAGTCATCCAGGTCGACGATATGGAACATCTCGTCGCGGCACATCATGTTGCCGGGGTGGCAGTCACCGTGCATGCGGATGTTCTTGTGCGGCGTGGCCTTGTAAACCTCTTCCACACGCTTGAGCAGGTCGCGGGCCACGGACTCGTAGGCCGGCAACAGGCTTTTGGGAATGAAGTTGCCTTCAAGCAAGGTGGTGAGGGAGTCGTGACCAAAATTCTTCACCCCCAAGGCTTCGCGGTGTTCGAACGGGCGGGTGGAGCCCACCGCGTGCAAACGCCCGAGCAGTTGCCCAAGTCGGTAAAGCTGATCGAGGTTGCCCGGCTCCGGCGCGCGGCCGCCACGGCGGGGAAACAGGGTGAAGCGGAAACCCGCGTGTTCGAACAGGCTCTCGCCGTTGTGAATCAGCGGGGCGACCACCGGTACATCGCACTCGGCCAGTTCGAAGGTGAAGCGGTGTTCTTCCAGGATCGCCTCGTTGGTCCAGCGCTGGGGGCGATAGAACTTGGCGATCAGTGGTTCGGCGTCTTCGATGCCCACTTGGTACACGCGGTTTTCGTAGCTGTTGAGCGCCAGAACCCGCGCGTCGCTGAGGAAACCGATGCTTTCGACGGCGTCGAGCACCAGGTCTGGGGTGAGTGTTTCAAACGGGTGGGCCATGCGAACTCCTGCGCGCAGCAGGGCGCCGCGTCCGGCCGGGTATGGTAACAGCATAGATAGGCGGTGGCTGTGCGGACGCCTTCGCAGGCAAGCCAGCTCCCACACTGGCATGTATTTACACATCGAGATGTGGGAGCTGGCTTGCCTGCGATAGCGGTCTATCAGGCGCCTACGATCCCGCCATCATCCCGCCGAATCGCCATCACCGACGACCGCGGTTTGCCATTGGGCAGGTGTTCCGGCCAGGTCGAGCCACCGGTTTCCCCTGGGTGCTGAATGCCCACGAACAATGTTTTCTGGTCCGGCGAAAAGCTGATCCCCGTCACTTCACACGCCACCGGCCCCACCATGAAGCGACGGATTTCTCCAGTGCTCGGGTCGGCGCACAGCATCTGGTTATTGCCCATGCCCGCAAAGTCGCCGGCGTTGCTGTAGTCGCCATCGGTCAGGATCCACAGGCGCCCGGCTTTGTCGAAGCCCAGGCCGTCGGGGCTGTTGAACATGTTTTGCGGGTTGATGTTGGACGAGCCGCCCTTGGGGTTGCCGGCATGCACGCCGGGGTTGCCGGCCACCACGAACAGGTCCCAGGTGAAGTCCGTGGCACCGTGGTTATCGGCGTCGGCTTTCCAGCGCAGGATCTGGCCGTAGACGTTCTTCTCCCGTGGGTTGGGGCCGCCTACCGGCTGGCCCTCTTCGCCGCGCTTGGCGTTGTTGGTCAGGGTGCAATAGACCTGGCCGTCGGTGGGGCTGACCACGATCCATTCCGGGCGGTCCATGCGTGTGGCTTTCACCACGCTGGCGGCCAGGCGCGCATGAATCAGCACCTCGGCCTGGTTGGCGAAACCGCTGCTGGCGTCGATGCCGTTTTTGCCATGGGTGAGTTCAACCCACTGGCCTTTGCCCTTGGGGTGGTCGGCATCACCGTCGCCTGCGTCGAAGATCGCCACGTACAAGGTGCCGTGGTCGAGCAGGTCTTTGTTGGCCTTATGGTTGTTGTGGTTGATCTGATCGCGGCTGATGAACTTGTAGATGAATTCACCGCGTTCATCGTCGCCCATGTACACCACGGCGCGACCGTCACGGGTTTCGGCGAGGGCCGCGTTTTCGTGTTTGAAGCGCCCCAGGGCCGTGCGTTTGACTGGGGTGGATTGCGGATCGAACGGGTCGATTTCCACCACCCAACCATGGCGATTGAGTTCGTTGGGGTTCTTGGCCATGTCAAAGCGCGGGTCGTGCTGATGCCAGTTGATGTCTTTGCTGGCGGCCACCACGCCGTAGCGCTTCTGCCCTGCGTCGAAGGTTTGCTGCGGGTTGCTGCTGCCGAAGCAGTCGGTGAAGTTTTCTTCGCAGGTCAGGTAGGTGCCCCACGGCGTCTTGCCGTTGGCGCAGTTCTGGAACGTGCCGAGGACTTTTTTGCCGCTCTTGTCGGCGCCGGTTTTCAGCCAGTCATGGCCGGCGGCAGGGCCACTCAAACGAATCGGTGAATTGCCGTGGATGCGCCGGTTGTAGCGCGAATCCTGGACGAACTGCCAGGTGTCACCCTTGCGGCGCACTTCGATCACCGACACGCCTTCGCTGGCCAGGGCCTTGCGCACGTCTTCGGTAGATTGTGGCGCGCCGCCGTGGGCGTAGAGGTAGCGATAGTTGGTGTATTCGTTGTTGATCGCCATCAGCGCGCGGTTGTCGTCGCCGGGGAATGGAAACAGGCTCATGCCGTCGTTGTTGTCGCCGAACTGTTGTTCCTGAGCCTTGGCGGTGCCATGGCCGGACGGGTCGAAAGCCGGGGCGTTGTTGTGCAGGGGCTGGCCCCAACTGATCAACACCGAAGCACTGTAGCCCGGTGGCAGGGTGATGGTGTCGCTGGTGGCGGCGGCGATGCTGGTGAACCCCAGCAACGGGCTGGCGGTAGCGGCATTCACGGCCAGGGCGCTGCGGCTCAGCAGGTTGCCGCCGAGAAACATCGCGGCGCCGCACAGGGCGCCTGCGCCGATAAAGCGACGGCGGGTCAGGCCCACCATCTGTTCAAGGTCGGTGGCTTGGTTTTCTTCTAATAGGCTCATCACAGGCTCCTTAAGGTTTTTGCAGACACCTTAAGCAGCGCTTGTGACCGAATTGTTGCAGCTTGAAGACGCGCGCCCGTTACACCGGGGTGCCAAGCAACACATGGCTGGGTGCAAACTGCACGCGGATCGGCTGGCCCTGCGCCGCATCAATGGCCTTGAGTGCGACGGGCGGCGCCAGCGCGCACAACACTTGGCCGTTAGGCAGGGCAATACGCACCTCGCTGGGGCCGTCTTCGGCGGCGAGAATGGTCTCGATCCTGCCTTCCAGGCAATTGTGTCCAAGTGTTTCAGCTTGTCCGTCCGCCAGTAATTCAAGCCACCCGGCCTTGATCAGGGCCACTACTTCCACACCGGTCTGCAGTTCCAGGCGCAGGGTGCTGTCGTGGGTGATCTGTGCGTCGAGGTGCAGGCCGCCGGCCAATTGCAGGCGGATCATGTCGTTGTGGCCATGGCTCTCTATGGTGCTGACCTGGCCGTGCAATTGGTTGCGCGCGCTGGTGCGCAGCATCAAGCGGCCCAGCAGGTTGAAGTCGCTGGCCGCTTCGTCCGAGCCAAGGATCTCGGCCTGAAGCAGTTGCAGGCGCTGATAGAGGCGCAGCACCCGTTCGCCTTCCTGAGTCAGTTTGGCGCCGCCACCGCCCTTGCCACCGACGCTGCGTTGCACCAGCGGTTTTTGCGCCAGGTTGTTCAGTTCATCAATGGCGTCCCAGGCGGCCTTGTAACTCAACCCGGCACTCTTGGCCGCACGGGTGATGGAGCCCTGCTCGGCGATATGCCCCAGCAAGGCAATACGCTGGGGGCGGCGGATGATGTGTTGGCTGAGAGGGCTGGGCACAGACATGGCAGATACGCTTGGGTGAGATGCGCCGACGTTGCCGCGCTGGCGCAGGGGAGTCAAGTCAGCTGCCGGGTTTGGGCGTACGGGCCAGGCAATACACATCCACCTGGCGCGCGCCGGCGTTTATCAACAAGCGCGCCAGGCTGTGGGCCGTGGCGCCGGTGGTGAGGACGTCGTCTACCAGCGCCAGATGTTGCCCGGCAACCTGGATGCCGGGGGCCAGTGCGAAGGCGTTGAGCAGGTTGCGTTTGCGGGTCTTGGCATCGAGGTCTTGCTGCGCCACGGTTTCATGGGGGCGTAAGAGCGCGTGGTCATCAAAGGGAATGTCGAGGGCGTGATTGAGCCAGCGGGCCAGCATCAACGCTTGATTAAAGCCGCGTTCGCGCAGGCGTTTGCGCGCCATGGGCACCGGTAGCAGGCAGTCGGGGCGCTCCAGTTCGGCGTTATCGAAGCGATGCTGCAAGTGCTGCCCCAGCAGACGCGCCATCAAGTGCCCCAGCGGCCAACGCGCCTGATGCTTGAAGCGGCTGATCAGGGTGTCCACGGGAAAACTGTAGGTCCATGGCGCGACCACCTGGTGAAAGGCCGGTGGCTGTTTTTGGCACTGGCCGCAGAGCAGTCCGTCCATGGGTAAGGGCAGTGCGCAGCGTTCGCACTGTTCCATCAGCCATGGCAATTCTGTTTCGCAGGCGCTGCACAGGGGCTCGTCTGATTCGATGCACTCATCGCAGATCAAACAAGGCTGTATGCTTTTTAACCAGATGTAAACTTGGTGTTTGTGCTCAGGTTGACAGTGCATGAATCTTCCTTAAATATGCCGAGCATCCGTGTCGTGCCTGTGGGTATTGCCTTTCCCGCAGCGCTTGCCAAAGCATAATCAAGGAATCGCCCATGAGCGCCAGCACCTCTGCCACCCTGCGTCACGATTGGTCTTTGGCCGAAGTCAAAGCCCTGTTCGTGCAGCCCTTCAACGACTTGTTGTTCCAGGCGCAGACCGTGCACCGCGCGCATTTCGACGCCAACCGCGTGCAAGTGTCGACGCTGCTGTCGATCAAGACCGGCGCCTGCCCGGAAGATTGCAAATATTGTCCGCAGTCGGGCCACTACAACACTGGCCTGGAAAAAGAGAAGCTGATGGAGGTGCAGAAGGTCCTCGAAGAGGCCGCACGTGCCAAGGCCATCGGTTCGACGCGTTTCTGCATGGGCGCGGCATGGAAACATCCGTCGGCCAAAGACATGCCCTATGTGCTGGAAATGGTCAAAGGCGTGAAGGCCATGGGCCTGGAAACCTGCATGACTCTCGGTCGCCTTGACCAGGACCAGACCGAAGCCCTGGCCCAGGCCGGCCTGGACTACTACAACCACAACCTCGACACCTCGCCGGAGTTCTACGGCTCGATCATCACCACCCGCACCTACAGCGAGCGCCTGCAAACCCTGGCGTACGTGCGTGACTCGGGGATGAAGATCTGTTCGGGCGGCATCCTTGGCATGGGCGAGTCTCTCGACGACCGCGCCAACTTGCTGATCCAGTTGGCCAACCTGCCGGAGCATCCGGAGTCGGTGCCGATCAACATGCTGGTGAAAGTGGCGGGCACGCCGTTGGAAAACGCCGATGACATCGACCCCTTCGATTTCATCCGCATGCTGGCGGTGGCGCGCATCCTGATGCCGCAGTCCCACGTGCGCCTGTCGGCTGGCCGCGAAGCCATGAATGAGCAGATGCAGGCCCTGGCCTTTTTTGCCGGCGCCAACTCGATCTTCTACGGCGACAAACTGCTGACCACCGCCAACCCCCAGGCGGACAAGGATATGCAACTGTTCGCACGCTTGGGCATCCTGCCCGAAGCCCGTGAAGAGCATGCCGATGAAGTGCATCAGGCGGCGATCGAGCAGGCGTTGGTGGAGCAAAAGAGCAGCGAGCAGTTCTACAACGCTGTGGTGTAACCACCTTTGGAATGCATTCCAGTGTGGGAGCTGGCTTGCCTGCGATGGCGGCGGCACTTTCAGTATTGAAGTGTCAGAAGGACCGCTATCGCAGGCAAGCCAGCTCCCCCATTGGATTGAGTTGAACCTGTTAAATCGAGGCCAGCATGTCTTTCGATCTCGCCGCGCGCCTCGCTGCCCGCCGTGCCGACCATCTTTACCGCCAGCGCCCCTTGCTGCAGAGCCCCCAAGGCCCGCACGTGGTGGTGGACGGGCAACCGTTGTTGGCCTTCTGCAATAACGATTACCTCGGCCTGGCCAATCACCCGCAAGTGATCGAAGCCTGGCGCGCCGGTGCGTCCCGCTGGGGCGTGGGCGGTGGCGCTTCGCACTTGGTGGTGGGCCACGCCACACCGCACCATGAGCTGGAAGAAGCCCTGGCTGATTTGACCGGTCGCCCGCGTGCCTTGCTGTTCACCACTGGCTACATGGCCAACCTCGGCGCGGTCACGGCGCTGGTGGGGCAGGGCGATACGGTACTGGAAGACCGGCTTAACCACGCGTCCTTGCTGGATGCCGGTTTGCTGTCCGGTGCGCGTTTCAACCGCTATCTGCATAACGACGCGGGCAGCCTGGCCAAGCGCCTGGAGAAAGCCACCGGCAATACCTTGGTAGTCACCGACGGTGTGTTCAGCATGGACGGCGACCTCGCCGACCTGCCCGCGCTGGCCCGTGAAACCAAGGCCAAAGGTGCCTGGCTGATGGTGGATGACGCCCATGGCTTCGGCCCGCTGGGCGCCAACGGCGGCGGCATCGTCGAACATTTCAGCTTGAGCCAGGACGACGTGCCCGTGCTGGTTGGCACCTTGGGCAAAGCGTTCGGCACCGCCGGGGCCTTCGTGGCCGGCAGTGAGGACTTGATCGAGAGCCTGATCCAATTCGCACGCCCGTATATCTACACCACCAGCCAACCACCGGCACTGGCCTGCGCCACCCTCAAAAGCCTGGAACTGCTGCGCAGCGAACATTGGCGACGCGAGCACCTCAACGCGTTGATCCGCCAGTTCCGTCGCGGCGCCGAGCAGATAGGCCTGGCGTTGATGGACAGCTTTACGCCGATCCAACCGATCCTGATTGGCGACAGCGTCCGGGCACTGCGCCTCTCGCAGATGCTGCGCGAGCGCGGCCTGATGGTGACTGCCATTCGCCCACCGACCGTGCCCGCCGGCAGTGCTCGTCTACGGGTGACATTGACGGCGGCCCACAGCGAAGCGCAGGTGCAGCTATTGTTAGACGGGTTGCAAGCGTGTTTTCGCTTGTTAGACGCCTCGGAGCCCGGCTATGCGTAATCGACTGATCCTGCTACCGGGCTGGGGCCTGGGTGTGTCACCGCTGGAACCGTTGGCCGCTGCGCTGCACGGCCTGAACGAGCATTTACAGGTACAGATCGAACCCTTGCCGGCGCTGCAGGCCAGCGAACTCGGTGAATGGCTCGATGAGCTCGATGCGACGCTGCCGGACAATGCCTGGCTCGGGGGCTGGTCGCTGGGCGGCATGCTCGCGTCCGAGTTGGCGGCACGCCGTGGCGAGCGGTGCTGTGGCTTGCTGACTCTGGCGAGCAACCCGTGTTTCGTCGCCCATGACGGCTGGCCCCATGGGATGCCTACGGAAACCTTCGACGCATTTCTGGCCGGCTGCCATGCCGATTCCCAGGTCACGCTCAAGCGCTTTGGGCTGTTGTGCGCCAAGGGTGCCGAAGACCCGCGCGGCTTGTCGCGGTTGTTGGTCAGCGGTGCGCCGAATACCTCCCCCAGCGTCTTGATGCCCGGCCTGGAGCTGTTGGCCCAACTGGATACGCGGGCGGCCTTGCAGGCCTTTCGTGGGCCGCAGTTGCACCTGTTTGCCGGCCTGGATGGGCTGGTGCCTGCTGAAGCCGCCAGTGACCTGCTGGCCTTGCTCCCCGATGTAGAAATCGGCCTGATTGAACAGGCCGGTCACGCGTTTCTTCTGGAAGACCCTCACGGAGTTGCCGGGGCCATCCAGGCTTTTTTGCATGAGTGTGTTGATGACTGACCTATCCCACCCGCCCTTGCCAGGGGGCTTGCCGGACAAGCGCCAGGTTGCGGCCTCGTTCTCCCGTGCGGCGGCCAGTTACGACAGTGTGGCCGAGTTGCAGCGTGCGGTCGGCCATGAACTGCTCAGCCGTTTGCCGCACGGCCTGGCGCCACAGCGTTGGCTGGACATGGGCTGCGGCACGGGCTACTTCAGTCGCGTACTGGGCGAGCGTTTGCCCGGTAGCCAAGGTGTGGCGCTGGACATTGCCGAGGGCATGCTCAACCACGCGCGTCCGCTGGGTGGCGCCGTGCACTTTATAGCCGGTGATGCAGAACGCTTGCCGCTTACAGCTGACAGCGTTGAGCTGCTCTTCTCCAGCCTCGCGGTACAGTGGTGTGCCCATTTTGATGCGGTGCTCAGCGAAGCCCGGCGTGTGCTGCGACCAGGTGGCGTGCTGGCCTTTGCCAGCCTGTGCGTAGGCACCCTGGATGAGTTGCGCGAGAGTTGGCGGGCGGCGGATGGCCTGGTCCACGTCAATCGCTTCCGCACCTTCGAGGCTTATCAGCAACGGTGTGCGGCCAGTGGTTTGCGCGTGATCAGCCTGGAGCGAAAGCCCCACGTATTGCATTACCCGGATGTGCGCAGCCTGACCCATGAACTCAAGGCACTGGGCGCCCACAACCTCAACCCAGGCCGCCCGGGAGGGTTGACGGGCCGTGCGCGGATTGTCGCGCTGGTAGAGGCCTACGAGCAGTTCCGCCAGGCCCAGGGCCTGCCCGCCACGTACCAAGTGGTGTATGCCGTACTGGAGAAACCGTTATGAGCGCCGCTTACTTCATCACCGGTACAGACACCGATGTTGGCAAAACCACCATCGCCGCTGGCCTGTTGCATGCCGCCAGGCTCTCCGGCAAAAGCACGGCCGCCGGAAAGCCGGTGGCGTCGGGCTGCCAACTGACGGCCCAGGGCCTGCGCAATGCCGATGCATTGGCGTTGCTGGCCGAGTGTTCCGTACCGCTCAGTTATGCCGAGGTCAACCCGGTGGCCTTCGAGCCAGCTATCGCGCCGCATCTGGCAGCGCGCGAGGCGGGCGTCGGGCTCACGGTTCAATCGCTGCTCAAGCCGATGCAGCAGATCCTGGCACGGGGCGCGGACTTCACCTTGATCGAAGGGGCAGGCGGCTGGCGCGTGCCCTTGGCCGACCAGGCCAACCTGTCGGACCTGGCCATGGCGCTCAAACTGCCGGTGATCCTGGTGGTAGGCGTGCGTCTTGGGTGCATCAGCCACGCGTTGCTCACCGCCGAAGCCATCGCACGGGATGGCTTGCCGTTGGCGGGCTGGGTGGCAAATATCATCGACCCCAAGACCTCTCGTCTGGAAGAAAACCTCGCCACCCTGGCTGAGCGCCTGCCCGCGCCTTGCCTGGGGCGAGTGCCGAAACTCAAGCACGCCGGGGCTGGCGCGGTGGCCGAGTACTTGGAACTGGACCTGCTTGACTGATTTTGGCTATCGCTAAGGCAATATGCCATTAGTGTTTTTGACGGGCCTTTTGCCAGGATCTCTGGTTCAATCGGGCTTCACGATTCTCTAAAGGCAGGCTTACGCCATGGAAATCTCTGGAAGCAGCGCGTTTTATTCGGGCCTGAGCAGCATTCAGACCGGGCAGAACCGTGTCGACCAGGCGGCCGGCAAGATTGCCAGCGCCGCGACCACCCAGCCATCGGCCGCGCAAAGCGACCGTCTGCAAGCCAATGACCGCGCCCAAGCGTCCAATTCGGCAAGCAACATGGTGGAAATGGCCCAGGGCAAGTTTCAAATCGAGCTGGGGGCGAAAGTCGCCAAGGCTTCGGACGAAATGCTCGGTACGTTGATCGATACCTACGCTTAACTTCTCTATCGCACGCCCGCTTCTCTCTGTGGGAGCTGGCTTGCCTGCGATAGCATCAACGCGTACTGCCTGATACACCATGGCGCCTGCATCGCAGGCAAGCCAGCTCCCACAGTCGTACTGCGACATTCTGCTCTTCCTTAAATCCATGAGGCATCCTGCCAGGCCTCGCCGTGCCTGGCTGACCTGCGTCAAGACAAACGGCATCTGGCCGACGCTTGACAACCCTGGGTCGTAAACGTATGTTTCAAACACCTGTTTGACCGCCATAAAAAATCCATGCGGTTGTTCATCCCAGCTACATCAGCAGAGGTTTATCGCTATGCCTGACTACAAGGCCCCCTTGCGTGATATTCGCTTCGTTCGTGACGAACTGCTCGGTTATGAAGCGCACTATCAGAGCCTGCCGGCTTGCCAGGACGCTACCCCGGACATGGTCGACGCCATCCTCGAAGAAGGCGCCAAGTTCTGTGAGCAAGTACTGGCACCGTTGAACCGCGTGGGCGACATCGAAGGGTGTACCTGGAGTGAGTCAGGCGTTAAAACCCCTGCGGGCTTCAAAGAAGCCTACAAACAATTCGTCGAAGGCGGCTGGCCAAGCCTGGCCCACGACGTGGAGCACGGTGGCCAAGGCCTGCCGGAATCCCTGGGCCTGGCCGTGAGCGAAATGGTCGGCGAAGCCAACTGGTCGTGGGGCATGTACCCTGGCCTGTCCCATGGCGCGATGAACACTATTTCCGAACACGGCACCCCCGAGCAGCAAGAGGCTTACCTGACCAAACTGGTGTCGGGCGAATGGACCGGCACCATGTGCCTGACCGAGCCACACTGCGGCACCGACCTGGGCATGCTGCGCACCAAGGCCGAGCCTCAGGCTGACGGCTCCTACAAAGTCTCCGGTACCAAGATCTTCATCTCGGCCGGCGAGCACGACATGGCCGACAACATCGTCCACATCGTACTGGCCCGCCTGCCGGATGCACCGGCCGGCACCAAAGGCATCTCGCTGTTTATCGTGCCCAAGTTCCTGCCTAACGCTGATGGCTCGGTGGGTGAGCGCAACGCGGTCACCTGTGGTTCCCTGGAACACAAAATGGGTATCCACGGCAACGCCACCTGCGTGATGAACTTTGACGCGGCCACCGGTTTCCTGATCGGCCCGGCGAACAAAGGCCTGAACTGCATGTTCACCTTCATGAACACCGCTCGCCTGGGCACCGCGCTGCAAGGCCTGGCTCACGCCGAGATCGGTTTCCAGGGCGGCTTGAAATATGCGCGTGATCGCCTGCAAATGCGCTCGTTGACCGGCCCGAAAGCGCCGGACAAAGCCGCTGACCCGATCATCGTGCACCCTGACGTACGCCGCATGTTGCTGACCATGAAAGCCTTCGCCGAAGGTAACCGTGCGATGGTGTACTTCACCGCCAAGCAAGTGGACATCGTCAAGTACGGCACCGACGACGAAGCCAAGAAACAGGCAGATGCCCTACTGGCCTTCATGACCCCGATCGCCAAGGCATTCATGACCGAAGTCGGTTTTGAATCGGCCAACCACGGCGTGCAGATCTACGGTGGCCACGGCTTTATCGCTGAGTGGGGCATGGAGCAGAACGTTCGCGACAGCCGCATTTCTATGCTGTACGAAGGCACCACCGGCATCCAGGCGCTGGACCTGCTCGGCCGTAAAGTGCTGATGACCCAAGGCGAAGCGCTCAAGGGCTTCACCAAGATCGTGCACAAGTTCTGCCAGGCCAACGAAGGTAACGACGCGGTTAAAGAGTTCGTTGCACCGCTGGCGGCACTGAACAAAGAGTGGGGCGAGTTGACCATGAAGGTCGGCATGGCCGCGATGAAAGACCGTGAAGAAGTCGGTGCTGCCTCGGTGGACTACCTGATGTACTCCGGCTACGCCTGCCTGGCTTACTTCTGGGCCGACATGGCACGCCTGGCCGCCGAGAAACTGGCCGCCGGCACCAGCGAAGAGGCGTTCTACACCGCCAAGTTGCAGACTGCGCGCTTCTACTTCCAGCGCATCCTGCCGCGTACCCGCACCCACGTGGCAACCATGCTGTCGGGCGCCAACAACCTGATGGACATGAAAGAAGAAGATTTCGGCCTGGCTTACTAAGCCTTACCAGGTTCTTCTAGAAACCGCCGCCTCCCTCGGGATGCGGCGGTTTTTTTGCATTTGTGTGGGAGCGCGTCTAAAAAACCGCAGTCCTGCACTCAGGGATTATGATGAGCTGCCGTTACAGTGATGGCAATGTGATACATGCTCGGTCGGTTGTGCTTAACTGATCGCTTAGCGGCACAGTGCCATTATTCGTTAGCGGGTCGGAGCTTTACCCTTGTCACGCGTGTCCGCTGTACGTTTCAGCCATTTTCTCCCTTCGCTGCTGCTGTTGCTGGCCGGGCTCTCGGCTGCGTACGTCAAGGACCTCAGCGTCTTCTTCACCTCGCTGTTCAACGTGCTGCCCACCCTGGTGCTGTTGCTCGGCGGCGCCTATTGCGCGGTGTATCGACGCCAGCGTGAGCTGTTCCTGATGGTCACGGTGTACGTCGCCTATTTCCTGCTGGATACCCAGACCGACTTCTACCGGGACAATGGCCGCGTGCGTGAAGACGCTGCCGTGGTGTTCCACCTGTGCTGCCTGCTGTTGCCCTTGCTGTTCAGCATTTATGCGCTGTGGCAGGAAAAGACCCATCTGTTCCGCGACTTCGTCGCCCGCTGTGCGGTGCTGCTGGCGGTGGGCAGTGTGGCGCTGGCCCTGGAGCAGAGTTTTCCCCAGGCCTTGCTGGGCTGGTTGGCGGAGATCCGTTGGCCGATGCTGCATGGCGCCTGGATGAGCCTGATCCAACTTTCCTACCCGATGTTCCTGATCGGCTTTCTCACCCTGGCCGCCCAATACTGGTACCAGCCGCGGCCGCTGCACGCGGCACAACTGGTGGGGTTGCTGGGCATGTTCTGGATGTTGCCGCAAACCTTCATCCTGCCGTTCACCCTCAACATCATGTGCAGCCAGGTGATGCTGATGATCGCTGCGGGGGTGGCGCACGAGGCGTATCAAATGGCGTTTCGTGATGAGCTCACCGGCTTGCCGGGGCGACGTGCCCTCAACGAGCGTATGCAGCGGCTAGGTCGCAACTATGTGCTGGCGATGAGCGACGTCGATCACTTCAAACGTTTCAATGACACCCACGGCCACGATGTGGGCGACCAGGTGCTGCGCCTGGTGGCGAGCAAGCTGTCCAAGGTCAATGGCGGCGGGCGGGCCTATCGTTACGGCGGTGAAGAGTTTGCCGTGGTGTTTGCCGGCAAGACCCTGGATGAGTGCATGCCGCACCTGGAGGAGATCCGCGAGATCATCGCCAGCTACGACATCAAGTTGCGCAACCCGGACCGCCCCCAGGACGATCATCAAGGCCGCCAGCGCCGTGCCGGCAGCGGCGCGTCCAGCGTGTCGGTGACGGTAAGCATCGGTGTGGCCGAGCGCCAGGCCGAACAACGCAGCCCCGACGAGGTGCTCAAATCCGCCGACCAGGCGCTTTACACCGCCAAGGGTGCGGGGCGTAATTGTGTGGTCGCCGCCGGGCAAACCCGCCGTGGCGCGGTGCGCATGGAGAGCGCTGCCGGTTGAGTAATGGCGGTGTATTCAGCAGCGCTACAGTGATTGTCCACGGCCACGGCCGGCAGTAGGTTAACCCTATCTGCTGCCGGAGACATTGCCATGCCTGAGTACAAAGCTCCCTTGCGCGACATGCGCTTTCTGATCGACACCGTATTCGATTTCCACGGCCACTACGCGGCCCTGGGCGCCACGGATGCCAGCCCGGACATGGTCAGTGCGATCCTCGAAGAAGGCGCCAGGTTCTGCGAAAACGTACTCGCGCCGCTCAATCGCAGCGGCGATGAAGAGGGCTGCCATTTCGATAATGGCGTGGTGACCACTCCCAAAGGCTTCAAGCAAGCCTTTGCCCAGTATGTGGAAGGCGGCTGGCACGGCGTGGCGGCAGACCCGGCCTACGGTGGCCAGGGCCTGCCCCATTCCCTCGGCCTGGTGTTGAGCGAGATGATCGGCTCCAGCAACACCTCCTGGGGCATGTACCCGGGCCTGACCCACGGTGCGATGTCGGCCATCCACGCCCACGGCACCGACGAACAGAAAGCCACCTACCTGAGCAAGCTCACCGCTGGCGAATGGACCGGCACCATGTGCCTGACCGAAGCCCACTGCGGCACCGACCTGGGCTTGATCAAGACCCGCGCCGTGCCGCAGGCGGACGGCAGTTACGCGGTCACCGGCAGCAAGATCTTCATCTCGGCCGGCGAGCACGACATGAGCGCCAATATCATCCACCTGGTGCTGGCCAAGCTGCCGGACGCGCCGGCGGGTACCAAGGGCATCTCGTTGTTTATCGTGCCCAAGTTCCATGCCGACTCCGGCGAGCGCAATGCGGTGCACTGCGGCTCCATCGAACACAAGATGGGCATCAAGGCCTCTGCCACCTGCGTGTTGAACTTCGATGGCGCCAAAGGCTATTTGATTGGCGAGGCGAACAAGGGCCTCAACTGCATGTTCACCATGATGAACCACGCCCGCCTGGGCACGGGAATGCAGGGCCTGTGCAACGGTGAAGCGAGCTTCCAGGGCGCGATCAAGTACGCCAACGACCGCTTGCAGATGCGCTCGCTCACCGGCGCCAAGGCCCCGGAGAAAGCCGCTGACCCGATCATCGTGCACGCCGATGTACGCCGCATGCTGCTGACCATGAAGGCTTTCAACGAGGGCAACCGCGCGTTGACCTATTTCACCGCGCAACTGCTCGATACCGCGCACCTTGGCAGCGACGCTGGCCAACGCCAGGAAGCCGAGGACCTGTTGGCCTTCCTCACGCCGATCTGTAAAGCCTTCATGACCGAAACCGGCCTGGAGGTGACCAACCACGGCATGCAGGTATTCGGTGGTCATGGCTATATTCGCGAGTGGGGCATGGAGCAACTGGCCCGTGACGCACGGATTGCGCCGATCTATGAAGGCACCAACGGCATCCAGGCCCTGGACCTGCTCGGGCGCAAGGTGCTGGGCAGCCAGGGCAAGTTGCTGCGTGGGTTTACCAAAATTGTGCATAAGTTCTGCGCGGCCAATGCCGAGCATGCGCAACTCAAGGCCCATGTGGCGCAACTCAATGAACTGAACCAGCAATGGGGCGAACTGACCTTGAAGGTCGGCACGGCGGCGATGAAAAACCCTGATGAAGTGGGCGCGGCGGCCATGGATTACCTGATGTACAGCGGTTACATCATCCTCGCCTACCTGTGGTTGCGTATGGCGATCGCGGCGCACGGCCAGGACGACCAAGGGTTTGCCCAGGCGAAGCTTGCGACCTGCGACTTTTATTTCAAGCGCTTGTTGCCGCGTACGGCCATGCACCGTGCTGCGGTAGAGGCAGGGAGCGAATGCCTGATGAGTCTCCCAGCTGACGCTTTCTCCCTGTAGGAGCGAGCTTGCTCGCGAAGAACGTCAACGATAACGCGTGCTTGCTGAATGAACGCGGCGCCTGTGAGTTTTTCGCGAGCAAGCTCGCTCCTACAGGAAAGCTTCCTTGTGTGACTGGTAAATACTTAACGGTCACGAACGGACCCTATGTGTCTGAAAAGTTGTTCGGGTACACTCGGCGTTTGTAAAACCGATCCTATCGAATCACTTTTCACGTTCTCACGAGGTTTGCCATGGCTGATTACAAAGCGCCGTTGCGTGATATGCGCTTCGTCCTCAACGAAGTGTTTGAGGTCGCTAATACTTGGGCCCAGTTACCGGCATTGGCAGACAGCGTTGACGCCGAAACCGTCGAAGCGATCCTGGAAGAGGCCGGCAAGGTCACCGCCAAATCCATTGCCCCGCTCAGCCGCGGCGGCGATGAGCAAGGCTGCCACTGGGCGGACGGCGCCGTGACGACTCCCGACGGTTTCCCCCAGGCCTACAGCACCTACGCCGAAGGCGGCTGGGTAGGCGTGGGCGGCGACCCGACCTACGGCGGCATGGGCATGCCCAAGGCGGTGTCGGCGCAGGTTGAAGAGATGATCAACTCGTCGAGCCTGGCTTTCGGCCTGTACCCGATGTTGACCTCCGGTGCCTGTGTATCGATCAACACCCATGCCAGTGAAGAGCTCAAGGCCACCTACCTGCCGAAGATGTATTCGGGTGAGTGGGCCGGTTCCATGTGCCTGACGGAAGCCCATGCCGGTACCGACCTGGGGATGATCCGCACCAAGGCCGAGCCTCAGGCGGACGGCTCCTACAAGGTCAGCGGCACCAAGATCTTCATTACCGGTGGCGAGCATGACCTCACTGAAAATATCATCCACCTGGTGCTGGCCAAACTGCCTGACGCACCGGCCGGGCCCAAGGGCATCTCGCTATTCCTGGTACCGAAGTTCCTGGTAAATGCCGATGGCAGCCTGGGCGCGCGTAACCCGGTGAACTGCGGCTCCATTGAACACAAGATGGGCATCCAGGCCTCCGCCACCTGTGTGATGAACTTCGACGAAGCCGTGGGTTACCTGGTCGGTGAGCCCAACCGTGGCTTGGCTGCGATGTTCACCATGATGAACTATGAGCGCCTGGGCGTCGGTATCCAGGGCTTGGCTTCTGGCGAGCGGTCCTATCAGAACGCGATTGAATATGCCCGCGACCGTCTGCAGAGCCGTTCCCCGCTCGGCGCACAGGCCAAGGACAAGCCGGCAGACCCGATCATCGTGCATCCGGATGTCCGTCGCATGTTGCTGACCATGAAGGCGGCGAACGAAGGCGGCCGGGCGTTTTCCACCTACGTGGCGACGCAGTTGGACATCGCCAAGTTCAGCGACGATGCGCAGGCGCGCGAGCGTGCCGATAACCTGGTGGCGTTGTTGACGCCAGTTGCCAAGGCGTTCCTCACTGACCTGGGCCTGGAAACCACCGTACTCGGCCAGCAGGTGTTTGGTGGTCACGGTTACATCCGCGAGTGGGGCCAGGAGCAATTGGTGCGTGACGTGCGCATCACCCAGATCTACGAAGGTACCAACGGCATTCAGGCCCTGGATCTGATGGGGCGCAAGATCGTCGGCAGCGGCGGTGTGTTCTATACCTTGTTCGCCGATGAGATCCGCCAGTTCATCGCCGCATCGGGCCCTGAGTTGGCCGAGTTCACCAAGCCCCTGGGTGTGGCAGTAGGTAACCTGGATGAGCTGACGGCCTGGGTGCTGGACCGCGCCAAGAGCAATCCTAATGAAATCGGCGCAGCCTCGGTGGAATACCTGCATGCCTTCGGCTACATGGCCTATGCCTATATGTGGGCGCGCATGGCCAAGGCGGCGTTGGGCAAGGAAGGCGAAGAGGATTTCTACGCCAGCAAACTGGGAACTGCGCGTTTCTACTTTGCCCGTCTGTTGCCGCGTATCCACTCGTTGAGTGCGTCGGTAAAAGCCGGTAGCGAATCACTGTTCCTGATGGATGAAGCCCTGTTTTAAGGGGGAGGAGGGCGTGTAAGCATTCTCTTACATGACGTGCTGCTAATCGTCCTCTATCGCCATATTGGATCCACGGCTAATCTACTTCACATGGACGTCGCGCAGGAAGCGCAAAGCAACAACACGGACACGTAGGATTCTGCCAGGACGGCGGAGTGAAATGGATGTCAGGGAAACAGTCTGCAAAGCCCCGCTTCGGCGGGGTTTTCTTTTGCCCGCGAAAAAGTCAGGCGGTTGCCGACGGGGCATTCATCACGTCTTCCAGCAGGGTGCGCAGCAACGCCACCGTCGCCTGCTGGCGTTGCACATCGCGGCATACCAACCCCACTTTCAGCGGCACCCTGGGCTCGCTCAAGGGTTTCCACAGCAGTGCCTTGCTGTTGTGTTCGTCCTGGGAGCGCCCAGGCAGCACCGTCGCCAAGCGAGTGTGAGGCAGGCTGTCGAGAATGCCCACCATGGTATTGAGCTCCGCCTGCACTTGCGGACGCCGCCCGAGGTTGGACAGTTGGCCTTGCCAGATCTGCCGAACCTGAAACTCTTCCCCCAGCAGCAACATCGGTAACTCGGCGGCTTGTTTGAGCGAGACTTTCTTGAACTCGCGCAACGGATGATCTTCGGGTATCACCAGCTTCAGCTCGTCTTCATACAGCAACACGCCGTGCAGGCCCGGCTGACGGGGTGGCAGGTAGCTGATGCCGATATCGAGTGAGCCATTGAGCAACCGCCGCTCAATCTCAAGCCCGGTCAGCTCGTAGATCTGCACCACCAGATGGGGCTGGGCCTTGCGCACGCGCTCAAGCATCTGCGGCACCAGGCTGGTGTGCACGGTTTGCAGCACGCCGATGGCCAGGGTGCGCATGGCCTGGCCCTTGAAGTTGCGCAGTGCCTCCACGGCTTGCTGCATCCCATCAATGAGCGGCAACGCGTGGTTGTATAAAGTGTGCGCCGCCAGCGTTGGCAGCAGACGCTTGCTGCTACGTTCGAACAGACTTACATCAAGGTTCTGTTCCAGTTGGCGAACCTGTTGCGACAGCGCTGGCTGGGAGATCGACAGACGCTCCGCGGCGCGGCCTACGTGGCCTTCCTCATACACCGCGACGAAATAACGCAGTTGCTTGAAATCCATAAGGTTTGCTTATCGAAAAAGCTGGAAAATCGAAATGGCCGCTGGCCCCCGAGGCGCCTAGTCTAGCGCCTATTCGCAGGGCTTACAGGGCCGGATCGGACAATGAACAGCGTTTTTGTTGATAGCGTTTACATAGGCAAGGCAAAAAATCTGAAGACCTTATTGGCAGGCGGCATCGACCAAGGTCAGGTTGCCAACGGAGGTGAAGTGTGAACTTGTTCCGTCGCTTCGCGCCGAGTCTGGATGACCTGCTTGTGCATGCCCCGCGTGCAGAGGTTTCCAGCCAGTGCCTGATGCCCACTGTGGCGCGCCCGCCCCAGGTGTTTGTGCAGGGGCAGGGCTCCTGGCTTTCGGACGCTGACGACCGCGCCTATCTGGATTTCAGTCAAGGCGGCGGCGCCAACAGCCTGGGCCACAGTCCTCAGGCCGTGCGCGACGCCATTGCCGAACAGATGCACACCGTGATCAACCCTGGCCTGGGTTTGCACAACCGCGCGCAACTGGACCTCGTCGACCGTCTGTGCCACCACACCGGCAGTGATCAGGCCTACTTGCTCAACACGGGTGCCGAAGCCTGTGAAGCGGCCATTAAGTTGGCACGCAAGTGGGGCCAGCTGCATCGTGGCGGCGCTTACCACGTCATCACGGTAAGCAATGGCTGCCACGGCCGGAGCCTTGGGGCGATGTCGGCGTCGGCCATGGCCTGCGAAAACCGGTTCGAACCGCAGTTGCCAGGTTTCAGCCAAGTGCCGTTTAACGATCTGCCGGCCCTGCATGCAGCGGTCGATGCGCAGACCGTCGCCATCATGCTGGAGCCGATACAAAGCGGCGGCGGTGTCGTCCCTGCGACAGAACATTACCTCAAAGGCGTCGAACGCCTGTGTCGTGAGCTCGGGATCCTGCTGATCTTCGACGAAGTGCAAACCGGTATCGGCCGCTGCGGCAGCCTGCTCGCCGAACAGCAATACGGCGTGCGCGCCGACATCATTGCCCTGGGCAAAGGCCTGGGCGGCGGTGTGCCCTTGGCGGCGCTGGTGGCGCGTGGTAATGCCTGTTGCTTCGAACCGGGCGAGCTGGACGGTACACATCACGGCAATGCACTGATGGCATCTGCGGGTATCGCCGTACTCGACGCTCTATTGGAGAACGGCTTTCTCGAGCACCTACGCGAATCCGGCTTGTACCTCGCAGAAGGCCTTGCCCGGCTTGCCTACCGTTACGACCATGGGCCCTTGCGCGGCAACGGGCTGCTTTGGGGCCTGACACTGTCGGACGATTGCGCCGCAGCAGTGGTCAAGGCCGCGCTGCTCGAAGGCCTGATTCTCACCTCCTCACAACCTGACTGCCTGCGCTTTACCCCTGCGCTGAATATCAGCAAAACCCACATCGACGAAATGCTGCTGCGGCTTGCCCGCGCCTTTTCTCGGGTGCGCACCGCTCAAGTGCAATGCCGCAAGGGCATCGCCGTTTGACCCCAGTTTCCTGAACCGTCTCGCGGCATACGCGGCGCCTCCAGCCTGATTCTTTTGGCTGGGGGCGTTTTTTTGTCTGGGTAATTTCTGGTGTGAAAACGTTGATTGAGCCTCCCTGGGAACAGTGGTTTCTTAGCGGACGTCGGCAAGGACCGCCGATGGGGCACAGCGTGCTCGACTTTTAATCTATACCACTGGGTGGTATGTTTTTGTGAAGGGACCTCCGTGAAGCTCAGGTTGTTTAAAACACGGCGATTTGCCGAGGCGGCCAACAAAGCCTGGATCTGCGATTCGGAGTTGAGGGAGGCGTTTGGCGAAATGCTGAGGGGGCAGGCAGATAATCTGGGCGGTGGTGTCTGGAAAAAACGCCTCAACCAAAATCGACATCGTTCAATCATATTGGCCAAGGGTAGGCACTATTGGGTTTATCAGTTGCTGTTCGCGAAGAAGGATCAAGGCAACATTACGTAGAGCGAACTTGTTTGGTTTCGATCACTGGCCAAAACTTATGAAAGGTTAAACGAAGCACAGATTCAGCAAATGCTGGATCTCAAGGAGTTTGTGGAGATACATCATGACCAAGAAGTATAAAAGCGAGGCGTTTGAGTCCATTCACCAGTCAGCCAAGGCACTTCATGCTGTCGGCGCCATCAGCAAAACCACTCTGCGAGAATATGATGAGGCGTGCTTATCCATGCCAGATCAAATCCCTGCCGAACAGATCAAGCAACTACGTGAAAGCAGCCATGTCAGCCAACCTGTGTTCGCCCGCTACCTGAACACCAGCGCGTCCACGGTCAAAAAATGGGAGTCGGGAGAGAAGCGGCCCAGTGGCATGGCGCTCAAGTTATTGAGTATCGTGCAAAAACATGGCCTGCAGATTCTGGCCTGAGATGGCCCAATGCCAGAATCCACTGAACCCTCACGAACCGCCAAGGTCGATTAGCTACACGGCTCACACGAGCCGATTTTCTGGAGCTGACCCATGGACATCATTCGTATCATCATCGCCATTCTGCTGCCGCCATTGGGTGTGTTCCTGCAAGTAGGTTTCGGCGGTGCATTCTGGCTGAATATCCTGCTGACCCTGTGCGGTTACTTCCCTGGCATCATCCACGCGGTGTACATCATCGCCAAGCGTTGAGGCCCTCAGCCTTTTGCAATGAGCCTTGAGTTGCGCTCATTGCGAAAGGCAAGTTGCTCGATGGTCTGGGTGGCATGTTCGGCCTCTTCCCGCGCTTGCAGGATGATGCCGTGCTGCTCGGACTTGCTGCATACAGGGTCGGCATTGCTGGCGTCACCAGTGAGCATGAAGGCCTGGCAACGGCAGCCGCCGAAGTCCTTTTCTTTTTCGTCGCATGAACGGCATGGCTCAGGCATCCAGTCGTAGCCACGAAAGCGATTGAAGCCAAACGAGTCGTACCAGATGTGCTGCATGCTGTGGTCGCGCACATTGGGAAACTGCACGGGCATCTGCCTCGCGCCGTGGCAGGGCAGGGCGGTGCCGTCGGGTGTGACTGTCAGGAAGATGCTACCCCAGCCATTCATGCAGGCTTTGGGGCGCTCCTCGTAATAATCCGGTGTCACGAAGATCAGCTTGCAGGGGTGGCCTTCGGCTTCCAGCTTGGCACGGTATTCATTGGTGATGCGTTCGGCGCGTACCAACTGCTCGCGGGTGGGCAGCAAGCCCACGCGGTTGAGCTGTGCCCAGCCGTAGAACTGGCAGGTGGCGAGTTCGACGAAATCTGCTTCCAGCGCAATGCACAGCTCGATGATGCGGTCGATCTTGTCGATATTGTGGCGATGGGTGACGAAGTTCAGCACCATCGGGTAGCCGTGGGCTTTCACCGCTCGGGCCATTTCCAGTTTTTGCGCGAAGGCTTTTTTGGAGCCGGCCAGCAGGTTGTTCACCTGTTCGTCACTGGCCTGGAAGCTGATCTGTATATGGTCCAGGCCGGCTTTCTTGAAGTCGCTGATTTTTTGTTCGGTGAGGCCGATGCCAGAGGTGATCAGGTTGGTGTAGAAACCCAGCTTGCGGGCCTCGCCGATTAGTTCGGCCAGGTCCTGGCGCACCAGCGGCTCGCCGCCGGAAAAACCCAACTGCGCAGCTCCCATTTCACGGGCTTCGCGAAATACCTTGATCCATTGTTCGGTGCTCAGCTCTTTGCCCTGCTCGGCGAAATCCAGCGGGTTGGAGCAATACGGGCACTGCAGCGGGCAGCGATAGGTCAGCTCGGCCAGCAGCCACAGAGGTAGGCCGATGGCTGGTTTTTCAGGCAAGGGTGATCCAGTGCTCAGCACGGGCGACCTCCATGAATTGCTCGATGTCGTCACTCAGCTCTGGCACACCGGGGAACTGCTTATCCAGCTCGGCAATGATTGCCGCAACGTCGCGCTCGCCGTCGATCAGGCCACCGATCAATGCGGCGCTGTCGTTGAGCTTGATCATGCCTTCGGGGTAGAGCAACACGTGGCCTTTCTGAGCAGGCTCGTACTGGTAGCGATAGCCCTGGCGCCAGGTCGGTTTTTTGCTGCGATCAAAGCTCATAGGGTGATCCCTTTATGCCATACCCGCTGTTCGGTCACGCTGTGATACGGCGGGCGTTTGAGTTCATAGGCCATGCTCATGGCGTCCAGCATGCTCCAGAGGATGTCCAGTTTGAACTGGAGAATTTCCAGCATGCGCTCCTGCCCCTCGCGGGTGGTGTAGTGCTGCAGGGTGATCGCCAAGCCGTGTTCCACATCGCGACGGGCTTGGCCCAGGCGTGTGCGGAAGTATTCGTAACCGGCCGGGTCGATCCACGGGTAATGCTGGGGCCAACTGTCGAGGCGCGACTGGTGGATTTGCGGCGCGAACAGCTCGGTCAGCGAGCTGCTGGCGGCTTCCTGCCAGCTGGCGCGGCGGGCGAAATTGACATAGGCGTCCACGGCGAAGCGTACGCCGGGCAGCACCAACTCCTGGGAGCGCAGTTGGTCGGGGTCCAGGCCCACGGCCTGGCCCAGGCGCAGCCAGGCTTCGATACCGCCGTCTTCACCGGGCGCGCCGTCATGGTCGAGCAGGCGCTGGATCCATTCGCGACGGATTTCACGGTCTGGGCAGTTGGCCAGGATCGCCGCGTCTTTCAGCGGGATATTCACCTGATAGTAGAAGCGATTGGCGACCCAGCCTTGGATCTGCTCACGGCTGGCGCGGCCTTCGTACATCGCCACATGGTAAGGGTGATGGATATGGTAGAAGGCGCCCTTGGCGCGCAGGGCTGCTTCGAACTCAGCCTTGCTCAACGGTGTGTCGGTCATTTCTATCGCTCCTACAATTCAATGCTCATGCCGTCGTAAGCCACTTCGACATTGCGCCGCACCAGCTCCGCTCGCTCGGGGGAGTCTTCATCGAGGATCGGGTTGGTGTTGTTGATGTGGATAAGCACTTTGCGCTGTTTGGGCAGTTGCTCGAGCACTTCAAGCATGCCGCCGGGGCCGTTCTGTGCCAGGTGGCCCATCTCACGCCCGGTGCGGGTGCCGACGCCACGGCGCTGCATTTCATCGTCGTCCCACATCGTGCCGTCCACCAGCAGGCAGTCACTGCCGGCCATGATGTCCAGCAGCGGTGCGTCGACCTTGCCCAGGCCCGGGGCGTAGAACAATTTGCCGCCGGTGCGCAGGTCTTCGACGATCAGGCCAATGTTGTCACCGGGGTGCGGGTCGAAACGGTGCGGCGAATAGGGCGGTGCGGCGCTGCGCAACGGCAGCGGGGTGAAGCGCAGGTTGGGGCAGGCCGGGATGGTGAAGCTGGCGTCCAACTCGATGCGGTTCCAGGCCAGGCCACCGTTCCAGTGGGTCAGCATGGTGAACAACGGGAAACCGGTGCTCAGGTCTTCGTGGACCATGTCGGTGCACCACACCTGGTGCGGGCAGCCTTCGCGCAGGCTCAGCAGGCCAGTGGTATGGTCGATCTGGCTGTCCATCAGGATGATTGCGCTGATGCCGGTATCGCGCAGGGCGCGGCCCGGTTGCATGGGCGCAAAGCCCTGGAGTTGTGCGCGGATATCCGGCGAGGCATTGCAGAGCACCCAATTCACGCCATTGTCGGAGATCGCGATGGATGACTGGGTACGCGCCTGGGCCCGCAGGCTGCCATCGCGAAAACCTGCGCAGTTCACGCAGTTGCAGTTCCACTGCGGGAAGCCACCGCCGGCGGCGGAACCTAGAATCTGGACAAACATGATCGCTCCATCAAGCACAGCTCAAAACAAAAACGCCCCGGGCGAACCGAGGCGTTGTGTCACTCAGCCAATTAACGGCTGGCGAAGTACATGGTGACTTCGAAACCAATACGCAGATCAGTGTAAGCAGGTTTGGACCAGGTCATATTCTTACTCCTATCAAGGGATGGGACGTTCACTACCAAGTAATACATATAGTCCACCTCCCATTGGAGATGTTCAGATATTGCTGCGCAATGTTACGCAATTTTATTCAAGTTAGCGCTGTCTCGGTGGAGAAAGCCTGTTGCAGGGTTGGCAATGATCACGGCGCTGCTTGCCAGTCGTCGCTGATGCGCGGCCCGTTGGCCACGCATTGCCAGCCGCCTGCGGCGTCATTGAGTCGTTGCGCGGCGCGCTGCACATCCTCGCGCGTGCACGCTTGGATCAACTGTTGAATCTGATCCAGATAACCCGACGAATGGCCTGCCAGGTGCGCATGCCAGAGCAAGTCGGCAGCTTCGTTGATAGGCAGCGTCTGGGCCGCGAACTGCTGTGCGAGGGCCTGGTTACCCAAGTCGGGACTGCGCTCGATCAACGACGGCAGTTGCCCCAGGAAGGCCTGCAACTGTTGGACGATGCCGTCTAGGGAGATGGTGGGCGACTGCACCCCAAACAACAGGCCTGTTTGGCCGTTGATCTGTCGGATGCCGCTGAACACGGCGTAGCCGATTTGCAGTTCGACTCTCAAGCGCTGGTAGAACGGCCCCTGGAGCACGTGCCCGAGCAACCGCCAGTTGGCTTCATCGGCTAGGGATTGAGTCGGCGTCGGGCAGAATAACAGTAGCGCTGCTTCGCTGGATTCGGTGCTGACTGCGTGCCAGCGCTTTTGTCCGTCAAGGACGTGAGGTGTATAAGGCACGCTTGCCGGTTGCCCAGGCAGCCGGGCCGCTGCGGCTTTGATCGCGGCTTCACTGGCGGGGGGTAGGCCAGCGCCCAGCGCCTGCCAGCGCGCGGTAGCCCATGATGCTGTTGTCTCCTGAGGCTGGGGCTGAACACCCGCGCAGCAAGCGGGCAACGCCTTGAGCAGTTCGCGGATGGCGATCATCGGCACGGGAGCGGTCGGTGGCAAAGGTTCATCCGAGTCACTCAGACACCGCGCCAACGCTTCGAGCACCGCCGGCATGGGCTCGTGGAGGCCGTGCATCTTCACTTGCCAGTCAGTGGCGATCGTTTCGCAAGACAACTCGACGCCGGCCTGGCGTGCCTGTTCGCGCAACGGCCGCAACAGGCTTTCCAGCCCGGTGGGTACCGCCGAGTCAAACCGCCACTGCAGGTACAGCGCGCCTTCGCCAGTGTCCTCCGCCAACGCCTGGCTGAAGGTCAACGCTGACAGCTCCCGTCGGCCCCGTGAGCGATCCTGGGCAAAGGTGCGCAAGCCACGGTGGGCGCTGGTTTGGCCACGAATCAGGCCCGCGCGTTCTTCCTTGGCGGGCGCACGAAGCAAAGGGTTATTGGGCGGCAGTTGCCAAGGGTGCCGGGAGGCGGGCAGGTGCAGTGAGTCGAGCATGGCCTTGAGGACTGCGGCGCCTTGTTCCGACAGGTCTTGGGCATCGTTGCGCGCCAACGCCAGGGCGCCTTGGACCTGTTGCTGGCGAGCATTGAGTAAGGCGAACTCTTCGCGTAATGCTGTCCAGTCGCTGTGTGCGAAGAAACTCAGCCAGTCGTGCAGCAACTCTTCGATCGACGTGGCCGGTTCGCGCGCGCTGCCGAGAGTGAAGTGGATATCCAGCACGGCTTGATCCGCGAATTGGTACAGCACGGACGCCTGCAGCGCGGTGGCCAGTCGTCGTGCTTGCAGCTCGGCGAGCAACCCACCGGCGGCCGAGGCGTTGAGCCAGGTGCAGAGAAACGCCAGCGCTTCCCGTGGCGCGTTACAGGTAATGACCTGATGCAGGTGTTGGCCGGCGACGTGCTGATAACGGTGTGCCGGGCCATGCATCAAGGCCGGTGGAGCGGCCTGGGGGTGCAATGGGCCGGGCGTCAGTTGGTCACTGAACTGCTGGGCCAAGGCCTGCAGGTCGGCCAGCGATTGTGGACCGGCGAGGCTCAAGGTCATCTGCCCGCTTTGATAAAAGCGTGCGTGGAACCCTCGCAAGGCATGCTGAAAGTCGTCGCTTTCCACCGGCAGGCTGTCGCGGTTGCCGGCATGAAAACCGCGCAGGGGATGATCCGCCGCCAAGCCTTGCAGCAGCGTCACTTGCTGTTGGGCCTTGGCATCCTGGGACCAGGCGATGAACTCCGCCTCCAGCACTTCGCGTTCACGTTGTTGATCGTCGAGGGCCAGGCGCGGGTGAGCCAGCATGTCCGCCAAACGCGCCAGCCCGTCTGCAAAAACCGGCACCGGCAGTTCAAAGAAGAACTCGGTGGTGCGCTCACGGGTGCTGGCGTTGACCTGCCCACCGTGGCGCTGCACGTAGGCCATCAGCCCTTCGCCGGCTGGAAAACGCTCGGTACCGAGAAACAACAAGTGCTCAAGAAAATGCGCCAGCCCAGGCCAGGCCAATGGCACGTCATGGCTGCCGGCAGCCACGTGTAAAACGGCGGCGCAGCGTTTCAAGCGTGGCGCATGGCGCAGGCAAACCCGCAGGCCATTGGCGAGGGTCAGGTGAAGGGGATGAGGGTGAACCGGCGCAGGCATGGGCACTTCCGAGGCGTGGGAAGTGCCTATGCTAGCAAACCCAATGGGTCAGGGCTTGTGCAGTGCGCCGTAGAGTTCGGCGCGACGGTCTTGCAGGTAGTGGTTGGCGGCGCGGGCGTCGACAATAGATTGGCGATCCAGGGTGCCGACGATCAAGGCTTCATCCAGGCCGGCCTGGGCAATTCGCTGGCCGTCCGGCGCGGCAATGCTGCTTTGCCCGCAGTAGTGAATCTCGCCTTCGTGCCCGCAGTAGTTGGCATAGGCCACAAAACACTGGTTTTCAAAGGCTCGCGCCCGCACGGTGACGTCGGCAACAAAGTCGAACGGCACCATATTGGCGGTGGGCACCAGAATCAGTTCGGCACCGGCGAGGGCCAGGCGCCGGGTGTTTTCCGGAAACTCCAGGTCGTAGCAAATCAGCATGCCCACCTTCCAACCGTTCAATTCCACCACCGGAAAATCATCGGGGCCGGCGCTGAACATCGAATGGTCAAGATCGCCAAACAAGTGGGTCTTGCGGTAGTTGCACAGGCGCGTGCCCTGGGCGTCGATCAACTGCACGGCGTTGTATACCTGGCCGTCTTCGGCCCGTTCCGGGTAGCCATACAGGATCGCCAGCCCGGCACTTTGCGCCAGTTCGGCAATCGCCTGCGCCGATGGCCCATCCTGTGCCTCGGCCAGTGCGCCAACGGCTTCGGCGCCAATGTTATAGCCGGTGAGGAACATCTCTGGCAGCACCAGCACATCGGCGCCGTGTGCCTCATGGGCCAGTTGATGCAGGCGCTGCAGGTTGGCGGCCACATCCAGCGGCAGCGGCGGGCATTGGTACAGGGCGACACGCATGCTCAACTCCTTATTCTGCCAGGGCGATTGGCCCTATTTCATCGAACACATCGCCTGGGCCTGGGTTCTCCGGGTGGGTGCTGCCACCGAAGTGGTTCATGATGCCCCATACCGCGTTGAGCGAGGTTTGTACCGCGCCTTCGACCCAGGCAGGCGTCCACGATACATCATCACCCGCGATGAATATCCCGCGTTGTTCGGCGGGCATATCCTTCTGCATGAAGTGCGCATACATCCGTTGGTTGTAACGATAGTGACCGGGCAAGGCACCTTTGAAGGCCCCGAGGAAATGCGGGTCGGCCTCCCAGGACACGGTGATCGGGTCGCCGATGATGCGCGCCTTGATGTCGACCTTGGGGTAGATTTTCTTCAGTGCATCGAGGGCCAGTTTCACCCGCTTGTCGATAGGCTGGGGCAGCATCTTCAGTGCGTCGCTCATCCACGAGTAGGACAGGCAGATCACCCCCGGCTTGTCGTCACCGTTATCGAACAGGTAGGTGCCACGGGTAAGGCGGTCGGTGAGGGTCATGCTCATCAGGTCGCGCCCGGTTTGCGGGTCTTTGTCTTTCCAGAATGGGCGATCAACCATCACGAAGGTTTTCGAGGACTGCATGTAGCGAGTGCGATCCAGGGCCATCCACATTTTTTGTGAGAACAGGGTTTCGTCGCATTCGATCTGGGTGGTCAGCAACCAGCTTTGGCAGGTGGTCAGCACCGCCGCGTATTCGCGGGTGTCGCCATAGTTGTCGGTAACAGCAAAGCGGCCATCGGCGGCGTGGGCAATGCGCTTCACGCCTGCCCGTGGTGCGCCTCTATGCAACGAGCTCAGGCTGGTGCCGGCCGGCCAGTGGGCGCAGCGTTCCGGCACATGGCGCCAGATGCCCATGGGCACTTGTGCCACGCCACCGACGATCAAGTGTTGATGATCATCGCAGTTGGTCATCACCACACGGAAGATTTCCAGCATGGAGTTGGGGAAGTCCGAGTCCCAGCCGCCGGTGCCGAAACCGACCTGGCCAAACACCTCGCGGTGGTGGAAGGACAATTTGGCGAAGGCTTTGGAGGTGGCGACGAAGTCGTAGAAGGTACGGTCATCCCACAGCGGCACGAGCTTGTTCCACAGTTCCTTGAGCCGTGGCACGTCGCGGTCGCGGATTGCCTGCTGGATATCGCCGAACTGCGAACCGGCCTCCAAGGCGTCGGCCCAGGCATCGGCGACTTCCTGGAACAGTGCCGGTAAATCGGAGAGTTTTTGCGCGTAGTGAGTCTGGCCTTCCAGATCGATCACAGTGCTGCCGGACGCCGGCGTCAGCGGGTTGGGAAAGGGCTTGGTCTCCAGTCCAAGTTTGTCCACGTAATGGTAGAACGCCGTGGACGATACCGGAAACCGCATACCGCCCAGCTCGGCGATGATGCCTTCGGCGCCTTCAAAGGCCTGCGAGCGCAAGCGGCCACCCATCTTCGAGGCTTCATACACCACGGGCTTGAGCCCGAGTTTCATCAGCTCGTAGGCCGCGACCAGGCCCGCGATCCCGGCGCCGACGATCGCCACTTCGGCGCCGTGATTAGCCGCAGGAATACTGCCCAGCCCGGCGGGGTGTTCGATCCAGTCATCAAAGGCAAACGGGAAATCCGGGCCGAAGATGGTGATGGGTTTCTTGCCATCGCCCGGGTGGCGATTGGGCTTGCTGAGAGTGCTGGACGGAATGCTCATGGCTGACCTTACTGACGGCTCGGCGGGAGGAGGGCCCGTTGAGTATAGGAAAAGATGGCAGCCAGTTTAGGGAACGTTACGCGCGTTAATAAGACGCAATCTGTCGTCGGATTGCGCTAGTTTTAGTCAATGTGACGAGCTAAGTGGTCAGATTGGTTGTCCGCGATCCAATTTGTTACTGAGGATGATCGAGGTGGTGGTTTTCTCCACGCCGTCGACACTGCCGATCTGGTCCAGCAATTGGTCCAGTTGCTCCGGCGAATCGGTGCGCAGCCAAGCCACGTAATCGAACTCCCCACTCACCGCGCACAGCTGCTGCACTTGCGCCATGGCGCTCAGCCTGCGCAACACCTCTTTGCCGGAGCGGGGTTGCACGGTAATGCCCACGTAAGCCTGCAACCCACCATCCGCAACGCGCTGGCCCAGGCGCACGCCGTAACCGGTGATGACCTGGGTTTTCTCCAGGCGGGCCAGACGCGACGTGACGGTGGTGCGGGCGATGCCCAACTGCCTGGCGAGCATGGCCACGCTTTCACGGGCGTTGAGCTGCAGGGCGGCGATCAGTTGGCGGTCGATTTCGTCTAGGGCGGGCAAGGGGAGAGCTCCAGTGCGGGAGGGCAATGGGCAAGCATGGTACAGGCTTGGCCTGGCTGAAAGAACCGTGATGCCAGATACGCAAAAGCCGCGCAGTGCGCGGCTTTGAGTATGGTGGGCCCAGTAGGACTCGAACCTACGACCAAGGGATTATGAGTCCCCTGCTCTAACCAACTGAGCTATAGGCCCTCAGTAGGTCGCGGATTATAGCGATGGTTTGTTCACTGTGCCATCCGAAAAATCCTTGTGCCGTGTACGAAGGAAGCTGGCGGCAAAAAGCTCCGGCGGCAGGGGCAGGCTGACGATGTAGCCTTGCATCTGTTCACACCCCTCGCTTGCGAGGAATGCTTGTTGTGCCGGGGTTTCCACGCCTTCGGCGATGATGGTGAATTGCATGCTGTGGCCAAGGGCGATGATGGCGCGCACGATGGCTGCATCGTGAGGGTCGTCGGGCAAGCCGCGGACGAAGGATTGATCGATCTTGAGGAAGTCCAGGGGCAGGCGTTTGAGGTAGCTGAGGGACGAGTAGCCGGTGCCGAAATCATCGATTGCCAGCTGTACGCCCAGGCGCTTGAGTTGGTGCAACACCGCCAGTGCTTCTTCGGCTTGGCTCATGATGAAGTTTTCGGTGATCTCCAGCTGCAGGCAGCCGGGTTCGAGGTGGTAATCGCGCAGCAGTTGTTCGATGCGTGACAGCAGGTTGGGGTGACGCAGTTGCGCGCCTGCAAGGTTGACCGACAGGGGGCCGAAATCCTCGAAAGCCGCTTGCCAGGCGTGCAACTGCCGGCAGGCCTGTTCCAGTACCCAGTCGCCGATTTGCAGGATCATGCCGTTCTCTTCGGCCAGGGCAATAAAGTGCTCGGGCGGGACCTCGCCCAAGGTCGGGTGGTGCCAACGGATCAAGGCTTCGGCGCCGATCAGTTGTTGGGTGACCAGGCTGCGTTTGGGTTGGTAATACAGGCTCAATTCTTCACGTTCGATGGCGCGTCGCAGTTCGTGCTCCAGCGCTACGCGTTCATTGGCCTGGGCGGTCAGGTCGCGGGTGTAGCGCTCGACCCGGTTGCGCCCCTTGGCTTTGGAGCGATACATCGCGGCGTCGGCATTTTTGACCAGGGTGGCGACGTCGGTACCGTCTTGCGGATACAGACTGGTGCCGATACTCGCGCTGATGAAGAACTCATGCTCGCCGGCCTGGAATGGCGGGGTAAAACAGTCGAGCAGTTTGTTCGCCAAGTGCTGGGCGTCGCTGGCCTGTTGCAAGCCGGGCAGCAGGATGATGAATTCGTCGCCGCCCAAGCGAGCAACGGTGTCCACGTCCCGCAACTGCTCCTTGAGGCGTACGGCGATGTCTTTGAGCAGCAGGTCGCCAACCGGGTGGCCGAGGCTGTCGTTGATGTGCTTGAAGCGGTCGAGGTCGAGAAACAGCACCGCGCCCTGTTTACCACTTTCCTGCTGGCCGTTGAGGGCGGCCTGCAGCCGGTTTTCAAACAGGGTGCGGTTGGGCAGGCCAGTCAATGGGTCGTGGTGGGCCTGATAATCCAGGCGGGCCTGGGCCAGCTTGAGGCTGGAGATGTCGGCAAACACAGCAACGAAGTGCGTGACCAATTGCTCGCGGTTACGCACAGCGCTGATGGTCAGCCAGCTCGGATACACCTCGCCATTCTTGCGGCGGTTGGAGATCTCTCCTTGCCAGTGGCCATAGGTCGTCAACTGGTGCCACATCGCCGCATAGAACGCGCTGTCGTGCAGGCCGGAGGCGAGCAGGCGCGGGGTATGGCCAAGGGCTTCAACCTCGCTGTAGCCGGTTATCTCCGTGAAGGCGCGGTTGACGGCGCTGATGTTCTGCCGTGTGTCGGTGATCAAGACGCCTTCGGCGGTGCTTTCGAACACCGTGGCGGCCTGCTGCAGTTTTTCCTGCATCAACTGGCGTTCGGTGATGTCCCGGGCGATGGTCAGCATGCAATCTTCGTCGCCAATCGGCAGTGGGCGGCTGGACACTTCGCACAGGCGAATCTGGCCGTCGGCACGACGGATATGACAGATGAAATCGCGGACAAAGCCGTCGCGTTGCATCAATTCCAGCATGTGCTTGCGTTCGTTGAGGTCGACCCAGATGCCCAGGTCCAAGGCAGATTGGTCGAGTGAAGAGGCGCTGGTGAAGCCGGTCAGGTGGCTGAAACCTTCGTTCACTTCAATCAGCAGGCCATCCCTTTGGCGACTCAGTAGTAAACCGTCGGGGGAAGCATGGAATGCCTTGGCGAATTTCTCTTCGGAGGTTTGCAACTGCTGTTGGGTTTCCTTGAGCTCGGTGATATCGCGCACCACCACCACTAGGGCTTCAGTGGTATCGAGTTGGAACGGCTCAGCTGAGATCAGCCCGGTAAATGCCTGACCATTGCTGCGCAGAAAGGACATTTCCAGGTTACGGATACTGGTGGTCTGTACCCGCTGCAGCAAATCCGGACCGACGCCCTGAATGCCCCATATATTCAGATCTGAGGCGGTTTTGCCTACCACCTCGTCGGCGCGCAGCCCAATCTGGTCCTCGAATGCCTTGTTGACCTCCAGCAGGCAGCCATCAGACATCCGGGCAATCACCAGGATGTCCGGGCACTGCTGAAACACCGAGGCAAATTTCTGCTCGGACAATTGCAGGGCTTCTTCGGTGCGCTTGGCTTCGCTGATATCGATCATCAGGCCGCGCAGCACTGGCTCGTGGCCGTGTTCGATCAGGCTGACAATGTCACGTACCCACAGGCAGCGGCCATCAGCGGTGATGACCCGGTAATCAATACTGTGATCACGGTTGGCACGAGTTTCCCGATAGCAATAGGCCTCGGCGCGGGTCAGGTCAGCGGGATGGATGATGTTGCGCCAGAAGCCTGGAATCAGCCAATGGGCGCGGGGATAGCCAAGTAGGTCTTCGGCATGGGGCGACACATAGCTGTAGGTGAAGTCGCTGATGCTTGCTTCCCAGGCGATGGCGGACAAGCTCTCCACCAAGCCGCGATAGTGGTACTCGCTGCTTCGCAGTTCTTGCTCAAGGGCGACCCGACGGGAAATTTCCGAGCTGAGCCGGCGATTGATCCGAATGACGATCGCCAGCACCGTACTCAACAGCAGCACCGCTGGCAGGCCGTACGTGAGCAGGTCAGCCCAGAAGGTGCGGTGATCGGTGAAGCTGCCGACCCAGTGTTGCTGGATCGCATCAGTTTCGGCTGAACTGAGATCGGCGAGGACTTTGTCCAGGATGCCCACCAGGATTTTTTCATCCCGCGGGACACCCATCGCCAGTTGGTAGCGGTAAGGCGTTTCGCCGCTGACGTACAGGCCGTCGAGCTTGAGTTGGCGCAGGCTCCAGACGCTGGAGGCGAGGTCGCCGACCACGGCATCCACTTCATCGGTGGCCAGGGCTTGCAGCGTCGAACTGACGTTGGGCAGGGCGACCAGATTCAGGTCCGGATGGTGGGTGCGGAGCAATTCATGGGGGGCGTAGTTCTCCACCACGGCAATTTTCAGCCCGTACAAATCCTTGAGGCTGCGTGGTTTCGCGCCGCCTTCATGGGCCAGGATGACGATGGGAAAGTCGAGATAGGGGCGTGTGAAGGCCAGGAAGTTTTGGCGTTCGGGGGTGGACATAATGCCCGGCAGCAGGTCGAGCTGATTATTGCGGGCTTGTTCAAGCACTGCGGTCCAGTTAACTGGTTCGATCAGTTTGATTCGCACACCCAGGCGGTCCTGGAGCAGGCGTACGTAATCGGCTGCCAAGCCCTGATATCGGCCATTTTCATCGCGATATTCAAAAGGTGGCCAAGACGCATCCACGCCTAGGCGCAGCTCCTGATGGTCCGCCAACCAGCTACGCTCATCATCCGTAAGAGTCAACGCGCCAGCCGTTGCGGTCCAGGTCAGCAGCGACAGCAGTATCACGGTCGGCAATCTGGGCATAACGGTCTCGTTATGGCACGGGGAATGTCTCGAGTGTAGACGGGCATTGCGAGGGTGGGGTGGTGCGGGGCAGTTAATCTGTCAAAGCAATCGGTAGAAAGCAAAACCCCCGGCCTGGGCCGGGGGTTCTGGTATCACTCGTCGAGGAAGGAGCGCAGATGCTCGCTTCGCGTCGGGTGGCGCAACTTGCGCAGCGCCTTGGCTTCGATCTGACGGATCCGCTCACGGGTCACGTCAAACTGCTTACCGACTTCCTCAAGGGTGTGGTCGGTATTCATGTCGATGCCGAAACGCATGCGCAGTACCTTGGCTTCACGGGCAGTGAGGCCGGACAGTACGTCGCGAGTCGCTTCTTTCAAGCTCTCAACAGTGGCGACATCGATTGGCGACTGCATGGTCGAGTCTTCGATGAAGTCGCCCAGATGGGAGTCTTCGTCATCACCAATCGGCGTTTCCATGGAGATCGGCTCTTTAGCGATCTTCAATACCTTGCGGATTTTATCCTCAGGCATTTCCATGCGTTCGCCCAGCTCTTCCGGAGTCGGTTCGCGACCCATTTCCTGCAACATCTGCCGGGAAATTCGGTTGAGCTTGTTGATGGTCTCGATCATGTGCACCGGAATACGGATGGTGCGGGCCTGGTCGGCGATCGAGCGAGTGATCGCCTGACGGATCCACCAGGTGGCATAAGTCGAGAACTTGTAGCCGCGACGGTATTCGAACTTGTCCACCGCCTTCATCAGGCCGATGTTGCCTTCCTGGATCAGATCAAGGAACTGCAGGCCACGGTTGGTGTACTTCTTGGCGATGGAGATCACCAGACGCAAGTTCGCTTCAACCATCTCTTTTTTCGCGCGGCGGGCCTTGGCCTCACCGATCGACATGCGACGGTTGATGTCTTTGATTTCTGCAATCGTCAGGCCGGTTTCGGTCTCAAGCGCGGTCAGCTTCTGCTGGCAACGGATGATATCGGGCTGCAGGCGACCTATGGCTTCGGCGTATTTCGCCTTGCCCTTGGCCAGTGCGTCGCTCCAGCTTTCGTCAACTTCGTTGCCCGGGAACTGGCGCAGGAAATCGGTACGCGGCATGCGCGCATCACGCACACAGAGCTGCATGATCGCACGCTCTTGGGCACGCAGACGCTCAAGAGCACTGCGAACACGCTCAACCAGGCCTTCGAATTGCTTGGGCACCAGCTTGATCGGCATGAACAGCTCAGCCAGGGCCACCAGCTCGGCAATTGCCTGCTTGTTGCCGCGACCGTGCTTCTTCAGGGCCTTGCGGGTGATTTCCATTTGATCGGAAACCGCACCGAAGCGCTGGGCCGCGATGACCGGGTCTGGACCGCTTTCGGCTTCTTCTTCGTCGTCGCTGCTTTCAGCTTCGTCGTCGTCGGAGTCGTCGTCCGCTTTTGCGGCTTTCGCATCAACAGGCGGCGGTACTTCGGCGGCAGGCGGCGCAATGCCGTCGTCCGGGTCGATATAACCGCTCAGGACGTCGGACAGGCGGCCACCTTCGGTGGTGACGCGGGTGTACTCGGCGAGAATGTGGTCAACCGTGCCAGGGAAGTGCGCAATGGCGCCCATCACTTCACGGATACCCTCTTCGATACGCTTGGCGATTTCGATCTCGCCTTCGCGTGTCAGCAGCTCGACGGTACCCATTTCGCGCATATACATGCGCACAGGGTCTGTCGTGCGGCCGATATCGGTCTCTACTGCAGCCAGCGCGGCAGCAGCTTCCTCAGCGGCGGCCTCGTCGGTATCAGCGTCGGCCAGCATAAGGGAATCCTTATCTGGCGCGACTTCGAATACGTTGATCCCCATGTCGTTAATCATGCGGATGATGTCTTCCACCTGCTCAGGATCTGAAATATCCTCAGGCAGGTGGTCGTTGACCTCCGCGTAAGTCAGGTAACCCTGCTCACGACCAAGAAGTATCAACTCTTTGATACGAGACTGCTGTTGCGCTTTTCCGGACATAACACCCTATCCACTGAAGGTCTTGGCGGGCAAAAAACAAGCCGAGGATTATACCCGAGCTATGACCTCACACGCCAGCTGAGGTCGGGTTTGATGCGTAAACATTCTGTTTTAAGAGGTCGCGCATCTGTTTTGCTATCTGAATCTGCTCTTCAGCCGATAATCCCGGCTGCCTTGCTCTCTTGATAAGTTCATCGAGGGTCTGAGTGTGTTGACCCGCGGATAACCTATTAATGGTGTCTAAAAACTGTTGTTCAAGGTTGTCGCCGTCAATTAGCCACTCCTTTTCCGCCAGTGCCCGCAATAAACGGCCCTGTTCCGTGCCATGCCAGCGAGCCATCAACTGGATTGAGTTTAGCTTAGGGTTTTTCTGCACGGCTTCGATCAGTGCGATAAGCACCTGAGCATAGGTATTGCTCTCGTTGGCAAAGTGGTCGGCACTTTCAACCTTACCGGCCAATTGCGGGTGATGAATCAGTGTGCGCAGTGCAATCAATGTGGGGGCTTCCACCGCTACGGGCGTGCGTGGTGCGTAGGCTTCATCGCGATCACCGCGTTTGCCGTTTTTGCTCCAGGGCTTTTTGTCCCACTTCTTGCCGCCGGCGCCGGGCTTCTTCGGCGTCCATTCCTGTTGGGGGGCGAAGGCCTCCTGAGGTTGGTGGAAGTCGGCATAGTCCGGCATGGCGTCGTAATCCATGCCGGGGTCGTAGGCTGGCGGTGCATCCTGCGGGGCGCTGTGCACCAGCTTGCTTACGGCTTCACCGCTTAAACCAGTGATCTCCAGCAGGCGCTGGCGCATCAGCGTGCGCAAATTAGCGCCCGGGACTTTGTCGATCAGCGGCGCCGCGAGGGTGGCCATATGGGCCTTGCCTTCGAGGGAGCGCGGGTCGGCTTCTTCGGTCAGCTGCTGGAAAAAATAATCCGCCAGCGGCTGCGCATGTTGATTGATACGTGCGCGGAACGCGTCGGTACCTTCCGAGCGCACCAGGGTGTCCGGGTCTTCGCCTTCAGGCAGGAACAGGAAGCGTGCGCGGCGCCCATCCTGCAGGCTCGACAGCGTGGCTTCGAGCGCGCGCCAGGCGGCGTTGCGGCCCGCCTGGTCGCCGTCGAAGCAAAACAGCACGCTGGGCACGACGCGGAACAGGCGCTTCAAATGTTCTTCGCTGGTGGCGGTGCCGAGGGTCGCGACCGCGTTGCGCAAGCCTTGTTGGGCCAGGGCGATCACGTCCATATAGCCTTCAACCACGATGATCTCGTCGAGGTTGCGGTTGTTCTTGCGCGCCTCGAACAGGCCGTAGAGTTCCTGGCCCTTGTGGAACACCGGGGTCTCCGGAGAGTTCAGGTACTTGGGCTTGTCGTCCCCGAGTACACGGCCGCCGAAGGCGATGATGCGGCCACGGCTGTCGCGGATCGGGAACATCACCCGGTCGCGGAAGCGGTCATAGCGCTTGCCGGTCTCGGCGTTTTCCACCAGCAGGCCGGCATCGATCATGGCCTTTTGCTGGAGGGTGTCGCTGCTCAGGTGTTTATACAGATTGTCCCAGCCCGGCGGAGCGAAGCCGAGGCCGAAGTCCCGAGCGATTTCGCCGGTGAGGCCGCGCCCTTTAAGGTAATCGACAGCGGCCTTGCGCTGCGGATGGCTCTTGAGTGCCTGGCGGTAAAAGTCGGCAGCAGCGGTGAGCAGCGGATACAGCGGCGAATCGGTGGGTTGCCGCGGTTTGTGCGGCCGGCCACTTTCTTCGCGGGGCACTTCCATGCCGGCGGCTTTCGCCAGGTCCTCGACAGCCTGGGGGAAGTCCAGGTTGTCGTGGTCCATCAGGAAGCCCAGGGCATTCCCGCCCGCCCCGCAACCGAAGCAGTAATAGAACTGCTTGTCGGGGCTGACGCTGAAGGATGGGGTTTTTTCTTTATGAAAAGGGCAGCAGGCGGTGTAGTTTTTGCCGGCTTTTTTCAGCTGTACGCGTGAGCTGACAACATCGACGATGTCGGTGCGGTTCAGAAGGTCGTCAATAAAGCTCTGGGGAATCAGCCCGGCCATGGCGTTCTCGTCATCACTGCGTGTAAATGAGGGCCCGTGACGTGTTCAAGCGCACGTAAGGAGTGCTCGATCATCATCGTCTGCATGGGTCATCAGGGAGTGTATCTGCCGAATATTTACTGAGGATAGTTTCTGATCAGTCTTCGGCATGGAAATGTTGCCCGGGCGTCCGGTCTAGGCCAATGGCGGCCTCGGAAACGCATCGTTGGGCACAGCCGATACAGTTGATCGTCTGTTTGAAGAATAGGTGTGCTCGTCAGTAGCCTTGTTAGGCTCGTCAGAAGAGACGTGCACCGCTGGCAAAAGAGCCAGCCCTGACGTGTGAAGCAGTGTCTCGGTCGCATGTGCGGCGTCGACGGTGAAGCATCAAGCGATATCCGCAAATGCCAACAGCCCGGCTGAGGGCCGGGCTTGGCAGAAGCTTGCTACGAACGTCTGTGTATTAGTACAGACGAACGGCGCGGCGCTGTTCGCGCTGAACTTTCTTAGCGTGACGCTTAACAGCGGCTGCTGCTTTGCGCTTACGCTCAGAAGTTGGCTTCTCATAAAATTCGCGGCTACGAACTTCAGCCAGAACACCGGCTTTTTCGCAGGAGCGCTTGAAACGACGCAGAGCTACGTCGAAGGGTTCGTTCTCTTTTACTTTGACGGCTGGCATCCAGAGCTACCTTCTTTCATTACCGGGAATCAACGTTCTCGTCGCAAAAAATTCGCGGCTGAGGTCGTCGGTTTTTAAGGGTTGCGGATGTTAACCCCTCATTGCCCGGAATGCAAAGCCTCTGATCGAAAACCGCTAGTCGGGAGGGGGAGTGGCGACTATTATGCGCGCCTTCGAATTCAGCCTCTACAAGGCGCAAACCCATGCTAGTACTGGGACTTGAAACCTCCTGCGACGAAACCGGAGTCGCACTATACGACAGTGAACGCGGGCTTTTGGCCGATGCACTGTTCAGTCAGATCGACCTGCATCGCGCCTATGGCGGCGTGGTGCCGGAGCTTGCCAGCCGCGATCACGTCAAGCGCATGCTGCCGTTGATCCGCCAGGTGCTGGATGAAGCCGGCTGTGTGGCAACCGAGATCGATGCCATCGCTTACACCGCCGGCCCCGGATTGGTCGGAGCCCTGCTGGTTGGGGCCTCTTGCGCCCAGGCGTTGGCGTTTGCCTGGGGTATTCCTGCCCTTGGTGTGCACCATATGGAAGGCCATTTGTTGGCGCCCATGCTGGAAAAAACACCGCCGGAGTTCCCGTTCGTCGCTTTGTTGGTTTCGGGGGGGCATACGCAGCTGGTTCAGGTGGACGGGATCGGCCAATACACACTGTTGGGCGAGTCGCTGGACGATGCCGCCGGTGAAGCGTTCGACAAAACCGCGAAGATGATGGGACTTAATTATCCGGGTGGTCCGGAAATCGCCCGCCTTGCCGAGAACGGCGTTGCCGGTCGCTACACCTTCCCGCGGCCGATGTGTGATCGTCCTGGCTTGATGTTCAGTTTCAGCGGCTTGAAAACCTCTGCCTTGAACACCTGGCAGCAGAGCGTCAGCGCCGGGGACGACGGCCAGCAAGCCCGTTGCGACATCGCGCTGGCGTTCCAGCAGGCTGTGGTGGAGACTTTGACCATCAAGTGCAAGCGCGCCCTGAAACAGGCGGGCATGAAGCGGCTGGTGATCGCGGGCGGCGTCAGCGCCAACAAGGCGTTGCGCAGTTCCCTGGAAAAAATGCTCGGCGACATGAATGGCAATGTGTTCTACGCACGCCCTGAGTTCTGCACTGACAACGGCGCAATGATCGCCTATGCCGGTTGCCAGCGCTTGCAGGCCGGACAGCACGAAAGCCTGGCGATCAGCGTGCAGGCGCGCTGGCCGATGGAACAATTGCCGCCGTTGTAAGGTTCAAGGGCGCCGAGTCCAGGCGGGATATTTAAAAATGCCGTTCGCGCCCGGCAAACAGGTCGCGTAGATTGCCGCGGTGGCGCCAGACGATCAGCAGTGTCAGCACGCTCATCGGTAACAGCGCTTGCGGTTCCTGCCAGGCCAGCAACGGCAGGGTCAGCGGCGTAGCAATCAGCGCGGCCAGCGAGCTGGTACGGGTCAGGTAGAACGTCAGCAGCCAGGCGAGCATGGCCAGTAACGCCGCAGGGGGGTAAATACCCAGCAGCATGCCGGCCGCCGTGGCTACGCCCTTGCCGCCGCGAAAACGGAAGTACAACGGGAACAGGTGGCCCAGGACGGCACATAGGCCCACCCAGGCTTGCTGCTGCAAGCCAAGGCCGACGAGGCTGGCGATCAGCACGGGCAGCAGGCCCTTGCAAACGTCGCCCAGCAAGGTCAGGACGGCGAGTTTCTTGCCGGCCAAGCGCAACATATTGGTGGCGCCGGCATTGCCTGAGCCACTCATTCGCGGATCGGGGTTTCCCGTCAAGCGGCTGAGCAAAATGGCGAAGGACAGCGAGCCGAGCAGGTAGGCGAAAATCGCCAGTGACCAAAACATGCTAACTATTCCGGGCGAGGACGCCCTGATTCTAACGGGGCATCGCGCCCTTGTCGTGCTGCGGAGAAAAGTGCTTGGACAGAGTGTTTATCGAAGGCCTGGAAGTCGACACCGTGATCGGGGCTTACGACTGGGAGCGCGGAATCCGGCAATGCCTGCGCCTGGACCTGAGCTTCGCCTGGGATAATCGCCCAGCTGCGGCCGGTGATGACCTGACCCTGGCACTGGATTACGCCAGGGTGTCTGCGCGTATCCAGGCCTTTGCCGAGCAGTCCCAGTACCAACTGGTGGAAACCTTTGCCGAGCGTCTGGCCGAAGTGCTGATGAGTGAATTCCAGATTCCCTGGCTGCACCTCAAGTTGACCAAGCCCGGCGCGGTGCCGGCTGCCAAGGGCGTGGGCGTGGAGATCGAGCGCGGATGTCATTGACTCAGGTTTACCTCGGGCTTGGCAGCAATATCGACCGCGAGGCTCGTCTATGTGCCGGCTTGGATGCGTTGGCCGGTTTCTTGACGGATATGCGCTGTTCGGCGGTGTTCGAAAGCCAGCCGGTGGGGATCAAAAGTGGGCCGTTTTTCAATCTGGTGGTGTCGGCTTATACCGACCTGCCGTTGATGGAGTTGGATCGTCGTTTGAAATCCATCGAGGCTGACAATGGCCGATACGCGCCAGACCGCAAAGGCCTGCCGCTGGATATCGATGTGTTGTTGTATGGCGATCTGGTGGGCAATTTCGATGGCTTGATCTTGCCGCGAGCCGAAATCCTGAAAAACGCCTTTGTGTTGTGGCCGCTGTCGATGATGGCGCCGGACCGTATGCACCCTGAGGCTGGCAGGACAATGGCCGAATTATGGCGAGACGCGCAGATTGATCAGGTATTGGCACCGGTTGCGTTCGAATGGCAGGGTCAGCCACTCACGCCACGAGCTGTTTTGTAGGAGCCGAGCTTGTTGTGGCGAGGGAGCTTGCTCCCGCTGGGCTGCGCAGCAGCCCCATTATCTTGGGAGCGCTTCGCACTGGAGCGCCAGCCCGGTCCCGCGGGAGCAAGCTCCCTCGCCACAACGGCCATCGCCTAAGGAGAGGGGTTTTCCTTGTAGGCTTTCAATGCGCTTAACCGTTCGCGCTTGAGCGCATCGCCCAGTTCGGGACCTTTGAAACCCTTTTCTAGCAGCGGCGCGACCGGCACTTCGCGTGCAGCCTTTGCCGCTCCGCGCAAATAATCGGCCTGTGGATAACTGCGCTGTTCAAAACCCTTGCGGCCACGGGCGTCCATTTCGCAGGCCACCACGAACTCCTCAAAGCGTTGTGGCCGACGGTACACGTCGAAGCTTTGCAGCAACTCCAGCAATGTCGAGGCCTTGAGCTCAAGCGCACGATGGCCGTGGGTATGATATTGCCCCACCAGCAAGGCCAACTCCTGGCAATCCCTCGGCACCTTGAAACGCTCGTTCACCGCTTTGATCAGCTTCAAGCCGCGATGTTCGTGGGCAATGTGCTGCGGCAACTTATCCACAGGTGTCAGGCCCTTGCCCAGGTCGTGCAGCAGGCAGGCCCAGCGCACGCTCAGCGGTTGCTTGTGCAGGGCAGCTTGTTCCAGCACGCTCAAGGTGTGCACGCCGGTGTCAATTTCCGGGTGGTGAGCTGCGGGCTGCGGCACGCCGAACAGCGCATCCACCTCCGGCATCAAGGTTTTCAGCGCGTCGCAGTCACGCAGTACTTGGATAAATACCTGGGGTTGATCTTCCATCAGCGCCCGTGAGATTTCCTTCCAGCTACGCTCGGGGGTAAGGGCCTCCAACTCGCCGGACTCACTGAGTTGGCGCATTAACTCCAGGGTCTCAGGGGCGACTGTGAAGCCAAGAGGCGCATAGCGCGCGGCGAAACGCGCAACGCGCAGTACACGGAGGGGATCTTCGGCGAACGCCGGAGAAACATGCCGTAAAATATGCGCTTCAAGGTCGCGTTGGCCCTGATAAGGATCGGTCAGGTTACCCTCGTCGTCCTCCGCCATGGCGTTGATGGTCAGGTCACGCCGAATCAGGTCTTCTTCCAGCGTAACGTCGGGGCTCGCATGGAATATAAAGCCGCCGTAACCCCGCCCATTCTTGCGTTCGGTGCGAGCAAGGGCGTATTCGTCACCGTTCTTCGGGTCGAGAAATACCGGGAAATCGGCGCCCACCGGTTTATAACCCTTGGCGAGCATCTCTTCGGCCGTCGCGCCAACGACGACGCGGTCTATATCGGTGACCTTGATGCCCAGTAGGCGATCACGCACGGCGCCGCCGACTTTGTAGATTTTCATGAAAAAGCCTCCATTAGCGGCACAGGATAACGCCTGAGCTTGGCCAATGGAGGCTTTGCTGTTTCAGAGATGAACGACGGCCATGTCGAGGCGGCCGTAGTCGTTGTCGTTATGATCGCTGCGCGGTGGCACATGATGGGTTTTCATCACTTGGTCGCCCTGCAGGGTTTCCAGATGAATATCAAAGCCCCAGAGCCGATGCAGATGCTTGAGCACTTCCTCAGTGGATTCGCCCAAGGGTTTGCGGTCGTGCTGCTGGTGACGCAAGGTCAGCGAACGGTCGCCACGCACATCGATGCTGTAGATCTGCACGTTAGGTTCGCGGTTACCGAGGTTGTATTGCGCGGCCAGGGTTTCGCGAATGATGCGGTAGCCGGGTTCGTCGTGGATGGCGGGTACGACCAGATCGTCCTTGAGGTCGTCGTCCAGGATACTGAACAGCTTGAGGTCGCGGATCACCTGGGGCGACAGGTACTGCAGGATGAAACTCTCATCCTTGAAGCTGCTCATGGCGAACTTGATGGTCGAGAGCCAGTCGCTGCCGGCGATTTCCGGGAACCAGCGGCGATCTTCCTCGGTGGGGTGCTCGCACATGCGGCGGATATCGCGGTACATGGCAAAACCCAGTGCATAGGGGTTGATGCCGTTGTAATACGGGCTGTCGAAGCCTGGCTGGAAGACCACGCTGGTATGGGACGTGAGGAACTCCATCATAAAGCCGTCAGTGACCAGGCCCTCGTCGTACAGGTCGTTCATCAGGGTGTAATGCCAGAAGGTTGCCCAGCCCTCGTTCATTACCTGGGTTTGGCGCTGTGGATAAAAATATTGCGCGATCTTGCGTACGATCCGCACGATTTCACGCTGCCAGGGCTCCAGCAGCGGTGCGTGTTTTTCCAGGAAATACAGGATGTTTTCCTGAGGTTCGGCGGGGAAGCGTGCATTGTCTTTGTCGCTGTTCTTGTCGGCGCGCTTGGGGATGGTGCGCCACAGGTCGTTGATCTGTTTCTGCAGGTGCTCCTCGCGTTCCTTCTGGCGCAGGCGCTCCTCTTCGGCGGAAATCGGATAGGGGCGTTTATAGCGGTCAACGCCGTAATTCATCAGCGCATGGCAGGAGTCCAACAGGTCTTCTACCGCATCGATACCGTGGCGCTCCTCGCACTGCATGATGTATTGCTTGGCGAACACCAGGTAATCAATGATCGAACTGGCATCGGTCCAGGTTCGAAACAGGTAGTTGCCCTTGAAGAAACTGTTATGCCCATAGCAGGCATGGGCTACTACCAGCGCCTGCATGCAGATGGTGTTTTCTTCCATCAGGTACGCGATGCACGGGTCGGAGTTGATCACGATCTCGTAGGCCAGGCCCATCTGGCCGCGTGTGTAGGACTTCTCGGTACTGAGGAAGTGTTTCCCGTAGGACCAATGGTGATAGCCCAAGGGCATGCCCACCGAGGCATAGGCATCCATCATCTGTTCAGCGGTGATGACTTCTATCTGGTTGGGGTAGGTGTCCAGGGCATAACCCGCCGCGATACGGCTGATTTCCCGGTCATAGGCCTGGATCAGTTCGAAGGTCCACTCGGAGCCAGTGGAAATGGGTTGGCGCTTGTTCTCTTTTTTGGCGGTCATGTCACTAACCTGCGCTGGAAGAGTTCACGGAAGACCGGGTAGATATCGCCGGCCGAGACCAGTTGCTGCTGGGCGAACGTGTCGGCAAAGGCTTCGCCGATGCGCTCGTATTCGAACCACAGGGCCTGGTGCTCACGGGGGGTGATTTCGACGTAAGTGTAGTACTGCACGAACGGCATGATCTGGTTGATCAAAATGTCCCGGCAGATTGGGGAGTCGTCGTTCCAGTTATCGCCGTCGGAAGCTTGGGCGGCGTAGATGTTCCAATCGTTGGCGGGGTAGCGCTCGGCCATGATCTCCTGCATCAGCTTCAGTGCGCTGGAAACAATGGTGCCGCCAGTTTCCCGCGAGTAGAAAAACTCCTCTTCGTCCACCTCTCGCGCGCTGGTGTGATGGCGGATGAACACTACGTCAATCTTGTCGTAGTTCCGTTTCAGGAACAGGTACAGCAGGATAAAGAAGCGCTTGGCGATGTCCTTGGTGGCCTGGGTCATGGAGCCGGAAACGTCCATCAGGCAGAACATCACAGCCTTGGAGCTGGGGTTGGGTTGCTTGACCAGCAGGTTGTATTTCAAGTCAAAGGTATCGAGGAACGGCACGCGGTGGATGCGCGCGCTGAGTTTTTCGATTTCCGCCTCTATTTCCTGGATATCGCCGAAGTTGTCCGGTTCTTCGCGCTTCAAGCGTGCCAACTCTTCCTTGGCCTGCTTGAGTTTGGCGCGGCTGCTGCCGGACAGGGCGATACGCCGTGCATGGGCTGAGCGCAGGGTGCGGATGATGTTGATGCGCGACGGGTTGCCCTCGTTGCTGATCCCTGCGCGTACGGTCTTGAAGGTATCGGTGCCGGTCAGGTTGCGTTTGACCAAGTTGGGCAGTTCGAGGTCTTCGAACATGAATTCGAGGAATTCTTCCTGAGTGATCTGGAATACGAATTCATCCATGCCTTCGCCAGAGTTGCCGGCTTTGCCCGGACCTTTGCCGCCGCCACCGCCTTGTGGGCGCTGGATATGTTCGCCGGTGGTGAATTCCTTGTTGCCGGGATGCACCACGGTCTGTTTGCCGCCGCGGCCATGGTGAAGCACCGGTTCGTCGATGTCCCGTCCGGGAATGCTGATTTGTTCGCCATGCTCCATATCGGTGATGGAGCGGCGGCTGACGGCCTCTTCTACCGCCTTTTTGATGTGGTCACGGTAACGCCGCAGGAAACGCTGACGGTTTACCGTGCTCTTGTTCTTGCCATTGAGGCGTCGGTCGATCACATAGCTCATGGGGAGCCCTCCGGGCAGCTTCACGTTACAAGCTTCAAGCCGCGGGCTGGAAGCTTAGAGACAAGCGGTCAACTGCCAGGCCGGATGCCTGGCAGTGCGCGCTTGCCGCTGCCTTACTGCGATTTGCGAACCCGCAGGTACCACTCGGAGAGCAGTCGTACCTGTTTGTCGGTGTAGCCTCGCTCGACCATGCGTGTGACGAAGTCGTTGTGTTTTTGCTGATCCTCCTTGCTGGCCTTGGCGTTGAAGCTGATGACGGGCAGCAGGTCCTCGGTGTTGGAAAACATTTTCTTCTCAATGACCACCCGCAGCTTCTCGTAGCTGAGCCAAGTGGGGTTCTTGCCGTTGTTGTTGGCACGGGCGCGCAGTACGAAGTTGACGATTTCGTTGCGGAAATCCTTCGGATTGCTGATGCCGGCGGGTTTCTCGATTTTTTCCAGCTCTTCGTTGAGGGCCACGCGATTGAGGATTTCGCCGGTTTCCGGGTCGCGGTATTCCTGATCCTGGATCCAGAAATCTGCGTACAGCACGTAGCGGTCGAAGATGTTCTGGCCGTATTCGCTGTAGGACTCCAGATAGGCGGTCTGGATTTCCTTGCCGATGAACTCGATGTAGCGCGGCGCCAGGTATTCCTTGAGGAAGCGCAGGTAGCGCTCACGGGTTTCGGCCTGGAACTGCTCTTGTTCAATCTGCTGTTCCAGCACGTAGAGCAGGTGCACCGGGTTGGCGGCAATCTCGTGGGGGTCGAAGTTGAAAACCTTGGACAGGATCTTGAACGCAAAGCGCGTCGACAGACCGTTCATGCCTTCGTCTACACCCGCCGTGTCACGGTATTCCTGGATCGACTTGGCCTTGGGATCGGTGTCCTTGAGGTTCTCGCCGTCATACACCCGCATTTTTGAGTAGATGTTCGAGTTCTCCGGCTCCTTGAGGCGCGACAGCACGGTGAACTGGGCAAGCATCTTCAGAGTGTCCGGCGCGCAATGGGCCTTGGCCAGGGAGCTGTTGAACAGCAGTTTGTCGTAGATCTTGATTTCGTCGCTGACCCGCAGGCAGTACGGCACCTTGACGATATAGATCCGGTCGATGAAGGCTTCGTTGTTCTTGTTGTTGCGGAAGGTATGCCATTCCGATTCGTTGGAGTGAGCCAGCAGGATCCCGGTAAACGGAATCGCCCCAAGGCCTTCGGTACTGTTGTAGTTACCTTCCTGGGTAGCGGTGAGCAGTGGGTGCAGCACCTTGATCGGTGCCTTGAACATCTCCACGAATTCCATCAGGCCCTGGTTGGCCCGGCACAGTGCGCCCGAATAGCTGTAGGCATCGGCGTCGTTCTGCGGGAATTCTTCCAGCTTGCGGATATCGACTTTGCCCACCAGCGCAGAAATGTCCTGGTTGTTTTCATCGCCTGGTTCGGTCTTGGCCACGCCGATCTGGTTGAGGATCGACGGGTAGAGTTTCACCACGCGGAACTGGCTGATATCACCGCCGAACTCGGCCAGGCGCTTGGTGGCCCAGGGCGACATGATGGTGTTGAGGTAGCGCCGCGGGATACCGAAGTCTTCCTCGAGGATCGCGCCATCTTCCGTGGCGTTGAACAGGCCCAAGGGGGACTCGAAGACGGGCGAGCCCTTGATCGCATAGAAGGGCACCTTTTCGATCAATTGCTTGAGTTTTTCCGCCAGGGACGACTTGCCGCCGCCGACCGGGCCAAGCAGATAGAGGATCTGCTTCTTCTCTTCCAGGCCTTGGGCGGCATGGCGGAAGTAGGAAACGATCTGGTCGATGCATTCTTCCATCCCATGGAAGTCTTCAAAGGCCGGATAGCGGCGGATCACCTTGTTGGAAAATATCCGCGACAGGCGCGAATTATTGGCGGTTTCCACCAGTTCTGGCTCGCCAATCGCCAGTAGCAGGCGTTCGGCGGCAGAGGCGTAGGTGCTGCGGTCCTGCTTGCACAGCTCGAGATACTCCTGAAGCGTGAGTTCTTCCTGCTGTGTGGACGCGAAGCGTTGTTGGAAGTGGCTAAAGATACTCATGACGTCGTCACCTCGCTCGATACGTGGAGCCGACGCCGGATCAATCAGTCGATGCTGGCAGTCATTGACGCACGCCAATGGCTGTTTTCCCCCCAGAACACCCTGAAACGTTACCGATGACCCGTACGCCGGTGTACCGGCTCTCCCCTGATTCGGATGGCCTGCGCTTAAGGATAGTTCGGAATCCGGGAGGTCAAGGCGCGATGCGCAATTAGTTTGGCTGCGCCGTTCGTCAGAAACGGCGCAAGCCCAAGCGTCACGCGGGGTAGCGGGGTGTGAAAAAAATTATTGCGAATCGCCTGAAGAAATTTCCGCAGGATAGGTCGTACGCCACAGCTCAAACCCGCCGTCCAGGCTATAGACGTCAGAGAAACCCTGGCTGATCAAGTACGCGGCTGCGCTCTGGCTGGAATTGCCGTGGTAGCAGGCGACGATCAACGGCGCATCGAGGTCGGCGGCGCGTATGAAGTCGGCGATGTTGACGTTGTCCAGATGCTGCGCGCCGCTGATGTGGGCGGCGGCGTAAGTAGGCTGGTCGCGGATGTCGACGACTACAGCACCTTGCTCGCGCAGGGCCTGGGCTTGTTCGGGGGGGATACGTTTGAATTCGGTCATGGCGGGCTCCTATGGCTTGGTGGCGGCCGGCTGGGTAATGGAAAGGGGGGATTCGCACTGGCAGTCGTGGCGCTCGCCCGTGTCGATGTTCATCAGGGTCATGGCGCCGCCCCACACGCAACCGGTGTCGAGGGCGAACACGCCGGGCTCATCGCACTTGCCTTCCAGTGCGGCCCAATGACCAAAGATGATCTTCGTGTCACGGGTCTTGCGTTCCTTGTAGGCGAACCAGGGCTTATAGCCGGGGAGGGCGCTGTCGGCACCTTCCTTGCTCTTGAGGTCCAGTTTGCCTTCGGCCGTGCAGAAGCGCATGCGTGTGAAATAGTTGGTGATCACTCGCAGGCGGGCGACGCCGGTGAGCTCGTTGTCCCACTTCACCGGGTCGTTGCCATACATGCCGTCGAGGTAAGCGGTGTACAGGTTGTCATCGGCCAATGCACTTTCAACTTCGGCGGCGCACTTGAGGGCTTTTTTCAGCGTCCACTGCGGCGGGATACCGGCATGCACCAAGGCCATGTTGCGGTCCTCGTCGTAGTGCATGAGTTTTTGCCGGCGCAGCCAGTCGAGCAGTTGAGCACGGTCCGGAGCTTCGAGGATTTCCCGCAGGGTGTCGCCTTTTTTGAGGCGCTCGATATTGTTGCCGGCCGCAAGCAAGTGCAGATCATGGTTGCCCAGCACGCACACCAAAGAATCACGCAGGCTATAGAGGTAGCGCAGGGTTTCCAGGGACTGGGGGCCGCGGTTGACAAGGTCGCCCACCAACCACAAGCGATCATTTGCGGGGTCGAAGGCTACGCGATCCAGCAGGCGCTTGAGAGGGTCCAGGCAGCCTTGCAGGTCGCCGACAGCGTACGTCGCCATCAGTGCAGGGCTCCTGGCACGGCCAGGCGGAAGGGCTTGATGATTGCATCGAACAGTTGGCCGTCAGTGGCCTTCATTTGATACGAGCCTTGCATGGTGCCGACCTTGGAGGTCATCACCGTGCCGCTGCTATAAGTGTGGCTGGCGCCGCTGTCGATCAACGGTTGCTGGCCGACGACGCCTGCCCCGCGCACTTCCTCGACCTGGCCGTCGCCATCAGTGATGACCCAGTGGCGCGACAGCAGCTTGGCCGGCACCAGCCCGTTGTTCTTCACTGTAATGGTGTAGGCAAAGGCGAAGCGGTTATGTTCGGGTTGCGATTGGTCCGCCAGGAAGCGGGTGACGACGCTGACGTCTATCTGATAGCGAGGGTCGGACATGCAAGAGGCCTTAAAAGCGAAGGACAGCAGATGCGGGTCAGTCTAGGCCAAGAGGAGGGCGCTAGGCCAGACATGTGTCGGGCAGCCGGCAAGCGTTATCGGTATAACGCGGAGCAAATGTGGGAGCGGGCTTGCTCGCGAAGGCGGTGCATCAGTTACACATTTGGTGACTGACACTGCGCATTCGCGAGCAAGCCCGCTCCCACATTGGATTGCATCGAGTTCTTACGGCCTATTCCACTACGGATGCAGGCTGGATGGCAAGTTGGTCGGCCAGGTGTACGAACGCGGCCAGGTCCAGTTGCTCAGGGCGCAGGCTTCCATCAACGCCGGCAGCTTCGATCTCGGCATTGCTCAGCAGGGCCTTGAGGGTGTTACGCAAGGTCTTGCGGCGCTGGTTGAACGCTTCCCGCACCACTCGTTCCAGCAGTTTGTGGTCCTTGGCCGGATGCGGCAGCACGGCATGCGGCACCAGGCGTACGATGGCCGAATCGACCTTCGGCGGCGGGTTGAACGCGCCCGGACCGACGTTGAACAGGTGCTCCACGCGGCAGTGATACTGGACCATGATCGACAAACGACCCCAATCACCACCGCCAGGGCCTGCGGCCAGGCGCTCCACCACTTCCTTTTGCAGCATGAAGTGCATGTCGCGGATGATTCCGGCGTTGTTCAGCAGGTGGAAAATCAGCGGCGTGGAAATGTTGTACGGCAGGTTACCCACCACCCGCAGGCTGTTGGGCGCAGCGCCAAGGCTGTTGAAGTCGAACTTCAGCGCGTCGCCCTGGTGCAGGTTGAAGTTGGCTTTGCCGGCGAACTGCTGGTTGAGGATCGGGATCAGGTCCTTGTCCAGTTCCACGACGTCCAGTTGCCCGCCGCTGGCCAGCAGGCCCTGGGTCAGCGCGCCCTGGCCCGGGCCGATTTCCAGCAGGCGGTCTTCTGGCTTGGCGTGGATTGAGCGCAGGATGCGATCGATCACGCCAGCGTCGTGCAGGAAGTTCTGCCCGAAACGCTTGCGCGCCCGGTGTTGGTAATGCTCAGTCATATACGGGTCTCGGCCATCTGATAGGCGGTTTCCAGGGCCACGTGCAGGCTGCCGGTATCGATCTTGCCGCTGCCTGCGAGGTCCAGGGCGGTGCCATGGTCGACGGAGGTGCGGATGATCGGCAGGCCCAGTGTCACGTTGACTGCGGCGCCGAAGCCTTTGTATTTCAGCACGGGCAGCCCCTGGTCATGGTACATCGCCAGCACTGCATCGCAGTGCTCCAGATATTTGGGGGTGAACAGAGTGTCTGCAGGCAATGGGCCGCGTAGGTCCATGCCTTCTTGGCGCAGGCGCTCTAGTGTTGGTTCAATGATGTCGATTTCTTCATGGCCCAAGTGGCCGCCTTCACCGGCGTGGGGGTTGAGCCCGCAGACCAGGATGCGCGGTTGGGCAATGCCGAATTTGTGTTGCAGGTCGCTGTGCAGGATGCGCGTGACACGCTCCACACGCTCGGCAGTGATGGCATCGGCGATTTCACGCAGCGGCAAGTGGGTGGTCACCAGCGCCACACGCAGGCCACGGGTGGCGAGCATCATCACCACTTGAGCGGTATGGGTCAGTTCCGCGAGGAATTCGGTATGGCCGGAAAAGGCGATGCCGGATTCGTTGATCACGCCTTTGTGCACCGGTGCGGTGATCATGCCGGCAAAGTCGCCGTCGATACAGCCCTGGCCCGCACGGGTCAACGTCTGCAGCACAAATGCCGCGTTGGCCGTGTTCAACTGCCCGGCAACCACCTTGGCCTGTAGCGGGGTGTCCCACACATACAGGCTACCAGCGGGGGCCGCTAGGTCGGGCCAGTTGCCTGGCGCCACGTCCAGCAGGTTGACGGCCACACCCAGCTGCGCGGCCCGCTCAAGGAGCAGGTCGCGGCTGGTAATGGCAATCAGGGGGTGTGGCTGGGGTTGCGAGGCGAGCAGCAGGCACAGGTCTGGACCAATGCCGGCCGGCTCGCCGGGTGTCACTGCGAAACGCTGGGGTTTCACTGGGTTGCCTGGTCGGTGCCTGTTTGCTCGGCGCCTGGCAGCTTGTTCTCTACATACGCTTCGTCACGGATCTGACGCAGCCAGGTTTGCAGCTCTTCGTCGTATTTGCGGTTACGCAACACGGTCAGGGCTTGTTGCTCGCGGGCCTGGGTGGTGTTGTCCGTGGCGCGACGGCCAAGGACTTCCAGGACATGCCAACCGTATTGGGTCTTGAACGGCTTGGACAATACACCTTGTGGCGTGTCGGCCATGACCTGCTGGAACTCGGGCACCAGTGCCCTCGGGTCGATCCAGTTCAGGTCGCCGCCGTTAAGGGCAGAGCCCGGGTCTTCCGAGAAGCTTTTAGCCAGGGTGGCGAAGTCTTCACCGCTTTCAATGCGGTCATAGATCTTCTGGGCCAGTTCCTTGGTTTGTGCTTCGGTGCGGATTTCGCTCGGTTTGACCAGGATGTGACGAACATGAACTTCGTCTTTCAACGAGGTTTCGCCGCCGCGACGTTCCAGCAGCTTGAGGATGATGAAACCACCCGGGGTGCGGGCTGGCTGGGTGATGCCGCCGACTTCCATGGCGCTCAATTCGCGATCAAACGGAGGTGGCAATTGAGCGGCTTTACGCCAGCCCATGTCACCGCCTTCGAGGGCGTTATCGCTGCCGGACTGAGCAATGGCCATCTGGGCAAAATCTGCACCCGCTTTCAGGCGCTCGTAGATCGCCTGGGTTTTAGCGGCAGCGGCATTGAGCTGCTCAGAGTTGGCCCCGTCCGGGGTTGGAATCAGGATATTGGCCAAGTGCAACTCTTCGGAGAGCTGCATCTTGCCCAGGTCCGAAGCCAGGAAGTTCTTCACTTCCTGCTCGGACACCTGAACCCGTTCGGCCACACGGCGCTGGCGCACACGGCTGATGATCATTTCGCGCTTGATCTGGTCACGGGCGTCCTCATAGGACAGGCCATCGTGGGCCAGGGCGGCGCGGAACTGATCAATGCTCATGTTGTTGCGTTGAGCAATGGTGCCAACAGCCTGGTTCAGTTCTTCGTCCGAAATACGGATGCCGGAACGTTCGCCAATCTGCAGTTGCAGGTTTTCGACGATCAGGCGTTCCAGTACCTGAGATTCCAGGACGCTGGTCGGTGGCACCCCACCGCCACGTTTGGCGATGGTCTGCTGAACTTCCTTGACCCGCTGGTCCAGCTGGCTCTGCATGATCACGTCGTTGTCGACGATGGCCGCTACTTTATCCAGCTGTTGAACTGCGGCGTGTGCCGAAACAGTACCCAGGAACAGCGCGCCCAGCACTAGCGGGCGCAAACACTCAGAAAGCTTTGTCTTCACGTTCACGATAACCTTCAATGCCTTTGTCGAGGAAGCTCTCTACCTTGGCGCCGGTCAGGCCGCCGAGTCCTTTGAGGACGATCTGGAAGAAGAGCCCGTGGTCACCCTTTTCGTTGAGCGGGGCGATCTGGCTGTACTCGTCGTTGGAAACCCAGTAGCGGTTGATGACGCGCAGTTTCCAGCAGCAGTTGTCGTACTCGAAACCACCGAAGGCTTCCAGGGTGCGGTTGCGTGCATAGTCATACTGCCAGCGAGTGATCAAATTCCACTGCGGAATGATCGGCCACATCATCGAGAAGTCGTGTTGCTGGATTTTGTAGTAATCCTTCACGTAGTTCTCTTGACCTGGCGTGCCGTAGTCCCCACCGAACTGCCATTTGCCGGTCAGTTGGTTGTAGACCACTTGGTCATTGCGGTAGCGATAGCCGAGGTTGACGACCTTGTTCGGGTTGTCTTCTGGCTGATAGTGGAACATCGCACTACCGGAGCGTGGGGCATGGCTTTCGGTGTCCCAGTTGTAGTCGGCCGTGGCGCGCCAATCGCGGTTGAAGCGGAAAGCGTATTCCAAAGCGATAGGCGAGACATCTGTTTGGGAGTCATCTCGGTCAGCGGCCAGGACTCCTGGCAGTTGAACCTCGCGATCCTTGAAGTACAGTGCTTGACCCACGGAAACACGCTGGCGTTCAAAGCCATTTTCTTCGATCCAGCGGCTGGTTACGCCCAGGGATAACTTGTTCTCGTCTCCAATCCGATCGTTACCGGCAAAGCGGTTATCACGGAATAGAGAGGCATAGCTGAACGAATATTCACTGGTGTCGAAAACCGGAATATCGCTTTGGTCTTTGTTCGGTACGTAGAGGTAGAAGGCTCGCGGCTCAAGGGTCTGGTTATAGTCTTTACCGAACCAGTTAGTTTTGCGGTCGAAGTACAGCCCGCTGTCGACGCTCGCGATAGGAACAGCGCGATCTTGCGAACTCTTGAACACTCCGCCAGCGTAAGGCGCTGCGCCGGGCCGGGTAGCGGCCAGTTGCGCGGCGACAATGTCATCCTTGCCTTTGCTGTCCAGGTCAAGATCATATTTGGTATAGACGTATTTGAGCTTCGGCGTAATAAAGCCATAGCTCCAGTTCATTGGGTACTCGACAGCGGGAGCTACGTTCAAGCGTGTTCCGTTTGCACGGGTCAGGCCGTTTACGTAGGTGTCCAGGCGTCGTTCACCTATAGTGCCATCAGGATTGAACGGCCCGCCGTCTTCGTTAACCACATTACCGTTTCGAAGGTCTCGGTCAAATCTTACGGCTTCAGTCTCGTAGGAGAAGTTGAGCCCCCCCGGATGGTACGGCAACTGACCATTGAAGGTGATCTGCGGCAAACGGTCATACGGAGTGATCTGCGAAATCGTCGCCAGTTGATATGACTGCAGGTTCACGCGAGCTTGATAGTTATCACCATTATAGGTCACGGAGCCCTGCTGGTTCAGGAAGTCCTGGCTCTGGATGCCTTCCTGATACGACTTCAAATCCTGGAAGTAGAACGGATCACTGATCTTGGTGTAATCGACCTGGGTCGTCAGACGCGAATCCAGCCCACCTTTATGCTGCCAATTGAGCATATAGCGGGTCTTTTCGTAATCAGTCTGCTTCTTCCGCTCGTCGCTATCATCATTGAGATACGCCCCACCAAACTGCCCTTCACTCGACTTGGTCAGATAGCGGAATTCGCCCTCCATCAACAAGCCGCGCTTGGTCATGTACTGCGGGTACAACGTGGCATCGTAGTTCGGTGCCAGGTTGAAGTAGTACGGCGTTACCAATGTAAAGCCAGTCTCACTGCCGGTGCTGAAGCTCGGCGGCAGGAAGCCGGATTGACGACGGTCATCGATCGGGAAGTAGATGTACGGGGTGTACAGGATCGGGATGTTCTTGACCCGCAACGTCGCGTTGGTCGCCGTACCGAAACCGGTGGCCGGGTTCAACGTAATGTTGTTGCCCTTGAGCTGCCAGGCGTTGCTGTCCGGCTCGCAGGTGGTGTACGTACCGTCCTTGAGACGGATGATCGCGTTTTCTGCACGCTTGGCGTACAGCGCGTTACCGCGGATGCGTGACTTGTGCATCACGTATTCGGCGTTGTCGATCTGGGCGGCACCGGTGTCGAGCTGGACCTGGGCATGGTCACCCACGATCAGGGCGCCGTTATCGCGCAGGCGCACCTTGCCATTCAGTTCGCCACGGTTCTCCGCCTGGTACAGGCTGGCTTCGTCCGACTCCAACTGCATGCTGCCCTGGCGCATGACCACGTCACCGGCCAGGGTAGCGACCTGCTGCTCCTGCTCGTAACGAGAAGCCTTGGCGCCGATGAAGGTCGGCGCATCGCTCTTGTTCGTCTTGTCGTTCATGCCAGGACGAGTCGGCTCGATGTAGGCGCCGCCGCAGTAAGGGCCGGTTTCGGCCAGCTGTGCTGCGGTCAGCTTGTCGCGAGGTACCCAGTCAAGGTGGCTATAGTCGGCACTGCGCGAACGCAGGCCACGGCCCTTGGCTTCGGTGACCAGCATGGTCTTGGGTTCGGCGTCGACGCTGCCGCCAGCTTTGCCTTGCGGCGTGCTGTTGGCCGAGCTGACGGCAGCACCGTCATGCACCGGGCGCGGTGGCAATGGGGCGGCGGCGGTCTTCGGCGCGCAATCCCAGGCACCCGAAGCAGAGACTGAGCAGTCATACTGTTCCGCGGCGACCACGAATGAGGTGGCGAAAGGTTGCAAGGCCAGCAGACTGCCGGTTACCAGCAACGGAAATTTTCTACGAAACGCGGGGGATTTCAATGCCATCTTATTAGTCCGGGCTTCCTGCGTGCCATCTGCCCGCGGTTTGGGCCGCACGCCTCTCGATGGTCTGAAAAAGATGCGTGATAATAAAGCATGCCCCGCTTGACGGCTAGCGCCGTCGGAGACCCTTGTAATGCCCGAGCAAGATCTACGTTTACAACAGCTGGAAGTCTGGCTGGATGAGCAGTTGCCGATCCTCTTCAACGCTCAGGACTGGGGCCCCGTGCCCCCGGCCACATTGACCGCGGCCAGCAGCGACGCGAGTTTCAGGCGTTATTTTCGATGGGAGGGCGGTGCCCATACGTTCGTCGTCATGGACGCGCCACCCCCCCAGGAAAACTGCAAACCTTTCGTCGATATTGCGCATTTGCTCGCGAAATCGGGAATAAATGTGCCAAAAATTTATGCAGAAGATTTGCCCCGTGGCTTTCTTTTGCTCAATGACCTGGGCAGAAAAACCTATCTGGACGTGATTGACGGTGAAAATGCTGATCAATTATTTGCCGATGCCATCGAAGCGCTGCTGGCTTTCCAGCAATTGCCGATGGATGCGCCGTTGCCCAGCTATGACGTGGCCTTATTGCGTCGCGAGCTGGAACTGTTCCCGGAATGGTACGTGCGTCGTCACCTGGGCATCGACCTCGACCCTGAGCAACAAGCCCTCTGGCAACGTGCCAGCCAGCAGTTGATCGACAGCGCCCTGGCCCAGCCCAAGGTGCTGGTACACCGCGACTACATGCCGCGCAACCTGATGATCAGTGAGCCGAGCCCCGGCGTGCTGGACTTTCAGGACGCGGTCTACGGCCCAGTGACCTACGACATCACCTGCCTGTTCAAGGACGCCTTCCTCAGTTGGCCCCAGGCCCGCGTGCGTGAATGGCAGCGCGGCTATTGGCAGCGCGCCGGGCAGTTGGGGATTCCCGTACAGGACGACTTTGAAGAGTTCCTGCGTGCCAGCGACCTGATGGGCGTGCAGCGTCACCTCAAGGTTATCGGCATTTTTTCGCGTATCTGCCACCGCGACGGCAAGCCACGCTACCTGGCCGACGTGCCGCGTTTCTTTGCTTATATAGAAGCGGTGCTGGCCGACCGACCTGAGTTGAGTGACCTGGGCGAATTGCTCGCCAGCCTGCGCGAACCTGCTGAGGCCAGCGTATGAAGGCGATGATCCTGGCGGCGGGCAAGGGCGAGCGCATGCGCCCGCTCACCCTGCATACGCCCAAGCCGCTCGTGCAAGCCGGCGGCAAGCGGCTGATCGAGTATCACCTTGAAGCCTTGGCGAAGGCCGGCTTTACCGAGATCGTGATCAACCACGCCTGGCTCGGCGAGCAGATCGAAAGCTACTTGGGCGACGGTGCCCAGTTCGGTCTGCGCATCCGCTACTCCCCGGAGGGAGAACCGCTGGAAACGGGGGGCGGCATATTCCAGGCATTGCCGCTGCTGGGCGACGAACCGTTTCTGGTGGTCAATGGCGATATCTGGACTGACTACGATTTCACCCAGCTCAAGCAGCCGATCCGGGGCCTGGCGCACTTGGTGATGGTCGACAACCCTGCGCACCACCCGTCGGGCGGGGATTTCTACCTGGATCACGGTGTGCTTCATGATGCCGCGCCCGGTGCCGATAACCTGACCTTCAGTGGCATTTCAGTGCTCGACCCCAAGTTGTTCGCGGGTTGCAGCGCCGGTGCCTTCAAGTTGGCCCCGGTGTTGCGCGAGGCCATCGCCAAAGGTCTGGTAACGGGGGAGCACATGGCAGGACGCTGGGTGGATGTGGGGACGCTGGAGCGACTGGCGCAGGTCGAAACCTTGCTGACAAAGGGACGCTAGGATGTTGTGGCCAGGGACGCTGATCGGCGCCGGGGCTGGCTTTGCCATTGCCAGTATTCCGGGGGCTTTGTTGGGGGCATTGCTGGGGCAGGCCTTGGATCGTCGCTTGCAATTGCACAGTTGGGCGCAGTTACGTGAGCGCCTGGGTGGGCGTCCGGCCTTGCGCAACGACGAGCTGTTGTTCGTGCTGCTGGGACGCCTGGCCAAGAGTAATGGCCGGGTTGTCGATGGGCATATCCAGCAAGCGCGCCAGGAAATGCGCGCACTGGACATGAGTGAGCCGGCCCAGCGCCGCGCGATCAGCGCCTTCAACCGTGGCAAGTCCGGCAGTGACCGTGTACGCAGTTACCTGCGGGTGCTCAAGACGCAGCCCCATGCGGCGGAAGGCGTGCTGCGCGCCTGTTGGCGCATGGCGTGGGCGGACGGTCGGGCGGATGCTGCCGAGCGCGACCTGATCGACCAGTGGGGCAAGTGGCTGGGCTGGACGCCGCAGCAGCTGCAGGCATTGGCGACCGATTACGCGCCGGAGCGCAAGCCAGTGGCCAATCGTGGGGGGGCCTATCAGGAGGCGTTGCGTATCCTGGGGGTGACGGCAACCACTGAGCCTTCGGTGATCAAGCGCGCCTACCGCCGCCTGCTCAGCCGTCACCATCCGGACAAGATCGCCGGCACGGGTGCCAGCCCCGCGCAAGTACGGGAGGCGACTGAACGAACCCGTGAATTGCATAACGCCTATGCGTTGATTCGTGAGCGGCGCGATTTTCGCTGAGGCTATAGTCACTCAACTCTATGTGGCAGTGGCAAGCCCTGATTGGAGGAGCGAGCTTGCTCGCGAAAAACTCCCAGGGGCCGCGTTTATTCAGGAAGCACGCATTATCGTTGACGTTTTCGCAAGTTCGCTCCTACAGAAAGCGATGTTGCCCCCGATAGCGGAGTGTCAGTCTGCGCCGCCCTGTGGGCTCAACCAGCCGCGAACCCTGCGGTATAACTGCTCTTGCTCTGCCGCGCTATTACCGGGCAACGCCGTGAGCGACACCTGTTTATAGCTGTCATTCTTCGAGCGCTTGGCCGCCTGGCGTCGCTCCTGAGCGTTTTTGCGGTCCTGGGCGTCTTCTTGATAGAACACATCCGCCGTGGGCACCTTCAAGACCGGCGCCAGTTGTTGCAGGTCTGGTTGGCGAGCCGCAGGCGTCTTGCCGGCCACCATCACCAACCTCTGCACCTGGGAGGGTTGTTTCTCGCTCAGGTAGCGTGCCGCCCACCAGGCCCCGGTTCCATGGCCGAGCAACACCACACTGCGGGCGCTTTGGGTCTGGGCGAAGGCGACGGCGGCGTCGATACGGTCGAAGATGCGCTTGGCGTCGGTCTTGTCCTGCTCATCCGCCCCCGGCACCACCGCCGGGTCAGTGCCTTCGGCCTCGGCACTGGCGGCCTGTTCGACCGGCTTGGCAGCGGTGCTGCCTTCCTTGCTGCTGGTATCGACCGCCGCTTTCGGCGGTTCGATGAGCCGTGGCGGCAGGGTATCCACACTGACGTCAGGCAATGACAGGCTGAGGGTGCCCCAGGCGGCGTCCGGCAACTTACGCCGCAGAGGCGCGATTGCTTGCGGCCAGTCCGCGTTCTCCCCAGCACCTGGTATGAGGATCACCACACCCTCGGCTTCGGCGCTGTTGGCGGGTTTCCACAGCGCCAGGAACGACTCGCTACCCGCCTGCAATTGCTGTTGCTCTTGCAGCGGCACCTGCCGTTCGAGCGCACTGGCTTCTTGTTGGCTACGCTCGGACAGTGGCTGGCGTTCAGCCGGTTTTTCGACGGCAGGCGAGGGCGCATCCTCGGCCTGAACAGGCAAGACACTGGTAAACAGGAGTGACAGGCACAGTGCTGGCAGTGCCGAACGGTGAAGAAAAAGCATCGTTGATTCCCGGCCAGAAGTGATTCCAGCAGCCTAATGGGTTGGTCGGTATTTGTCAGGGGTATGAGGCGCGGTTCTCATTACCAACAGATTATCGGCGGTTTGTTGGCTGCCTTGATGGGCGCGGTGCGACCATTCAACCAGTGAATGGCAGACAACACGCCAGGTGCGGCTATTCTTGTGCCAGCCCATCATTCATAAGAGGCCGCGCACATGAGTACTTCCTCATTCAAGATCGCCCACAAACTGCTGACCGGCGCAGGTGCCATCGAACAACTGGCTGCCGAACTCACGCGCCTGGATGTGGATAATCCGTTGATCGTCACCGACGCCGCGCTGGTCCAGTCCGGCACCGTGGCGCTGGCCCTGGAGCATCTGGGTGATCGAGCCTACGAAATCTTCGACCGTGTGCTGCCCGATCCGGAAATTGCCATCGTCGAAGACTGCATGCGTGCGTACCGCGAAGGCGGGCATGACGGCCTGATCGGTGTGGGCGGCGGCAGTGCCATTGACATCGCCAAGAGCGTGGCGGCCTATGCCGGTTATCACGGCGCGCTGGCGGACTTGTTTGGCGTCGATCAGGTGCCGCGCAAAGGCCCGCCGTTGATCGCCATCCCCACCACCGCCGGCACCGGCTCGGAGGTGACCAACGTGGCGATACTGTCCGACAAGGCGGCGCAGCTGAAAAAAGGCATCGTCAGCGATTACTTGCTGCCGGACGTTGCGCTGATCAGCCCGCAAATGACCTTGACCTGCCCACGCGGTGTCACGGCCGCCAGTGGCGTGGACGCCTTGGTGCACGCCATCGAGTCCTACCTGTCGCTGAATGCCTCGCCGATTACCGACGCCCTGGCCATCGGTGCGATCAAATTGATTGCCAGCGCGTTGCCTAAGGCTTACGCCAATCCGGCGAACCTGCAGGCCCGTGACGACATGGCCACCGCCAGCCTGATGGCCGGCATGGCCTTTGGCAACGCTGGCGTCGGTGCCGTGCATGCGCTGGCGTACCCGTTGGGTGGGCGCTTCAACATTGCCCATGGCGTAAGCAACGCGCTGTTGTTGCCGTATGTGATGCACTGGAACAAATTGGCCTGCGTCGAGCGCATGCAGGACATCGCCCAGGCCATGGGCGTCAATATCGCCGGGCTGAGTGTGAATGACGCTGCTGACCAGGCTGTAGCGGCGATGACGCGGCTGTGTGCGGCGGTGGAGATCCCGTCCGGCCTGCGCAGTTTCGGCGTGCCCGAGGACGCCATCCCGGCCATGGCCAGCGAAGCCGCAGGCATTGAGCGCTTGATGCGCAACAACCCGCGCAAGCTCAGCGCCGCCGATATCGAAAAAATCTACCGCGCAGCTTACTAACCGTTGAGATAGGTCACGGTGCGCGCAGCAAAGCATGAGGTATACAATGCGCGCCATCGTGATTTAGCTCAAAAAAGGTGCGTCATGCAGCCCTTCGTCATTGCTCCATCGATTCTCTCTGCCGACTTCGCCCGCCTGGGTGAGGAAGTGGACAAGGTGTTGGCCGCCGGTGCCGACTTCGTGCACTTCGATGTCATGGACAACCACTACGTACCCAACCTGACCATCGGCCCGATGGTGTGCGCCGCGTTGCGCAAGTACGGCATCACTGCGCCGATTGATGCGCACCTGATGGTCAGCCCGGTAGACCGTATCGTCGGTGACTTCATCGAGGCGGGTGCGACTTACATCACCTTCCACCCTGAAGCCACGCTGCACGTTGACCGCACACTGCAACTGATCCGCGAAGGCGGCTGCAAGGCGGGCCTGGTATTCAACCCGGCTACTCCGCTGAGCGTGCTTGAGTACGTGATGGACAAGGTCGACATGGTCTTGCTGATGAGCGTCAACCCAGGCTTCGGCGGGCAGAAGTTCATCCCTGGCACCTTGAACAAGCTGCGTGAGGCCCGTGCGCTGATTGATGCGTCGGGGCGTGACATTCGCCTGGAAATCGACGGCGGGGTCAACGTCAACAATATCCGTGAGATCGCCGCAGCGGGCGCCGATACCTTCGTGGCCGGCTCTGCTATCTTCAACGCCCCGGACTACCAGGCCGTCATCGACAAGATGCGTGCCGAACTGGCGCTGGCGCGTCCATGAGCGGTTTTGAGCAGTTGTTCCCCGGCAAATTGCCACGGCTGGTGATGTTCGATCTGGACGGTACCTTGATCGACTCGGTGCCTGACCTGGCGGCCGCGGTGGACCAGATGCTGCTCAAGCTGGGGCGCAAGCCGGCAGGGATCGAGTCGGTGCGCGAATGGGTTGGCAATGGCGCACCGATGTTGGTGCGCCGGGCCCTGGCCAACGACATCGATGCCACGGGTGTGGATGAGGTCGAGGCAGAACATGCCTTGGAACTGTTCAATGCCGCTTATGAAAGCAGCCACGAACTGACCGTGGTTTACCCCGGTGTGCGCGATACCCTCAAGTGGTTGAGCAAGCAGGGCGTGGAAATGGCCCTGATCACCAACAAGCCGGAGCGCTTCGTTGCGCCGTTGTTGGACCAGATGAAAATCGGTCGCTACTTCCGCTGGATCATCGGCGGCGATACCTTGCCGCAGAAAAAACCCGACCCGGCGGCGCTGTTTTTCGTAATGAAAATGGCCAATATTCCGGCGTCTCAGTCGCTGTTTGTCGGCGATTCACGCAGTGATGTGCTGGCGGCCAAGGCGGCGGGCGTGCAGTGTGTGGCCTTGAGTTATGGTTACAACCATGGCCGGCCGATTGCGGAGGAGTCCCCCGCGCTGGTGATTGATGACCTGCGACTGCTAATCCCCGGTTGCTTGGGCGCTGGCGCTGAGATAACGTTGCCCGACATTGATTCGTCCCCTTCTGGAAATTCCATCGTGGTGGTCACTCGCAAACTCTGGATGAAAGTCATCAAGGCCCTGGCCCGCTGGCGTTGGCGCGCCTGACTGATCCTGGCCGCGTTTGCGGCACGTTTGCCTACCTGACTGTTTGACCCTCACACCACGAGGCACCTCATGACCCGCGAAGAATTCCTGCGTTTGGCCGCTGCCGGCTATAACCGTATCCCCATGGCTTGCGAAACCCTGGCCGACTTCGATACGCCACTGTCGATCTACTTGAAGCTGGCCGACGAGCCCAACTCCTACCTGCTCGAGTCGGTACAGGGCGGTGAGAAGTGGGGTCGTTACTCGATCATTGGCCTGCCATGCCGTACGGTGCTGCGGGTACACGACCATCATGTGAGCATCTCCCATGATGGCGTGGAGATCGAAAGCCATGACGTAGAAGATCCGCTGGCTTTTGTCGAAACCTTCAAGGCGCGCTACAACGTGCCGACCATCGCTGGCCTGCCGCGCTTCAATGGCGGCCTGGTGGGGTACTTCGGCTATGACTGCGTGCGCTATGTGGAGAAGCGCTTGGGCAAATGCCCGAACCCGGACCCGCTGGGCGTGCCGGACATTTTGCTGATGGTGTCCGACGCGGTGGTGGTGTTCGACAACCTCGCCGGCAAGATGCATGCGATTGTTCTTGCCGACCCTGCCCAGGCTGATGCCTTCGAGCAAGGCCAGGCCAACCTGGAAGCGCTGCTTGAGAAACTCCGCCAGCCGATCACTCCGCGTCGCGGCCTGGACCTCAGCCGCCCACCTGCGGCCGACCCGGTGTTCCGCTCAAGCTTTACCCAGGATGACTACGAGCGCGCCGTCGATACCATCAAGGAATACATCCTCGCCGGTGACTGCATGCAAGTAGTGCCGTCGCAACGCATGTCCATCGACTTCAAGGCGGCGCCGATTGATCTGTACCGCGCACTGCGTTGCTTCAACCCGACGCCATATATGTACTTCTTCAATTTTGGCGACTTCCACGTCGTCGGCAGTTCGCCGGAAGTGCTGGTGCGGGTTGAAGACAACCTGATCACCGTGCGCCCGATTGCCGGCACGCGCCCCCGTGGCGCGACCGAAGAAGCCGACGTGGCGCTGGAAGAAGACCTGCTCAGCGACGACAAGGAAATCGCCGAACACCTGATGCTGATCGACCTGGGGCGCAACGACACCGGGCGTGTCTCGGAAATCGGCTCGGTGAAACTGACCGAGAAGATGGTCATTGAGCGGTATTCCAATGTGATGCATATCGTGTCCAACGTCACCGGCGAGCTGAAGGCCGGGCTGACGGCGATGGACGCACTGCGGGCGATTTTGCCGGCGGGCACATTGTCGGGGGCGCCGAAGATCCGTGCGATGGAAATCATCGACGAACTGGAGCCGGTCAAGCGTGGTGTCTACGGCGGCGCCGTCGGGTATTTTGCCTGGAACGGCAATATGGACACCGCCATTGCGATCCGCACGGCCGTGATCAAGGATGGCGAACTGCATGTGCAGGCTGGTGGTGGGATTGTGGCGGACTCGGTGCCGGCCCTTGAGTGGGAAGAAACCCTGAACAAGCGCCGAGCGATGTTCCGTGCCGTGGCATTGGCAGAGCAAACTCCACAAGACTGAAGCTGGAATAAAAAATGTGGGAGCGGGCTTGCCCGCGATGGCGGTGTGTCACTTGAGATATTCAGTGACTGATCCACCGCCATCGCAGGCAAGCCAGCTCCCACATTTGTTTTGCGCAGTATTTAGAAATCCAGACTGACCCCGACATTGATGCCTTGCTGGGTCAAATTGTCATCCTTCCTCAGGTTATACGCCGCGCGCAGTGCCAGGTCCTGAGTCAGCTTGTGGCTGACACCCAGGCTCAAGCGGTCAGAGTTACTGCGAGGCGTATAGCCGTCCAGCTTGAAGTCGATTCCCTGGACGCTGTTGAGCGAAATGTTCACCTTCTGGGTGTCATTTTCAAACTCATGCTCGTGTGCAACTTCGCCAAAAACCTGGGTTTGCGGCGCGATGCGGTAGCTGCCTTGCAGGCCGACGCCCAGGCGCTTGGAGTCGCGTTGTTGATCATCAAAGGTCAGGGCGGTGGAGCGGCTGTTTTTCTCCGAGTAACCATTGACTTCAACCCGCGCGTAATCGGCGCTGATGAACGGCGACAGGTGCCAGTCGCTGCCCGGTGTGGCGATGTCATACCCCACGCGGCCGCTCAGTGCCCAGAGCCAGCCATCGGTATCACCTTTCTCCGAGCCTTCACTGACACCCAGGGCGAACTTGCGCTTGAGGCTGTCGAAGTCCAGCTTGCCGCCGGTCAATGCGGCATCGGCCCACCAGTGATTTTGCTGATACTGAGCGAAAGCCGTGCCCATATAGCTGTTGAGCTTGTAGTCCGAATCATTGGCACCGGCTTCGAGGGTCTGCCGATACAGGCCAGCGGCAACGCCCACGCGCCAGTTTTCATCGAGCCGGTAGCTGCCACCGATATTCAGGTTGTAGCCGCTGCCGTCGCCACTGGCCGAGCTGCTCTGATCATCGAAATCCAGGCGTTGGCCGCCGCCGGCCACTATGGCGCGCCATTGGCCGACGGCTTGCCAACTGCCGTTGTCTGCTTGCCATTGGTTACGCACCTCGTCCTGGTGGGCGCGCAATGTGCCTTGGGCCATTTCCGGCAGCAAGGTCAGTTCCCACGGCGCGGCGAGTAGCGAATAGGCGTAGTCGGCAATCAAGCGTTGCCCGGCCACAGTCGGGTGGACCGAGTCGTTGTAGATCAGCTTGGTCGGGTCCGGATTGGTACCGCCGATGCCGTAGGTTGGGTTGGCGGTGCAACTGTTGCCGCTGAAGCAGGTGCCGGTCAGGTTCTGGCCGGTGGCGAGGCCGAAGCGGGCCGGATCGGCGAAAGCCTCGTTCAACAACAGCGGGATGTTCAGCGGAATAACCTGCGCATCCACTTGTGACAGGCGCTGTACCAGGGACTGGTTGAAAATATTGCTCAGGGCCGAGGTCGATGCTTGCTGTGGGGTGCCGTTGATGGCCGGCGTCAGCCCCAGGTCGGGTAGCATCCAGACCATGATGTAGCGTGCGCCGGCTTGTTGCAGGGCCTGGGCGCTGTCCGCCAGACGCCCACCTGCGGCGACCGCTTGAGCGGGGCTGAGTACCCGGCCTTGGAGGAAGTCGTTGCCCCCACCGGAAAGGAAGTAGAGCGCGTTCGGGTCAGCTCTCCCACCATTGGCCGGCAAATAGCCCTGCCGGCTGCGCAACACGGTGCCACCACCGGCATTGCCGGGGGGAATCGCAGCATCGGAGACTGAGGTAATAGAGTCGAGGATATTGTCTGTACGGTAACCACCCACTGCCCAGTTGTTCCCGTCTGGCAAACCTTGGGCTGCGCGAACGGGGGAGGTGGAGGCATTCAGGTCATTGGGGGCTACCCCCAATTTGGCACCCAATAGGGTTGAGGAGACCAGGCCGTACTCACCCTGGAAGTTCGCCCCGGTTCGATTGGTAAAGCGCAACGTGGCACCGGCCGAACCGTCGGGAAACTGGCCTGCATCAGCCAGGCTGTCGCCGAAAACCACCATGGTTGAATAAGGTGACGGGGCTGCGAACGCCTGGGCGCAGGCCAATGACAGGAGGCAGCCGGCAAGGGGCGTGAAAAACGCTGGTCTGAGCATGCAAGATTCCATTCGGTTGTTTTTATGTTGGAAGTGAAACACTAGCAAAATTTCTAGCATTTTCTGTAGGGAGATGTGGAATCTGCCTACGTTGGCCCCCGTATTTGCGGCTCCATATTGCACCGCTGGCGAGCCTACGTTACTGTGCCTGAACGTATGAATGAGACCCTCCCCGTGTTGATCATCAGCAAACTCTTGATGCGAGTAGTCAAGGCACACGCCCGTTGGCGTTGGCGCGCCTGACATTTTTCTCTGCCGGCCTGGCCGGACCTGTACCGATTTGCCTTCTTCACCCGTTGCCTGACGCCCCTTGCCAACTCACCCTGGCAACCGGAACGTGTGTCTGGCAGCGGGTCACACTCTTGGAAGGCGGTCATTTGAAATCAGTGAATTCAAGAGGTTTGAACCCACATGTTGCTGATGATTGATAACTACGACTCCTTTACCTACAACGTTGTGCAATACCTGGGCGAGCTGGGTGCCGAGGTCAAGGTGGTGCGCAACGATGAACTCACTGTTGCCGAAATCGCCGCGTTGAACCCCGAGCGCATCGTCGTCTCACCTGGCCCGTGCACGCCGACCGAGGCGGGCATCTCTCTGGAAGCTATCCAGTATTTCGCCGGCAAGCTGCCGATCCTGGGCGTCTGCCTGGGCCACCAGTCCATCGGCCAGGCGTTTGGCGGTGATGTGGTGCGCGCGCGGGAGGTCATGCACGGCAAGACCAGCCCGGTGTTCCATCGTGACCTGGGCGTGTTCCACGGCCTGAACCTGCCGGTGACCGTGACCCGTTACCACTCACTGGTGGTCAAGCGTGAAACCTTGCCCGAATGCCTGGAACTGACCGCCTGGACCCAATTGGAAGACGGCTCGGTCGACGAGATCATGGGCTTGCGTCACAAGACGCTGAACATCGAAGGGGTGCAATTTCACCCTGAATCAATCCTGACCGAGCAGGGCTACGAGCTGTTCGCCAACTTTCTCAAGCAGAGCGGCGGCACGCGCTAAGGACTTTTCATGGATATCAAGACTGCCCTGAGCCGTATCGTCGGCCATCTGGACCTTAGCACCGCGGAAATGAGCGATGTGATGCGCGAGATCATGACCGGCCAATGCACCGATGCCCAGATCGGCGCCTTTATGATGGCGATGCGCATGAAGAGCGAAAGCATCGACGAAATAGTCGGTGCGGTGTCGGTGATGCGTGAGCTGGCGGACAAGGTCGAGCTCAAGACTCTCGACGGCGTCGTCGATGTGGTGGGCACCGGCGGTGACGGTGCGAATATTTTCAACGTGTCGACCGCCTCATCTTTTGTGGTGGCCGCCGCTGGTTGCACCGTCGCCAAGCACGGTAACCGTGCAGTGTCTGGCAAGAGCGGCAGTGCCGACTTGCTGGAAGCGGCCGGTATTTACCTGAACCTCACGCCGGTGCAAGTAGCGCGCTGCATTGACAGCGTTGGTATCGGCTTCATGTTTGCCCAGTCCCATCATGGCGCAATGAAACACGCTGCCGGCCCGCGTAAGGACCTTGGCTTGCGTACCCTGTTCAACATGCTCGGCCCGCTTACGAATCCGGCCGGTGTGAAGCACCAGGTGGTAGGCGTGTTCAGCCAGGCGCTGTGCCGGCCGCTGGCCGAAGTCTTGCAACGCCTGGGCAGCAAGCATGTGCTGGTGGTGCATTCCAAGGATGGCCTCGACGAGTTCAGCCTGGCGGCGCCGACCTTCGTGGCGGAGCTGAAGAACGACGAGGTCACCGAATATTGGGTCGAGCCCGAAGACCTGGGTATGAAAAGCCAGAGCTTGCACGGCCTGGCGGTGGAAAGCCCGGCAGCTTCGTTGGAATTGATTCGTGATGCCCTGGGGCGTCGCAAGACCGAAAACGGTCAGAAAGCTGCGGAGATGATTGTGCTCAATGCTGGCGCAGCCCTTTACGCCGCTGACCATGCCTATAGTCTCAAGGAAGGTGTCGCCTTGGCCCACGATGCGCTGCACACCGGCCTGGCTCGTGAGAAGCTCGAAGAGCTGGGAGCATTCACCGCCGTATTCAAGATGGAGAATGAAGGATGAGTGTGCCAACTGTTCTGGAAAAGATCCTGGCCCGTAAGGCTGAAGAAGTGGCCGAGCGCCGTGCCCGGGTGAGCCTGGCCGAGTTGGAAGCGCAGGCGAAAAGCGCCGAGGCACCACGCGGCTTTGCCAATGCCTTGATCGCCCAGGCCAAGCTCAAGCAGCCGGCCGTGATCGCCGAGGTCAAGAAAGCCTCGCCGAGCAAAGGCGTGATTCGCGAACACTTCGTACCCGCTGAGATCGCCGTCAGTTACGAGAAGGGTGGGGCAACCTGCTTGTCTGTGCTGACGGATATTGACTACTTCCAGGGTTCCGACCCGTTCCTGCAACAGGCGCGCGCTGCGTGCAAGCTGCCGGTGATCCGCAAGGATTTCATGGTCGACCCGTACCAAATCGTCGAAGCTCGTGCCTTGGGTGCCGACTGCGTGTTGCTGATTGTCTCGGCATTGGATGACGTGAAGATGGCCGAGCTGGCGGCCGTGGCCAAAAGCGTCGGCCTGGACGTGTTGGTCGAAGTGCATGACGGCGACGAGCTGGAGCGCGCATTGAAGACCCTCGATACTCCGCTGGTGGGCGTCAACAACCGTAACCTGCATACCTTCGACGTCAGCCTGGAAACTACCCTCGACCTGCTGCCGCGTATTCCGCGCGATCGCTTGGTGATTACCGAGAGTGGCATCGTCAATCGCGCCGATGTGGAATTGATGGAAATCAGTGGTGTGTACTCGTTCCTGGTGGGCGAGACCTTTATGCGCGCCGAGAACCCGGGGGCGGAACTGCAGCGTTTGTTCTTCCCGGAGCGCGGTACGACGATCAGCGGTTCGACACTAGACTGATTTGAAATACGCTCGGAACTGTAGGCGCTGGCTTGCCTGGATAGCGGCGGGTCAGCCAACCTCTGTGTAGCTGACACACCGCTATCGCAGGCAAGCCAGCACCCACATTGGTTTTGTGTTTATTCAGGTAGGTAGGTGTTCGATGCTCCAGCCCGTGATCATGACTGTCGAAGCAGGCCTTGCCGCCGAGCAAGACCTATTGGCAGCGGTTTGCGCGGGTGAGCAGGCATTCGGATTGCTGTTCTGGCAGCCCAGTGACCAAGCGCTGGTCATGCCGCGCCGTTTGAGCCGGCTGCCGGCATTCGCGGTGGCGAGCCAGGTCTCGGCCGATGCGGGTTGGCCGGTATTGCTGCGTGAAACCGGCGGTGAGCCGGTGCCGCAGTCCGGCGCCACGGTCAACATCGCCCTGGTCTATGCCCCACCGCGTAGCGAAGGCGACCAGGGGCGCATCGAAACCGGCTATCAGCGCTTGTGCCAACCGATCTGTGATCTGTTGATCGAGTTGGGTGGCGATGCGTCCGTCGGCGAAATTGACGGTGCGTTTTGCGACGGTCGTTACAACGTCAACCTCAATGGCCGCAAAATGGTGGGCACTGCCCAGCGTTGGCGGCAAAGCGGTGGCCGCCCGGTCGGGTTGGTGCATGGGGCGATGTTGCTGGAGAATGATCGTGAGGAATTGATTGCGGCGGTCAACCGCTTCAATCAAGCCTGCGGCTTGGAGCAGCGGGTTCGCGCCGATAGCCATATCGCACTGCACGAAGCGTTTCCCGCGCCGGACGCGATCCGTCGGCTCGACACGTTGTACCGGCAGATGCTGGCTGGCTTCCTGCCGCTCTAGCGAGTACCGAACACCACCATCGTCTTGCCTTTGACGTGCACCAGGTTGCGTTCTTCCAAATCCTTGAGCACGCGGCCGACCATTTCCCGCGAACACCCGACAATACGTCCGATCTCCTGGCGCGTGACTTTGATCTGCATGCCGTCGGGATGGGTCATGGCGTCGGGTTGTTTGCATAATTCCAGCAGGCAGCGAGCGACGCGGCCAGTGACATCAAAGAACGCCAGGTCGCCGACCTTACGCGTGGTGTCGCGCAGGCGCTGGGCGATCTGACCGCTCAGGGCGTACAAGATGTCCGGATCATGCTGGGCCAATTCGCGAAATTTCGCATAGCTGATTTCGGCCACTTCGCACTCAACTTTGGCCCGTACCCAAGCACTACGTTCCTGCTCTTTGCCTGCTTGTTCAAACAAACCCAGCTCCCCGAAGAAGTCTCCGGCGTTGAGATAGGCAATGATCATCTCACGGCCATCCTCATCCTCGATCAGGATGGTGACCGAGCCTTTGATGATGAAGAACAGGGTTTCTGAACGCTCGCCGGCGCAGATGATGTTGTGTTTGGCCGGATGACGTCGGCGCTGGCAGTGAAGCAGCAGCTTGTCGAGGTTCTTGATCTTGGATGTGGGAGTAAGAGCAACCATGGTTGTATCCCGAAAAAGACTGCGCGGTGTCGTTGGCGTTGTTTTTATCCAGCGGCATCTCATTGATACACGCCGTACAAGACATGGCAATGCGCCATTCATTTGGCGCCAGCTTACCAGACACCTTCTGTCGCGATTAGCCAATTTAGCGGGCAAACGCTGTCATTTATCGATTTTATGCAGGGCGCTGCTGTTTCAAGGCCCTGTGCTAAGCTGGCGACCCTTTTTTAGCAGTGGAGTCTGGGCGATGAAGGCACGCATCCAATGGGCGGGCGAAGCCATGTTCCTCGGTGAGTCGGGCAGCGGCCACGTGGTGGTTATGGATGGCCCGCCGGAAGCCGGCGGTCGGAACCTGGGTGTACGCCCCATGGAAATGTTGCTGCTGGGTGTGGGCGGTTGCAGCAATTTCGACGTGGTCAGCATCTTGAAGAAGTCCCGGCAAGCCGTGGAAAGCTGCGAAGCCTTCCTGGAAGCCGAGCGCGCCACTGAAGACCCCAAGGTTTTTACCAAGATCCATATGCATTTCGTGGTCAAGGGCCGGGCGCTGAAAGAAGCCCAGGTCAAGCGGGCCATCGAGCTGTCGGCCGAGAAGTACTGCTCAGCATCGATCATGCTGGGGGCCGCGGGCGTGGTCATTACCCACGACTACGAAATCATCGAGTTGGGTTGATTGCAGCAGGCAAAAGAAAGGGCGCTTCGGGCGCCCTTTTTTTCGGTTCAGATTCGATAGGTGCTTTTGGTCATGACCTTGGCCAGCAGGCTCATGCCGAACCGTACCGGGGCTGGAAAGCGGAAGCCGCCCGCGTCCAGCGCGCTCTCTGCGTGGTGTTCTTCATCGATGCGCATCTGCTCAAGAATGGCCCGTGACTTTTCGTCTTCGGCCGGCAGTTGCTCCAGGTGTTCGTCCAGGTGCTTGCACACCTGATGTTCTGTCGCGGCCACAAACCCCAGGCTGACTTTGTCGCTGATCAGCCCGGCAGCCGCGCCGATACCAAACGACAAGCCATAAAAAAGTGGGTTGAGCACGCTGGGATGGCTGCCCAACTGGCGGATGCGTTGTTCGCACCAGGCCAGATGGTCGATCTCTTCCTCGGCCGCATGCTCCATCGCCGTGCGTACCTGTGGCAACTTGGCGGTCAGCGCCTGGCCCTGGTACAACGCCTGGGCACAGACTTCACCGGTATGGTTAATGCGCATCAGGCCAGCGACGTGACGGGTATCGGTGTCGCTCAGCTGTACATCCGGCTGCACGATGGCGGGCGAGGGACGGTAGGGCTGGCCGCTGAACGGCAGCAGGGTGCGCATGGCCATGTCGGCTTGCAGCAACAGACGGTCAATCGGCGAGTAGTGACGTTGGGTAGTCATGCTGACCTCCGGGAAGAATCTCGGCGGCCAGTTTACCGCAAGAGAGCGTCCAGCGTTTGTGCTGAGTCAATTTGCCCTTGTGCACTCAGCCCGGTGGCCAGTTCATCTGGCGCTGACCCAGCACGTGCATATGGATGTGGTAAACGGTTTGCCCGCCGTCTTCATTGCAATTCATCACCACACGAAAGCCTTTTTCGCAGCCTTGTTCCACGGCCAGGCGTTGGGCGGTGAACAGGATATGGCCGGCCAGCGCCTTGTCGTCCTCGGTCAGGTCGTTGAGGGTACGAATGGGCTTTTTCGGGATAACCAGGAAATGCACTGGCGCCTGCGGGGCGATATCGTGAAAAGCCAGGACTTGGTCATCTTCATAGATGATCTTCGCCGGTATTTCCCTGTTGATGATCTTGGTGAACAGAGTATCCACAGCTGTATCTCCATCGTGAAAGGTGAGGTGAGTGTACGTAGGCCATCAGCGTGGGCAATAGGCCTTGTTGATGGCGCCGGCAATTTTGCGGGTGAGCCAGCGGGGGCTCAGGCGTGGGCTGAACGTCAGCCAACGATTGCGGCGCCCGGGAATGATGATGGCCTTGTTCTTTTCCAGCGCCCGCACGGTGTACAGCGCGACTTCTTCCGGGCTCATCAGCTGCTGGCTGCGGTCGAGTTTCGCCGTATCCATCTGCGCGGTGCCGAAGAATGCGGTGCGCGTGGGGCCGGGGCACAGCACTGAAACCTTGATGCCGCAGGTCTTCAATTCTTCACGCAGCCCTTCGGAGAAGTGCAATACGTAGGCTTTGCTGGCGTAGTAGCTACTCATCCACGGCCCAGGCTGGAAGGCGGCGACCGAAGCCACATTGAGGATTTGCCCGCCGCCATGCAGGGCCATCGCATTGCCCAGTGCGTGGCACATGCGGGTCAAGGCCAGGATGTTGACTTCGATGAGGTCCTGCTCGGTCATCCAGTCCTGGGCCAGGAACGGCCCGCTGGTGCCGATGCCGGCGCAGTTGACCAGCAGGTCGATCTGTCGCTCACCCTCTTCGAGTTCCAGCAAAAAGCCGGACAAACGCAGCGGCTCGCCCAAATCACAGGCACGAAACAGCACCTCGACGCCGAAGCGTTGGGTCAACTCCAATGCAATGCTTTCCAACTGATCACGCTGGCGGGCCACCAGAATCAAGCTACGGCCGCGCCGTGCCAAGGCCTCGGCCAATGCCAGGCCGATGCCACTGGAGGCGCCGGTGATCAGAGCGTAACGGGTCATGCCTTTCTCCATCGCAACGCCACCGGCCTATGACAGTGCGTCACAGGCGGCGGGCGTTTCTTCACTGTTCTGGAGAGTCTACAGGTTCGGCTGCATCGTCAGCACTTTGCGCTTCGGCTTCGTCAACGATAGCGCTTTGATCGGCGTCTGCATCGGAGGTAATGGAGCTGCTTTCGTAGCTGCTGTCCATGTTGGCTTCAAGCTGGTCCAGGTAGCCATTCATACCCAGGGTGACGACGATGATGAGCATCAAGGGAATGAACGCCAGCCACAGCGAGGCCAGGATTTTCACCGCAGTGGAGTTGCGTGGTGGTGGCGCGCCGTACTGGTTGGCGCCCGTATTGCCTGGCAATACCAGCAATAGCAGTGGGAATACGCTGTTTACCAGCGGAACCAGGTTGAGCAGGTACAGCCAGCCAGACCAGCCCAGGTCATGCAGGCGCTGCACGCCGATTTGCACGCTCACCACTACCAATGCCACAAACAGCGCGAAACCCAGCAGCGAGCCAATAATGATGGCTATGGTTGGCGAGGCTGTCGCCACCGCGAAGCCCACCGTACTGATGATGCCCGCTGCCACCAGCATCGCGACGGTCAGTGCCAGCGTCCAAGCCAGGTAGCGCAGGCGCCCGATGCGCCCGTGGATGGTGAACACCTTTAGGGTGGCGAACTCCGGCAGGTCGTCGCCAACTGCGGCGCGTGGCGGTGCATAAGGCGACGCAGCGGCGCGGTCAGAGGTTGACGAGTCCGTCTCGTGGGTTTCTGCAAGGTTGAACGCCACGGGTTGTTCGGCCTCGATGCGAGCGTCGATCCCGGCATTGTGCAGTGCCGTCAGGTAAGTTTGCGCGTCGGGCTGGGACAAGTCGCGCTTGAGCGCGACGGGGCGGCCGGTGAAGAGTTTTTCGATTGCTTCAACATCGCTTTTGAATAGTTCGGCGAGGTTCAGCTTGGCGGTGGTGCTTTCGACACCTGGGCGCAAGGCTCCGTCAAACACAATCTTGAAACGGCTGTCGCTCATGCGGGCATCCTTGTCACTTAATCAGGAAGAGTATGCAGGCCTGTCCAGTTGGCAGGCCCTGCAGTGGGTCAGCGTGGCCAGCGCAGTTGCGCGGCGTGCTCGCGTGCTTTGCGGTATTCGGCATCCAGGCGCGTTATGAGCTCATCCACAGTGGGTACATCATTGATCTCACCGACGCCTTGGCCAGCAGACCATACAGTTTTCCACGCTTTGGCCTCATCGCTCAATGGCTTGAGCTTGGAACCGAAATTGACTTCACCCTTGCCTTGAAGCGCAGCAAGGTCAAAACCGGCATTTTCCAGGCTCTGGCGCATAAAGCTTGCAGGTACGCCGGAGACTGCAGGAGTGTGCACGATGTCGGCAGCGCGGGATGTGAGCAGCATCTCCTTATAGGCATCCGGTGCCTGACTTTCGGTGGTGCCGATAAAGCGCGTACCGAAATATGCCAGGTCTGCCCCCAGCATCTGGGCGGCAAGAATTTCGTGCCCATGGTTAAGGCAGCCCGCCAGCAGCAGGGTTTTGTCGAAGAACTGGCGAATTTCGGCAATCAGCGAAAAGGGGCTCCAGGTGCCAGCGTGGCCACCCGCGCCAGCGGCTACGGCAATCAGGCCGTCTACGCCGGCTTCAGCGGCTTTTTCCGCATGGCGTCGGGTAGTAACGTCATGAAATACCAGGCCGCCGTAGCTATGAACCGCGTCCACCAGTTCCTTTACCGCACCGAGGCTGGTGATGACGATGGGCACCTTGTGCTCGACGCAGATCGCCAGGTCAGCCTCCAGCCGCGGGTTGCTGTTGTGCACGATCAGGTTCACGGCATAGGGCGCAGGATTGTCCAGCAGCGCCAAGCCCGCTTCGATTTCTTCCAGCCAGGCCTTGAAGCCACTGCTTTCGCGTTGGTTGAGCGCCGGGAAACTCCCAACTACCCCGTTGCAACAGCAGGCCAGGACCAGTTGCGGATTAGAGATCAGAAACATCGGCGCGGCCACCACGGGCAGGCGCAGACGTTGTTCCAGCAGAGCGGGCAGCGACATTGGAGGTTCCCCGAGTAATTGACGTTAGAACGGTTTGACCACGACCAAAATTACGATAGCCAGCAATATCAGAACCGGGACCTCATTGAACCAGCGATAAAAGACATGGCTGCGGGTGTTTTCGCCACGGGCGAAGCGTTTTACCTGTGCGCCGCACATGTGGTGATAGCCGATCAGCAGGACGACCAGGGTCAGCTTGGCGTGGATCCAGGCCCCTGACTGGAAAATGCCTGGGTTGAGGGCCAGCATCCAGATGCCGAAGACCAGTGTGGCAACCATCGCCGGGCCCATGATGCCACGGTACAACTTGCGCTCCATGATGCTGAAGCGCTCCTTGCTGACGGTGTCTTCGCTTTGGGTGTGGTAGACGAACAGGCGCGGCAGGTAGAACAGCCCGGCAAACCAGCAAACGATGCTGACGATATGGAAGGCTTTGACCCATAGATAGAGCATTTTAGTTATTCCCAGGTTCACGGTAGCGAAGATAGTAGTGGCTCATGCGCCCGTACGTCACGTTGACGGTTGTCGCAGGACGATACGGCCCCTATTATCGACGGCTTTCCAGTGGGTTCGTTGAGGGCAGGTTTATGGTCAAGGTCGGTATCGTCGGCGGCACGGGTTACACCGGTGTCGAATTGCTGCGTCTGTTGGCTCAGCATCCGCAGGCTGAGGTGGTGGTCATCACTTCCCGATCCGAAGCCGGGCTGGCCGTGGCCGATATGTACCCGAACCTGCGAGGCCACTATGACGGTCTGGCGTTCAGTGTGCCGGACACCAAGACCCTGGCTGCCTGCGACGTGGTGTTCTTCGCCACGCCTCACGGTGTGGCTCATGCGTTGGCCGGCGAGCTGCTGGCGGCCGGCACCAAGGTTATCGACTTGTCGGCAGACTTCCGTCTGCAAGACGCCGATGAGTGGGCCAAATGGTACGGCCAGCCCCATGGTGCGCCGCAGCTGTTGGAAGAGGCGGTTTACGGCCTGCCGGAAGTCAATCGTGAGCAGATCAAGCAAGCGCGCCTGATTGCCGTGCCGGGTTGCTATCCGACGGCGACGCAATTGGGCTTTCTGCCATTGCTGGAGGCTGGCTTGGCGGATGCGTCGCGCCTGATCGCGGACTGCAAGTCGGGCGTCAGTGGTGCGGGCCGTGGTGCGGCGGTAGGTTCGCTTTACTCCGAAACGTCGGAAAGCATGAAAGCCTATGCGGTAAAAGGTCATAGGCACTTGCCGGAAATCCGCCAGGGTTTGCGTCGCGCTGCCGGCCAGGATGTGGGGCTGACCTTCGTGCCGCACCTGACACCGATGATCCGCGGGATTCACTCCACGCTGTATGCGACCGTCACCGATCGCTCGGTAGACCTGCAGTCGCTGTTTGAAAAGCGTTATGCCAATGAGCCGTTCGTCGATGTGATGCCGGCCGGTAGCCATCCGGAAACGCGCAGCGTGCGTGGTGCCAATGTGTGCCGTATTGCGGTGCATCGTCCGCAGGATGGCGACCTGGTGGTGGTGTTGTCGGTGATCGACAACCTGGTCAAGGGCGCTTCGGGCCAGGCGGTGCAGAACATGAACATCCTGTTCGGCCTGGACGAGAAGTTGGGCCTGTCCCACGCGGGGATGTTGCCTTAACGCGGGCTCACCGTTGCGCAAAAGGCCCGTTGATCGGGCCTTTTGCATTTTTAATGGTCGCTGGGCGGATTGATATACCGTAACAATAGTTGACCGCTTTTCTAGGAGAAGCGGATAATACCGGCCATTACGCATATGGCGGCGCTACGCCGGGAGATTATCAGCATGAGCGTTGAATCCTTCACCCCCACGGCTTTGCAATTCACCCACGGTGCTGCGCACAAGGTGAAGAGCCTGGTCGATGAAGAGGGTAATGATCGCTTGAAGCTGCGCGTATTCGTTACGGGCGGCGGTTGTTCAGGGTTTCAGTACGGTTTTACCTTCGATGAAGATGTGGCCGATGACGACACTATCGTTGAGCGCGAGGGTGTGAGCCTGGTCGTGGATCCGATGAGCTTCCAATACCTGGCAGGTGCCGAGGTGGATTATCAGGAAGGTCTGGAAGGCTCGCGTTTCGTGATCAAGAACCCTAATGCCACCACGACATGTGGTTGCGGGTCTTCGTTCTCGATCTGATCGGTAGCAGATACAAAAACGCCGCTTGGCTTTTACGGGCCAAGCGGCGTTTTGCTGTCTGGGGTCAGGCGGGGTAGATCGCGCCAAGCACTCGAAGCCCACGTGCGCCAGTGACGCTGGGGCGATTGGCGGCGATGCCTTCCAGGCAGCAATGTGCCAGCCAGGCGAAGGCCATTGCTTCTACCCAGTCAGGATCTACGCCGTAGGCCGCTGTAGTGCTGACATGAGTGGAAGGCAGCAACGTTGTCAGCCGGCTCATCAGTGCCCCGTTATGGGCGCCGCCCCCGCAGATCAGCAAGGTTGTTGTGTCAGTCTGGGCGCTTTGCAGGGACTCGACGATGGTCAGGGCGGTCAGCTCCAGCAGGGTGGCCTGTACGTCTTGGGGTTCAAAGGCGGGCAAACGGCCAAGGTGCTGCTGCAGCCAGGCCAGGTTGAACACTTCGCGGCCCGTACTTTTTGGGCCTTTGGTCATGAAGAACGGATCGCTGAGCAACGTATTGAGCAGTTGGGGTTGGACCTTGCCGCTGGCCGCCCATTGCCCGTTCCGATCAAAGTGTTCGCCGCGCTGCAGGTTAATCCAGGCATCGAGGAGGACGTTCCCCGGGCCGCAGTCGAAACCGGCGACAGGCTCGCCCGTCTCGATCAGGCTGAGGTTGCTGAACCCGCCGACATTCAATACCGCGCGATTGCCCGTCTGCTCGCCGAACAAGGCTTCATGAAAGGCTGGAACCAATGGAGCGCCTTGGCCGCCGGCAGCGACATCGCGGCTGCGGAAGTCGCTGACGACCGTGATGTCTGTCAGCTCGGTGAGAAGGGCGGGGTTGCCGATCTGAACGGTAAAGCCTCGGGCGGGTTCATGGCGAATCGTCTGGCCATGGCTGCCAATCGCCCGAATGTCCTGAGGCTTGAGGTTCTGTTGAGCCATCAAGGCGTGGATGCCTTGTGCAGCGAGCGTTACCCATTGTTGCTGGGCGATTGCCGAGCGGGCGATTTCATCCGGGCCGCTGGCGCATAGGCTCAGCAGTTCTGTGCGCAAGGCGTCAGGCATCGGGATGTAATGAGTGGCGATCAGATTGACCGCCGCGCCTTGTTCGATAAGGGCGATATCCAGGCCGTCGAGGCTGGTCCCGGACATCACACCGATATAGAGCGGCATACCTTAACGCTTCGCCGAAGCCAGCATGGTGGAGCGCTCTTGATCCATGCGTGCCATCAGCGGCTGGCTCTGCTGCATGAAGCGCGCGCGTTCGGCCTTGGCAATCGGGTCAGCCATCGGCAGCTTCTGGCCCAATGGGTCGACGTGTACGCCGTTGACCTGGAACTCGTAGTGCAAGTGCGGGCCGGTGGAGAGGCCGGTAGTGCCGATGTAGCCGATCACTTGCCCCTGTTTCACGTTGCCGCCAGTCTTGACGCCCTTGGCAAAGCCTTGCATGTGGCCGTACAGCGTGCGGTAAGTGTTGCCGTGCTGGATGATCACCGTATTGCCGTAACCACCACGGCGCCCTGCCAACAAGACCTTGCCGTCGCCCGCCGCTTTGATTGGCGTGCCACGCGGCGCGGCATAGTCGACGCCCTTGTGTGCGCGAATTTTGTTCAGAATTGGATGCTTGCGGCCCATGGAGAAACGCGAGCTAATACGAGCAAAGTCAACGGGGGTACGGATGAAAGCCTTGCGCATGCTGTTGCCATCAGCTGTGTAGTAGCTGCTGTTGCCTTGTTTGTTGGTGTAGCGCACGGCGGTGTAGGTTTTGCCGCGGTTGGTGAAGCGTGCAGACAGGATGTTACCAGTGCCCACGACTTTTCCGTTGGCTACTTTCTGCTCGTAGATCACGTCGAACTCATCGCCTTGACGGATGTCCTGGGCGAAGTCGATGTCGTAGCCAAAAACGCTGGCCATGTCCATGGTCATGCTGTGCGACAGGCCCGCACGCGCGGCCGATTGCGACAGGGAGCTGTTGATCACGCCATGTACGTAGGCGGAACGCATGACGGGTTTGGTGGTGATTCGGTTGAATGCGAAGCCTTTGGCGCCTTTGCTCAGGCTGATGCTTTCCAGGTCGCTGATACTGGTGTGCAGGTTGTTCAGCTGGCCGTCTGGCGTCAGCTCAAACTCGAGCTTTTGGCCACGTTTGAGCTGAGTGAATTGCTTGGCTTGCTTATCGCTGGCGAGCACTTCATTTACAGCAGCGGCAGGCAATCCAACCTTTTCGAACAGGGTAGATAGTGTGTCGCCTTTGCCCACGATGACTTCGCGGTGCTGGGGATTCTTGGCTGCGGTTGCCGCAGGTGCTTCCTGGGTGGCTTGTTGAGTGTCTTCTGGAGCGCTTTCGATCTGTGCGAAAGGTGATTCGGCCGGAGCATTTGTGGCTTGTTGAGCGTCGGAAGCGTCTTGATCTTGTGTCAGTTGTTCAACTGGGCTTTCCAGATCGAGGCTCAGGGATGTTCGTTTGGCTTCAACGTCGCTGGAAGGGAATACCAGCAGTGCCAGGCTGAGAAGGGCGGCGATACCACTTGCGGCGAGCAGGTGGGTCTTCGGGTAAAGCGGCGGCGCTTTAGACGGTTCAGTGGTCATAAGTAATTTTGACTTTGAAGATGAAATGGAAAAGATGAATGACATGATGAAGATGAAATAACTGTATAAAATATAACCAAATCATCTGTGGCGCAAGCTCGCGAACGTTGGGCTTGCTGAACGGTGTCCGTGCGCAGGGCAAAACTTGTAATTAGTCCCTGATCTTGTATGGTTGGTTCCCTTTTGAATCTGAGCCTTGCGGGTCTGTTATGAAGTCGGTTGAAGAGCAGCTAGCGCTGATAAAACGTGGTGCGGAAGAACTGTTGGTCGAGGCCGAGCTGATCGAAAAGCTCAAGCGTGGCCAACCCCTGCGTATCAAGGCTGGCTTTGATCCGACTGCGCCGGATCTGCACCTGGGTCATACCGTGCTTATTAATAAGCTGCGTCAGTTTCAGGAGTTGGGCCATCAGGTCATCTTCCTTATAGGTGACTTCACTGGGATGATCGGTGATCCAAGCGGCAAGAGCGCTACGCGCCCGCCGCTGACTCGTGAGCAGGTGCTCGATAATGCCGAGACCTACAAGACCCAGGTATTCAAGATCCTTGATCCAGCCAAGACTGAGGTGGCGTTCAACTCCACTTGGATGGACAAAATGGGGCCGGCAGATTTCATTCGTCTGACGTCCCAGTACACCGTGGCACGCATGCTCGAGCGCGATGACTTCGACAAGCGCTACTCGACCAATCAGCCAATCGCCATCCATGAGTTCCTTTACCCGCTGGTTCAAGGGTACGACTCGGTGGCGCTGCGCGCGGACGTTGAGTTGGGTGGCACCGATCAGAAGTTCAACCTGCTGATGGGGCGTGAATTGCAACGCGCCTATGGTCAGGAGGCTCAGTGCATTCTGACCATGCCGCTGTTGGAAGGCTTGGATGGCGTCAAGAAGATGTCCAAGTCTCTGGGGAACTATGTCGGTATCCAGGAAGCACCAGGTGTGATGTACGGCAAGTTGGTGTCTATTCCGGATGCGCTGATGTGGCGCTACTTCGAGCTGTTGAGCTTCCGCTCGATGGACGAGATCAATGCGCTGCGTGCGGATGTCGAGGCGGGCGCTAATCCTCGCGATGTGAAGATTAAGCTGGCTGAAGAAATCGTTGCGCGTTTCCATGGTGAGGAGGCTGCGGCCAGTGCTCACCGCGCGGCAGGTAATCGCATGAAAGACGGCGAGCTGCCTGACGATCTGCCGGAAATTGAATTGACTGCTGCTGAGGCGATGCCGATTGCGGCTGTGCTTAACAAGGCTGGCCTGGTGAAGAATTCGGCGGTCGCGCGTGATCTCTTGGGTTCGGGCGGTGTACGTATAGATGGTGAGGTGGTTGATCGCACCTTTATATACGAGCTGGGCGCGACTCACGTTTGCCAGGCGGGGAAGAAGGCATTTGCGCGTATTACGCTGAAATCCGAACAAGTCTGAAAATAGGTGTTGACGGCGAATTATATCTGTCTATAATTCGCCCCACTTCCGGCGCAGTCGAAA
>JACRYN010000018.1_pt2 | contig 101941 bp, 76 predicted proteins | sample 8023231 | NCBI WGS metagenome assembly JACRYN01 (sample SAMN15756473, study PRJNA655841) | gut metagenome | isolation source: fecal sample D84 from domestic dog with diarrhoea | host: Canis lupus familiaris | place: South Africa: Mmabatho, Mahikeng | collected 2019-09
AGGCGCTGATTCTGTGGGCAATACAGGGCCAATGTGGGAGCTGGCTTGCCTGCGAAGGCGGTAGTGCAGTCACCGATGCAGCAACTGACACACCGCCCGCAGGCAAACCAATCAGAAGTAATACGGGAATTTCAGGCTGAACGTAAAGTCCGGTGCATCATCGGTCATCCCAATCGCCAGGTTCGGCACGATGGTCAGGTTATCCGAGGCGGCAATCGTCATACCCACGTTGAAGTAGCCCGCGTTGGCATCGCTGGACACCACCGATTGCCAGTCGCCGCCATCCGGCTTGAGCTTGCTCTTGCGCTGCACCAGGTCGGAAACCGAGAACGACATGCTCATCTTCTCGTTCAGGGCAAAGGCGACGCCGACCCCGAATTGGAAGCTGTCGCCCAGGCGCACCTTGCCTCCCACCTTCTGATTGACTTGACTGCTGATGTCATCGAACGAGTCTTCAAAGTTGTGGGTGTACGACAACGAACCGAACAGCACGGCCGGGTCGAAGGTCTTGACCAGGGAAATGCCCGGTGTGACCGACCAGACCCCGTTGCCCGTGGGCAGGCTTTCGGGCACGTAGAGGTTGTCGTTGTTCGGTTGCTGGACCAGTTTGATACCAAAAGGCTCCTTGCCCGTCGGTGCCTTGACGCGCACGGATACCACCGCGTCCGGCAAGGTCGAGGTTTCGTCGAGGAACTTGTACGCCACGCCAAAGTTGACATCGCCGATGGTCGGGTCACGGGTCACGGAACCTTCGGAGGTGGCGGTGGCGTCGTTGCCGGCGCCGCCCGACTGGTAGGTGGACTCGCGGTACACCACCGGCACGTTCAGGTCGAACTGCCAGCGGTTGTCGACGTTGTAGCGCCCGGTAAGGTCCAGGGTCCAGCTGTCGGATTTGATCCGGTCCAGGTTGATGTTGCCGAGGAAAATCGAGTCCAGCGCCAGGAAACCATTGAGCGTCAACTGGCGCGCGTCATAACGGGCATAGGTGATGCCGGTTTCCACGCTGAACTTGCCATTGCCGAAAAAGCCGCTGGCTTCGTTGTACAGGTTGCTCACACTTTGCGCAGGGGCCGAGTCGTCCTTGAGGGACTGGCCGTAGGAGCTGCCACCCCCGCCAGCGCCACCGGATGCCGCGGCTGCGCCCGTACCACTAGCCGCGACAGTGTTAGCGCCGTTCTTGAAGTCAGCCGGTGATTTGGCCAGGCGCCTGGGGGCGGGCGTTGCCGGTTGGTCCTCGACCTGACGCACACGTTGTTCCAGCACAGCCAAGGCTTTTTGCTGCACGTCGTAGCGTTGCTTGAGTTCCAGGAGTTCCTTCTTCAGGGTTTCGATGTCAGCGTCTGGCGCGGCATACAGCACGGATGCGGGCAAGAGCGTACTCAAACAAACCACCGCACGTAGCGATAACGATCGATGCATGAAATAAGCCGTCCTTTTCTAATGCGTAAGTGTCGAGGGTCAGCGTAGTTCAATAACCGAGCGTGCGTAGGCCTTTGAGTTGATCCAGGTTGCAGTTCAACGCGGCGTTGTTCAGCCCGTTATTGTTCATCACCACGTTGATCTGGGTGATGTTTCTGACAAGGTTGCTATCGCCGGTCAATACCGTGCCCTGCAGCACGTTCCCCGCGCCGATCTGCTGCAGGCTGTTGCCCTGGTTGTGATTGGCCTGGATGGCCATCTGCACGCCGCCACTGTTGGCCGATACGCTGACACGGCCCGCGGCGCTGTCCCCGGTCACTGTGCCGCCCGCCACCAGCACCTGGCCGGACTGCAGGTTATTGGCGGGGCTAACCCCATTTTCGACGTTGATGCCCACATTGTTGTAGGCGGCGTTGCCATCGCCGGCGGCGCGTACACTTTGGGTCACGCCCTGGCCGCTGCCGAGGCCGGCACCACCGACCACATTTCCGGTGCCCGTGTTGGGGCGCGTGCCTGTACCGGTCGAGCCGGTGGTTTGCACGTAGAACTGTGGGGTAATGGTGGTCTTGTCGATGTGCATGTTGGCCGTGCCCGTGATGTTGTCACCGACGGCATTGGTCCAGGTGCTGCTCATGACAATGCCAAAGCTGATGATGCGCCCCGGCATCACGTAACGGCCACGCAGCTCGGCCATTTCGGCGTCCTTGAGTTCGATGGGCTTGAACCCCGAGGACGCATAAGCAGGCATTGAGGCGGCCAGACACAAGACCGTCAGCCAACGGGAAGTGTTCATCTGCTGCTCCTGGGGCGTCCTGCCCCTTATTGCGCTTCTAGAAGAAGTCGCTCTGGATAAAACCGAAATCCATCAGCTCGGCATCGCCCACAGGCCGGAACTCATTCATCTGGCTCTTGGCGGTCAGCGGCAGGGGCGGGTCGAGCAAGACGTTGGCCTTGTCGTAACCCTCGCCCAGTACGGCGAAGACAATGCCATTCCAGCCTTTGACGAAATCGTCATGGGAATAGCGCTTGTGGCCCAATACGGGGTCACCGATGTACACCCAGTCCTTGTCGGCCCGTTGCAACACCACGAAGTGCTTGTAGCCGCGGATTTCCAGCAGCACCACCACGGGGATTTTCACGGTCAACAGGGTCTCGGGCGCGATCTTGTAGCCCCGGGCACGCATGCCGATGCTTTCGAGGTAGCGCTTCATATCCAGCATGGAAAAGCCCTGGGTTCGTACCAGGTCCTGGTCGGCAGTGACCAGCATGCCTTTGATGATGTGTGCTTCGTCGACGTCCAGCCAATAGGCCTGGCGCAGGATGGTGGCAAGTGCCGCGGCACCGCAGCTGAAATCGGTTTTCTGTTCCACCAGATTGGCGAACCGGCGCTCGCGAATGCTCTCCACCTTCTTGAAAATCACCGCACCGCCGGGCATGGCGGAGATTGCCATGGTGCCTGCCCAGGTCGTGCCGGTGAGTAACATCAGGAGGGTGAGGGTCGCGATACGCATGATCGAATGACCTGTTGGACACTGGAATAAAAAGGGCCTTGTCGCCAAGGCCCCGTTGGATCAGAAGCGCACGCCGCTGGCGCAGACGCTGCAACCTTGGCCGATCGACAGGCTGTTGCTGCCTTGGTTGCCCGCACCGGATTGCAGGTTGACACCTACGTTGCCGGAGTTGCGGTTAACCGAGTTGTCGAGGCTTGCGTTGTTGGACACGTACTGAGGCTTGCCATAACCATGGCTGCTGGCGGCCGTGTTCAGGTAGCTGTTGTTGAGCGAGTTCTGCTCGGTGTTGGAAGCCGCTGCGATGTTCTTGCCGTCAGCGGTGGTGATGGCCAGGTTGTTTTTACCCTGGTTGCCCTGGCCGGCCTGGCCGTTGTAACCCACGTTGCCGGAGTTGCCGGTGATGGAGCCGTCCAGAGAGGCGTTGTTTTGCGTGCCTTTGTTGACGAAGTTGTTATGCGAGCTGCCTTGGTCGACATCAATCACGGCAAACACGGTGGCGAAGTCGCCTTTGGCACTGGAGATGGCGCCGGCGTTGTCAGCCTGGTTTCCGGAACCTGATTGTGCGTTGACCCCGACATTACCGCTGTTGCTATTTACCGAGTTGTCGGCTGATGCATTGTTCTCGGTGTTGGTGTCATCGAATTTGTTGTGTTCGCTTTTTTGCACATCGGTGACGACAGCGGCCACGGTACCGGTGGGTTGTGGGGTTGGATGCCAGCCACCCGCTTGAGCAGCAGCAGCCATGAGTGCGGCGAGAGCGAAAACCATTGGTTTCAGAGCCATTTGAGGTTTCATGGTGTTTCTCCTTGCTTCTAATTAGTTGGTTAAGTGTTGGTACGGTCTAACGAACGTCTACCAAGCGGTTACTTGATAGTGATGCCCAGGGTGTTAGCCACTCGGTTCCCCACCCCGGCACTCTGGTTCACCTGTGTCACTCCTCGGCTGCCGGTGAAGGCCTGGTCGCTGGTCACGACCTGGCGGCTGCCAGTGGTGGGGGTGAGCCCTGAGTCGGTTGCCAGCGTCGTCGTGTTCTGTTGCAACAGGACGCTGTCATCGATGCTCTGCGGGCCAGGGTTGAGGCTGATCCGCACAGCGTTGATGGATTGGTTATTGGCCCCGGCAGACTGGTTGATGCCCAGCACACCGTTGCCACTGCTGAATGAGTTGCCCTGGATCGCGGCCTTGGCGTTCAGGGACGGGTCGACCTTGCCGTCGACGCGCTGGATGTCGAGGTTGGTGGCCTGGCCACCGAGCGCGATGGCGCGGCTGTTGGACATCTGCTGCCCCGTGCCGGCGGCCTGGTTGATCGACAGCACACCGTCGTACTGCTGGCCGCTGTGGTTGATCACCGCGCTGTTGTCGGCCATTGCCGAGGCGCTGCCCAGCAGGGCGAATATCAACAGGGCGCGCTTCATCACTTGCCCCCCATCATGCTGCCGAGGTTGTTGAGCGGCGCCATGCCACGCTGGACCGAGTCGCTGATCTGCCCGCCCATGCTGCCGCCGCTGCCCGCACCGTGGCCGGCCGCTGCGCCAGCGCCAAGTGTCGACATGCTGTTTTGGGTGGCGCCCAGGCCCGACAAGCTGCCATTGGGCTGAAGGGAGCGGGCGAGGCTGGAACCACTGCTGATGCCGCCGATGTCCCTGTCACTGAGTTCGCCGGTCAGGGCGCTGTTGATCTCTTTGCTGGGGTTGGCGTTGGCGGTATTGGGGTAGGGGTCGGGCAGGGAGGTGCGCCCGTACATGTGGCCCTGCACCGTACGCCCGGTCACGATCACACCGTCACCCGCCTGGCTCGTCAGGCTGACACCTGCACTGAGCACGCAACCGATCAGCAGTACGTTTATCGACGAGGTGTGTGTGAGTGTGTTCACGGCGGCAGTCCTTATTCTTAACGCTGACCCTAAACAGCGTTGTCAGGGAAAGAGCAGAAGGCGTGCCGCTTTTTATTAGATGTTGATATTCAAGGGGTTGGGATTAAGTCGGGGCAAAGTGATGGCAACTCTGTTTCAGCGTTGAAACAGTCCTGAGCGCTTGAGATATGCCTGTGCTCGCCTCACGCCGTCTCAGCCATGTAACACTGCCTGTGACAGAACCATGAATCCGCATACGGCGGGCGATGCAGGTGAGGGAGGTGTTTCAAAAATGGACACCCGCGGCCCAAACGTACCGCTTGGCGCGAGCGGGCTCAGCCCTTGGGGGTTTTACGCGGAATGGAATTGAGCACGGGGTTGCCGTCCTGGTTTTGGGTCAGGTAGACCGGCAACACCTTGGGCAGGGAGGGCACGAGGTTGTTGACCTCGTTGATGTTATAGATACCGCCGACGCGAATCGCACCGGTACTGGCGTCTGCAAGCATCACCGGCTTTTTCAGGTAGCGGTTGATCAGGGGCAAGGCGTCCGTGAGGGTCAGGTTGTCGAGCACCAGCTTGCCCTGGCGCCATGCCAGCGCGGTGTCATCGGGATTGATAGCGGCGACCTGTGGGGTGGCGTCACCCTGGCGGAAACTGGCTTGCATGCCTGGGCTAAGCGGCACACTGGCATGCTCGCCGTCGCTGGAGATCTGCACCGAGCCCTCCAGTAACATCACCCGCACCTGATCTTCATATTCCCAGACATTGAACTGCGTGCCGGTCACTCGCACCTGGCCTTCGCCGGCCCGCACGATAAACGGGTGGTTGCTGTCGTGCGTGACGTTGAAGAACGCTTCGCCCTTTTTCAGGGTGACACGGCGCTGGTCCTTGTAATGGCTGTAGACCAACTCGGTGCCCAGGTTCAACTCTACTTGGCTGCCATCGCCCAGGGTGACTTTCTTCAAGCCATTGGCTGCTTCGAACCGTTCATATGAGCTGGGCAACCAGCCCGCTTCCCAGCCGGTGAAGGCGGCAAGCGGCAATGCCGCCAGGCACACCGCTGCGGCCACCGCGTAGGTGCGCAAGCGGCTGGGCGGCTTCTTGATTGGGACCACCACCGCCTCAGGCTTGTCGCGGGGCAGATGGTCGGCCACGTCCCAGATCTCGAGCATGGCTGCATATTCGAAGGCGTGCAGCGGATGGGCATCGTGCCATTGGGTAAAAGCCTGACGTTCACCCGCCGTGCAATCTGCAGCATGCAGGCGCATGCACCAATGCGCGGCGGCGTCGGTGATGGCGTCATATTCGGTTTCTGAAAGGGGCTTTTCGCTCATTAACTCATCCTGATTTCCCACATTCTAACCTCCCAAGGTGGACGGCGAGAACCGCATCATGGCGATTGCACATCAATTGGAACTTATTCTTGTTTGTGTGCGCCTAAAAAATCAGGAATTAACCTGTCGTCCACTATGGAGTACGAAAATGTTGAAGAAAACCTTGATCGCCCTGTGTGCTACTTCCGCGCTGTTGAGCGCTGGCGCCGCCATGGCCGACAAGCCGGGTGCAGGCTGGATCACCATTGAGAAAGCCATCGAGGTGGCGAAAACCAAGGCCGGCTACATTGAGGTCTACGCCGCTGAAGCGGATGACAATGGCTATTGGGAAGTCAAAGGTCGCAAGTCCGATGGCATCGTGTATGAGGCGCGCATCGACGGCGCTTCCGGTAACGTGCTGCGTGACCAGAAAGACTGATGCACTCGCCGGGGGCCGTTCAGGCCCCCGGCTCCAGCTGGCGGCCAAGATGGGTGATCAGGTACGTCACCGAGTCGGCGTTGGCCAGGATGGTGTCAATACGCTTATCAGGGACTGACATGAAAATGATCCTCGCGTCCTGCAGGGTCTTGGCGCCAGTAGCCTTGAAAATTTTCTTTTCAATTGCAGAACCAGGCTTAAAGTCTTCCCACAATTCGGTGAGGCTGTCTTGAGTCTTGAACAACATCGTTGCAGGCGTCATCGTCGATAACGCGGTGCTGCGCAAATCTTCCAGGGTGGTTTTAAGCACTTCGGCGCCGGGCCTTGCGACATTGATCAAGTCTGGGAAGGGTCGCATGCTGTCCAGGTAGGCAATGTCCACGGTGTCGAGCTTCAAGTGCGATAATTCGTGAATCAGCGTGCTGGCCCTGGCGTGCGTCGATATGTTGAACGCCACATTCTCCAGCAGACGGTTCTGGTAGACGTCCAGATTGGGGTCGAAGAATCGGCTCAGCAGATACAGCTTGCGTTCTCTGTCGGCGGGAATCATGAATGCATAATCCGACGCCGGATCCTGTCGGCTGGTGCCCGCGACAAAGCGCATGGAGTTCGGACCGGTCAAGCTGGGGTCGGTGAGTTCATCGATGATCTCGCCGATTATTTTTGTGACTCTCAAGACCTGGTCCGGGGTCAGTGTGACGACACCAAACATTTCCCCTAAAAATCGCCCAACCCGGCTGTCGGGGTCGCGTTGTACAGCAAATTGCGCAACGTTGCGGCGGCAGTTCAGCGCGTAATAAGTCGCAAAGTTCAACGCTTCAGTGATGGCTTGGGCTTTCCAATAGGTCAACGCGCCAATATCGCGGATACCGACCGCTTCAATGTTGATATCCCGTACTTCATTGCGCCACGTCTTGAGGTACGACTGAGCCCTGCCGAAGCGCGGCTCCTGGCCGCCCAGCTCCAGTACCCATATGCCCTGCGCATTACGGCCGATGTACGGCCCCACCTGCTCGTCGTTGGCGAGGCGCCAGTGTTGTGCGGCTTTCTTGACGCTATACACCTTGCCGGCCAGCGGAACATAGTATTTCGAGTTTTCCTGGTCTTCATACACCTGGCTGAGCGTGCTCTTTTTCAGGTCTTGCAACGCCACATCCTGTGCCTCGAACGGCTGCAGCCGGGTGCGCGAAGGGCAGGTGATATGCCAGGTGGCGAGGGTGGTGGCTGCGGGCAGTGACTCATCTGTCAGCTCGGCCAGCGAGCGCTCCTTTTCAGTGGGTGGGGCAATGGCGGTGCCGTCCAGCGCACTGCGCAGGGCGGCCATTTGCGCCACGCCCCTGACGAAATCCTTGAATGCAGCCTTCCACTGGTGTAGCTGCAAGGCTTCGGCCGAGCGCTTGAACAAGGTGTAGCTGCGCCATACCGCCAGCGGGTAGGCGAGTTTGCCGGCCATGAACTGCACCGCCGTCGGGATGTCCTTGCCGAACAGACGCGTTGCGTGATCCCACAGGGTCTTGGCGCCTTCTTCGAATTGGCTGCCCAGCACCTTGAGCAACATCAATGTGTTTTCACTGAACAGGTAATGCAGCACATTGCCCGTCACTGCCGAAGCGGCCAGGCGGATATCGGGCGGGCTATGCTGGTTGTTTTTCAGCAAGTGGCGGTAAGTGGCCTGATGCGGATCTTCCAGGTGCATAAGCACCCAGTCCTGCAGGGCGCCTGGCCCTTGTATCTCATCCAGTAAGCCCGTTTCATCCGCGTATTCCTTGAACACATGCTGTTCGCTGTACGGCGCGTAGAGCACCCATGGACCCTCGCCGGGAAACTGCGGGCCGATCAGGTACACACCCAGCACCTTGGCGGTACTGGCGCCTTCGGTGGCGATCAGTTCCAGCGGTCGAATCGTCGCCGTGGACCCGCTGAGTGAAGCTCGGGCCACGGCGTCCGGCATATCGAAAATCTGCTGGACCAGGCTCAAGGCTCGCGTGGAAAGCTGCTCCTGCAACCTTTGCTCGTGGGCGTGTTGCAGCGCTTGCCACGGCAACTGACGGCAAAACAGACGCCTGCGTTGGCGTGCATCATCGGTTTGCGCCTCAAGGTGGCTTCGCACCTGTTGCTGATAAGCGCTTTTGAGATCCAGCTGGCGCACCATTTGTATCACGGCACTTGCGTCCAGGGCTTGCGGTAATGGCTTTGCCGTGCGTGAACGCGGGCGGATGTGTTGAACGGTCAGATCTGGCCAGTGCCGCAACGCAAAGTCGGTCAGGTTGTCGACATTCACATCGAGCACTGCATCGGTGGGGATCAGGATGTGATCGGGGTTGAGCGCCTGGCCGGGAAAGCGCGCCTCAAGCAGCGCCATCAGCGTGGTGAAGGCATAAGCACGCAGGGGTTGGATGTCATGCAGGTAGTCGTGTTCATCGTCGGCGTTGTTGCAGTATTGCTCCAGAAGCTCGGCCTGATGGATTTGGTCCTGGACCGGCGCCATCCCCAGCCACAGTGGCAGTGCCTGCTGGTTGACCATGGCATCGGCCAATGTGATTGCCCTGCCAAGGTTAGTGGGCGGAGGCTGTTCGATGACGGCGTCCAACCGGTCCTGCAAGGCACGGGCGCGCAGGCCCATGGATTGCAGGTGATCCACGCCTTCCATGACCGCGTCGTTGTAGCTGTCTACTCGGTCATTCAACAGGTCCTGATCAATACGTTGCAGCGGGCCCTGGCTAAATGCCTGATGGGGCTCGCGCAAGCAGAACGGCAGATTCTCCAGCAGGCTCAAGCTGTTGAGTGGGTGCGCCAGGCGCTGGGTGATTTCATCGCGCAGGGCGTTGATCGAGGCAAAGACTTCGTAGCCCAGGCGCGGGGTCCAGAGCAGCGCCTGGCCCGAGCGCTGCGGGTCGATACCGCCGCGCTCAGTGATCACGAACGTATTGGCCAGCGGTTGTGGCGTATCGACGGCGTTCAAGTCCAACGTCAAGCCATAGGCATCCGGCAAAAATCCGTTAAGGCCATGGCGTGTCAAGCGCGACAGACTGTCGGGCTGAAATAGCGTGTCGAGAATGGCCTGGCTTGTGGGCGCCAGGGTTTTATCCAGCGACCTCAGCTCGGCTTCGCTGCGTAACCCTACCAGCATCGAGTGGGCGTGTTTGGCGTGAGTCTTGACGAGAAACTCATGGGGTTGCTGGCGCATGGCGTGCTTGGAAAACAGCAGCAGGACGCGCTCGATGACGGTGTTGAACGTCTTGAGCGTCATGCTTGGCAATTGCATGAAGACATTGCCTTCGCCCCGTGTATAGAACTTCGTCCTGGACGAGAAGGGCACCGCAGGCGCCTCTTGGGCCAGGCGTTCAATGAAGTGCTCAAGCATGCTCAATGACTGCACTGCCGGACGCTCTTCACGCTCCTGGGCACGCGTGGCGTAGGTATTGATATACACCTCCTCGGCTTTGACTGGCTGTTGCTGCAGTTGCAGTTCAGCGTTGAGCGTGTCAGCGACGATGCTACGTAAGGTCGGGTGATGCGCGCGCTCCATCGCCAGCGCACGCTCAATCGCCCGCAGGTTCTGAAGCTGCAGCCGGGCGCGCTCGGCCTTGACGGTCGAAGGGCGGCCATTACCGCGGGTGACCGGATGCAAGGTCCAGCGCCCGTTGGTCTCCAGTGTGGCCAGTTGATTGTCCAGCAAGGCACGTACGTCCAGGGCACTGTCGAGCAGGGCTGCGAGGTCCACTTGGCCATCGCTGCGCCGGTAGATTTCCAGGGCGTGGTTAAGGTTCTCCGTTTGCTTGCGCGCAATGTCTTGTACCAAGGTCACGAACACATTGCCGGGTATCGGCCTTGCCGCGACGGCGATCGGGTCCAGGCCGAGCAGCGTGTCGCGCTCATCCAATGAGAGGAAGTTGAGCCATTCGTCCTCGTAGCCTTCGGCCTTGAGCATGCTCAATAACAGGTCTTTGAGGTCGTCGAGGTTTTCCAGCACCTGTAACCCGCGCGATTGGGTGTAGAGGTACGCGTGGTGCTCGGTGATCATCAAGGTGCTCGCCGGTTCAACGTAATGTTGATGGGGGGCATAAAGGCGCACCTTTTCCACGCTGAGGTTTTCGGCATGGGCGCTGCGGGCGCTTTGGTCGCTGAGGAGCAGGGCCTGAAATGCGTGGCTTTCCTCGGCGGTAATAATCTCGCCCTGGCGCTTGAGCAACACATCGAGGCGAAACTTCTGCGCCACGACCTGGGCAAAAAAATCCACGCGCGAGGTGCCGCTGTCGATATCTTCATTCCAGTAGGTCTGCAGCAGGCTTTCCAACAGCTTCGAGAAAGTACTGGAGCTTTGTTCGATCAAGGCTTCCCAACGCTGGTGATCTTCTTCCCGTTCGGAGGCAGTGAAGCCAGTGGTGTCATGTTTTGGGTTCGAGTATTCGCGTGTCTGCCCTTTGGGCCACCCATGGCGCACATAAAATTGCAGCAGCGCTTCGCTCAAGGTCAGCGAGTTGACCCAACGTGGCGTTGCTTGCTCAGCTTCGCGGGTGAAGACATTGACCCGTGTGTCCCGTTGATCCAGGTGTTTGAAATGGGGGCGGGCCATGACGCTCAGCAGCGTGTCGAGCATGTCAGGCAAGGTCGGGGTTTTTTGCAGGTGGTCGAGCATGGCCTTGACGTTATCCAGCTGGCAGGCCTGGAGCATGCGTGCTTGCTCCGGCATGACTTCACCCTCGATGAGCTGAGTGGTCAACACCATGGGCGTGTCAGCGCCCAGCGCATTGCGTTGGTCCATCGACAGGTAGCTCAGCAAAGGGGCGCTCTGCAGTGGGTCTTCCAATTGCTCGATCAACTCGCTCAGCAGGGCGGCGTGGCTGTCATAGACCTGTATGCCGTTATCCGGGGTGTAGAGCAACGCCTTGGCGGCGTCGGGTGTCGGGCTGATCGCGAACGCGCCGGCAAGGGGGATGGGGGGCTTGCCGGAAATGTTGATCAGGACCTTTTCAACGCGCATGGGGTGATCGTGCCGGCTTGTGTCCTGCCGAGACGAGACTCGTCGGTAGCCAGGTAAAGGTTGTACAGCCAGTCAAGGTCTTTGGCGGTGAGCCCTAGCGTGCGTTCACGAGCGGTGGGCGAGGCTTTGCCTTGGGGTTTGAGAAACTCAGGGAAGAAATACGGGGGGGTTAAGCGAACCACAGCCTGTCTCCGGCGTGCCAGGAAAAGCACAGGGTAGGCAGGCGCCCGTGGTGCAAGGCGGTAAATATTCAGCGCTGCGCACGTTGACAACGCAGAGCGTGCGTGGTGTTTAATCGAGGGTCTGGATGTCCCATTCGTTGCCCCTTCCAATCATAAAAACGGAGCTTCAAATGTCTGCGCAGTCGACAGTTGCCACCGCTTGTGCCTCGATCCGCTTTGCTGAACTGGTGGAGTTACTTCAACAGGTCTTCGTCCGGCACGGCACATCGCCGCAGGTTGCTGCGATTCTTGCGCACAACTGCGCAAGTGCCGAGCGTGACGGTGCCCACAGTCACGGTATTTTTCGCATCCCCGGTTACCTTTCGACGCTGGCCAGTGGATGGGTCAACGGCACCGCCGTCCCCAGCGTGACCGATGTGGCCTCAGGCTTTGTGCGCGTCGACGCGGGCAATGGTTTTGCCCAGCCGGCCCTGGCAGCGGCGCGCCCGTTGCTGGTGGAGAAGGCACGCAGCGCCGGCATCGCGTTGCTGGCGATCCATAACTCCCATCACTTTGCAGCCCTGTGGCCGGACGTCGAGCCGTTTGCCGAGGACGGGCTGGTGGCACTCAGCGTGGTCAACAGCATGACCTGTGTGGTGCCCCACGGCGCGGATCGCCCGTTGTTCGGCACCAACCCTATCGCGTTTGCGGCACCACGGGCCGACGGTGCGCCGATTGTGTTTGACCTGGCCACCAGCGCCATGGCCCATGGCGACGTGCAAATCGCCGCACGCAAAGGCGAGCGGTTGCCACCGGGCATGGGCGTCGATAGCCTCGGTCAGCCGACCCAGGACCCTAAAGCCATTCTGGAAGGCGGCGCACTGTTGCCATTTGGCGGGCACAAGGGTTCGGCACTGTCGATGATGGTCGAGTTGCTGGCGGCAGCGTTGACGGGCGGCAACTTCTCTTTTGAATTCGATTGGACGGACCACCCAGGCGCGCGTACGCCATGGACAGGCCAGCTTCTGATCGTGATCGACCCGAGTAAAACCGCAGGGCAAAGCTTCGCCCAACGCAGCCAGGAGCTGGTGCGGCAGATGCATGCGGCGGGGTTGCGTCGATTGCCGGGGGACCGACGCCATCGTACGCGGGCGAAGTCGCAGGAAACCGGGATCGAACTGGACGCGCAGGCGTTGCGCGAGTTGAGGGCGTTGGCGACGGGGTGAAACAGGCTGCGCGATGCGCAGCCTAAATGGATCAGTTACGGCGACCCAGCAACAGGCCGACCACCAGGCCAAAGCCTGCGGAAATGGCCACGGTCTGCCATGGGTGCCCACCGATGTAAGTCTCGGTGGCATCCACAACCGGCTTGCTGCGTTCACGCACGTTGGACACCGATTCCAGGGCTTGCTTGAGTTTGATGGCAACCTGCTCGCGCAGGGTTTCACCTTCCTCGCCCACCAGGGATGCGCTGCTTTTAAGCAGTTTGTCCGACTCTTCGATCAATGCGCTCAGTTCGCTGAACGCTTGGTCCTTGATTTGATCTTCGACAGCTTGGGCGGCGGTTTTGCGGGCCATTGAGTGACTCCTTGCAGGTGGATGTGGCAGTGAACAATGGAGTATCGGGCGGTGGCAAAAGTTGCAGTTTTTTTGCCGGCGCGCTCATCCGAGGCAAAATCCGGATCGGGAACTTTGGGCCTACAGTGTAAGATGTCACCTATTTGTGCAGCAGGTAATTCAACATGAGCTTCAATCTCGCCAACAAGACCCTCGCCGAACGCGCCGAGCTGGAAGATGAAAAGTCGCGCCTCTACGACCTGTGGCAAACCAACCTGGGCAAGGCCAAAGGCGAAGCCGCGCGCTTGTTCGGTGAGCGCGCCAAACGCAAGGGCAAGTGGGCCGAATGGGTACGTGCCGAACTCGATGGCATGTCGCCGCCGGAGTTTTCCAACATGGTGCGCAGTGAAGTCAACAAGCTGATGGCGGCGGCAAAGTAAAGCACGCCACAATCGCTTCGCGCACCTTGAGCAGCAACGGGTCCAACTGAGCCTGGGTGCGCCAGCCCAACTCCACCGGGTAATGCGGTAGCGCCAGCGGGCAGGGCAGCACGCGCAGGCCGGTCATTTGCGCAATGGCGTGGGCCGCATGCCCGGGAATGGTTGCTACTGCGGTGCTGCCTTTGAGCAGATACGGCAACGCGGCAAAGTGGCTGGTGGACGCGCACACGTGGCGGCGCAGCCCGTGCGCCGCCAAGCCTTCATCGGTAATGCCGATAAACCCGCCTGACGACACCAATACATGTTCCCGTGTGACAAACCCTTGCAGGTCGATAGTCTCCTCGCCCGGCGCCAGGCTATGGGGGTCTACCAGGCAACGATAGTCACCTTCCCCCAGCACCTGTCGGCTCAGCCTGCGCTCGGTAAAACCGCCGGCGGTAATGGCCAGGTCCAGCGTGCGGTCGAGCAGGGCGGCGGCGACGATCTGGCTGTAGGTCTGGCGAAAGATCACCCGTAGCTTGGGCAGGCGCAGTGCGATGGCCTCCATCAGGCTTCGGCCATAGGCAATCTCGAAGTCATCTGACAGCCCCAGCACCACCGAGCGGCCCTCGTAGTGCAGGTTTTGCGGGCTGATCATCGCCAGGCTCTGGCGGCAGCGATCCAATGCCTCACTGATCACCGGTTTCAACTGGTTGGCACGCAATGTGGGCGCCAGGCCGCGTCCGGTGCGCACGAACAAAGGGTCACCATACAGCTCGCGCAAACGCCGCAAGCCCGCGCTGATCGCCGACTGCGTCACGCTCAAACGCAGCGCCGCACGGCTGGCACTGGACTCGTCGTGCAGGGCTTCGAAGGTTTTGAGCAGGTTCAGGTCAACCTGGGCGATATTCATTTGGCTCATATCATTTAGCACTGAGGTGGGCTTTATTCATGATCGAGTCTGGCCGGAGAATGGGCAACCCCTATCTATCGGAGTGAGCCTGATGCCCGTATCGACTGTCGCAGCCCTGCAAATCGGCGCCTTGCCTGGCGGCAAGGCTGAAACCCTGGCGCAGATCCTGGCCTATGAGGATCAAATCCAGCGCAGTGGCGCGCACTTGGTGGTCATGCCCGAGGCGTTGCTGGGCGGCTATCCCAAGGGCGAAAGCTTTGGCACGCAATTGGGTTATCGCCTGCCCGAGGGCCGGGAAGCCTTTGCACGGTATTTTGCCAATGCCATTGACGTGCCGGGGCCAGAAACCGAGGCGCTGGCCGGGATGTCGGCGCGTACCGGTGCCAGCCTGGTGCTGGGCGTGATCGAACGCAGTGGCAGCACGCTGTACTGCACGGTGTTGTATTTCGAACCCTCGGGCGGCCTGGTGGCCAAGCACCGCAAGCTGATGCCGACCGGCACCGAGCGGCTTATCTGGGGCAAGGGCGACGGCTCGACCCTGCCGGTGATCGACACCGCGGTGGGGCGTATCGGCGGCGCGGTGTGCTGGGAAAACATGATGCCGTTGCTGCGCACCGCGATGTATGCCAAGGGCGTTCAGGTGTGGTGTGCACCCACCGTGGACGAGCGCGACATGTGGCAGGTGAGCATGCGCCATATTGCCCATGAAGGGCGTTGCTTTGTGGTCAGCGCCTGCCAGGTGCAGGCATCGCCCGAGGCCTTGGGTGTGGAGGTTGCCAACTGGCCGGTGGACCGTCCGTTGATTGCCGGCGGCAGCGTGATCGTCGGGCCCATGGGCGATATTTTGGCGGGGCCGTTAGTGGGCGAGGCGGGGTTGTTGACGGCGCAGATCGATACTGACCAGTTGGTGCGGGCCCGCTACGACTACGACGTAGTGGGGCATTACGCCCGGCCGGATATTTTTGAATTAGTGGTGGACGAGCGCGCCAAGCCAGGCGTTCGCTGTATCACTGACTAAACGCAATCAACCTGTGGGAGCTGACTTGCCTGCGATAGCGGTGTGTCATTCAATTCATCAGTTACTGACGCACCGCCATCGCAGGCAAGCCAGCTCCCACATTTGGTTTTCAGCCACTTACCAGGTGGCGGTGTTCGGCAAGTCCAGGGTGCCACGCTCTACAAAGCGCATGGTGCCAAACAGTCCGCCCGCCAGTTTGCCGCGCAGCACGTAGGGCAGGTTGTTCAGGCTTTGGGTCTGGCTCAGGCCCAGGCCCAGGGTCTGGCGCAACACCGAAAACGCCGAAACGCTGACCGGCACCATCAGTACGGTTTCAGAAAAGCGTGGGATGCTGCCAGCCTGATCGCTGACGCCAGAAGCGAGTGGCCGGCCATTGACCTCCAGGTCCAAGGCCACGCCGTTGTAGTCGATTGCCGCTTCATTGGGGTTTTGCACCCGCAGTTTCACGGCAAAGCGCACTTCCAGGTCCTGGCTTTGCAGCGGCTCGATGCCCACCACATTGATGTTCACCGGGTCGCGGTTGGGAAACAGTGCACAGGCGCTCAAGGTCAGCAGCAACAGCGATAGAACCATGAGCTTGCGCATAAAGAAATGCTCCTACTTTTGGGTGACGTCCGGGTCCTGCATGACCTTGAGGGTAGAGGACTCCGGCTCGAATTCATCTTCTTCCAGCTCTATGAACTCTTCGGGCAGGAAAATGTTCAGCAGGATTGCACAGAATGCACCCACGGTGATCGGCGATTCGAAGATGTTGTGCAGCGCCTTGGGCAGCTCGCGCAGCACTTCCGGCACCGCGGCGACGCCCAGGCCCATGCCTAGGGAAATCGCCACGATCAGCACATTGCGCCGGTGCAGGCCCGCTTCAGCGAGGATCTTGATGCCGGCCACGGCCACGGTGCCGAACATGATCAGGGTCGCGCCACCCAATACGGGCTTGGGCATCAGTTGCAGTACCGCGCCGATCATCGGGAACAGCCCCAGCAGCACCAGCAGGCCAGCAATGAAGTACGCCACGTAGCGGCTGGCTACGCCGGTCAATTGGATCACGCCGTTGTTCTGGGCAAAGGTCACCATCGGCAGGCTGTTGAAGGTGGCGGCCATCGCGGAGTTGAGACCGTCGGCCAGCAGGCCGGACTTGATGCGCTTGATGTACAGCGGGCCCTTGACCGGTTGCTGGGAAATCATCGAGTTGGCGGTCAGGTCACCAGCGGCTTCCAGGGGCGAAATCAGGAAAATCACCGCCACCGGGATAAACGCCACCCAGTCGAACGAGAAACCGTACTTGAACGGCACCGGCACGCTGATCAGCGGCACCTGGGGCAGGGCGGCCATGTCGACGCGGCCCAGCAGCCACGCCACTACGAAGCCCAAGGTCAGGCCGATCACGATCGAACCCAGGCGCAGGAACGGGTTGTTGAAGCGGTTGAGTACCACGATGGTCAGCAGCACCAAGGCCGCCAGGCCCATGTTGCCTGCGGCGCCCAGGTCGCTGGCGCCATAGCCGCCAGCCATGTCGGTGACGGCCACCTTGATCAGCGACAAGCCCATCAAGGTAATGATGGTGCCGGTGACCACCGGGGTGATGAGTTTGCGCAGTTTGCCGATGAACTGGCTGAGCACCACTTCGATAAACGCCGCGAAAAAGCAGATGCCAAAGATCGTCGAGAGGATTTCATCGGTGCCGCCGCCCCGGGCCTTGACCATGAACCCAGCGCTCAAAATCACGCTGATAAAGGAAAAACTGGTGCCTTGCAGGCACAACAGCCCTGAACCCACCGGCCCGAAAGTGCGCGCCTGCACAAAGGTGCCAAGCCCCGAGACAAACAGCGCCATGCTCACCAGGTACGGCACTTCGCTTTCCAGCCCCAATACGCCGCCGACGATCAGGGTGGGCGTGATGATGCCGACAAAACTCGCCAACACATGCTGCAACGCGGCAAAAATCGCGGCGGTGAAGTGCGGGCGGTCTTCGAGGCCGTACATGAGGTCAGATTTATAGCGCGGGCGGGGGGCTTGAGCGTCAGACAAAATGATGGCTCGGGTCAGAAAATGGAGGCGCAGGATGCCAGAAAGTGCCAGGCGTCTGAAGTGTAAAAAAATATTTATAAAAACCCTGCGCTAAAGCCGTGGCCCAGCCGATATCAAGCATAGGCCCACACTACAACGACAACAGTGGTGACCAAGGTCTGGGCAGCGCGTTGACGCTGACGGATCGTTTCGCGGCAAGGATGCACGCAAACACTACTTCTGAGAGCAGCCCTATGTCCCTCCGTCACCTGAATATTGCCCCTCGCGCGTTTATCGGTTTTGCCTTCATTGCGGTTCTAGTGGTGCTGTTGGGCGTGTTTGCGGTCAACCGTATGACGCAGATGCGCCAATCCTCCCAGGACATGAGCGCGAACCAGCTGCCCAGCATGACTCACCTGGGTACCATCACCGAAAACGTGCTGCGCATGCGCATCCTGTCGTTTCGCGTGCTGGTCAACCGCGAGCCTGCCGCCCTGCAGGAAGCCGAGACGCGCATTGGCGTGCTGGCTGACAAGGTCAAGACCGCCCAGGCCAAATACGCCACGCTGCCTGCAGGCGCGGAGGAGGCTGCGCTGTACAAAGCCTTCGGCGTCACCCTGGACAACTACCTCAAAGCCCAGGCCGAGATGGTGGCATTGTCCAAGCAGGGCAAGGTCGATGAGATGCGCGCCCTGATCAACAGCCGTATCAAGGACGGCACTGACCAGATGGGCGAGCAACTGAACAAGCTGATCGCCATCAATGCGGCCGACGCCAAGCAGGCCGACGAGGATGCCGGGCAAAGCTACGAGGGCGCGATCACCGGCGTGGTGGCGGTCTCCGTGGTGGCGGCATTGCTCACCGTGCTGCTGGCCTGGTTGTTGACCCGCAGCATCGTGACCCCGCTGCGCAAGGCCGTGGAAGTAGCCGAGACCATCGCCGCCGGCAACCTCAGCAAAACCATCGAGGACGATGGCAAGGACGAACCGGCGCGGTTGCTCAGTGCGCTGTCGACCATGCAAGCCAGCCTGCGCCAGACTATCCAGCACATCGCCGGTTCGGCCACGCAACTGGCTTCGGCGGCGGAAGAGTTGAGCGCGGTCACCGAGGAGGCCTCCCGTGGCCTGCAACAGCAGAACAATGAAATCGACCAGGCCGCCACGGCCGTCAATGAGATGACGGCAGCAGTGGAGGAGGTGGCGCGTAACGCGGTTTCCACCTCCGAGGCGTCCGGGCAGTCCAACCAGGCGGCGCGGGAAGGCCGTGATCGGGTGATGGAAACCGTCGGCGCGATCCAGACCATGACTCAGGACGTGCAGAACACCTCCGCGATGATCGAGGGCCTGGCCGCTCAGGGCCGGGATATCGGCAAGGTGCTGGATGTGATCCGCGCGATTGCCGAGCAAACCAACCTGCTGGCGCTCAACGCAGCGATTGAAGCCGCCCGTGCCGGCGAGGCCGGAAGGGGCTTTGCGGTGGTCGCCGATGAAGTGCGCGCCCTGGCCCATCGCACCGCGCAGTCGACCCAGGAAATCGAGAAAATGGTCGCCGGCATCCAGAACGGTACCGGGGAGGCGGTGCAGTCCATGCAACAGAGCAACCAGCGCAGCCAGAGCACCCTGGAAATGGCACGTGCAGCCGGCGCATCACTGGAGCAGATCACTGCATCCATCAGCCTGATCAACGAACGCAACCTGGTGATTGCCAGCGCTTCGGAAGAACAGGCCCAGGTCTCCCGCGAGGTGGACCGCAACCTGGTCAACATCCGCGACCTGGCCACCCAGTCGGCGGCGGGCGCCAACCAGACCAGCGCGGCCAGCCATGAACTGTCGAGGCTGGCGGTGGATTTGAATGGGATGGTGGCCAGGTTCGTCGTCTAACTGCTGCCACAACACCCTGTGGGAGCTGGCTTGCCTGCGATAGCAATCTTACAGTCGGCACATCATGGGTTGGCTTACCGCTATCGCAGCATAGGGATCTACACAACTTGGGCCGGTGCTGGACCTGTGGCGAGGGCGCTTGCTCCCGTGACGGACTGACAGCCGACGCTGATCTAACTGACGCGCCGCAATCCAAATGTGGGAGCTGGCTTGCCTGCGATGGCGGCCTTACAGCCGACCAGGATGTTGGAACTGACCGCGTACATATCCGTTCCTGCGGTAACGGCCACCGATGGTTCCGCTCTTACAGCGGGGCACTTTTGGAAAGGCCCAAAAGTAACCAAAAGGCCTTCGCCCCACCACTCGGCACCTCGCCTAGGCTCGGTGTGCCCGAACGCAGGCCTGAATCCGTGGGCCGCCGCCACGCGCCATCCATGGCGCGGGGCGGCTAACCCGGCGTCCTGCCGGGTTGCCCACGACTTCAAGCCTGCGTTCGGCCAGCGTGGTTTGACGGGGCGCTTCAGATCAAAAGCCAGATCAAGAGCGGCTCGCTTCGCATCGTGGTTACCGTCGATCGCTTCAGAGTTGTGTAGATACCTATGGCTATCGCAGGCAAGCCAGCTCCCACCTTTGCTCTTGTGTTGTGTCAGTGCCGCCATGCCCCTGGATTCACCAGGTTTACCGGCTTTTCGCCAGCCAATGCCGCCAGGAGATTCTCCACCGCACACTTGGCCATCGCCTCCCGCGTCTCATGAGTGGCGGAGCCGATATGCGGCGTGGCTACCACATTGTTCAACCGCAACAACGGCGACGCGTGATCCAGCGGCTCCTTCTCAAACACATCCAATCCCGCCGCGCGGATGGTGCGTTGCTGCAACGCCTGCACCAGCGCCGCCTCGTCCACCACCTTGCCTCGGGAGATATTGATAAAAATCGTCTCCGGCCCCATCAGCGCGAATTCTACGGCGCCAATCAACTTCTCGGTCTCAGCGGTCAATGGCAGGGTCAGGCAGACAAAATCAGCCTCTTTGAGCAAGTCCTGCAAGCTGCGGTACTGCGCGCCAAAGCGCGCTTCAACCGCCGGCTTGGGTGAGTGGCTGTGGTAGATCACTGGCATGCCGAAGCCACAATGCCCGCGTTGGGCCAGGGCTTCGCCGATGCGGCCCATGCCGATAATGCCCAGGGTCTTGCCATGTACATCGCTGCCAAAATGCGCCGGGCCGATATTTTTGTTCCATTGGCCGGCGCGCACCATGTCGGCCAGCTCGACCACGCGCCGGGCGGTGGCCAGGATCAGCGCAAAGCCGGTGTCGGCGGTGGTTTCGGTGAGCACGTCTGGAGTGTTGCTGAGCAGGATGCCGCGTTGGGTCAGGTAATCGATATCGTAGTTGTCGACGCCCACCGAGACGCTGGCCACTGCTTCCAGCTTGGGTGCCAGGTCGAGCAACTGGGCATCCAGGCGCAGGCTTGCCCCCAGCAGGCCGTGGGCGTTAGGGAGGGCATCGCGCAGGTTGGCCAGGCCGGTTTCATCCAGAGCGTCAATCAGCGTGACATCGACCTGCTCGTGCAGGCGAGCCATGAGCGGCGTGGACAGTTTTTTGTACAGCACGACAGATTTTTTCATGAGGTTTTTACCTTCAACTCCAGGGTTGGCGTCGGCGAGCGGTCACTGGCGCCGGGCTTGAGGAAAATCGTCAGCACCACGGAAAGCAGCAGCGCTCCGCTCATCAGCAGGTACGAAGCGCCGGGCGAGCCGGTGCTGCTGTTGAGGTAGCCCACCAGGTACGAACCACCGAACGAGCCCAGGGCGCCCATGCTGTTGATCAGCGCCATGGCGCCACCGGCGACGTTGGCCGGGAGGATTTCCGGGACGATGGCGAAAAACGGGCCGTAGGGTGCATACATGCAGGCCCCGGCGATCACCAGCAGGGTGTAGGACCACCAGAAGTGTTCGGCGCCCAGCACGTAGGACGCGTAGAAGGCAATCGACGCAATCAATAGCGGCGGCCAGACAAAACGCTTACGTTTCTGCAGCTTGTCCGAACCCCAGGACACCACGAGCATGCCAATCACCGCCGCCAGATAGGGCAGGGCCGAGAGCCAGCCGGCTTCGACCATGTCCATCTGCAAACCGGCCTTGAGGATTGATGGCAACCACAGCACGAAGCCGTACACGCCAATGCTCCAGCAGAAAAACTGCAACGCGAGAATGATCACCTTGGGCGAACGGAACGCCTCGGCGTAGTTTTTCACGGCCTTGATCCCCACCTGCTCGGCGGCGAGGGCGGTTTCCAGGCTGTGCTTTTCGGCGTCGCTCAGCCACTTGGCATCCTTGGGGCGCTCATCGGCCAGCTTCCACCAGATAAACGCCCACAACACCGCCGGCAGGCCCTCGATGATGAACATCCAGCGCCAGCTGAAATGCTGCACCAGGTAGCCCGACACCACCGACATCCACAGCATGGTGACCGGGTTGCCGAGGATCAGGAACGTGTTGGCCCGTGAGCGTTCGGCACGGGTGAACCAGTGGCACAGGTACACCAGCATGGCCGGCATCACGGCGGCCTCGACCACCCCGAGCATGAAGCGGATGACGATCAGCATGTAGGCGTTGGACACCACGCCAGTCAGCGTCGCCAAGCCGCCCCAGAGGATCAGGCTGACGAAGATCAGTTTCTTGACGCTGCGCTTTTGCGCGTAGATCGCCCCCGGCACCTGGAAGAAAAAGTAGCCAAGGAAAAACAGCGCACCGAGCAGCGAAGACATGCCTGGCGTGATCATCAGGTCTGCGGCCATGCCGGACGCGGCGGCGAAGCCGTAGTTGGCGCGGTCGAGGTAGGCCAGGCTGTAGGTGATAAACACGATAGGCATGATGTACCACCAGCGACGGGTGGCGAGTTTCACGGTTTCCATGGGGTTGCTCCTGAGCTTGTTGTAGTTGTGGCAACAGGTAATGGGTCACGCAACGGATCGGGTGGGTAATTCAGCGCGGGTCGGCAAACCTTCCATATCGCCACGGCTCTGCACGGCGCGGCTGCCGATCCAGTTACCGCGCTGTACGGCCTCGGGGAAGCTCAAGTTTTCCAGCAGGGCGCTGATCATGCCCACGGCAAAGCCATCGCCGGCGCCCACGGTATCCACGACCTTGGCCACCGGTACGGCGGCGACAAAACCCTGGTCCATATGGGTGCGGTAATAGGCGCCCTCGGCGCCGAGCTTGATCGCCACGGCTTCGGCGCCCTGGTCGAGATAGAACGCGGCGATGTCTTCCGGGTCGTCAAAACCGGTCAGCAGGCGACCTTCGCCCAGGCCCGGCAGGACCCAGTCGGCCAAAGCAGCCAGCGCATTGATTTCGCGGATCATCTGCGCCTGGCTGGCCCACAGGGACGGGCGCAGGTTCGGGTCGAACGACACACTGCGTCCGGCCTTGCGCATTTGGGTCATCAGCTCGAACGACAGTGCGCGAGTGGCATCGGACAGCGCTGGCGGAATGCCGGTGGCGTGCAGATGGCGGGCTTGCAGCAGCGTCGGATGGATGGCATCGATGGACAAGTGGCTGGCCGCCGAGCCTCTGCGAAAGTACTCCACTTGAGGGTCGGCGCCGGCCTCTTCCCGGGATTTGAGTTGAAAGCCGGTGGGGTTCAGCGGGTCGACGGCCACATGGTGGCAATCGAGTCCTTCTTTTGTCAGGGTATCGACCACAAAACGCCCGAGGGAGTCGTTACCCACGCGGCTCAGCCAGGCCACGTTGAACCCCAGGCGCGACAGGCCGATGGCGACGTTGCTGTCGGCGCCGGCAATGCGTTTGTGAAACTGCCCGACCTGCGCCAGGTCGCCGGTCTGTTCGGCGACAAACATCGCCATGGTTTCGCCAAACGACAGGATATCGAGCTCAGACATGGGCGTTCTCCACATGGGGTTGGCCAAGGCGGGCCAGGGTCGCGACCTGTTGCGCGGTGACTTCGGTCAGGTCATCGCCCTGCAACGGAAATTCCACTGCCCGGGTAATACCTTGAGTCATGTGTTTAAGCAGTTGTTCCCACAGATGCAGGTCGGTGGCGCCCGGCGGCAAGGCGACGAGCTTGCCATCGGCGCGACGGGCCACGGCCTTGCAGTGCAGGTAATCCACATGCCGGCCCAGCAACCGCGCAGCAGTGAGCGCGGACTGGTCTTGCCACTGCCAGTTACCGATGTCGAAGGTCATTTTCACCGGCAGGCCGAGACGTTCGACTTCAGTGAAAAACCGTTGCATCGGTTCAATGCGCCCGCCGTGCAGGGTCTGGTCGTTTTCCACCAGCAGCTTGACCGGGTGGCGGTTGAGCAGGGCGTGCAGGCTTTCCAAGTCGTTTGTGTCGGTGAAGTAACCGAGGGACACCTTCAGCCAACCCGAGCCAAAGGCCTGGGCGCGGTCCAGGGTAGCGGCCAGCTCGGCATTGGGCTGGGCACGGCCGGCGACCCAGAGTTCCAGGGGCGAGGAAAACACGCTGTCCAGGCCTTGCGCGGCAGCGGCCTGGGCCAGGGTGGCGGGGTGTTCGTCGGTCAGCAGCTCCTCACGCCATTCAATGCGCTGGGCACCGGCAGCGCTAAGCAATGCGACAAAACTCAATTGGCCCTGCTGGCGAACCAGGTCGGCGCCGTAGCTGGAAAGGCTGATGGAGACGGGGTATTTATGCATTGTTGTTTACCTCTGAAACCGGTTTCATTTTTATCGACAAGAACACACTGACTGCTTGTGGCGAGGGAGCTTGCTCCCGTTTGACTGCGCAGCAGTCACCGGCTCTTGGCGGCGCTTCGCACCGCAGCGGGAGCAAGCTCCCTCGCCACAGTAAAGCCAGGGTCATAAGGGGGCGTCGAGCCGCGGATAATCAGCTCGGGTAAAAAATCCAGGGTGCGGGTGGGGGCGGTATCGCCGCGCAGGCGCTTGAGCAAACAGTCGAAGGCGCTGGCGCCAATCGCTTGCGTCGGTTGGGCGAGGGCGGTGATGCCGTTGCCCACCAGCGGGTACCAGTCCAGGTCATCCAGGGCGATCAAGCCCACCTCGCCGAACAGGTCGCAGCCCAGCGCCTTGAGCACCCGGGTGCAGGCCAGTGCGGCCACGCCGTTGGCGCAAAACAGTGCCTTGGGGCCGGGTTTGGCGAGAAAGGCTTGCAGACGCTTTTCCAGGTTGCCATCCAGTTCAACCACGGCGCCTGTCAACGCCGGGCGCTTGGCAATTTCGTGATTGAAACTCTCCAGGCGCTCCAAACGTGAACTGGTGCCGTCGGTGGTCTCGCTTACGAGCAGCACGTCGCGGTAACCCTGCAGCTCCAGGTGTCCCACCGCCATGCGCACCGCCGCCGGGTTATCCAGGCCCACCAGGTCGCTGTGCAGCGGCGCGACCTTGCGGTCCACCAGCACCAGGGGCATTTCCTGTTGCAGCTCCAGCAGTTGGTCGAGGTGATGGCCCAGGGTGTTCACGATCAAGCCTTCGATGTTGTACGAGCGCAGCGCCGCCAGGTGTTGGCGCTCCTGCTCGTCATCACGGTCGGTGTTGCACACCACCAGGCTGTAGCCATGCTGACGGCAGGCGGTTTCGACGCCGTGCATCACGGCGATGGAATAGGGGTTGCGGATATCGGCCACCAGCATGCCGATCAGGCGCGTGCGGCCACGTTTCAAACCACGGGCCATCTGATTGGGGCGGTAGCCAAGCTGTTCGATGGCTTGCTCGATGCGCAGCGCGATCGCGTCGGAGAGCAGGGCGCGGTCATCGCCGATAAAACGCGACACGCTGGCTTTGGACACGCCGGCGCGTTGAGCGACGTCGAGCATGGTGACACGGGTGCGCTGGGCGGCGGAAAAAGGAGTCACGGTCGCGGGCCTTTCTTATTGGAGTTTTCTGGGCCTCAGTCGGGAATACCCAGGCTGAAACCGGTTTCAGGAAACCTCAAGTCAACCGTTTCGTCAAGCATCCGATGTGGGTGGAATCAGCTACCAAGCGACGAATGGCAGTGCCTACCTGTTAGTTCTGACAGTATTCGATACCGCAGATTGCGCGTTTAATTGGTCGCAGGCACGCCTTTGGGGTGTAGGTACAAGCGGTCTGACGGGAGAGTCTGATGAGCGCTCAAAAAACCACTGGAAGTAGACTTTCACGCAACGGCATTTTCCGATTGGTCGATATAGAGGTGCCCATCCTGGATGATGCTAATCCGCCGATTCCTGAGGGTTATATACCTCATCAATATCTTGATACCGATCTTGTTGTGCGCATTCCGCAACTGTGGGATGACGCTGCGCAGGCCGGTGAATTCAATATTGTCGAAATCGTTTGGTCACGCAGCGGAGGCGAAGGTGTCCCTCCTTTCAAGGAGCGGTGGGATGGCCCCATTACCAAGCCTTTCCCTTTTTCCGTCACCGTGCCGCGCGACTATCTGGAAAATGACGGTACCGTCCGGCTGGCTTATCGGATCACCGACGAAACCGGTATACCCACAACCTCGGACTTCCGTACCCTGGTAATTGACCGGACGCCGCCAAACAATAACGTTACGCCGCCAACGCCGGCCTTCCCGGTGGGTACGATAGATGAGGACTACGCGGCCCGGCATCGCACAGTCGATTTGGTATTGTCTGCTTACCTCGGCCGGCGGGCTTATGACAGGGTTTATTATTATATTTCGGACCAAAGTCCTCCACCTGATAGTGCACCGAGTGGCTATGTAGAGTTTCCCGACGAAAATAGCCCACTTGTTATTCCCATTCTTGTGGATTTGTTTCGCCTGTACCGCAACGGAACTCAATACGTTCACCTGCGCCTTCAAGATCGCTCCGGTAATCGAGGCCCCAGGTCCGACCAGTCGCCCGTTGAAGTCCGATTAAAGGAAGCGCCCTCAGACCTCAAACCTCTTGTCATCCCTGCCATGGCAAGTGGCTTGATCAATCGGCACGATGCACGGATTGGTGTGGTGGCCAACGTTCAGTATGACAACTGGAATGCTCGCGATCTTGTCACCATTCGGTGGGGCAGTACCCTGCTTGATGCGCAGGAGGTTACCGAGATGCCGTTCGGCGCCGGTATCCCGTGGTCGAAGTTGATAGCGATGGGCATGGGGTTTGCAGAAGGTTCGGCCACCTACACCATTACACGGTACGGCAGCAATACGCCGACGTTGCCCAGCCCCCCTACGTTAATCCGTTGGGACTTCAGGGTGGCAGGGCAAGACCATATCAACGCCCCCGCGTTGCTTAACCTCGACTTGCCAACAGTGACTGTGTTTGGCGAGGGCTCGAAGACGGACAACCATATTGATATACGTGATAAGGATCAGCGCGTATATGCCAGCGTCCTGCTTTATCACCAGCCTCGTGATGGTGAGGTGTTGGAGTTGTTCTGGGGGGGCTTCCCCAGTATGGATAAGCCGGTGGCAAGTTATATTGTGGATACCGGTAGTGGCGATGCTGAAGGCGTACGCGTGACGTTCAGTGATATTCCCTGGCAGGTGATTGTCGATGCAGGGAATGATGAAAAACTACGAGTGTACTACTCGACATTCAACGGCGTTAATGAGCAGCTTTCCAATTTTACTGAAGTCATGGTCGATGTTGTACCTCCACAGGTATTAAGGCGTGTTGAGTTTCCAAGTGCCAATAGCAATATGTTTATAGGCTGTGACGCTAACCCGGCTATGTGGGATCACATACCTGTCCAGATTCTTCCGGAAACGGTCTTTCGCAAAGATGACGATCTTGTCGTGGAGTGGCAGGGCTATGAAGAGTTTGCGGGAGGGGGACAGGCGATTACATCAACTGCGGATACCCTGACGCATCGGCTGACTGAAGAAGAGGCGAAAAAAGGTTATACCTTCGAACAACGCAACTATGACGAGAAGATTAAACCCATCAAGTCACCAGATCCCCAGAGCCCGGGAAGTTCGGTGTCGGTTATCTATACGTTGTGGCGCAAAAACAGAGTGATAGGTTCCTCAAGATTACGCTATGCAAAAATTGATCGTAAAAGAGTGGGCAATATCTATTGCGGGCCGAATGGTGATGGCCCTGAAGACTAGAGGTATAAGCCGACTTGAGTAGTTGGTCGTCGATGTAAGTTGCAGCGTTTGGCAGTGGCAGCGCAACAGTTGTTCTATTTGAAACGTGTCTTTTTTCGAAGGCATGTGTTTGTTCGATTGTCTTGGTGTTACTCAGTGCAAAAGGAGAATACAGATGGCAACGTTGAGTAAGAAACAAAAGGCCGCCATTGCATCGCGCAAGGCCAATAAAGAACTGCTGTGCCAGCGCAGGGCGGGTGTGCTGGCGATGCCCCTGCCCACGTTTGATGCGTTGAATAATGATGGGTTGATTACCAAGGAGGCGTCGAAGAAACCGCTTACTGTAACCTTCGATATTGGGCAGTTTGCAGATGACGAAGGCATTGACCCGGCAATCACCAGACTCGCAGTGCATATGCGCGGTAAAGGCGCAACGAACTGGGGTGCGCCGATGCACATGGTAGACTTCAATACAGCTTCTCCTGTCCACGAGCCTATTGATCAACCGTTCACCCGTGATATTCCGGCGGCCCGTTTGGTGGAAGGGGAGCATGAGGTCGGCTATGTCATTCATGAAGGTAACTCGCAGACGGGATTGTTAAGAGGTGCTCCCCTGGAGGTCGACCTTACCCCGCCAGAAGACCCCAGGCACCCGGCAGCGCCCTTGTTCCCTGCTTATTTGGAGTCGAAAGGTGAAATTACTGAGCAGGATGTGGAGGATCACCCAGCCGGGATGGAATGTACATTTCGCGACTATCCCATCTCTCGGCGCGCCGGTGATGATATCGAAGTCTTTTTTTCATCGGAATTTTCTTCACAGCTGTCTGAGCCTATTGACACCTTTCCTGTGGACGACTCGTTGAGTTTTACGCTGCCGTGGAACCTGATTACTGGTAATAAAGGAGGGCAGAACTACTTGTTCTACCGCCTGTGGGATCTTGCAGGGAATGTCAGCAAAGACTCGGTACCTGCGCGAATTGAGTTGAACCTGACACCAGCCCCTGATCCGCAGGAAGCCTATGTGCCGTTGGCGCTTCTTCCTGGTGACGGGCTGCTTGATTTACAAGACCTTTATGAGCCGAACGGGGTTTTCATTGCTATTCCAGAATATGAAAATAATTTAACCGACATTGACGTGATCGAATTGACCATCGGCACGCAGGCTCCGGAACGTTTTGACGTTAAGCTTTATCTGCCTTTTCCGTTAATGCTGCCTGTCGGCAGTGATACTCTTTTGGCCCATTATGGTGGAGGTGCTGGCGAGATTCCCATGACCATCGACTATTTTGTTGATCGCAATGGGACATCAACCGATGCGCCTACTCACACTATTGATGTCGATTTTTCTGCGCCTGGCCCTGCTCCGGGTGAAGATCCGGAAAACAGTTTGCTCGCGCGCGTGCGGGTCTTCGGCGTTGACCCGACTAAGGAAAATGAGCTCACAGACGCTGACTTCAATAGGGACGCGACTATCGAGACCGTGCTTTGGAGCACCCCTCTTCCCGCGCCGGGTACGATAATCAAATGGTATTGGGGGGATCTGGCCCACAAGTTTGATGAGTTGACACTGACGAACGAAGGGGGCGGTGACACTCTTACGCGAACGGTGCCTTGGTCAATCATTCGTGAAGTCGGCAATAGAACGCTCCCAGTGTTCTATACGCTGGGATGGCCGACTAATGACAATACCCAGCGCTCACTTGCGCAGAATGTAGTTGTGGCGGCCAACAAAGTCGTATTGGAAGAGCCAAGGTTCGTCAAGGCGACCGCATTTTTGGCGTGTACCGACCTCAATCGAGCGACTCGCGAGGCGACGGTCAGGGTTCCTGGTAATACAGTGTATTTCCAAGAGCACATGGTCGTTCGATGCGAATTCCGCGTATTCAGTGACATTACCGGAGACACTCAGTTGGGCAATACACTGGCCCTAAGCTCGTTGCCGCTGACGCCCGATATGGTTTCCAACGGTTTCGACATAAAGATCCCCTATACGGCCCTTCGGCCAGCGGCGCGCAATTCGGTGGACTTTCACTATTTTGTGCCGATCCCGGGAGAAGGAGAGCAGCCTTCGGTAAGAGCCTGGACCCGTACACGGTTCACCGACTTGAACGGGTTTTTTTGCGAGGAGCAACCACCCACTGCATTGGAAGACGGCCTGGTAGAACAATAGACTGCGGACTGCGGGGTGCTTCGGCACCCTTCGGTTGCACTGCACGCGCTTTGCACTTTCACACAGCTAATCTCCCCATCTCTACCCTTATGTTCGGATTAATCCTACATATTAGGGTAAGCCTGATCTGTAACTTTGCGGCCTTGAATGGCCTGGCTCCACCCCTCTGGAAATAGGCCGAACAGTTCCGTTCTGGAATGCCTGTTAAATGAGTGGTGTCTTGTGAAGATCAATTCGTACTTTAAATTAAAACCCTTGGTTGCAATGATGCAGGTGCCATCTGTTGTGACCTTGTTGCTTCTGGCGCCAAATGCTCATGCTCGGTTGATCGAAAATGGCACCGAAACCATCCGGCACGATGATTATATCGATACCTTTGAATTGCAAAATGCCACGCTTAACGTCATACGGGGCTGGACGCAGGCCATTTATGCTAATGCCTCGAACCTGAATGTCAGCGCGGACAGTACGATCCTGGGGACGGTTGTCGCTCAGAACGGCTCTAATGTGGCTGTCGATAACAGTCGTATCACTGCTTCCGGGGCTTACGAAACTGGCGTAACGCTGCTCAGCAGCGCTGCGCAGATCAACGACAGTATGATTTCCAGTGCCGATTACCATGGTTTACTGGTGAGCAAATTTACAAACTCAACCGATATATCCACCGCGACGGTCAATGGCAGTGTCCTGGTGGGAGCAACCGGTGGTGCAGTTGTTACTGGTGGCAGTGCGTTGGAGTTGGTGCGCAGTCAGTCAATCGGCACGGGCGCCGACAGCTTTGGGTTGAGGTTGGAGAGCTCGGCGGCACGGGCGTCTGGGAGCAATATTTCAGGCGGACGTAACGGTATTGAAATGTCGTTTGACCGGCATGCGCCCGGGCCTAATACCCTTATCCTGGACGATTCTCATGTCACCGGTACCACAGGTGCTGCGTTGCTCGTAGACGGTGCTCGGGGCCAGGGTGCGGTGGCGAATATCGAGGTACGCAACGGTTCGACGCTCACCGGTGGTAATGGCAACTTGCTGGAAGTCAAAGGCGGCTCGACGGCGAATATGAATATCGCCAATAGCCAGCTCAAGGGCGATGTCGTTGTCAGCAGTGGTAGCCAGGCTCACCTTCAGCTCACTGATCTCGCCTCATTGACTGGCCGCCTGGAAAACGTTTCGTCGTTGAGTCTTGGCGAGCAATCCATGTGGGTCATGACCGGCAATAGCCAGGTGGGTGATTTGCGCCTTGCCGATAGCACGGTCAAGTTTGGGGATAGCGATGCGTTCTATCAACTTGACCTCAAGAGCTTGTCGGGCCAAGGCACTTTTGTCATGGGCACTGATTTCGCTCAGGGCCTGACGGACTTCCTGAATATTACGGGTGACGCAACCGGCCATCACGACCTGTTGCTTACCAGCAGCGGTACAGAACCGGTAAACCCAGGTGATGTGCATATCGTTCACACGGGTGGCGGTGACGCACAGTTTGCACTGGTAGGCGGTAATGTGGATGTTGGGGCCTGGTCCTATGGCCTCCGGCAAGACGGTAATGATTGGTTCCTTGACCCGAATAATCGCACTGTCAGCCCAGGCACCCGGTCGGTATTGGCCTTGTTCAACACTGCACCAACCGTGTGGTATGGCGAGATGACATCTTTGCGTAGCCGCATGGGAGAGATTCGGCATAACGGCGCCGCAGCCGGTGGTTGGTTGCGTGCCTATGGCAATAAATATGAGGTCAGTGGTGGTGATGCGGGTGCCTATGAACAAAGCCAGCGCGGGTTCTCCTTGGGGGCGGATACCCCCTTGGGAGAAGGCCAATGGCTGCTGGGGGTAATGGCGGGCCATAGTACTTCTGATCTGGATCTCAGTCGGGGTACTTCGGGTAGTGTGCAGAGTTACTACGCAGGTCTGTATGCCACTTGGTTGGATGAGGAGAGTGGTTACTATTTTGACGGCGTCATCAAAGCCAACCGCTTGAACAATGATTCCACTGTCGGTTTGAGCGACGGCAGGCAAGCGAAGGGCAAATACAGTACAAATGCCTTGGGTGCGTCTGTGGAAGCGGGCCGTCATATCAAGCTGGATAATGATTTCTTTATCGAGCCTTTCGCCCAAGCGTCCGTGGTTACAGTACAAGGCAAGAGCTATAGCCTGGACAATGGTCTCAAAGCCAAGGGTAGCCACACCGACTCCGTGCAGGGCAAGTTGGGGGTGACAGTAGGCCGCGACTTTATGTTGGATGACGGCAGTATGCTTCAGCCTTACTTGCGTGGTGGCGTTGCCCACGAATTTGCCAAGAGCAACAAGGTGTCGGTCAATAACCAGACATTTGACAATAATCTGTCGGGGTCTCGTGTCGAGGTCGGCGTGGGTGTCGCCCTGACACTGTCCCAAAATATGCAATTGCATGCAGACTTTGACTACGGCCAAGGCAAGCACGTGGATCAGCCATGGGGGGCAAATTTCGGCGTGCGATATAGCTGGTAATCAGGCAGTGCCACTGGATTTCAACGATGCTTGAAAACGCCCCGAGGTTCGGGGCGTTGACTTTCATGCCGGGGTTTATCGAGGTTGAACGGTATTGACACGGGTAGGTCTGCGCCGCGTGGTTCTATCGAGGCTGAACAGCATTTGCACACGCAGTTCTTGGTTGTTGACGTCCATAAGATAGACGTCGAGTGCGCCTGTGACCGTATGGTCGTCGGAATTATGAAAGAATTCGACGGTGCCTCGATGTGCTTGATAAGCCGGGAGGGGCGTTTCATTAATGGTCATCAGGATGACGGCTAACTGATGTTCGTCACTGTCTTTCTCCAACTGATAACGGCCGGAGTCCGTGGTAGTGGGGTACTTGAAAATGACCACCTGTCTTGACGTTTCTGTGGGCGGTATCTTCATGGCGCCTTCCGCCAGCCAGAAGTTGTTTTTCAATTCATGTTTGCGAAAGTCCGCCTTGAAGTTTTCGCTTCCGATCGAACCTTGAAAAAAACGTTCTGCGGATTTCTGGCGGGCAGCTTTTCGGGCATTGGCATTGCTCATGGTACGGTTCTCCTGCGATGGGCGGTACGTGTGTGTGCGATGAGGGCGGTTTTGATTAATCGTTGGCACGGGGGCTGATTTCAGGGACAGGTTGTCAACCACGAGGAAGGTGGTGCCTATCACTTCTAAGGTGATTTCAGTCACGCCTGCAGGGATGGTCAGCGACGACGTGTAATTATCCCAGTCGCCACCCCCCCGAAGTTCTATCTGTGGCGTGTTACCGGGTGCAATATGGAACATCGCGAAACCGTGCCCTCCGGTTGGCGTCATGGCATCGATGGAAAAATCATAGGTCTGGCCGGGTGTGACCGCGATCTTTTGTTCGATGGATCCCCCCTGGTTTGCCTGGCACTCGTTGTCGGAAAATGTCACGGAGGAGCCCACTGGCCGGTTGGCTATCCAATGATCGCTGTTGTCGGCGAAATCACCGTTACGGATCAACTCGACAGGGATGACCACGCCGCCGTCTTCCACCAGTTGGAGGCTATCGAACCAGACGTCGCCAGCATCACCCATCAGTTGTAGCGTCAGCCCGGTGGTGCCGGTAGGTGGGCGAAAGGTGCTCACATGATGGGTCCAGCCATGGTTCCCTGTTAGCGTGATTGTTTCAGTCGCCCCCGAGGGCTGCCATACCAGTCGGGCTGACCCGGCGCCGTTATAGGTAATCAACGTGTACAGGCTGAAGGAGTAGGAGGCGGTATCGGAAACCGATATGTCTTGTTCCGCCCGGCCTCGCCCCGTGATCACGCAATGCTGGCGGGAAAAATCAACTCGGCCTGGAGCGGTGGCAGTAACGTTCCAATAGCGTTCACGATGGGCGAAGTTGCCATTGAGCACCAAGTTACTGTTCATTGGTTGTGTTGACATGGATCAGCCCCGTGCCCTTGGATGGGTTGGTTGTGAGCGATTCAATTCAGCGCCATAAGCACGCGCTGCACAACTGTCAGAACTAACAGGTTTGCCGGTCCATTCGTCGGTTTTCTTTACCCATACGCTTAGCCAGGCCTAGCCAAACAACCCTGCCGCAATATTGATTGAGAACCCCAGGATCGCGGTATTGAACAGAAACCCGATCAACGATTGCCCCAGCACCACTTTACGCAAGCTACGGGTGGCAACACCCACGTCCGATGTCTGCACGGCCACGCCGATGGTGAAGGAGAAATACAGGAAGTCCCAATAATTGGGGGTGAGCAAGCCCTCGGCAAAGCGCAGCGCCGGCTCCTTGCCTTGCCAGGTGTAATAGAGCCTGGCGTAGTGCACGCTGAAAATCACCCCGATCAGCAGCCAGGAGCCGATCACTGTCAGCCCGGTAAAAGCGTAATGCAGCAGACGTTCGGAAGTGGCCAGGTCCTTGCTGCCCACCAGTTCGAAGGTGATGGTGGCCAGGCTGGCGATGGCGGCGATGCACACCATGAACAGCACCAGGCCGGCGTTCTCGTCTTCGACTTCGGCGATGCGCTTGACGTCTTCGGCCTTGGCGCGAATGGTCAACCAGAGCATCAGTATCAGGTAGGTCCAGACCCCGGCGTTCCAGCCGATCAGGATTTTGCTGGCAAGGGTGTCGGCCGGCACCAGGAGGCCGACCGCAAGGCCCAGTACGGCGGCGGATGAGAGGCGAGGGTGGGTGCGGGCGAGGAAGGGCATGGTGGCTCACAGATAACTATTTGTGAGCACCATAGCTTATTCGGGTGTACCTGATCATGAATGCAATCAATAACCCTGTGGGAGCTGGCTTGCCTGCGATAACGTTGGTTCAGGCAACACTTATGTCGCCTGTGCCGCGGTCATGGCAGGCAAGCCAGCTCCCACTGATCAGTCTGGTTTATGGCGCTTGCGCACCAGCTTCATCACCACCACGAAGAACACCGGTACAAACACCACCGCCAATGTCGCCGTGATCATTCCGCCAATCACACCGGTGCCAATCGCCTGCTGGCTGGCCGAGCTAGCCCCCGTAGCAATCGCCAATGGCACCACGCCGAGGATGAATGCCAGGGACGTCATGATGATCGGGCGCAGTCGCAACCGTGCCGCTTTCAAGGTGGCGTCGATCAAATCCTCGCCCTGGTCATACAGGTCCTTGGCGAACTCGATGATCAGGATCGCGTTCTTCGCCGACAGGCCGATGATGGTGATCAAGCCGACTTTGAAAAATACGTCGTTGGGCATCCCGCGTAGCGACACGGCCAACACCGCACCCAGTACCCCCAGCGGCACCACCAGCAACACTGAGGTGGGAATCGACCAGCTTTCATACAGCGCGGCCAGACACAGGAACACGATCAGCAGCGACAGGCCCAACAGCAGCGGGGCCTGGGAACCGGACAAGCGCTCCTGCAACGACAAGCCCGTCCATTCCTGGCCCAGCCCGGCGGGCAGTTGGCTGACCAGACGCTGGATTTCGTTCATGGCCTCGCCAGTGCTGTGCCCCGGCGCCGCTTCGCCGCTGATGGCGATGGCCGGGTAGCCGTTGTAACGGGTCAACTGCGTGGGGCCCTGGGTCCACTTGGCTTCGACGAAGGCTGAGAGCGGCACCATCTTCCCGGCGTTGTTGCGCACGTGGATTTTCATCAGGTCGGCCACCTGGCTGCGCTGGTCGCCTTCGGCTTGCACCACCACGCGCTGCATACGGCCCTGGTTGGGGAAGTCGTTGATATACGCCGAACCTATCGCCGACGACAGCACGTTGCCTACGTCGGCAAACGACACACCCAGGGCGTTGGCCTGCTTGCGGTCCACTTCCAGCTGCACTTGTGGTGCTTCAGCCAAGGCGCTTTCACGCACGTTGGCCAGGATCGGGCTTTTCGCTGCAGCGTCCAGCAATTCGGTACGTGCGGCCATCAACCCGGCGTGGCCGACGCCACCGCGGTCCTGCAAACGGAACTCGAAACCACTGGAAGTGCCCAGGCCGTCTACCGGTGGCGGCAGGATTGCATAGGCAATCGCGTCCTTGAGCTCGCTGAAGGCTATGTTCGCGCGATCGGCAATCGAGGAAGCGGAGTCATCGCTGCCACGTTCTGACCAGTCCTTTAGCGTGGTAAACGCCAGCGCGGCGTTTTGCCCGGAACCGGAGAAGCTGAAGCCCATGATCATGGTGGTATCACCCACCCCAGGCTCGCCGGCGTTATGCGCCTCGATCTGTTCGGCCACCTGCACCGTACGGTTCTTGCTGGCGCCCGGCGGCAACTGGATATCAGTGATGGTGTAGCCCTGGTCTTCCACCGGCAGGAACGAGGAGGGCAGGCGGCTGAACAACAGGCCCATGCCCACCAGTAATACCAGGTAGATCAGCAGGTAGCGGCCGCTGCGCTTGAGGGCATAGGCCACCCAACCTTCGTAACGGTTGGTGAGTTGGTCAAAGCGCTGGTTGAACCAGCCGAAGAAACCACCCTTGGCATGGTGCTCGCCCTTGGCAATCGGCTTGAGCAAGGTGGCGCACAGTGCCGGGGTCAAGGTCAGGGCCAGGAAAGCGGAGAACAGGATCGAGGTGGCCATCGACAGTGAGAACTGCTGGTAGATCACGCCCACCGAACCCGGCATGAAGGCCATCGGCAGGAACACCGCCACCAGCACCAGGGTAATACCGATGATGGCCCCGGTGATCTGGCCCATGGCTTTCTTCGTCGCCTCTTTGGGCGACAGGCCTTCGGTGGCCATGATGCGCTCGACGTTTTCCACCACCACGATGGCATCGTCCACCAGGATGCCGATAGCCAATACCATGCCGAACATGGTCAGCACGTTGATCGAGAAGCCCAGCAGCAACATGGTGGCGAAGGTGCCCATCAGCGCGATCGGCACCACCAGCGTGGGAATCAAGGTGTAGCGCACGTTCTGCAGGAACAGGAACATCACCGCGAACACCAGCGCCATCGCCTCCAGCAAGGTGTAGATCACCTTGGTGATCGAGACTTTGACAAAGGGCGAAGTGTCGTAGGGAATCTTGTATTCCACATTGGCAGGGAAGTAGCGCGACAACTCGTCCATTTTCGCCCGCACCAGCGTTGCGGTACTCAATGCATTAGCGCCGGGCGACAATTGCACGCTGACGGCGGTAGACGGCTTGCCGTTCAGGCGGGTGGAGAACTGGTATTCCTGGCTGCCGACTTCCACCCGTGCCACATCGCCGATGCGCACGGTGGAGCCGTCGGGGTTGGCCTTGAGCACGATGTCGGCAAACTCCGCCGGAGTGGACAGTTGCCCCTTGACCAGCACCGCCGCGGTGATCTCCTGGGTGTGGGTGCCCGGCAAGTCACCGATGCTGCCCGCTGAGACCTGGGCGTTCTGGGCGCTGATCGCGGCGTTGACGTCGGCCGGCGTGAGGTTGAAACCGATCAGCTTCTGCGGGTCGATCCAGATACGCATCGCTCGCTCGGCGCCATACAACTGGGCCTTGCCGACCCCGTCCAGGCGCTTGAGCTCGTTCATCACGTTGCGCGCCAGGTAATCACTGAGCGCCACGTCGTCAAGCTTGCCGTCGTTGGACGTCAATGTGACCAACAGCAGGAAACCGGCGGAGACTTTTTCCACCTGCAAGCCTTGCTGAGTCACGGCCTGGGGCAGGCGCGGCTCGACGACCTTGAGGCGGTTCTGCACATCCACCTGGGCCATTTCCGGGTCTGTGCCCGGCTGGAACGTGGCGGTAATGGTCGCCGAGCCCAGGCTGCTCTGGGATTCGAAATACAGCAGGTGGTCGGCGCCGTTGAGCTCTTGCTCGATCAGGCTGACCACGCTCTCATCCAGGGTCTGGGCCGAGGCGCCGGGATACACCGCGTAGATTTCCACCTTGGGTGGCGCGACGTTGGGGTATTGCGCCACCGGCAATTGCGGGATCGCCAGGAAGCCCGCCAGCAGGATAAACAGGGCCACCACCCAGGCGAAGATCGGGCGGTCAATAAAGAACTGCGGCATGACGGGTTATTCCTTTACGAGCGGGCTGTCGTCCACTTCAACTTTTTCACCGGGGCGTGCGTGTTGCAGGCCCTCGACGATGATGCGGTCGCCGGGCTTGAGGCCGCTGGTGACGATCCAGCGGTTGTCGATCACCGCACCCAACTCCACCGGTTGCTGGCTGACGGTCTGTTCGGCGTCCAGCAGCAACACCATCGGGATACCGGCGCTGTCACGGGTGATGGCGCGTTGCGGCACGCTGATACCTTGTTTGTCCACGGCCTGTTCCACGCGCACCCGCACAAAGCTGCCGGGCAACAGGTCGAGGTCCGGGTTGGGGAACTCGCTGCGCAGGATGATCTGCCCGGTGCCCGGGTCGACGCTGATGTCAGCGAAGAGCAATTTGCCTGGCAACGGGTACAGGCTGCCGTCGTCCTGGATCAAGGTGGCCTTGGCCTGGTCCTGGCCGACCTGCTTCAAGCTGCCGGCACGAAAGGCGCGGCGCAGGTCGTTCAGCTCACGGGTGGACTGGGTGAGGTCGGCGTGGATCGGGTCCAGTTGCTGGATAATCGCCAGCGGCGTGGCTTCGTTCTGGCCGACCAGCGCGCCTTCGGTCACCAGGGCGCGGCCAATGCGCCCGGAAATCGGTGCGGTCACGGTGGCATAGCCCAGGTTCAGCCTGGCACGCTCGACGGCGGCCTTGTTGGCGGCCACTTCGGCGTTGGTCTGGCGCAGGGCGGCGCGGGCGTTGTCGTACTCCTGGCCGCTGATGGCGTTGCCTTCGACCAGTTGGCTGTAGCGCTGTTCTTGCAGGCGCGCCTGGAACGCATTGGCCTCGGCCTTGCTCAGGTTGGCCTGGGCACTGTCCAGGTCGGCCTTGAACGGCGCCGGGTCAATACGGAACAACACGTCGCCTTGCTTGACGTCGTGGCCTTCGTTGAACACCCGCTGCATGACCACCCCGGCGACCCGGGCGCGTACTTCGGCGATACGCGGTGCGGCGATGCGCCCGCTCAGTTCGCTGGTAATTGAGAGGGGCTTGGCCTGCAGGGTTTCGATCCGCACTTTGGCCAGGGGCATTTGTGGCGCCTCGTCTGCCGACTGACCACACGCGCTCAGCGCCAGTGTGAGGGCCAACAGGCAAAACGGCGCAAACAGATTCTTCGACATGCTCTTATCCCAATATTGACTGGCGCATCCTAGGGGCACCTGCGCCGTGGTGCTGTGAAGCTGTGTAGCGGGTCTGTGAAGAAGTGTAAGGTACGGCGCGCAGGGCGTCGGGGGCGTATATCCTTGCACAATCCTGCAACACACCAACAAACAGCATTATTTGGAAACACCATGCCCAACATCCTCCTGGTGGAAGACGACGCCGCACTCTCCGAGCTGATTGCCAGCTACCTGGAACGCAATGGCTACCACGTCAGCGTGCTCAGCCGCGGCGATCATGTACGCGAACGTGCACGCCTTAGCCCGCCGGACCTGGTGATCCTCGACCTGATGCTGCCGGGCCTCGACGGCCTGCAGGTATGCCGTTTGCTGCGCGCCGACTCGGCGGGGCTGCCGATCCTGATGCTGACCGCCCGCGATGACAGCCACGATCAGGTTCTGGGGCTTGAGATGGGCGCCGACGACTACGTGACCAAACCCTGCGAGCCGCGCGTATTACTGGCCCGGGTGCGCACATTGCTGCGTCGCAGCAGCCTGTCCGAACCCCAGGTGGCCAGCGACCAGATCGTCATGGGCAACCTCTGCATTGATCTGTCCGAACGCACCGTGACCTGGCGCGAACAGGCGGTCGAGCTGTCCAGTGGTGAATACAACCTGCTGGTGGTGCTGGCCCGGCATGCCGGCGAAGTGCTCAGCCGCGATCAGATCCTGCAACGCCTGCGCGGTATCGAGTTCAACGGTACCGACCGTTCGGTGGACGTGGCTATCTCCAAGCTGCGACGCAAGTTCGACGACCATGCGGGCGAGGCGCGCAAGATCAAGACGGTGTGGGGCAAGGGGTATCTGTTCAGCCGTTCCGAGTGGGAATGCTGAACCATGTTTCGCGTACTGCTGCGCCTCTACCTGATCACCATCGTCACCTACAGTGCGGCGATTTACCTGATTCCCAAGCTGGTGATCCAGCTGTTCGAACACCGCTACATGGACTACAACATCGAACAGTCCCGCGGCCTGCAAAAACTCATGGTCAAGCAGTACCAGCGCGCACCGGTGGAGCGCTGGTCCCAGGTGACCGACCAGTTGAGCCACGATTTTGCACCCTTGAAAGTGCAACTGTTGCTGCGCCAGGACGCCCGCTACACCCCTGAGGAAGAACAGCTGCTGGAGCAAGGCAAGCCAGTGATCCGCCTGGGCGAATGGGGCTGGATGGAGGAAATCAGTTCGCCGATCAACCAGCAGTTCGCGGTCAAGCTGACCGTACCACCAGACCCGTTGGACATGAACCTGCTGTACTGGTCGATGAACGTGCTGGTCGGTGCCGCCTTGCTGGCGTGCCTGCTGGTGTGGCTGCGTCCGCACTGGCGTGACCTGGAGCGTTTGAAAAGTACCGCCGCGTTATTGGGCAAGGGCCATCTGGAGGCGCGTACGGGGCTCGCACCCAGCTCCAGCATCGGCGGCCTGGCGGCGGTATTCGACACCATGGCCGACGATATCGAGCGCCTCTTGAACCAGCAGCGCGATTTGCTCAATGCGGTCTCCCATGAACTGCGCACACCGCTCACCCGCCTGGATTTCGGGCTGGCCCTGGCGCTTTCCGAAGACTTGCCCCCGGCCAGCCGCGAGCGCCTGCAAAGCCTGGTGGCGCATATTCGGGAGCTGGATGAGCTGGTGCTGGAATTGCTGTCTTACAGCCGCCTGCAAAACCCGGCGCAATTGCCCGAGCGGGTAGAGGTGGCGCTCGACGAGTTTATCGACAGCGTGTTGGGCAGCGTCGACGATGAGCTGGAGAACCCCGATATCGTCATCGATGTGGTCCTCGATTGTGCCGTGGAGCGCTTCAGCCTCGACCCGCGCCTGACTGCCAGGGCCTTGCAGAACCTGCTGCGCAATGCGACGCGCTACTGCGACAAACGCATCCAGGTGGGCGTGCGGGTATGCCCCAAAGGCTGTGAAATCTGGGTGGACGACGATGGCATCGGCATACCGGCGGAGCAGCGCGAGCGCATCTTCGAGCCGTTCTACCGCCTGGACCGTAGCCGCGATCGCGCAACCGGTGGCTTTGGCCTGGGCCTGGCGATCAGCCGGCGCGCCCTGGAGGCCCAGGGCGGCACTTTGACGGCCTTGGCGTCTCCCTTGGGCGGGGCGCGGTTTCGTGTGTGGCTACCTAACCTTTCGTGATCAAAGCACTTTGACTGCGCGGCCGATCCCGTGAATCGGCCCGGTGGGTTTGCCGGTGGGCGAGCCATTGGGCCCTTCCAGCGTCAGTTCAAACAACTGGTTCGGCGCCAGTGGCGGCAGCTTGTCCAGCGGCACCGACAAGCTCTGCCCCGGTTTGACCAGCCCCAGGGATACGGGCCCCTGCCAGCCATCGCCCTTGGTCCAGAACTCCAGGGCTTTGTCGGCAGGAATCTCGATCACCCCCAGTGGAATCAACTGGATCTGCTGATTATCACTGGCCTGCACCACCCAGCCCGGTGCCTGGCTTTGTGGCGCCATCAACACCACCACGAAGCTGGGTGCGGGCATGGGCGGGCGCGTCAGTAATAAAGCCGCCAGCACCACGCTTGCCATCAGGCCCGCGGCAGAAAGCCCGCGCCAGAACGCCAGCAGGTTCCACCACGCCACGCTCGTTTCGGGGGCTTTGATTCCGCGTTCAATGCGCCGCCACAGCTGTGCCGAAGGCGGCACCGGTTGTGCCAGCGCGACCAGAGGCAACAGACGCTGCTCCCAGGCATCCACCGCTGCACGCAGTGCCGCATCATGGGCCAGGCGTTGTTGCACCTCTGCGCGCTGTTCGGCGGGCAGTGTCCCCAGCACGTATTCACTGGCCAGTTCATCCAGGCTGTCGTTCATGCCATGCACTCCCGCAAGGCGGCGAGGCTGCGTTTGATCCAGGCTTTGACGGTACCCAGAGGGGTACTGAGTTTTTGCGCAATTTCGCTGTGGGAGTAACCGTCTACATAGGCGTGCAGGATGCAGGTGCGGCGTGTCGGGTCGAGCTGCTCCAGGCACTGGTGGATCTGCCCGGAGCGTGCCGCAAACTCAACGGTCTGGGCAGGCTCTGCCATCGGTTCATACTGGTCGTCCAGTGGCACGTCACGCCCGGCGCTGCGTACAACGTCCAGGGCCAGGTGGCGAGTCACGCTGAACACCCAACCCCGTGCGGAACCTCGCAAGGGGTCGAAACTGCGCGCGCCGTGCCAGATCTTGATAAAGGCGTCATGCACGATGTCCTCGGCCAGTGCCTTGTTGCGGGTAATGCGCAGCGCCACACCGAGCAAGCGGCTGCTGTCCTGCTCATAGAGTTGGTGCAGGGCGCGATGATCGCCGCGGGCGCAGGCTAACAGGCACACTTCATAATCAAAGATGATTTCAGCCAAACCAGAATTCCTGCCACTGAGGAGACGTCTACGCGTGGTAGGCGCGAGGTTGCTCGCGCCTACCTGGCCAGCGTAGCTGAGTTTGCTCAGTTGGCGGCCCAGAAGATGTAGTCCGCCTGGTATTTCACCCCTTCCTTGGCGCCTTTGTTCGCCGTGGTGCATGGCGTAGCGGGAGCGACTCCGCCCTTGAGGGCAACCCGCTGGATATACGCCACGCCACTCATCGCACCTTTGCCCTCGGCCGGGTTGGCCTTGACCAGTTGATAGGGCAGGTTACCGGGGCTCGACGGCGCCACGGCCAATTGCGTGCCGGTGATGGTCGAGCCGTCCTTGGCCTGCCACGTGGCAGGTGGGCCGAAGTAGGTGCCGACCTGCTGGCCATTACGGTCGTTCAACACGGCTTTGGGGCCGACGAAGGTCCACTCGGTCTGGCCGGCAGCGCTGGCCTTGTCGCGGCATTCATAGGTGATTTCGCCGACCCCGGTGGTTTGCATCGCCACCTTGTGGCCATCCGGCACCTTGATGCTGTCCGGCAGGCCCGCCTGGGCAAACGCCGACGGTGCGGCGAGGAGCAAGCTGGACAGGCACAGCAGTGTTTTAGCGTTCATGGTGTTTCTCCATTGGGTAGAACAGCAGGGTTACGTTGATGACTACGGCCCAGGCCCGCCCATTGGATGCAGGGCTTTGCGAAAAAAGTGAAGATTTCCAAAAAAGCATAAACTCAGATCGCATCGGTATAAGTGGTTATAAGAAAAATCGCTATCCTGCGGCCAGAAATTTATAAGGCCTCGGGTAGCTGGAATGGATGTAGGTAATATTGGTTTCGTGGTTGCCGGCCTGATCGTGGGTTTTATCGTGGGCATGACGGGGGTGGGCGGCGGTTCGCTGATGACCCCGATCCTGCTGTGGTTTGGCATCAACCCAGCCACTGCGGTGGGCACCGACCTGCTGTACGCCGCGATCACCAAGTCCGGTGGTGTGCTGGTACACAGCAAGAACAAGAACATCGACTGGACCATCACCGGCTGGCTCACTCTGGGCAGCGTGCCGGCGGTGTTGCTGACGTTATGGTTCCTGGCCAGCCTGCACACCGACCCCAGCGCGATGAACGCGGTGATCAAGCAGGCCCTTGGCGTGGTATTGCTGCTGACGGCCCTGGCGATCCTGTTCAAGAAAAGCCTGTTGGCCTTTGCCCAGCGTCATGCTGGCGACTCCTACCATCTGCGCCCGCGCAATCTGAATGCGCTCACTGTTGTGACAGGTGCGATCCTTGGCACCATGGTGGCCCTGACCTCGATCGGCGCCGGCGCCCTCGGCACGGTGGCGCTGTTTATCCTGTACCCGTTCCTGGCCACGCGGCGCCTGGTTGGCACCGAGATCGCCCATGCCGTGCCCCTGACCTTGGTGGCGGGCCTGGGCCATGCCAGCATGGGGAACATGGACTGGCATCTGCTGGGCTTTTTGCTGATGGGGTCGCTGCCGGGGATCTATGTGGGCAGCCACATGACTGGCAAGATTCCCGACGGGGTACTGCGGCCGTGCCTGGCGGTGATGTTGATGGCGGTGGGTTATAAGTTGGCGTTCTGAGCACGTGGCCTGACACCCCACGCTCCAAATGTGGGAGCTGGCTTGCCTGCGATAGCGGCCTGACAGCCGACACAGGTGTCAGACCGAGTACATATCCATTCCTGCGGTAACGGCCACTTAGGGTTCCGCTCTTACAGCGGGTCACTTTTGGAAAAGAGCCCCAAAAGTAACCAAAAGGGCTCTTGCCCCACCACTCGGCACCTCGCTCAGGCTCGGTGTGCCCGTAATCCGCCAGTGATTTGGGGGGCCGCCGCCACGCGCCATCCATGGCGCGGGGCGGCTAAACCGGCATCCCTGCCGGTTTACCCCCCAAATCCCTGTCGAATTCCGGCCAGCGTGGTTTAACGGGGCGCTTAAGATCAAAAGCAGATCAAGAGCAAGATCAAGAGCGACTCGCTTCGCATCGTGGTTACGCTTGGTGCTGGTCGCAACTGTTGCTCCAGCAACAGCAGATCCACAAACTGCTGCGATCCCAGACACTGGCAAGCCATCGCTTCAATCCCCCTTTTTTTCCGCAACCCCCAGGCTACGGGCATTTGCCTGCCCCTGGCACGCTTGCTGCGTAAGCCCTTGTAAATCCCCTGTACGAGGTACCGTCCGATGAGTCAGCAAGCCGTGAAATTTGCCTATTGGGTGCCCAACGTCAGCGGTGGGTTGGTCGTCAGCAAGATTGAACAACGCACCCACTGGGGTATTGATTACAACCGCAAACTGGCGCAACTGGCGGAGGCGGCGGGCTTTGAATATGGCTTGACGCAAATTCGCTTCACCGCAGGCTACGGCGCCGAGAACCAGCATGAGTCTGTGGCGTTCAGCCATGCGTTGCTGGCGGCGACCACCACCCTCAAGGTCATCGCGGCGATCCTGCCCGGGCCGTGGCAACCGGCGTTGGCGGCCAAGCAATTGGCGACCATCGACCAACTGACCAATGGCCGTATTGCGGTGAATATCGTCAGTGGCTGGTTCAAGGGCGAGTTCCAGGCCATTGGCGAACATTGGTTGGAGCATGATGAGCGCTATCGGCGTTCCGAAGAGTTTATCCGTGCTCTCAAAGGCATCTGGACCCAGGACGATTTCACCTTCAAGGGCGATTTCTATCGGTTCAACCAATACACCCTCAAGCCCAAACCCCTGGGCCAGCCGGAAATCTTCCAGGGTGGCAGTTCGCGGGCGGCTCGGGACATGGCGGCGCGGGTGTCGGATTGGTATTTCACCAATGGCAACACGCCTGAAGGGGTCAAGGCCCAGGTCGATGATATCCGTGCCAAGGCCGCTGCCAACCAGCATTCGGTGAAGGTGGGCGTGAACGCCTTCGTGATCGCCCGCGACACGGAGGAGGAGGCACGTGCGGTGCTGGCGCAGATCATTGACGAAGCCGACCCGGAGGCGGTCAACGCCTTTGGTGACGCGGCCAGGCAAGCGGGCAAGGCGTCACCGGAGGGCGAGGGGAACTGGGCCAAGTCCAGCTTTGAGGACCTGGTGCAATACAACGATGGTTTCAAGACCAACCTGATCGGCACGCCGCAGCAGATCGCCGAGCGCATCGTGGCACTCAAGGCCGTGGGTGTGGACTTGGTGCTGGCAGGCTTTCTGCACTTCCAGGAAGAAGTGGAGTATTTCGGCAAACGTGTATTGCCGCTGGTGCGTGAGTTGGAAGCCAAGGCTGATGTCGGCGTGGGCTTGCGCGTAAATAATCTCAACGAGAAAGTGGGTAGCCTGGTTTAACGCTGTGCCTGGGCATTCTTCGCGAGCAAGCTCGCTCCCGCAGGGGGCAGGGTTTTTTCCAGGCGCAGGGCGTCACTGTGGTCTTGGTAGTAATCGTCGACTACGGCAAAGCGTCGATAGCCGTTGCGCTCATACAGGGCGAGGGCGCCGGGGTTGTCGGTGCGCACTTCCAGGCGCAGGTACGCGCAACCTTTCTCCAGCGCGCGGGTTTCGATATGCGCCAGCAACTGTTTGCCCAGGCCAAGGCCGCGGGCGTGTTCGGCAATGGCCAGGGAATACAAGCGCGCAAACCGGGTGCCGCGTCGAAACAGCACCAGCGCGTAGCCAAGCAGTTGGCCATGCTGTTGCGCCACCCACAATTGGCCGTTGGCCCGGCTGATCATCCAGCGCACACTGCGCGGTGACAGCCGGTCGCTGCTGAAACATTGCTGCTCCAACGCCACCAACTCGGAAATATCGTCAAGGGTTGCAACGCGAAAGAAAAGAGCCATAAGACCGCCGTAAAAGTTGCGTAATGAAACGGGACTTCTCTAAATGATCGTGCTTAATAGAAAAGGTCGAGTTCTCTAAAGCGGATCAATTATTATGTCGGCGGTACAAAGTCATTGGCGTCAAGTATCCGAGCAAACCGTTGCGGCGACAATAACATCCAACGGTTATTTTTCTGCTGCGGCCCAACGTTCGAGCCACGTTGTCATTATTGTCGAACGCAAGGAAGATTGGGCCTCTTACTTTCCCTGTGAACACGTCGTCACCGCCCAGGAGTACTTGGAGCACACGCGGGATAGCGACACGGGCAAGCGTGTCCAGATGATCAACCTGTGCCGCAGCTACAAGTACCTGGGGCACGGCTACTATTGCTCCTTGCTGGCCGAGGCACGCGGGCACAAGGTGATTCCCTCGGTACGCACCATCAGCGAGCTGACCAAAAAAGCCCTGTATGGGTTGGCCCTGGATGACTTGGATAAAACCCTGGAAAAAGCCCTGAACCATCAACTCTATTGCAGTACCGAAGGCTTTACTCTGACACTTTATTTCGGTCGAACGGATATAGAACTCTTGCAGGAATTGGCTCGGCAGTTGTTTGAAACCTTTCCCAGTCCGATCTTGTTAGTTGAGTTTCGTCACCATAACGGCTGGCATATCGGCGGGGTCAAGTGTGGTGTATTGCACAAGTTGCGCGACGATCAGGAAGATCAATTCGCCCACGCCCTCGATAACTTCAGCCGCAAGATCTGGCGTCAGCCACGCTTGCGCCGTCTGGCCCGTTATGACTTGGCGATCCTGCACGATCCTCACGAACAATTACCGCCCTCCAATCCTCGCGCACTGGAAAATTTCGTGCGGGTCGGCAAGGGCCTGGGTATTGATGTGGACTTGATCGAACGCAAGGATTATGCCCGTCTGGCCGAATATGACGCCTTGTTGATCCGCGAAACCACCAGCCTCGACAACCATACCTATCGCTTTGCCAAGAAAGCCGAAAGCGAAGGATTGGTGGTGATGGACGACCCGGCATCGATCCTGCGCTGTACCAACAAGGTATACCTCACCGATCTGCTCAACAGCCACCAATTGGGCATGCCGGCCACCGAGATTCTCTACAAGGAACGACCGCAAGACTTTGAACGCATCGGCGAACGCCTGGGCTTCCCGCTGGTGTTGAAGATCCCCGACGGCTGTTTCTCCCGTGGGGTGATCAAGGTCGAAAGCCAGGCGGCGTTGCTCAAGGCCACGGCTGAGTTGTTCGAGCACTCGGTGCTGTTGCTGGCCCAGGAATTCCTCTACACCGACTACGACTGGCGCATCGGCGTGCTCAATCGCAAGCCGATTTTTGCCTGCCAGTACTTCATGTCCAAGGGCCATTGGCAGATCTACAACCACAAGGCCATCGGTCAGGCTATCAATGGCGAATGCCGCACCCTGGCAGTCCATGAGGCACCCAAGGCGGTGGTGGAGCTGGCGGTGAAAACCGCCAACCTGATCGGCGATGGGCTTTATGGCGTGGACCTCAAACAGTCGGGCGACAGGGTTGTGGTGATCGAGGTCAACGACAACCCCAACCTGGATGCTGGGATCGAAGATGCCTACTTGCAGGACGACCTGTATGGCCTGGTGCTGGAGGAGTTCGTGCGGCGCCTGGAGCTCAAGCGCCGGGGTCAGGTGTGGTAGAGCGTTCTGCCATTAAGCAGTGGCTTGCAAGGTCAACACCTCAAACCCATCCGCCGTCACCGCCACGGTATGTTCCCATTGCGCCGAGAGGCTGTTGTCCTTGGTGACCACCGTCCAGCCGTCTTTCAGGCTACGGGTTTTGGCGCTGCCCTGGTTAAGCATCGGTTCGATGGTAAACACCATGCCTTCGCGCAGTTCCAGGCCGGTGCCAGGCCGGCCGAAGTGCAGAATTTGCGGTTCTTCGTGCATTTGTCGGCCGATGCCGTGGCCGCAGTATTCGCGCACCACGCTGTAGCCGTTGGCTTGCGCATGGCTCTGGATAGCATGGCCGATATCGCCCAGGCGCGCCCCGGGCTTGACCTGGCGTATACCGGCCCACATCGCCTCGAAGGTCATGTCCACCAGGCGCCTGGCCTTGGGCGTCACGTTGCCGATCATGTACATCTTGCTGGAGTCGGCAATGAAGCCGCCTTTTTCCAGGGTGATGTCGATGTTGATGATGTCGCCGTCCTTGAGCAATTGCTTGGCGCTGGGCATGCCGTGGCACACCACTTCGTTGATCGAAGTGTTGATGCAGAAGGGGTAGTCGTACTGCCCAAGGCTGGCAGGGCGGGCCTTGAGGTCATTGCGGATGAAGGCTTCGACGGCGCTGTCCAGCTCCAGGGTAGAGCGGCCGGCGGCGACGAAGCCGTCGAGCATGTCGAAGACTTGCGCCAACAGGCGCCCGGCTTCACGCATTACGACCAACTGTGCGGGAGTCTTGATCATCAGCTGCGCCCTCGGATCAGGTCGGGTTTGTCCAGCAACAGCTTGTTGATCAGCTCGTTGTAGGGCAGGTGCGGGTTGAGTTCGGCGAGCAGGCCGATCTTGATCCAGAACTCGGCCTGGGCGTTGATGGAGCGGTCCATGGCGGCGCTGGCCAGGCGCAGTTGTTCGTGCAGCTGATCGGTGATCTTGACGATGCCCATAAGGTTCACTGTGTTTAATTGATATACGAATCGTATATGTTTCGTATGTTTATCGCAAACCGCCTTCGGCTGAACGGTGATGGGTTGATTGGTTGCGATATGTTGCCGAAAAAAGGATTTCCACATAAACGCCGGTCCCCACGCTGCGGGTTAAACGTTTAATCGATGTAGTTCGACGATGATGCCAAACAGGTTGTCTTCTTTAATATGAGCAAGCGGTTTGCTTATGAGGAAAGGTTACAACCACCACAGTTTTTGCCGAGTAGGCTTACTGATTGAAAGCGTCTTCCAGGGTTGGCAAGACGTGGCAGGCAAGTGCCTGTCGGATACATATAACTGTTGGCAGTCTCAAAAAAGGAGAGGTTAGCCATGCTTTCAGAACTAGAGCTTCGCAGCATCATTGAAGGAAGTTTCCTGCCTAAACGGTGCGAATGCACCAAAGCCGAAGATGCCTCGTTGACGATCAAGGTCTACGACGACCGCGACCGGGACCGGGTGGATTTGGAAGTCAAAGGTATACACCCTGACAAGCTCGACAGCAGTCGAGCGATTTGCAACCTGATCACCGGGTTGCGTGAGGACCTCAAGCAAAGCCACGCACCGGTACTGCAACGAGCCGGCGCGCGCGGTTATTACTAGCGGATGCTTGAGTGTAAGTTGACCCCATGGGCCTGGTAGTTGCCAGGCCCAATGTTGACGTCCTTCCTGTTTACCAGCGCACTCTTACGCCGAGATTGCCACTGACACCCTCAAAGTTGTTGTCGTCCAGTTGGGTGCCATAGTTACCCTCCATATAAACGCTGAACGCGGATGACAATTGAGCTACAACACCGACACCAATATCAGCCGTGGAGGACTTGTGATCGCTCTTGATCCGGTCCACCTTGTCGAACGTCACCGTGTCGCTACCGCCGAAGGTGTGCCAGACATTCGCCCGTAGGTACGGCTCCACGGGTGTGTTGCTGACCAGATAGCGGCCCTTGAGGCGTGCGCCGATGCGGCCGGTCCAATACTCCTGGGAGTCGAAAGAGACCTTGGAAATGCCATCGTGCTGACTGTCCAGATCGATCTTCTGGCCGATGACTTGGGCCTGAGGTTCCATCTCCCAATGCTCGGACAGCCTGAACGGGTAGCCGGCCTCGGCGGATAACGCCAAGGCGTGGCCCTTGGTATCCATCTTCACCCCTCGGTCGGACTTGTTGTCGCCATCCAGGCGGGTACCCATGGCCACCAGGTCGACGTACCAGCCGGTCGGATCGGTGAGTGTCCAGTAAGCGCCGAAGTTGTCGCCGTCGAGTTTGACCCGCCCGGAGCGATGGTTCTGCCAGCCCATTGCAAAGCCCTTCACGTCGCCGCGCAGGCGGCTCTGGCCGATAAAGAGGCCAAGGCGTTGCGTCTGCCCGCCGCTGGTTTCGGCGGCGTAAAGGTCATGGCCAACCTGATAGCCCTTGACCGTGCCGTCAAAATTCGGCGCCACGGTGCCCGACCAGCTTTTGTTGAAATCACTGCCATAGGCGCGGCCCCAACCTGCCGGCACTGCACCGGTCTCGGTCAGCAGGCTTTGCTCGCCCTGGCGTTCATGGAAGGTGCCCAGAGCCTGCAACGTCATCAGTTGCGCAGCGGGGATGTCTACGGAGTAGACCGGAACTTCCAGGCGATACAGTGGAATCGGCGCGGCACCTGCCACGGCGGTAGGAAGCACAGGGTTACTCGCCGCCGATTGCGGCGACGTGGCCGCGGCGACTTGGCTGGGCGGTGGCGCGGCAGGCTCGATCGGGGGCTGCGGTTGCGCAGTGGGCGGCTCCACGGAGGGTTCATCCGAATCCACTACAGGGGGAGTGGCGGGTATCGGCGGCACCGGCACCACCACGGGCGGTGTCGGCGGTACGGGTGGGACCGCAGGCGGTTGTACGGCCACCACCGAGGAACGAAGGAACCAGCTGTTTTCTGTATTGGCGGTGGTGCCGCCCTTGAACAGCAGGTATTCATAAGCTCCGGCGGAGACCGAGCCCTTCAAGGCGAACGCATCGTTGGTGCTGACGGCGCCGTTGATTGCCTGGACCACTTCGACACCGTTGTTCTGGGTCAGCCCGCCGATACCGCCGAGGTTGCTGACGCTCAATTGGGTGTGACCGCTGATGTTGCCGTCGGACACTACCAGCTTGTCGGTGGCAGAGTTTTCGTCGCCCAGTACGGTCTGCAGGTGCAACTGGCCGTTGTTGCCCACGTAGTTGCCATGCACCGTCAATACGCTGGTCGCGCTGTTGTCGGTGGTCATGTCGACAGTGCCGGCGTTGTTGAGCGTCGCCAGTTGTCCGGCGGTGTAGGGGCGGATGCTGCCTTGGGTCACGGCCAGGGCACTGCTGCCGTCGATGTTGAACGTGCCGGTATTGCTGCCACTGTCACCGAGGAAAAAATCCCCGGCCAGGTCCAGGCGTGAGTCGTTGGTGAGGTTGACGGTCTCCCAGCCGATATAGCGGGCCGCAGTGCTGGATGTCGTTGTGTCGAAGGTCAATTGGTCGTTGCCCAGGCCACCATCGACGGAGGGTGTGGTGGCCAGCAGGCTTTCATTCAAGCCGCGCAGCAGGGCGGTGTCGTCACCATCGCCCATCAACACCGAGGACTTGATCTGCCCACCGTCAAGCCACCGGAAAGTGTCGTTGCCGACGCTGGCACGGATCTCACCACTGATCACGCCGCCACTCACGGTAATGCTATCGTCACCACCGCTGGTGCTGATATTGCCGCCGATGCTGCCAGCGGAAATGATGATGGTGTCAGTATCAAAACCGGTGACCAGGTTGCCCAGGATGGCGCCTCCGGACATGTCATAAAGGTTCTTGTCCAGCTTCATATTCACTCGGCCAATGGTGCCACCGCTCTGGTAGGCCACATCGCCGTCCTCAAAGGCATCGACGATGGTGCCTCCCTCCATCCTGAAGGTGTCGAGCCCATCGCCCTGGAACAGCGCCTGTATTTGCCCTCCGAGCATGACGAAGTCATCGATGCCAGCCCCTTGTTGCACCGCGCCGGTGATCTGCCCGGACTCTATGCGCACCGTATCCACGCCAGGGCCAAAGGTGACATTACCGTTGATGGTGCCGGTGCCGCCTGCGGGGAGGGTCAGATGGTTATCCCCGGAAAGGTCGGTAAGGCCGGGACTGCTGCCGCTGTCGCACGTATAGGTATCGTTACCGGTTCCCGGGGTGAGAACGCAGGCGGCATGAGAGGGTTGAGGGATCATGTATTGCAGTGAGATGAGGCCGACAGCTAAAACGGCCCGGGTCGAGAAACCACTGGGCTTTTGCATGGGTGTGTCCTGGGTTTGTTGTAATAACTGCTCCTGTTTTTGGGTTTAGCACAGTTTTCCAGTAGCGCAATTTTTTATGCATGGCGCGCAGGCCACGGAATACGTGGCCTGCGTGATGGCACTTTGAGTTTTGGCCGCTCAGCTCAAGCCAGTTGTTGACGATAGGGCAGGTCTGGGCCGGTCTTGCCGCAGGTCAGTGCGGCAGCCCGAATCGCGAAGCCCAGCATGGCGTCGATCTGCTCGCGACTGAGCCTTTGCAGCCCGTCAACCGAATCCAACTGCTGTTCCGTGAGCCACGCAATCAGCGCCGCCTGGAAGGTATCACCAGCGCCCACCGTATCGGCCATCACCACCTTGACCGCAGGTTGCGACCAGGTGCCATGTTGGCGGCTGAACACCGATGCACCATCGCCACCACGGGTGAGGAACACCAGTTGGCAGCGGTGGTGTAGCCAACCTTGCAGCACGCTTTCCGGTGTCTGGTCGGGGTAGAGCAGGTGCAGGTCTTCGTCGCTGACCTTGATCAGGTCGGCGTGTTGCACCAGCTCTGCGACGCGTGCGCGCCACAGGTGAATATCGGGCTGCGGGTTAAGGCGCACGTTGGGGTCGAGGCTGATCAAGCGCTTGCCGCTTTCACGCTTGACCAGGCTGAGCAGTGTGTCACCAATCGGTTGCACCACCAGCGAAAACGAGCCCACATGCAGCCCGCGGATCTCGTCGCCCAAAGGTGGCAAGTGGGTCAGTTGCAATTGCCGGTCGGCGCACCCTTCGCCGCGAAAGCTGTACTGCGGCGAGCCATTGGCGCCCACGGCTACCATCGCCAGGGTGGTCGGCGCGTCGAACTCAACCAGAAAGCGTTCGCTGATACCTTCGTCTTTCAGTACTTGCTGCAAGCGCCGTCCAAGGTAATCGGTGGACAGGCCGGCGAAGAACCCCGACTCGATCCCCAGGCGGCGCAAACCCACCGCGACGTTGAACGGCGAGCCACCGGCAATCGCCTTGTAATTGAGCTTGGCGGCCTGCCCGCTGGCATCCTCCTCGCTGAAGAAATCAAACAGCGCTTCACCACACACCAGATACATAGTTGCTCGCTCTTAAAGGGTTGCCACGTGCTGTTGATAACGCTGATACGCTTGTTGATAGGCACTGACATTGGCGGCCACGGGTAAGGTGCGGCTGGCCGGGTCAATGCTCACGCATTTGTCGCACAGGCTGGCCAGCGGTTCGCCGCTCTGGCACCACGCCGCCTGGATCGCCGCGCCCAGGGCGGCGGCCTCGCTCTGTTCGGTACACACCACTTCGGTGTGCATGATATCGGCGACCATCTGCCGCCACAGCGGGCTTTTCGAGCCGCCACCGATCAGGCGGATGCTCTGGCTTTGCAGGCCGGTCTGGCGCAGCAGGTCCAGGCCATAACGCAGGCCGAAGGTGGTGCCTTCGACCACCGCGCGGCACAGGTTGGCGCGGGTCAGGTTGGTCATGGTCAGGCCCTGCAGGCTGCCGGTGGCGTGGGGCAGGGCGGGTACGCGTTCGCCGTTGAGAAACGGCAGCATGCTCACGCCATCGGCGCCGATGGGTGCCTGTTCGACCAGGGCGTTGAAGGTGTCGAGGTCCAGTTCGAACAGCTCGCGAATCACCCCGGTGGCGTTAGTCAGGTTCATGGTGCAGATCAGCGGCAGCCAACCGCCGCTGGAGGAGCAGAAGGTCGCCACCGAGGCTTGGGGGCTGATGTTTGGCTGGTCGGCAAAGGCATACACGGTGCCCGACGAGCCCAGGCTCATGGTGATCACGCCGGGGGCGATATTGCCGGTGCCAATGGCGCCCATCATATTGTCGCCGCCACCACTGGACACCACCGCGTCGGGGTTGATGCCCAGGCGCTCGGCAATGGCCGGCAGGATCGTGCCCACCGCTTGGTCGGCCTCGATCAGTGTCGGCAAAGCGGCTTGCAGGCGGCCACTGGGGTCGATGTGCTGGAGCAACGCCACATCCCATTCCCGGCGGCGCACGTTGAAGTAACCGGTACCCGACGCATCGCCATACTCGGCGCAGGCGCGGCCGGTGAGCCAGTAGTTGAGGTAGTCGTGGGGCAGCAGGATATGGGCAATGCGCGCGAAGACTTCCGGGTGCTGTTCACGGGTCCAGAGCAGCTTGGACACCGTGTAGCCTGGTGCGATGGCCACGCCCAGGCGCTCCAGAGAGCCGCGTTCGCCGCCCAGATGGTGCAGCAGCCGGTCGTTCTCTGGCGTGGTTTCGGTGTCGCACCACAGCTTGGCCGGGCGCAGCACTTGGCCTTGATCATCCAGCAACACCAGGCCGTGTTGCTGGCCGGATACGCCGATGCCGAGGATGTCCTGGCCATCCACGCCGGCCTGTTGCAGGGCGCGATGGGTGGCCGCGGTGAAGGCGTCCAGCCATTCCTGGGTGTGTTGTTCACGACGGCCATTGGCGCCGCTGATCAAGGTGTGCGCCGCGGCGCCCAGGCCCAGCACCTTGCCGCTGGACGCATCGAGGACGATGGCCTTGGTGCCCTGGGTGCCGCAGTCGATGCCGAGGTAAAGGTTTTGCTGGGTCATGATGGAGTGCTCAGCAGTCTTATTGTTGGATTGAAAATACGGTCAATGTGGGAGCTGGCTTGCCTGCGATAGCGGTCTGGCAGTCACCGCAGGGTTGACTGGACCACCGCTATCGCAGGCAAGCCAGCTCCCACATGTTTAATCCGGTTTGTTCAGGAGGTTTTGCAGTGTGGCGGTGACGCCTTTGTCGCGCAGGCTTTCGTAGCAACGCTGGAACGCTGCCACAAACGCCGCCGACTTGGGAATAGCCGTGCCAAAAATCTCTTCCACCCCCAGCAACCGCTGGCTGATCAGCGCGTCATCGCTCACCAGCTCCTGGCAGAACGCTGCCCGTGGGTCCGGGATGCTGTAGTGCGCGCCGTTTTCATCCACGCCTTTCAAATACAGCGCCCAGGCCGCCACCACCAGGGCGGCACGGTCCGTGTCGCGGCCGTCGGCAATCAGGCGGTTGATGGTCGGCACGGTGAACTTGGGAAACTTCGATGAACCATCGGAGCATACGCGCTCCAACTGGTCGGCAATCGCCTGGTTGGAAAAGCGATCCACCAGGGTCTGCTTGTATTCGGTCAGGTCGATACCAGGTACCGGCGCCAGGTTCGGCGTGACGTCCAGGTCCATGTAGGCGCGCATATACGCCACGAACAGGGGGTCGTTCATGGTCTCGTGAACGAACCGGTAGCCCTTGAGGAACCCCAGGTACGTGAGGGCCAGGTGGCTGCCGTTGAGCAGGCCGATCTTCATTTCTTCATAAGGCGTGACGTCATCGGTGAACTGCACGCCGACCTTTTCCCAGGCCGGGCGGCCGTTGACGAATTTGTCTTCCAGCACCCACTGCACAAACGGCTCGCACACCACCGGCCAGGCATCGTCGATCCCGTGCTGGTCGTGCAGTTGCAGGCGGTGGGCGGTGCTGGTCATTGGCGTGATGCGGTCAACCATGGCATTCGGGAAGCTCACGTTGGCCTTGATCCAGTCATGCAGGCCCGCGTCGTGCAGGGCGGCGAAGGCCAGCAAGGCCTTGCGGGTGACGGCGCCGTTGTGAGGCAGGTTATCGCAGGACATCACCGTAAAGGCCGGGGTGCAAGCTGCGCGGCGCTGGGTGAGCGCAGCGCAGATAAAGCCGAACACGGTTTTCGGTGCCCTCGGGTGCGCCAGGTCATGCTGGATCTGCGGCAGGTGGGCCATGAACTCGCCGTTGCTGTCATCGATGCAGTAGCCGCCTTCGGTGATGGTCAGCGAGACGATGCGGATCTGGGGGCTGGCAAGTTTATCGATGAGCGCCTGGGCGCCGTCTTCGGCCAGCAGCATGTCGCTGATCGAGCCGATCACGCGCACTTGCGTGTCGTCGGTGTCGCCCAGTTCATACAAGGTGAACAAATAATCCTGGCCGGCCAGGTCATCGCGGGCCTTGCGGTCTTCACTGCGCAGGCCGACGCCGCAGATGCCCCAGCCCAGGCCCTCGCCGGTGTTCATCAGGGCATCGGTGTAGAACGCCTGGTGCGCACGGTGGAAACCGCCGACGCCGATGTGCGCGATGCCCTGGCGGGTGTCGGCAAGCGCGTAGGTCGGCACCTGCACTTCGGGCGCCAGTTGGGTAAGGTTGGTTTTATTCAATTTCATCTGGAAATACTCACGGAATCAGGCGGCAGCGCGCAGTGGACGGGCCACGGCTACGCCATCGGTGTCGAACAGATGGCAGTGCGCCGGGTCCAGGTGCAACTGCAGCGTTTCGCCGTATTGGCTGGCCATGTCGCCACGGATACGCATGGTCAGCGGTTCGCCGTTGCGGGTGATGACATGGCAGAAGGTGTCGCTGCCCAGGCGCTCGCCAACGTCAGCGGTCACGGTCAGGGTGGTTTGCCCTGGCGCGGCGATTTCCAGATGTTCCGGGCGAATGCCCAGGGTTACCGCGCTGCCCACGCTCAGGGTGGCGCCGCTCAACGGCAGGCTGATCAGGGTGCCGGCGTCCAGTTGCACCTCGCAGCCTTGGCTGTCGACGCGGGTGACCTGGCCCTTGAGGAAACCCATCTTCGGCGTGCCGAGAAAACCGGCCACAAACAGGTTGGCTGGCTGGTGGTACAGCTCCAGCGGCGAGCCGACCTGTTCGATGCGCCCACTGTTGAGCACCACCACCTTGTCGGCCAGGGTCATGGCTTCGACCTGGTCGTGGGTCACGTAGATCATGGTCGCTTGCAGTTCTTTATGCAGGCGCGCCAGCTCCAGGCGCATCTGCACGCGCAGCGCCGCGTCGAGGTTGGACAGCGGTTCGTCGAACAGGAAAATCTTCGGATTACGCACAATCGCTCGGCCAATCGCCACGCGCTGGCGCTGGCCACCCGAGAGTTGCTTGGGCTTGCGCTCCAGCAAAGGCCCCAGCTCAAGGATGCGTGCCGCTTCGCTGACTTTGCTCTCGACCAGCTTCTTGTCGACACCCGCCAGGTCCAGGGCAAACGACATGTTCTTGCGCACGCTCATGTGCGGGTACAGCGCGTAGGTCTGGAACACCATGGCCAGGTCGCGCTTGGCCGGGGTGACTTCGGTGATGTCGCGGCCATCGAGTTCGATGGTGCCGTCGCTGACCTCTTCCAGGCCGGCGATCAGGCGCAGCAGGGTGGATTTGCCACAGCCCGACGGGCCGACGAACACCACGAATTCCTTGTCGTTCACTTCCAGGTCGATGCCCTTGATGATGGAAAAACCTTCGAAGCCTTTTTGCAGATTCTTGATTTTCAGGTTGGCCATGATGGGCCTCCTTTTCGAATTATTATTTGACGGCGCCAAAGGACAAACCGCGTACCAACTGCTTCTGGCTGATCCAGCCAAAGATCAGGATCGGCGCGCAGGCCAGGGTCGAGACGGCGGACAGCTTGGCCCAGAACAAGCCTTCGGGGCTGGAGTAGGAGGCGATCAAGGCGGTCAACGGCGCGGCGCTGGAGGAGGTCAGGTTCAGCGACCAGAACGCCTCGTTCCAGCACAGGATCAACGACAGCAGTACCGTGGACGCCAGGCCACCCTTGGCGATTGGCAGCAGCACGCGCACCATTTCCTGCCACAGGGTGGCGCCGTCCAGGCGGGCGGCTTCGAGGATGTCCTTGGGGATGTCCTTGAAGTAGGTGTACACCATCCACACCACAATCGGCAGGTTGATCAGGGTGTAGATGATGATCAGCGCAATGCGCGTATCCAACAGGCCAAAGCTCTTGGCCAGCAGGTAGATCGGCATCAGTACGCCCACCGGCGGCAGCATCTTGGTGGACAGCATCCACAGCAGCGTGCCCTTGGTGCGCTGGGTTTCGTAGAACGCCATGGAGTAGGCGGCCGGTACCGAAATCAGAAGGCACAGGGCGGTGGCGCTGAACGAAATCACCACCGAGTTCCAGGCGTAGGCAAAGTAGTTGCTGCGCTCGTTGATGTGCAGGTAGTTCTCCAGCGTCGGCGTGAAGATGAACTGCGGCGGCGTGGCGAACGCGTCGATTTCGGTCTTGAAACTGGTCAGCACCATCCAGAAGATCGGGAAGAAAATCAGGATCGCAATGGCCCAGGCCAGCGTGCCGAGCAACAGGCTTTGCAGGCGGCGGGATTGTTGAAGCGTCATGGCGCGGCCCTCAAGGCTTGTCAGTCAGGTTTTTGCCGATCATCCGCACCAGGATGATCGCCGCGATATTGGCGATGACCACGGCAATCAAGCCGCCGGCCGAGGCCATGCCCACGTCGAACTGCACCAGCGCCTGGTTGTAGATCAGGTAGGCGAGGTTGGTCGAGGCGTAGCCGGGGCCACCGTTGGTGGTGGTGAAGATTTCGGCGAACACCGAGAGCAGGAAGATGGTTTCGATCATCACCACCACGGCAATCGGGCGGGCCAGGTGGGGCAGGGTCAGGTGCCAGAAAATCGCAATGGCGCCGGCACCGTCCAGGCGTGCCGCTTCCTTTTGCTCTTGGTCTAGCGACTGCATCGCGGTCATCAGCAGCAGGATCGCAAAGGGCAGCCATTGCCACGACACAATGATGATGATCGACAGCAGCGGGTAATGCGCCAGCCAGTCCACCGGTTCGGCGCCGAAGAACTTCCACACGGCGGCGAGAATCCCCGACACCGGGTGGAAAATCAGGTTCTTCCAGATCAACGCGCCGACGGTGGGCATGATGAAGAACGGCGAAATCAGCATCACCCTCACGATGCCGCGCCCCAGGAACTCACTGGCCTCCAGCAACGCACTGATCAACACGCCGAACACCACGCTGATCAGCAATACGCTGCCTACCAGCAATAGGGTATTGGTGGCGCCAGGCAGGAACCCCGAGTCGGTGATGAAGTAGCTGAAGTTTTCCAGCCCCACGAACTGGTTTTCGCCGGGGTAGAGCAGGTTGTAGCGGATCAGCGAAAAGTACAGGGTCATGCCCAGCGGCACGATCATCCACAGCAGCAGCAAGGCCACCGAGGGGCTGACGAGAAACCAGCCGGGGTTGGCCAGGCGGTTTTTTGGAGGTGTATTCATGGTGATCAGAACCAGTCGGATGCCTACAGAATCTGCGTCGGAGCGCGGTCACTGTGGGAGCTGGCTTGCCTGCGATGGCGTTACCTCGGTGTTACGGATAGACCGAGTTGTTTGCATCGCAGGCAAGCCAGCGCCCACAAAAGCCCTGCTCCTGTATTTGCGGGGGTGAAGCTGGGTTACTTGGGGTAACCAGCCCGCTTCATTTCCCGCTCGGTGGTGGTCTGCGCGGCGGTCAATGCAGCCTCGACGGTCTGCTGACCGGTCAGCGCACCCGAGAAGAACTTGCCCACCTGGGTACCAATCGCCTGGAATTCCGGAATGGTCACCAACTGGATACCGATATACGGCACCGGTTTCTCGGTCGGCTTGGTGGGGTCGGCCACTTTCAGCGATTCCAGCGTCACCTTGGCGAACGGCGCGGCCTTCATGTACTCCTCGCTGTAGGTCGAGGTGCGTGTGCCCGGTGGTACGTTGGCGATGCCATCGGTCTTGGCCACAAGTTGGCCGTATTCCTTGGAGGTGGCCCAACTGGTGAATACCTTGGCGGCATCCTTGGCTTTGGAGCTGGTCGGGATCGCCAGGCTCCAGGAATACAGCCATGACGTGCCCTTGTCGGTCTTCTCGTGGGGCGCAAACGTGAAGCCGACATGCTCGGCGACCTTGCTCTGGCTCTTGTCGGTAACAAACGAGCCCGCCACGCTGGCATCCACCCAGATCGCGCACTTGCCGCTGTTGAACAGTGCCAGGTTCTCGTTGAAGCCGTTGCTGGAAGCACCCGGCGGGCCGGATTTCTTCATGTTGTCGACGTAGAAGTTCAGCGCGTTCTTCCACTCGGGGCCGTTGAATTCCGGCTGCCACTTCTCATCGAACCAGCGCGCGCCGAAGCCGTTGGCCAGTGTGGTGATCAGCGCCATGTTCTCACCCCAACCGGCTTTGCCGCGCAGGCACAGGCCATATTGTTCTTTGGACTTGTCGGTGAGCTTGGCGGCGAATTCGCCGATCTGGCTCCAGGTCGGGTGCTCAGGCATGCTCAGCCCGGCGTCCTTGAACAGGTCGGTGCGGTAATAGGTGATCGAGCTTTCGGCGTAGAACGGCAGGGCATACAAGGAGCCTTTGACGGACAAACCGTCACGCACCGAAGGGAACACGTCATCAAGGTCATAGGAAGCCGGCAGGTCTTTCATCGGCTCCAGCCAACCCTTGGCGCCCCACAGTGCGGCTTCGTACATGCCGATGGTCAATACATCGAACTGCCCGCCCTGGGTAGCGATGTCGGTAGTCAGCCGTTGGCGCAACACGTTTTCTTCGAGCACCACCCAGTTCAGCTTGATCTCCGGGTGCTCGGCCTCGAAGGTTTTCGAGAGCTTCTGCATGCGGATCATGTCGCTGTTGTTGACGGTGGCAATGGTCAGGGTTTGCGCGCCAAGGCTGACGGCGCTGAGGGTCATGCATGCAGTCATGCAAGAACAGGCAAGCAGGGTTTTTACTGTGAACTTCATCGCGCACTCCATTTCCGCGCCCAGGGGGCTACAGAAGGACGGTTATTGTTGTTGTGTCTTCCTACAAGGAGTCAGGAAGAGTGTGCGTTGATTACAGCCTTCAAAAGCGGCGGTGACAAATCCTTGGGAGCACTGGGACTGATACTTTTTTGCACTGAGAATCTTCGAGCGCGGATCAGGCACCCGAAGAGGGGTAATGCCTATTTGCTATTTATAGGCACTCCCCAGCCAAACGGCTGACGATGTATCCGATACAAAGCCTTCCAGCACAGGCCCATAACCTGCCTGTGCTTTCGCGTCATAGGCATACCAGCTACCGTTCTGGCATACCGCATTGAGTTCGACCGGCTCGTTGGCTACGGAGCGCAGAATGCCTTGCGCCATATTGGCCTGCTGAGCAAATTGCTCGCCCAGTTTGCGTGGTGAACAGACCGTCAGGGGTGTATGGGTGCTTTAGTGGTTTTTTTTCGAACGGGCCCCAGCACGCTGATGCTCTCGATCACCATTTTCCGGTTGGAGTCAAATTTGAAGCTTACCCACACCTCGCCAGTCGCCGTGGACCTGATGTAGAACCGATAAAGGCTTGGCTTTTCGACTGATATGTCGTTGAGCCGTCCTGTTCCTTCCGGATGAGCGGCGATGAGTATTTCACCGGCTTGTTCGCCGCGCAGCCTGATGACCACTTCAACGTCGGCGGCCCCGGTCAGCGCTTTGCCCCAGTCTCTATTGACCGATGTCGAGAACCAGCGACTTTGTTTGTCGTAATTGTCGATATGTATCTGGCCTTCGCCGGTCCAGCCGAAGGTCTCTCCGGGTATTTCAAAGCGGCTGAACTCATTGATTGCACGAGGGGTGGCTGTTTTCTTCATGACGGGGCTCCAATGGACTATTCACAGAGCCAGAGTTCACAATCGCCGTGATCCAGGGAACTGTCACATCTACCAGTTCAGACGGGTGGGCGCTTGCTCAAGCCAGGCTCTGCTCAGTCAACGGGTGCGCCGCCCTGCGCGCGGGCTCATAACCTCAAAGCTCGCGAGCTGGCGGAGGCGGGGGGAGTAAAGATTTTCCACTCATGGTCATGGGGTCGACGTGGGTTGGGGAGCTTTTCCAAAATCCAATACCTGTCCTTCATGACTTCGAACTGTGTGACAGTACCGACGGGGGCCTTCACGGGAACGTTCAAGCGTTTGGATAACTCTTCAGCGAAACCTGTACTGCCGGATTTACTACTGATCATTCTGATTTGGGTAGCGCTGGTTTTTTCCAGCATGGGCGCGATCAGTCCAACGAACGCTTCGGGTGAATAAGACTGCGCATTTTTCAATTCGCTTTTGAAGGTCACTCCACCTTTGTCGCCATGCCCAATGATGTTTAATCGGATTTCATTACTGCCCGCTGGTCGATCCAGGAAGTACTCATACTGGCCGTCTTCAGAGGGGGTAAAGGCAATACTGTTTTTAATTTTTTCAGGCTCGGGTAGATCCTTGAAATCCTTGTACTCACCCAGGGCGTTGAGTTCTTTCGAGGGGCTTTGAATTTCGGCAGGGGCCGCACTTGTTCGTTTCTTGGACGAGCCGAAGCGCTTGGGCCGGTAATCGACTTCGATCTCCTCCCAAAGAGGTTTTTTAATAGTGCCCCAGTTAACATTTACTTTTTTGCCACTCTGTTTTTCCACGTGGGTAAATATATCAACGTCTTTCAGTTGTTTGTTTAACTCCATCTCTGCCAATTCGATAATGTCGGCTTTAGAAAATCTTGGGTACTTTGCCTTGTATTTTGCAAGGGCAGTTTTGTAGATATCCTCAGGGTCTATGCCCGTACCAGATGTGTAACTCACGTCCACTGGGCCTTCATAACCTTTGACCGGCACGCCAGTCAGCGCGTGCAGTTGTGATGCCAGCGAGTTATCACCGCCCTTGGCGGAGTAACAGACCAGCAAACGCACTTCCGGGTAATTCCTGATGTCAATGCCACGGGCGAAAAGCTCATTATTGATGTCTTCAGCCGTAAAGACTTTGTCATTCTCCCCGACAATCAGCGCTCCTTGCTCACCTTCAGGCTTGGCCGCGTGACCGATGATATTCAAGCGTTTAACTTCCTCACCTTTACGATTGTAAGTATCTACATTGGTCTGGATCTCACCGTCCACAGGTGTGATCTTTTCCAGCGGGCCTCCCATTCGAAAGCGTTGTGGCGGCGGGGTAAGGCGTGCATCGCCGTCGATCAATACGCTGGTGTTGGTTGCCGACCTGTTTGAGGTGACGGCTGAAGGCTCCGACAATGAGCGCTCCTTGAACTGGGCGAGCAACGTCGTCAGGTTGACCAGCAGGTCCGTCAGGGCCGCCTCTTTATTTTGCGCGTCATCATCGAGCAGGACGCCCAGGTCATTGATTATGCCCTGGGACTGCATCATCAAGCCGAGCATGGCACCGGGCCCGCGCAATACTGGCAGGACAGAATTGAGCAACAGGAAACCGCCTTCCTTGAGGCTCGCCCAGCGGCTTTGTGCGTCGGATGTCGATTGCTGTCCGGCCAAGGTGATCAAGCTGCGGGCGTTGGCTTCGTACAGGTGGTTTATCAATGTTCCCGCCTGCAGCGTCTGTTGCAGGCGGGTATCCATGGCCAAGGGAATAGTTTTGTTCATCGGGACAGAGCCCAGGTTTAAACCGAATATCACCAGGTTTGGATGTTTGAAACCGTTGCCACTGTAGGTGTTGCGGGTCTGTTCGTCAGGCAACCAGGCGAGGATGTCGTTTTGCAGCTTGCCTTTGTTCTGTATGGCTTCCAGCAGCGCCTGGCGGGTTGGAAACTGCATCAACGACGCATCGCCCATCAGGGGGCGGTACAGGATGTGCGGGCCGTTCGTGCTGTCCTTGGGTTCGATCAGATAGGCGCCTTCGACCACATCGGTTTTCCCATTGGCCCGGTTATCGAACGCCAGCGGTCGGATCACGATTTCTTGGCCATCAACGATCCTGGGGCCAGGGCCTGGCTTGAATAGCTCCTGGACGTAGCGAAAACCTGTGGTGTTGAAACCGGACTCTGCCTTGATGCTCAGTTCCAGCGCCTTGAACTGCAGCTCCAGCGGTACCTGCTGAGCGAACAGTGCCTGGCGCCGGGCTTTTTCGGTTGGGTCGTCAAGCAGTTTTTTCCTCAGCAAGTCAGGGTAGGTTTTGCCGATATCAAGGTCGTCGACCAACTGCTTGAGTACGCCTTCTTTCTCTAGCTCCGGCACCCTGACTTTGAAGTCAGAGCCTTTATACTTGAGCCCTGTATTGTAAAAGACCTCAATCTGGCCGCTGGGTAATCCTGACAAGTTATTGAGGAGCATGTCTGTCAGGCTCATGGTTTGGCGGACGATTTCCCCGGCGGTACCCTGTGCCCCATAAGCGACTTTGAAGACCACCTCGAGTTTAGCCGCGGGGTGCGCCGTGAGTTTTTTGCTTCTGGGCAAAAAGTCGAATTGCTGCTGGGCGAACGTGTGGATGTCCTTGATATCGCTGTTGTAGCTGCGGCCTTCGTTCAGTTGGTTGAAGCTGGCCAGTCCCAGGCTGAGTTCATGCATGATGAAACGCTCGGCCTCGCCTGCGTTGCTCATCCAGTCGGGCAGTGTGGGCGGCTCCTGCACCGAACTGTCCGGGCCACGTGGGGAGGCAGGGGAAATCAGACTGCTGCCGAGATGCCGATTGATGAGGACGTCGGCTTGGCCATCGAACAGGTTGCCGGTCATCTCTTCCTTTGGACCGCCGAGGCTTTCGAGCTCATCCCAACTGTTGAATGGAGTGATTTTGCCGCTGGGCTCCACCAGCAGCAGGATGTCGCGATTGGCTTGCGCCAGGTAGCGATGAACCACCATGTTCGGTGTGGCGTCGGCCAGGCTGTAGACGGTGGCGCCCGATGAGTTGGGGTCAAGTGGGGCGGGGCGCGTGGCGCCTTCGGGATGCCTCACGACCATGTCGATGGTCTTGCGCTGTTCATCATCCAGGCCGGATTGTTTAAGGCTGGCCAGTTGCAGGTTGCTTTTCAGAATGCGGCTGACCAACGTCCGGTGACTGCCGCTGAAAACGGCACCGGTATCAATGCCCGTGTTGAACGCAGGTTTGGCCCAGTACTCACGCAAATTTGCCTCATAGGCCTGGTTCAGTCGGTCTGGCAGCGCACCCATGACGCCGCTCAGAGCTGAAAAGTCGAGGTCTAGCGGAGTGTCGGCAGCGGTGCCTGTGCGTGCCAGTCGATCGGGACGCGTGTCAAACGCCCTGGCGGAATCGAGGAAGTCTGGGGCGTCACCGCCAGTCAGGTAGTCGAAGGCAAGTGCCATCAATTGTGTGCGCTTGGGTTTGGAGGGATTGTCCGGATCGGGCGTTTCAATGGCAATCTGGTTGATGTCGAAATCCAGCCCTGGAGAGGCTTCCTTCAGCCTGTCGCTGAGCACTCGAGCGACCACCGAGTAAACGTTGGGCTCACCGGCAAACTGGCGACGGGCAATATCTGCGACGGGGTCAGTGGTGGCGCTCGAGGTTCCGATCGGTGTGGTGGCCGGTTCTGCGCTGCCGGGCGGCGCCGGCGGCTGCACGACGTCCGGGCGTTGTGCCTGGGGGAACTTGCCAGGCTCAAGCATGACCTGCAGCGCAAGGTTCTGTATGGCTTCATCCCGCATATGCCTGACGTGCTGAACGTCCTGTCGGTGGGGCCGCGCAGCATTGCCTTCAGGAGCAAGTAGCGATGGGAATGTCTTGATATCCTGCAACACCCGGATTTGCTCGAGTGCCTCGGCCTTCGTCGTCGGAACCCTCATGGCGTAAAAAGCACCGACGGCATGGGTGGTGGCGGTGTGTTCGCCGATATACACAATCGGGACGTTGTTCGTAGAGAGTTTGCGCACAACCTCGAAGACGTTGACAGCGGCTTCCTCGAAGCCATCGTCGTATTTGGAAAAACTGCTGCGTTTGCCGTTAATGGTGCCATCCAGAAATCCGGAAGGCGTTAGTTTCAGGTTTGAAAGGTTGATGTTGTTATTCTTCGCAAACGTCGCGAATGGCTCGTTTTTGAGTGCGTGCGTCAGCTGTGACCAAAGCTGCCCGAATGTTGAGTGAGTTGGAATGTCATGGACTGTGCCGAAGGAAGACGGCATGTAACGGCTGGTAGCGTGTACATTGACCTCCTCCATCAAAGCGGTGGCGAGTTTATCTGCCATGTCCGCGTCAGCCTGACTCACCAACGGCTCGGCTGTTTTTCGGCCGTCCAGGGTCACTACACCGGCCGATGGGCTGCGTGGGGTCCGAATCAGGCTGGTTTGTGCGTCCACTGTTGCAGGGGATGGAGGCAAATTTCGGGGCGGGGTGGGTAAGGGCGAGTGCGTTGCAATAATGCTCATGGGGGCCTCATGGGTACGATAAGAAAGCGCGTGGTCGAGTTGTCTGGCAGCAACTGACTTGTAGCTTTTTGGTCATACACAGGGAGGCGTTCCGCCCCAGCTATTACGGGATGTGATCGGGACAGGCGTGAGAGCGTTCGCCAGATGGCCAGCTTGCGGTTTTTTAACTGAAGTGCGAGGTGTCTACAGGCATCAGGTTCTGCTCCGTCAACCGCTGCATCGCCAACCGCCGATAGTGGGAAGGGGTCATGCCCTTGAGTTGCTGAAAGCGCCGGTTGAAGTTGGAGATATTGTTGAAGCCGGACTCAAAGCACACATCCGTGACGGCCTTGTCACCGTCCGCGAGTAATTCGCAGGACTTGCTGATGCGCAGCCGGTTGACGAATTCGATAAAGGTGCGACCGGTCGCCTGCTTGAACACCCGCGAGAAGTAGGTCGGCTTCATCCCCAGGTATTGCGCCACTTCTTCCAGCGGCAGCTCGCGGGCGTAATGTGCAAAGATGTAATCCACTGCCCGGTTGGTGCGGTCTATGCTGTGCTCGTCGGCCAATTGCGGCGTGGTTACGCCGGACAGCAATTGGTAGTCCTCGCACACGCTCAACACGTCCAGCAAGATAAAAAACTGCCCCAGGCGCGCCATGCCCTTGGCGTCCTCGATGTGTTGCATCAAGGTCATGGCCTGGGTGATGGTTTTTTTGCAGCGAAATTCGATGCCGTACTGCGCGCGCTCCAGCAGCGGTGCGAGGTTCTTGAGTTCAGCAAAAATATGGCTGCCGCTCTCGAACAGGTCATCGGTGAAGTTCACCAGCATGTCACGCTTGGGCACCACTTCGTCTTCTTCCACCTGGCTGATCCAGTTATGGGGCAGGTTGGGGCCGGTGAGGAACAGGCTTTCGGGGTAGAAGTTGCCGATGTAGTCACCGATAAACACCTTGCCGGAGCTGGCGACGATCAGGTGCAGCTCGTATTCCTTGTGGAAGTGCCAGCGCACCAGCGGGCAGGGGAAGCCGTGTTGGCGATAGATGATGGACAGGCCGTTGTGGTCGTCCATCAACTCGTATGAAGGGTCGGTGATGCGCGTTGCTCGGGTCATGCTGCCGTCGCTTTATTGTGATCGCTGCGTAGGATAATGCCCCGTCACGCACGTCCTCGCCAGCAGCAGTGTTTACAGGGTGCGGTTTTTCGCCTCGATCCACTGGGACATGTATTGGGTACTTTTATGCGCGTGGTGGCGCAGCATGCTGCCGGTGAAGTTGTCCCGGCGATGGGCAGCGAGGTCGCGGCGACAGCGTTCCAGGCATTCCACCAAGGCGGCCCCGTGGATGTTCTGGTCATAGCGCCGGGCCAGCAGTTGGCGCCCGTGTTCCTGGGCCCGGGTCCAGCGCTCACGGTCCTGATAAAGGGCCACGGCAGCGGCAGCCAGGGCCGGCGCATCCTGTGCAATCACGCCGGGCCAGGGCTGGTCATCGCCCATGGCCTCGGCGCCGATTGGGGTCGTGACACTGGGCGTGCCGCACAGCATGGCGTCGACCAACTTGCCCTTGATGCCCGCGCCAAAGCGCAACGGTGCCAGGCAGATGCGCGCGGCGGTCATGACTTGCAGCGCATCTTCGGCCCAGTTCATTACATGGAAACCCTGGGCCTGATTGTGCAGGGCGGTGGCCTTGGGCGGGGTGTAGGCGCCGTAGATATGCAATTGGGCGCCTGGCAGTTGTTGGCGGATCAGTGGCCACAGGCGGTGCTTCATCCACAGCACCGCATCCCAATTGGGCGCGTGGCGGAAGTTACCGATGCTGAGGAAATGCGCACGGTCGTCAAAGGGCGCAAATGCGTCGGTGGGCGGTTGCAGCATCAAGGGGCACCAGTGGAGCAGGGCGGCAGGCACCTTGAACTGTTCGGTGAGCAGGCGGATTTCCACGTCGGAGATCATCAAGCTGATGTCACAGCGGTAAATGGCGGCGATTTCGCGTTTGGCCAGGTCGGTGTCGGCCATGCGTTGGAACTCGTCTTCCAGCGCCGGCGCGAACAGGGCGCTGAAGTCGTCGCTGTCGGGTTGGGCTTTCACCTGCTCTTTGAGCCGCTGGTGACGGGCGTCGCGCAGGCTTTGCAGGTCGGAGGTTTCCAGCACGCGAAGGGCGTCGGGGCAGCATTGTTCTACGCGCCAGCCGAATTGCTCCTCCATCATGAAACGGTCGAACAGCACGATATCCGGGGCCAGTTCGCGAATAAAGTCGTCGAAACTGCTGTTATTCAGTTCGATGGTGCGTTCGGCGATCCCTAGTGCCGGCAAGTCGGCCTTGTGCTCGCCAATGGTGGCCGGGCTGCTGAAGGTAATGTCCCAACCTTGCGTAAGAAAACTCTCAAGAATTTGCATCATATGCCCGCCCGCGGCCGAGGAGCGGGGCTCCGGCCAGACGTAACCAATGACCAGGACTTTGGTGACAGGCTGATTCATCGGCAAAGGTTTCCTTGAAGGGCGGGCGAAAAGCGCGCAATTAAACCACAACCTGACGACATGACAATTTGTGTCTGGCGGTAGGTAGCGTCGGCACTTTGTGGTTAACTTCCGCCTCTCGAATTTGTTTAACCAAAAACCAGCATAAGGATTCCGTTCATGGCTCAAGTCACCCTTAAAGGCAACCCGGTCCAGGTTGAAGGCGAACTGCCGAAAGTCGGCGCCAAAGCTGCAGACTTCACCCTGACCGCCGGCGACCTGTCCAACGCCACCCTGGCTACCTTTGCCGGCAAGCGCAAAGTGCTGAACATCTTCCCAAGCGTTGATACCCCAACCTGCGCCACTTCCGTGCGCAAGTTCAATGCCCAGGCCAACGATGTGGCCAACACCGTGGTCCTGTGCATCTCCTCCGACCTGCCATTCGCCCAAGCGCGTTTCTGTGGCTCCGAAGGCCTGGAAAACGTTAAGAACCTGTCGGATTTCCGCAATGCCGACTTCGCCGTTGACTATGGTGTTTCCATCGCTGACGGCCCGCTGCAGGGCCTGACCGCTCGCGCTGTCGTGGTGCTGGATGAAAACGACAACGTGCTGCACAGCGAGTTGGTCAAGGAAATTGCTGAAGAGCCAAACTACGACGCCGCCCTGGCTGTGTTGAAGTAACTGTTTCTACGTATGACTGTCGTTTGGCAGTAACACGTATGATGCATGATTGCGGCCTGGCCTAGTCCAGGCCGTTTTTATTTGAGCGTCAGCGGTTTAGCGAAATAGCCGGTGGACTAAGATCAGAAGTTAAACGTTGTAAGCCCAAAGTAAATAGCCGGTAAAGGTGCTTTTCTTAAGGCCCCCCAGTGCTTATCTTTCAGCCTCCCAAAGTAGAAGCTCTCGCGCCCAATGGTTGATCACTCCATGCAATCCTCCCCCCGCAACTCCCGCCGCTGGCTGTTTGGCCTGCTCGTGCTGCTGGTTATCGCCGGCCTGTGCTGGAAATTCTGGCCCAGCGGCGCGGCCCATAAAGACGCTCCGGCCGGGCACACGGGTAAAACCGGCATGGCGCGCCCGGGCTTCGGCGGGTCCACTGGCCCAGTGCCGGTGCGCGTGGCCCCTGCAGTGCTGGGTGAGTTCCCGGTGTACTACAAGGCGCTGGGCACGGTCACGGCGCTGAACACCATTAATGTGCGCAGCCGGGTGGGCGGCGAGTTGGTCAAGATCGCCTTCGAGGAAGGGCAAATGGTCAAGGCCGGCGACCTGCTGGCAGAAATCGACCCGCGCAGCTACCAGAACGCCTTGCTCCAGGCCCAGGGCACCTTGCTGCAGAACCAGGCCCAGTTGAAGAACGCCCAGGTCGATGTACAGCGTTATCGCGACCTGTACGCCCAGGACAGTATCGCCAAGCAAACCCTGGACACCGCCGAAGCGCTGGTGTTGCAGTACCAGGGCACGGTCAAGACCAACCAGGGCGCGGTGGACGACGCAAAGCTCAACCTGGAATTCACCAAAATCCGCGCGCCCATCAGCGGCCGGGTCGGTTTGCGCCAGCTTGACGTCGGCAACCTCGTCGCCGCCAACGACACCACCGCCCTGGCGGTAATCACCCAGACCCAGCCAATCAGCGTGGCCTTCACCCTGCCGGAAAATACCTTGGAAACCGTGCTGGCTCGTTACCACGCCGGTAACAAGTTGCCCGTGGAAGCCTGGGACCGTGGCGACGTGAAAAAGCAGGCAGTCGGTGTACTGCAAAGCCTGGACAACCAGATTGACGTCACCACCGGCACACTGAAATTCAAGGCGCGTTTCGATAACAAGGACCAGGCGCTGTTCCCCAACCAGTTCGTCAATGTGCACCTGCTGGCTGATACCTTGAAGAACGTGGTGCTGGCGCCATCTGCGGCGATCCAGTTCGGCAACAATGGCACCTTTGTCTACAAGCTCGACGGCGACAAGAAGGTCAAGGTCCAGCCCTTGGTGGTAGGTGACACCGATGGCGAAAACACCGTGATCAAGGACGGCCTGGTCGCTGGCGACCGCGTGGTGCTGGAAGGCACCGACCGCCTCAAGGACGGCAGCGAGATCGAAGTGGTCAACGCCAGCAGCGAGGTGCCGACCACGCCGACCGAGCACCTGCAAGGCAAGCCCGCAGCGAAAGGGGAGACCGGGGCTGACGCCGGCAAGGCGCAAAAGGTCGGTTCATGAACCTGTCGCGCCTGTTCATCCTTCGCCCGGTCGCCACCACGCTGAGCATGCTGGCCATTGTCCTGGCCGGCATCATTTCGTACCGCCTGCTGCCGGTGTCGGCGTTGCCCCAGGTGGATTACCCGACTATCCGGGTGATGACCCTGTACCCCGGCGCCAGCCCCGATGTGATGACCAGCGCGGTCACCGCACCGCTGGAGCGCCAGTTCGGGCAGATGCCCGGGCTGACCCAGATGGCCTCTACCAGCTCCGGCGGCGCCTCGGTGCTGACCCTGCGTTTCAACCTCGACATCAATATGGATGTGGCCGAGCAACAGGTGCAGGCCGCGATCAACGCCGCCACCAACCTGTTGCCCAAGGATCTGCCGGCGCCGCCGGTGTACAACAAGGTCAACCCGGCGGATACCCCGGTGCTGACCCTGGCAATCACCTCCAAGACCATGTTGCTGCCCAAGCTCAATGATTTGGTCGACACACGCATGGCGCAGAAAATCGCGCAGATCAGCGGTGTCGGCATGGTCAGCATCGCCGGTGGCCAGCGCCAGGCCGTGCGTATCAAGGTCAACCCCGAGGCCCTGGCGGCCAATGGCTTGAACCTCTCGGACGTACGCGCCCTGATCGCCGCCTCCAACGTCAACCAGCCCAAAGGTAACTTTGACGGCCCCACCCGCGTTTCGATGCTCGACGCCAACGACCAACTGGTCTCGCCCGAGCAATACGCCGAACTGATCCTGGCCTACAACAATGGCGCTCCGCTGCGGCTCAAGGATGTCGCGCAGATCGTCGACGGCGCCGAAAACGAGCGCCTTGCCGCCTGGGCCAACGAGAACCAGGCCGTGTTGCTCAATATCCAGCGCCAGCCGGGCGCCAACGTGATCGAGGTGGTAGACCGTATCAAGGCCCTGCTGCCGAGCATCACCGACAACCTGCCGGCCGGCCTGGACGTGACGGTGCTCACCGACCGCACCCAGACCATCCGCGCTTCGGTCAAAGACGTGCAACACGAGCTTCTGATCGCCATTGCTCTGGTGGTCATGGTGACGTTCCTGTTCCTGCGCCGGGTCAGCGCCACGATCATTCCGTCCATCGCCGTGCCGCTGTCCCTGGTGGGCACCTTTGGTGTGATGTACCTGGCCGGATTCTCCATCAATAACCTGACGCTGATGGCCCTGACCATCGCCACCGGGTTTGTGGTGGACGACGCCATCGTGATGCTGGAGAACATTTCGCGCTATATCGAGGAAGGCGAGACGCCGATGGCGGCCGCGCTCAAGGGCGCCAAGCAGATCGGTTTCACCCTGGTGTCCCTCACGCTGTCGTTGATCGCGGTATTGATCCCGTTGCTGTTCATGGCCGACGTGGTCGGGCGGCTGTTCCGTGAGTTTGCCATCACCCTGGCAGTGGCGATCTTGATTTCCCTGGTAGTGTCCCTGACCCTCACGCCCATGATGTGCGCGCGCCTGCTCAAGCGCGAACCCAAGGAAGAAGAGCAGGGCCGCTTCTACAAAGCCAGCGGCGCCTGGATTGATTGGCTGATCGAAGCCTACGGCCGCAAGTTGCAGTGGGTGCTCAAGCACCAGCCGCTGACGTTGCTGGTGGCGATCGCCACCCTGGGGCTTACGGTGGTGCTGTACCTGGTGGTGCCCAAGGGTTTTTTTCCGGTGCAGGACACCGGGGTGATCCAGGGTATTTCCGAGGCGCCGCAGTCGATTTCCTTTGCGGCCATGAGCCAGCGCCAGCAGGAACTGGCGAAGATCATTCTCGCCGACCCTGCGGTCGAGAGCCTGTCGTCCTACATTGGCGTGGATGGCGATAACGCCACCCTCAACAGCGGCCGCTTGCTCATCAACCTCAAGGCTCACGGCCAGCGCGACTTGAGCGCAGCCGAGGTCATCACCCGCCTGCAACCGCAGATCGACAAGCTGGTGGGTATCCGCCTGTTCATGCAACCGGTGCAGGACCTCACCATCGAGGACAGGGTCAGCCGTACCCAGTACCAGTTCAGCATGTCCTCCCCGGACGCCGAGTTGTTGGCGTTATGGAGCGGCAAGCTGGTACACGCCCTCAGCCAGTTGCCGGAACTCACCGACGTGGCCAGTGACCTGCAGGACAAAGGCTTGCAGGTGTACCTGGTGATCGACCGCGACGCGGCCTCGCGCCTGGGCGTAAGTGTCTCGACCATCACCGATGCGCTGTATGACGCCTTCGGCCAGCGCCAGATCTCCACCATCTACACCCAGGCCAGCCAGTATCGAGTGGTGTTGCAGGCCCAGTCCGGCGAAACCCTCGGCCCGGCGGCCCTCAACCAGATCCATGTGAAAACCACTGACGGTGGTCAGGTACGGCTGTCGAGCCTGGCCCATGTGGAACAGCGCCAGGCGCAATTGGCAATTGCCCATATCGGCCAGTTCCCAGCGGTGATGATGTCGTTCAACCTGGCGCCCGGCGTAGCGCTGGGCAAAGGCGTGGAACTGATCAACCAGACCCAGAAGGACATCGGCATGCCGGTGGGCGTGCAAACCCAGTTCCAGGGCGCGGCCCAGGCGTTCGAAGCCTCGTTGTCGAGCACCTTGCTGTTGATCCTGGCGGCGGTGGTCACCATGTACATCGTGCTCGGTGTGCTCTATGAGAGCTACATCCACCCGATCACTATCCTATCGACCTTGCCGTCGGCGGCGGTGGGGGCCTTGCTGGCGTTGCTGCTCAGTGGCAATGACCTGGGCATGATCGCGATCATTGGCATCATCCTGCTGATCGGTATCGTGAAAAAGAACGCGATCATGATGATCGACTTCGCCCTCGACGCCGAACGCAACCAGGGCCTGGACCCGCAGACCGCGATCTACCAGGCCGCGCTGTTGCGCTTCCGGCCCATCCTGATGACGACCCTGGCTGCCTTGTTCGGCGCGGTGCCTTTGATGCTAGCGAGCGGCTCCGGCGCCGAACTGCGCCAGCCCCTGGGCCTGGTGATGGTCGGCGGGTTGCTGGTGAGCCAGGTGTTGACGCTGTTCACCACACCGGTGATCTACCTGTACTTCGATCGTCTTGGCCGGCGCTGGCGCAAAGAGCCACAACGCCTGGAGCCGGTTGAGCCATGAACCTGTCCGGACCTTTCATCCGCCGGCCGGTCGCGACCATGCTGCTGAGCCTGGCGATCATGTTGCTCGGTGGCGTCAGCTTCAATTTGTTGCCGGTGTCGCCATTGCCGCAGATCGACTTTCCGGTGATCGTGGTGTCGGCCAGCTTGCCCGGCGCCAGCCCCGAGGTGATGGCGTCTACGGTGGCCACGCCGCTGGAGCGTTCATTCGGCGCGATTGCCGGTATCACCACCATGAGCAGCTCGTCGAGCCAGGGCTCTACCCGGGTGATTCTGGCGTTCGATTCCGACCGCGATATCAACGGGGCGGCGCGGGAAGTGCAGGCGGCCATCAACGCGTCGCGCAACCTGCTGCCCAGTGGCATGCGCAGCATGCCCACCTACAAGAAGATCAACCCGTCCCAGGCGCCGATCATGGTGCTGTCGCTGACCTCCGACGTGTTGCAGAAGGGTCAGTTGTACGACCTGGCCTCGACCATTCTGTCCCAGAGCCTGTCCCAGGTGCCGGGTGTGGGCGAAGTGCAGATCGGCGGCAGTTCGCTGCCGGCGGTGCGCATCGAACTGGAACCCAAGGCCCTCGATCAGTACGGCGTCGCCCTGGACGATGTGCGCAACACCATCGCCAATGCCAACCAGCGCCGGCCCAAAGGCTCACTGGAAGACAGCGAGCGCAACTGGCAGATCCAGGCCAACGACCAGTTGGAGAAAGCCAAGGACTATGAGCCCCTGCTGATTCGCTACCAGGACGGCGCCGCCCTGCGCCTCAAGGACGTGGCGAAGATCACTGATGGCGTGGAAGACCGCTACAATAGCGGCTTCTTCAACAATGATTCGGCGGTGTTGCTGGTGATCAACCGCCAGTCCGGCGCCAACATCATCGAAACCGTGCGGCAGATCAAGGCCCAGTTGCCGGCGTTGCAGGCGGTGTTGCCGTCCAGCGTCAAGCTCAGCCTGGCCATGGACCGCTCGCCAGTGATCACTGCCACCCTGCATGAGGCGGAAATGACCCTGCTGATTGCCGTGGGGCTGGTGATCCTGGTGGTGTACCTGTTCTTGGGTAACTTCCGTGCTTCGCTGATCCCGACCCTGGCGGTGCCGGTATCGCTGGTGGGCACCTTCGCGGTGATGTACCTGTACGGGTTTTCTCTGAACAACTTCTCGCTGATGGCGCTGATCCTCGCCACCGGTTTGGTCGTGGACGATGCCATCGTGGTGCTGGAGAACATTTCCCGGCACATCGACGACGGCGTGCCACCGATGAAAGCCGCCTACCTGGGCGCCCAGGAAGTGGGCTTTACCTTGCTGTCGATGAACGTGTCGCTGGTGGCGGTGTTCCTGTCGATCCTGTTCATGGGCGGCATTGTTACCAACCTGTTCCGCGAGTTTTCCATCACCTTGTCGGCGGCGATCATCGTCTCGCTGATTGTCTCGCTGACCTTGACACCCATGCTGTGCGCTCGCTGGTTGAAGCCGCATGTGAAGGACCGGCAGACCGGTTTGCAGCGCTGGAGCCAGAAGATCAACGAGCGCATGGTCGCCGGCTACGCCACCAGCCTGGATTGGGTGCTGCGCCATCGGCGCCTGACCTTGCTCAGCCTGTTCGTCACCGTGGGCGTGAATATCGCGCTGTACGTGGTGGTGCCCAAAACCTTCATGCCCCAGCAGGACACCGGCCAGTTGATCGGCTTCGTGCGCGGTGACGATGGCCTGTCGTTCAGCGTCATGCAGCCGAAGATGGAGATCTTTCGCCAGGCGGTGCTCAAGGACCCGGCGGTGCTCAGTGTGGCCGGCTTTATCGGTGGCAACCAAGGCACTAACAACGCAGTGATGCTGGTGCGCCTCAAGCCGCTTGGCGAACGCAAGATCTCCGCCCAGGCGGTGATCGAGCGCCTGCGCAAGGAGGTGCCGCTGGTGCCGGGCGGGCGCTTGTTCCTTATGGCCGACCAGGACCTGCAGTTCGGGGGCGGCCGCGACCAGACCAGCGCGCAATATTCCTACATCCTGCAAAGCGGCGACCTGGCCGCGTTGCGCCTGTGGTACCCGAAAGTCGTGGCGGCGATGCGTGAGTTGCCGGAGCTGACCGCCATCGACGCCCGCGAAGGCCGCGGCGCGGCCCAGGTGACGTTGATTGTCGACCGCGACCAGGCCAAGCGCCTGGGCATCGACATGGACATGGTCACGGCGGTGCTCAACAACGCCTACAGCCAACGGCAGATTTCCACCATTTACGACAGCCTCAACCAGTACCAGGTGGTGATGGAGGTCAACCCCAAATACGCCCAGGACCCGATCACCCTCAACCAGGTGCAGGTGATCACGGCCGACGGCGCACGGGTGCCGTTGTCGACCATTGCCCACTATGAGAACAGCCTGGCCGACGACCGCGTCAGCCATGAAGGCCAGTTCGCTTCGGAGAATATCGCCTTCGACATGGCGCCCGGGGTCACGGTGGAGCAGGGCACGGCGGCTATCGAGCGTGCGATTGCCAAAGTCGGGTTGCCCGAGGATGTGATCGCCAAGATGGCCGGCACTGCCGATGCGTTCGCCGCGACCCAGAAAGGCCAGCCGTTCATGATTCTCGGCGCGCTGGTGGCGGTGTACCTGGTGCTGGGTATCTTGTATGAAAGCTACATCCACCCGCTGACCATCCTGTCTACGCTGCCGTCGGCCGGTGTCGGTGCGTTGTTGGCGATCTACCTGCTCGGGGGCGAGTTCAGCCTGATCTCGCTGCTGGGTTTGTTCCTGTTGATCGGCGTGGTGAAGAAGAACGCGATCCTGATGATCGACCTGGCGCTGCAATTGGAGCGCAACGATGGCATGAGCCCGCTGGAGTCGATCCGCAGCGCCTGCCTGTTGCGCCTGCGGCCGATCCTGATGACCACCCTGGCCGCGATCCTCGGTGCCTTGCCGTTGCTGCTCGGCAGTGGTGATGGTGCGGAAATGCGCCACCCGTTGGGCCTGACCATTATTGGCGGCCTGGTGTTCAGCCAGGTCCTGACCCTTTACACCACCCCGGTGGTTTACCTTTACCTGGACCGCGCGCGCCATCGCTTCAACGCCTGGCGCGGCGTGCGTACCGATGCTGCCCTGGACACTGCGCTATGACCGACTCAACCCAATCCCTCGTAGCTGCGGGCCTGCTGTGGCGAGGTAGCTTGCTTCCGCTGGGCTGCGAAGCGGCCCCCAAAAAGCCTGGGAGTGCTTCGCCCTCCAGCGCAAGCAATCTCCCTCGCCACAATAAAGCTGGCGGCAATGGCATGAAGTTATTGGCCGTGATGATGTGTGGTGTGTTGCTCAGCGCCTGCGCCATCGGCCCTGACTACAAACGCCCGGACGTCATCGAGCCGGTGCAGTTCAAGGAGGCCCAAGGCTGGCGCCAGGCTAACCCGAGCGACTCCCTGGCGCGTGGCGCCTGGTGGGAGCTGTACGGTGACCGACAACTCAATGACCTGGTGGTGCGCCTTAACACGTCCAACCAGACCGTCGCCCAGGCCGAGGCGCGTTTTCGCCAGGCACAGGCGCTGGTACGCAGCTCACGGGGGGCCTTTTACCCCAGCGTTGACCTGAGCGTCGGCAAGACCCGCGCCAGCCAGGGCACCGGCAGCAGCAGTGCCAGCCTCAGCAGTTCCAGCAGCGGTATCCGCGACACCCTCAACGCCCAGTTGGGCGTGAGTTGGGAAGCCGATATCTGGGGCAAGTTGCGCCGAGGCCTGGAGGCCAACGAAGCCAGCGCCGAGGCGAGCTCGGCCGACTTGGCCGCGATGCGCCTGAGCCAACAGTCCGAACTGGTGCAAAGCTACCTGCAACTGCGGGTCATGGACGAGCAGACGCGTTTGCTGCAAGCCACGCTGGACACCTACCAGCGCTCATTGAAAATGACCGAAAACCAATACCGTGCCGGTGTGGCTGGCAAGGATGCCATCGCCCAGGCGCAAACCCAGCTCAAGACCACTCAGGCCAGCCTGATCGATCTGATCTGGCAGCGTGCCCAATTGGAAAACGCCATCGCCGTACTGATCGGTGAGGCGCCAGCCAACTTCAACTTGGCGGTGAGTAAAGACATCCCGGCCCTGCCGCAGATACCGGTGAGCCTGCCGTCCCAGTTGCTGGAGCGTCGCCCCGATATCGCCTCGGCCGAGCGCTCGGTCATCGCCGCCAACGCCAATATTGGCGTGGCCAAGGCTGCCTATTACCCCGACCTGACCTTGAGCTTGGCGGGGGGCTACTCCAGCAGCACCTATGAAGATTGGATCAGCCTGCCAAACCGCTTCTGGTCGGTAGGGCCGAAACTGGCGATGACCCTGTTCGATGGCGGCCAGCGCTCGGCGGAAGTCGACCGCACCGTGGCCAGCTATGACGAGACCGTGGCCAAATACCGCCAGACCGTACTGGACGGTTTCCGTGAGGTGGAAAACTACATGGTCCAGCTCAAGGTGCTCGCCGATGAGGCGGTGGTTAGCAATGAAGCACTGGAAGCCGCGCGTGAATCCTTGCGCTTGACCGAAAACCAGTACAAGGCCGGGTTGATTGCCTATCTGGATGTGGTCACGGTGCAGGCGACGGCATTGAGCAACGAGCGCACGGTATTGACCTTGCTGCAGTCGCGGCTGGTGGCCAGTGTGCAGTTGATCGCAGCATTGGGCGGAGGCTGGGATGGCCAGACCTCCCTGGCCGAAAAGGAGTAACCGGATACGCCGCGCATCCTGTGGGTGCAAGATCAAATGTGTGGGCTTGCCCCAATGCCAGTCAGTCAAGCACAGCACCCTGGGGGGAGCTGGCTTGCCTGCGAAAGCGTTAGTGCAGTAGCAGATGCGGTGACTGACACACCGCCTTCGCGGGCAAGCCCGCTCCCACAGGAAATCTGCGCAAGCCCCGCACATTTTGATGTCCATGATGTGGTTGAAAACAGCCAGATAAAGCCAGCCGATTGACGCCAGAAATTGCGTGATGGCCAATGGATTAATTAATCACCTGTCCTGTATTCATACTCGCTACAATCGCCCGATTTGCCACCCGGCACGGGCTTTTGCGCCGGTCGCCTGCGAGACGTCCCATGCTGATCGGTAGCTATTCAACCTCCCTTGTCGTGATTTCCCTGTGCGTGGCCATCCTGGCGTCCTACACCGCCTTGGACCTGGCCGGGCGTATCGCGACCGCCAAGGGGCGTGCCGTTTACCTGTGGATCACGGGTGGCGCAGTGGCGATGGGCGTCGGCATCTGGTCCATGCACTTTATCGGGATGTTGGCCCTGCGCCTGCCGTTTGCCCTTGGGTTTGAGGTAGGCATTACCCTGTTGTCGCTGTTGATCGCCGTGCTATCCAGTGGCTTCGCGTTATGGCTGGTCAGCCAGCCACGCTTGCCGGCCTGGCAACTGGCGTTTGGCGCACTGGTGATGGGGGCCGGTATCGCCAGCATGCATTACACCGGCATGGCCGCGATGCGCATGACGCCGGGCATCGACTACGACCCGGCCTTGTTCGGCGCTTCGTTGTTGATCGCGGTGGTGGCTTCCGGCGCCGCGCTGTGGATCGCCTTCAACCTGCGGCGCAACACACCTTATGTGCGTCTGGCTCGGGGCGGCGCAGCCGTGGTGATGGGCGTGGCCATCGTTGGGATGCACTACACCGGGATGGCTGCGGCGCGCTTTGCCGATGACAGCTTCTGCGGTGCCGCACTGACGGGCCTGAGCGGCAAGGGCCTGGATAACCTGGTCTTGGTCACTTCGCTGGCGGTATTGGTCATTGCGCTGTTGACGTCGGTGCTGGATGCGCGCCTGGAAGCGCGCACCGCCGTACTCGCCGATTCCCTGACCCTGGCCAACCAGGAACTCACCCACCTGGCCCTGCATGACATGCTCACCGGCCTGCCCAATCGCACCTTGCTGGCAGATCGCATACAACAAGGCATCCAGGCGGTGCACGAGCGGGGCGGTTGCTTTGCCTTGATGTTTATCGACCTGGATGGTTTCAAACCGGTCAACGATGCCTTTGGTCATCACCTGGGCGACCAGTTGCTGCGCGAAGTTGGCTTGCGCCTGCGCGAGGACTTGCGCAGCCAGGATACCTTGGCCCGCATCGGCGGCGATGAGTTCGTGTTGCTGGTGCAACTCACCCAGCCCGATGATGCGATGGGCTTGGCCGAGCGCCAGGTGGGCCTGATCAACCGCACGTTCACGGTGGCCGAGCATGAGTTGCAGATCTCGGCCAGCATCGGCATCGCCATGTTCCCGGGCAACGGTAGCAACCCCCAGGAACTGCTGATGAACGCCGACGCGGCGATGTATCACGCCAAGGGCATGGGCAAGAATGGCTACAGCTTCTTCGATGTGTCGATGAACACCAATGCGCGCAAACAACTGCAATTGCTGCAGGACCTGCGCATTGCCCTTGAGCAGGGGCAATTTCGTTTGCATTACCAACCCAAGTTCGACGCCGTCAGTGGTCTTGCCGTGGGGGCCGAGGCGCTGTTGCGCTGGGAGCATCCGCATCAGGGCTTGCTGATGCCCGCTACGTTTATTGCACTGGCGGAGAAAACCGGGCTGATCATTCCCATCGGCGAATGGGTGCTCGATGAAGCTTGTCGCCAGATGAGTCAGTGGTACGCACAGGGTTATGAGCACTGGCGCATTGCCGTGAACCTCTCGGCGTTGCAGTTCTGCCACGCCGGGTTGGTCAACAGCGTAGCGGCTGCACTGGAACGGTACCAATTGCCGGCCAACAGCCTCACGCTGGAAATCACCGAGACCACCGCCATGAGCGATGCCGATGCGAGCATGACGGTATTGCAGCAACTGTCGGACATGGGGGTTGACCTGTCCATCGATGACTTTGGCACCGGTTACTCCAGCCTGATGTACCTCAAGCGCCTGCCGGCCAACGAGCTGAAGATCGATCGCGGTTTTGTGCGTGACCTGGAACACGACAGCGATGACGCGGCCATCGTCTCGGCCATCGTGGCCCTCGGCCAGGCCCTGGGCCTGCGGATCGTCGCCGAGGGGGTGGAAACCGATGTGCAGCAGCACTTCCTCACCCGCCTGGGGTGTGACTCCTTGCAAGGCTACTTATTGGGGCATCCATTGCCGGCCGATAGCTTCATGGCGAATATCCGGGGCGCCGAACAGCCGGCGCCTGACAAAAGCAGTCAGTGACGGGTATTCTTGGATCCAACCCTGAACATCCGGTTGAATCGGGAGGCCGCAGCCATGGACAAAGTCGTCATCATCACGGGGGGCAGTCGTGGCATTGGCGCCCAAACGGCATTGCTCGCCGCTCGCCAAGGCTATCGCATCTGCATCAACTACCAGTCTGATGAAGACGCTGCCCTGCGTGTACTGGATCAGGTTCGCGCGCTGGGTGCCCAGGCGATTGCCGTGCGGGCCGATGTCAGCAGCGAGGATGAAGTGATCGCTCTGTTCAATCGCGTTGATACGGAACTGGGCCGGGTCACCGCGCTGGTGAATAACGCCGGCACCGTGGGGCATAAGTCGCGGGTCGATGAGATGTCCGAGTTTCGTATCCTCAAAATCCTCAAGACCAATGTGCTGGGCCCGATCCTGTGTGCCAAACACGCGGTATTGCGCATGTCGCCCCGGCATGGAGGGCAGGGAGGCAGTATCGTCAACGTGTCGTCGGTGGCGGCGCGGCTGGGCTCGCCGGGAGAGTATGTCGACTACGCGGCCTCCAAGGGGGCGCTGGACACCTTTACCCTGGGGCTGTCCAAGGAGGTGGCGGGCGAGGGCATTCGCGTCAACGCCGTGCGCCCTGGCTATATCTTTACCGATTTCCATGCCCTGAGCGGCGACCCGGACCGGGTCAGCAAGCTGGAATCCGGTATCCCGATGGCGCGTGGCGGGCGCCCGGATGAAGTGGCAGAGGCGATTATCTGGTTACTGTCGGACAAGGCATCGTATTCCACCGGAACGTTTATCGACTTGGGCGGCGGCCGTTAAAACGAGCGCACGATCCGCCCTAGTGTCTCCATGGCCTTTTCCGACGCCTCGTTCCAAGGGCTTCCGTAATTCAGGCGAATGCAGTTTCTGAACCGCTGAGTGGCGGAAAAGATCGGCCCCGGCGCAATGCTGATGCCCTGGGCCAGAGCCATCTGGAACAATTTCAGCGAGTCGGTCTGCTCCGGCAGTTCCAACCACAGAAAATAGCCTCCCGCCGGCTGGCTGACCCGTGTTTGCGCCGGAAAATAACGCGCGATGGCCGCCAGCATGGCGCTTTGCTGTTCTTCCAGGGCGTAGCGCAGTTTGCGCAGGTGCCGGTCATAGCCGCCGTGTTGCAGGTAGTCGGCAATCGCCGCCTGGGCCGGCATTGACGGGCACAGTGAGGTCATCAGTTTCAGCCGCTCGACCTTCTGTGCGAAGCGCCCGGCGGCGACCCAGCCCACGCGGTAACCCGGTGCCAGGCTCTTGGCAAAGGAGCCACAGTGCATCACCAGCCCTTCGGTGTCGAAGGCCTTGGCCGGTTTCGGGGCCTGTTGCCCGTAATACAATTCGGCGTAGACGTCATCTTCGATCAGAGGCACTTGATGGCTGCGCAGCAGTTCCACCAGCGCCTGTTTTTTCTCTTCAGGCAACGTGGCGCCCATGGGGTTCTGGAAGCTGGTCATGGTCCAGCAGGCCTTGATCGGATAGCGCTCAAGGCTTTGGGCCAGGGCGTTCAGGTCAATACCGTCGCGCGGGTGCACCGGGATCTCCACAGCCTTGAGCTTCAGGCGTTCAAGCACTTGCAAGCAGGCGTAGAACGCCGGCGCTTCGATGGCCACCAGGTCGCCCGGTTCGGTCACGGCCTGCAGGCACAGGTTGAGTGCTTCGAGGGCGCCGTTGGTGATCAGCAACTCCTCCATCGGCAGCATCAGGCCGCCGACCATATAGCGCAGGGCAATCTGGCGGCGCAGTTGTGGGTTGCCTGGCGACATGTCGGTGACCACCAGGCGGGGGTCCATGTCGCGGCTGGCACTGGCCAGGGAGCGGGCCAGGCGCGGCAGCGGGAACAGCATGGGGCTGGGGAAGGCCGAGCCGAAGGGCACGGTGTTGGGGTCTTTGATCGAGTCCAGTACCGAGAACACCAGCTCACTGACACCCACATCGGTGGACTCATGCACCTGCTCACTCACCACCGGCTCGGAAAACGGGCTCGGCGCGTGGGTGTTGACGAAGTAGCCAGAACGCGGGCGCGCCCTGATCAGGCCACGACGCTCCAGCAAGTAATAGGCCTGGAATACCGTGGACGGGCTGACGCCGTAGGCCTGGCTGGCATAGCGTACCGATGGTACGCGCTGGCCGGGGCCGAGGACGCCGGAGCGGATCAGTTCTGCGATGTCGTCGGCAAATTTTTCGTAGCGTTTCATGGCGGCCTGATTAGCTTTTTGAATGTGTATGCAGGGCGAACTGTAGGAGCGAGCTTGCTCGCGAAAAACGTCAACGATAACGCGTGTTTCCTGAATGAACGCGGCGACGGTGAGTTTTTCGCGAGCAAGCTCGCTCCTACAGTTGATCTCTATCGTTGTTCAGCGATTCAAGGGCGCAACGAAGCGGCTGTCAGCAGCGGTATAAATCCAAGGCTCATCCACATCAGTGACTTTAAAACGCAGGGTTTGAGAGCTGCTGGCCGGTGTGTCCGCCAGCAACGCTACCGACACCGGTATATCGACAATTTCCCCGGCAGCCAGACTGACCTGGGTCTTGCCTTGCAGCTGGAACCCCTCGGCATCCACCAGTTCCAGGCGGTAGTCCTGGCGCTGCTGGGTCTTGTTGATCACCTTGAGGCTGTAGATGTTTTCGATCAACCCCTGGCTGTTTTCACGGAACATACCTCGGTCTTTGGTCACATCCAGCGACACCATCGGCCGTTCAATCAGCGCCACCACCAACGCCGCGATCATCACCAGCAGCACGGCACTGTAGCCGATCAGGCGCGGCCTGAGCAGGTGGGTCTTGCCACCTTGCAATTGATGCTCACTGGTGTAACTGACCAAGCCACGGGCATAGCCCATTTTGTCCATGATCGAATCACAGGCGTCGATGCAGGCCGCACAACCAATGCATTCCATTTGCAGGCCGTCGCGGATGTCGATGCCCGTGGGGCAAACCTGAACGCACAGCTGGCAATCGATGCAATCGCCAAGGCCAACCTCGGCTGGCTGCACGTCACGTTTACGCGGGCCCCGATGCTCGCCGCGGGTGGTGTCGTAGGAAATGGTCAGGGTGTCCTTATCAAACATTACGCTCTGGAAGCGTGCATAGGGGCACATGTGCATGCACACCGCTTCGCGTAGCCAGCCGGCATTGATGTAGGTAGCGCCCGTGAAAAACAGCACCCAGAACAGGCTCACCCCACCGATCTGCCACGTTAACAGTTCGGCGGCCAAGGGGCGGATCGGGGTGAAGTAGCCCACAAACGTCAGCCCGGTCAACACACTGATACCCAGCCACAATGTGTGCTTGGCCGAGCGCCTCGCCAGCTTATTCAGGCTCCAGGGGGCGGCCTGAAGTTTGATGCGCTGGTTGCGCTCACCTTCGGTCACCTTCTCGCACCACATGAACAGCCAGGTGAACGAGCTTTGCGGGCAGGTGTAGCCGCACCATACGCGGCCGGCAAACACCGTGATCGCGAAGAGGCCGAAGGCGCAGATGATCAACAGCGCCGAGAGCAGGATGAAGTCCTGGGGCCAGAACGTCGCACCAAAAATGTGGAACTTGCTCTCGGCCAGGTCCCACAGTACGGCTTGGCGCCCACCCCAGTTCAGCCACACGGTGCCGAAAAAAGCCAGGAACAGCAGGCCGGCACCGCCCACTCGCAGGGTGCGAAACAAGCCGGTAAAGCTGCGGGTATGGATCAGGTTGTCGCTGGATTTGGCCTTCACTTTCTTGGGGTGAATGGGCTCAAAGGTTTCCACGGTTGGGATTCGTTCGCTCATGGTCATTCGCTCATCAGCCTCCATCAGGCCGACGAACTATGGGCGACAGACTGTTTGCATAACAGACTCAGGTGGCGTGATAAAAAGCGGATCAGATCAGCTTGAAGCGTTCTTGTGCGTCAATCTGCTGCACCCCATGGGCATAGGGGTGCAGGGGTTGAGCGGGTCTGATGATGCAGATCAATCAAATCACCGAACCAGGTTGGTCCGCCTTTACATGCTCACGGCCATCGGTTGCGCCTTCAACCGTCAGCGCGTCCGCCTCGGCTTCGGTGATGTAGATGCGCGAACCTGCCAGTTCCAGATAAGACATGGCTTTGGCGTGATCGGTCAGGATGGTCACCCGGGTGGCTGGCAGGCTTTGTTCCTGGCCATTGTCGTCGAGTGTGAAGTAGCACAGATGATTTTCGATGCGTACGGTCATGACAATCTCCGTTTTGTGGGCTATGCAGCGTTAGGCGGCCGCCATGCGCACGGGTTCCAGGCAACTGACTGGCGGTCTGCGCTGTCCATCCTTTATCTATCCATAATGAAAAGGAGCGCATCCATGGAGGCCTGGTGGCATCTGGCGTGGCAAACCCTGCAAGCCGAATTCGCAGACATTGGCGATGCCCGGCAACTCACCCAAGTGACCGTGCGCCTGCTGATCGCGGCGATCCTCGGCGGCATCCTGGGGTTTGAGCGTGAACACAAGGGCAAGGCGGCCGGAGTGCGCACCCATATGCTGGTGGCGCTGGGCGCCGCGCTATTTGTGCTGGTGCCGCAGATGTCCGGCAGCCAGGCGGATGCCATGAGCCGTGTGGTTCAAGGGGTCATCGCGGGCATTGGCTTCCTCGGCGCTGGCACCATCCTCAAGGGCAAGGAAGACGAAGAGGGCCAGCATGTAAAGGGCCTGACCACCGCGGCCGGGTTGTGGATGACCGCCGCCATTGGGGTTGCGGCGGGAATGGGGCGTGAATCGACGGCGGTGCTCAGTACGCTGCTGGCCCTGGCGGTATTCAGCGTGATGCCACGGATCGTCAAGCTGCTGGAGAAGGATGAGTGAAGGAGGTCAAGTGATGAGGTTGCCGTATCTCACCTCACCTAAGGCTTTCACCACAAAGGGCGACTCTCCCGGGTTGCCGGAGATCATCACCACGCTCGTATTGTGAGCCGGGCTATAGTGAATCTGTACCTCGCTACTGGCTCCCGAGAAGTTTCCTACCAATTTCAATGGCGTGTTGCCGAGTTGATTTCTAATTGCCGATACATCGAGTTTGTCTCTGTGGTGGTCAAAATCCATCACTTGCTCAGGTGCGTCGAAACTTGATTCACGGGTATTACGGAAGGTGAAGGTCTGACCATTGTCATTCCTGACATTGTTGTTGTGTGTGAGGCTTTCTGCCGGGGGCGGTGGATTATCCGGTTGAGGGGGCGGGTTGCCGAGGTCCGCCTCTTTGCCGATATTGAAGAGGGCTGAAGCCAGAGGCGTACTTTGCCGCATTCGCTGTATGGCAGAAAGCTTCTCAATGCGTAGATCACGCTCGATTTGCATAGCGCAGTTGAAACCTGCCTCGGGATCAAGAGTGGAGGTGCGCTCGCGAATTTCTTCAAGGCTCAAGCCCGGGTCCTCGATATGTGAGGATCGGTCATGAATCATCTGCAGGCTTGATTGACCTAAACGCTCCTTCACATCGGTAATCAGTTTGCGCGCTTCGTCTGCATCCGGGCCGTGCAGCAAGGATTTGACGTTTTCCCTGCTTAACAGGCTTCGAATCGTGGTCACCTGCCCGGAGGTCTCGTGTGAGTTGGGCGCGCGCAGCATATTGGTAATGTTCTGCTGGCTGGTCAGCGCACGAAGTTGGGCAAGCTGGGTGGCGTCGGCACCGGCCGTCTTCGGCTCTACGTTCGCAGAGGGGGCAGGGTTGGGCAAGGTAAAGGTTTGCGGCGCCCTGGAAGGGGCGGAGGCGGGCGTGTCAGGCTCTTTCCTGCGCATGATTGCGCTTGGGCCGGCCCTGAACAGATCGTTCAGTTTTTCCCGATGATCGTTGACTGGCGGTTGTTGGATGCCGTGAACAGCCGAGAACGGGGGCAGTAGTGAGGTGCGCATAGAAGGTACTCGCTTAACGGACAAGATAGTCTGCGGCCGGCAAGGGGGCGAGGCAGCGTACGGGTGACTGAATCTATCTTGTTCATCAAGAGCGGGATCTCGGTATTGTCGGTGATTGAAGTAGGAAAGCTCAGTAGCGCTTGCCCGCGATATTTTTTCACGGGCAAGTGCTTGGGTGTCTGTGAGTCAGGCAATAACCGGCGGCATCGTCGTGGGCGGTTCCTGCACCGGTGGCGGCTGGTTTTCAGGCGGCTCCTGTTCAGGGTCGCGTTCCGGTTCGGGCGGGGGCAGTGGGGGGGCGTCGATATTCGGATCTTCGGGTTCAGGAGGTGTCGGGATGCTCATGGGTATGGCCTCGTTTGTGCTTTGCTCTGTTGGTGGACCATTGCCTGCTGGAAATGATTCCCGCCCAGGGGCGGTATATCCACCTGAACTTTTGGGCAGCGCCCAGGCTCGGACTTTAAACGGCCCAGCTCAAGGATAGCGTCGCCGTACCTGAATTCGTATCAAGCAAAGAGCGTCCAAAGGGCGTAAGGGGAAGCTGCTCGATGACTGCCGAAACACTGGTTCCAGAAGACTCCGTGCTGCCGTTGTCGCAGGCGCTGCTGCTACCCAGGATCGCGATCGAAAGCACCATGCCGGTCATCGACAACGGGGAGTTTGCCGTCAAGGCGGTGGTGGGCCAGCGGGTTCATGTCACCAGCAAAGTGTTCGCCGATGGCCACGATAAACTGGCGGTGTTGATCCGCTGGCGCGCCCTGGGAGACGAAAGCTGGCACAGCGTAGTCATGCTTGATATCGGCAACAACGGTTGGGAGGGCGCGTTTACCGTGGCCCACCAAGGCCGTCATGAGTACTGCATCGAAGCCTGGATCGATACCTTTGCCAGCTTCTGTTACGAACTGCGCAAGAAGCATGAAGCTGGCGTGCCCGTCAGCCTGGAGTTGCAGGAGGGCCGTAGCCTGGTGCTGCAGGCCGCCGAACGCAGTGACAACGAACTGCGTGACCGCTTGATGCTGTTGCACCATGAGCTTTCCGGCCTGTTGGAAACTGAGCAGGTGGCGTTGTTCCTGCACGAAGACAGTGCACACCTGATGACCCAGGCCGACCATCGCGCCTATTTGAGCGTCAGCCCCGCGTACCCGATTGACGTGGAACGTGAAGCCGCACAATTTGCCAGCTGGTACGAGCTGTTTCCCCGCTCGATCACCGACGATCCGGCGCGGCACGGCACCTTTAACGACGTGCACGCACGCTTGCCGATGATTCACGACATGGGCTTCGACGTGCTGTATTTCCCGCCGATCCACCCCATCGGCCGTAGCCACCGCAAGGGCAAGAACAACTCACTCACCGCCGGCCCTGATGATCCTGGCAGCCCCTACGCCATTGGCAGTGAGGAGGGCGGTCACGAGGCTATTCACCCTCAGTTGGGCACTCGCGATGATTTCCGCCGGTTGGTCAAGGCTGCTGCCGACCACGGCCTGGAAATCGCCCTGGATTTCGCCATCCAGTGCTCCCAGGACCACCCGTGGCTCAAACAGCATCCGGGTTGGTTCAACTGGCGCCCGGACGGCACGATCAAATACGCGGAAAATCCGCCGAAAAAGTACCAGGACATCGTCAACGTCGATTTCTATGCGGCCGATGCCATCCCCAGCCTGTGGACCGAGCTGCGTGACATCGTGGTGGGCTGGGTGGAAGAGGGCGTGAAGACCTTTCGCGTCGACAACCCGCACACCAAGCCGCTGCCGTTCTGGCAATGGCTGATCAGCGACGTGCGTGCCAAGTACCCGGAGGTGATCTTCCTCGCCGAAGCTTTCACCACACCGGCGATGATGGCGCGCCTGGGCAAGGTCGGCTATTCCCAGAGCTATACCTACTTCACCTGGCGCAACACCAAGGCTGAGCTGAGCGAGTACCTTGCCCAACTGAACCAGTCGCCCTGGCGTGAGTGCTACCGCCCGAACTTCTTCGTCAATACGCCGGACATCAATCCGGGTTTCCTGCATGAGTCCGGTCGCGCAGGCTTCCTGATCCGCGCTGCGCTGGCCACGATGGGCTCGGGCCTGTGGGGAATGTATTCGGGTTTCGAGTTATGCGAAGCCGCGCCGGTGCCGGGCAAAGAGGAATACCTGGACTCGGAGAAGTACGAAATCCGACCTCGGGACTTCACCGCGCCGGGCAACATCATCGCCGAGATCGCCCAGCTCAACCGCATCCGCCGCCAGAACCCGGCGTTGCACACGCACCTGGGGCTCAAGCTCTACAACGCCTGGAACGACAACATTCTGTATTTCGGCAAGCGCAGCGAAGACGGCAGCAATTTCATTCTGGTCGCCGTCAATCTCGACCCGCACAACGTCCAGGAAGCCCACTTTGAATTGCCGCTGTGGGAGATGGGCTTGCCCGACGATGCCCAGACCCAGGGCGAAGACTTGATGAACGGCCACCGCTGGACCTGGTACGGCAAGACCCAATGGACCCGGCTGGAGCCGCAGATGCCGTTCGGGATCTGGCGCATCAGTACATCCTGAGTGCTCGTTCCCACGCTCTGCGTGGGAACGTCTCACTTGACGCTCTGCGTGGGAACGTCTCACTTGACGCTCTGCGTGGGAATGCCTCGCTTGACGCTCTGCGTCGCGCTTGGGACGCGGAGCGTCCGGGGCTGCGTTCCTACGCGGAGCGTGGGAACGATCCTCGAGAACTTTGTATTTTCAGGAGTTTGCAATGGCCAAGAAACCCAAGGCAGCCACCTTTATCAAAGACCCGCTCTGGTACAAAGACGCGGTGATCTACCAGGTTCACGTCAAATCCTATTTCGACTCCAACAACGACGGCATTGGTGACTTTGCCGGGCTGATCGCCAAGCTCGACTACATCGCCGACCTCGGCGTGAACACCATCTGGCTGCTGCCGTTCTACCCGTCTCCCCGGCGTGATGACGGCTACGACATTGCCGAATACCGCGGCGTGCACAGCGACTACGGGACGATGGCCGACGCCAAGCGCTTTATTGCCCAAGCCCACCAACGCGGGTTGCGCGTGATCACTGAACTGGTGATCAACCACACCTCCGACCAGCACCCCTGGTTCCAGCGCGCGCGCAAGGCCAAGCCAGGCTCGGCCGCACGGGACTTCTACGTGTGGTCGGATGATGACCAGAAATACGACGGCACACGCATTATTTTCCTCGACACCGAAAAGTCCAACTGGACCTGGGACCCGGTGGCCGGCCAGTACTTCTGGCACCGCTTTTACTCGCACCAACCCGACCTCAACTTTGATAACCCGCAGGTCATGAAAGCGGTGCTGTCGGTGATGCGCTATTGGCTCGACCTGGGCATCGACGGCCTGCGCCTGGACGCCATTCCCTACCTGATCGAACGGGACGGCACCAACAACGAAAACCTGGCGGAAACCCACGACGTCCTCAAGCAGATCCGCGCCGAGATCGACGCCCATTACCCCGACCGCATGCTGCTGGCCGAAGCCAACCAGTGGCCCGAAGACACGCAGCTGTACTTTGGCGACAGAAAGGGTGATGACGGCGATGAATGCCACATGGCGTTCCACTTTCCACTGATGCCGCGCATGTACATGGCGTTGGCCCAGGAAGATCGCTTCCCCATCACGGACATTCTGCGCCAGACCCCGGAGATTCCCGCCAACTGCCAGTGGGCAATTTTCCTGCGCAACCATGATGAGCTGACCCTGGAAATGGTCACCGACAAAGAGCGCGACTACCTGTGGAACTACTACGCCGCAGACCGCCGCGCCCGTATCAACCTGGGTATTCGGCGACGCCTGGCGCCGCTGGTGGAGCGGGATCGTCGGCGGGTGGAATTGCTCAACAGCCTGTTGCTGTCGATGCCGGGCACGCCGACCCTGTACTACGGCGATGAAATCGGCATGGGCGACAACATCTACCTGGGCGACCGTGACGGCGTGCGCACGCCCATGCAATGGTCCATCGACCGCAATGGCGGGTTTTCCCGTGCCGACCCGGCCAGCCTGGTGTTGCCGCCGATCATGGACCCGCAATACGGTTACCAGTCGGTCAACGTCGAGACCCAAGCCCAGGACCCGCACTCATTGCTCAACTGGACCCGGCGCATGCTCGCAGTGCGCAAGCAGTCCAAGGCGTTTGGCCGTGGCAGCCTGAAGATGCTCTCGCCGACTAACAGGCGCATCCTGGCTTACACCCGTGAATACACCGGCGAAGACGGCCACACCGAGATCATCCTGTGCGTAGCCAATGTGTCGCGCAGCGCCCAGGCGGCGGAGCTGGACCTGTCGGCCTTTGCCGGCATGGTGCCGGTAGAGATGCTCGGCGGTAATGCCTTCCCGCCGATCGGCCAGCTGAATTTCCTGCTGACCCTGGCGCCCTATGGTTTCTATTGGTTCGTGCTGGCAGCGGAAAACCAGATGCCCAGCTGGCATGTGGAACCGGCGCAAAGCATGCCCGACTTCACCACTTTGGTACTGAAAAAACGCATGGAAGAGTTACTGGAAGAACCTTGCCGCACCAGCCTGGAACAGACTTCACTGCCCGCCTGGCTGCCCAAGCGTCGCTGGTTTGCCGGCAAAGATACGGCAATCGACACGGTGCACATCGCTTATGGCGTGCGTTTTGGCGACCCGCAGCATCCGGTGTTGCTCAGCGAGATCGAAGTGACCAGTGCTGGCCAGGTCAGCCGCTACCAACTGCCCTTGGGCTTCCTTGGCGAAGACCAGTTCACCAGCGCCTTGCCCCAGCAATTGGCGTTGGCCCGAGTACGACGCACCCGCCAGGTAGGTTTGGTGACCGATGCCTTCAGCCTTGAGCATTTTATCCTTGAGGTGATCCAGGCCATGCAGGCCGGCACCGTGCTCAATACCCCTGACGGCGATCTGCGGTTCGAGGCGACTGAGCACTTGGCTGCACTGCAACTGACCCGTGAATCGCCGGTGCGTTATTTGTCTGCCGAGCAGTCCAACAGCTCGGTGGTGGTCGGTGACAGCCTGGTGCTCAAGCTGATTCGTAAAGTCAGCGCCGGTGTGCACCCGGAGCTGGAAATGAGTGCCTACCTGACCGCCGCCGGCTACCCGAATATCTCGCCGCTGTTGGGCTTTATGAGCCGCCGCGACGGGCAGGGGCAGGACAACCTGCTGATGATTGCCCAGGGTTACCTGAGCAATCAGGGCGATGCCTGGAGCTGGACCCAGAACAACCTGGAGCGGGCGATCCGCGATGAGCTGGCCGACGCGATCTCTGAACAGGAACAGCATTACAACGCCCTCGGCGAACTGGCGGATTTTGCCGGTTTGCTCGGTCAGCGCCTGGGTGAAATGCACCTGGTGTTGGGTGCGCCAACCGCCGACAAGGCTTTCAAACCCGAACCCACCACAGCCAAAGACACCCAAGCCTGGGCCCAGGATGTCGGCGCCCAGATCGACCGCGCCTTGCAGTTGCTCAAGCTTAATCAAAGCCAGTTGAACCCCGCCGACCAGGCGTTGGTCAGTGAATTACTGGCGCAGAAAAAAGCCATCGCGGCGCATGTTCAGGCGTTGGCCAAAGCCACGGTGGGCGGGTTGCGCATTCGCGTCCACGGTGACTTGCACCTGGGCCAGGTATTGGTGGTCAAGGGCGATGCCTACTTGATCGACTTCGAGGGCGAACCGGCGCGACCGCTGCATGAGCGGCGCGGCAAACACAGCCCTTATAAAGATGTGAGCGGTGTGCTGCGTTCCTTCGATTATGCCGCGGCGATGGCGCTGAATGTGCAGGGGGTGGATCACACGCCAGAAGCGAACGCTGCGCGTAAACGCGTGACCGACCGCTACCTGAATGAAGCCCGCGTAGCATTTACCCAGGCTTACCAGGCCGCTGCGTCTACACTGGCGCATGACTGGCAGGATGCCAACGGCCAAGACGCAGCGCTGACCTTGTTCAGCCTGGAAAAGGCCGCGTACGAAGTGGCCTACGAAGCAGAAAACCGCCCGACCTGGCTGCCGGTGCCCCTGCAAGGGCTGCACGGCTTGCTGAGCGGGCTGACACCTATATCTAAACCTGTACGCGGTGGGGAGACGTCATGAGTTTTACACAGAGAGAACCGCTGCAGCCCAAGTTGACTGCAATGCCGGCGTCCAAGGACGTCGATGCGCTGGTGCGCGCCGAGCACCCCGATCCTTTTTCGATCCTGGGGCCCCATGATGACGAGCAGGGCGGCCAGTTTATCCGTGCGTTCCTGCCCGAGGCCCTGAGTGTCCAGGTACTGGCGCGTGACACAGGTGAGCCGTTTGGCAGCCTCGATGCCACCCAGGTGCCAGGCCTGTTTATTGGGCACTTCAGCACTCGCCAGCCCTACCTGCTGAAAATCCAGTGGGCCGGCGGTGAGCAGATCACCGAAGATCCCTACAGCTTCAGCCAATTGCTGCTGGGGGAAATGGACCTGTACCTGTTTGCCGAAGGCAATCACCGTGACCTGGGCAACTGCCTGGGGGCTCAGGTGGTCAGCGTCGACGGCGTGCAAGGCGTGCGCTTTGCCGTCTGGGCGCCGAACGCACGGCGGGTTTCGGTGGTGGGCGACTTCAATATCTGGGACGGGCGCCGCCACCCGATGCGCCTGCGCCATCCATCGGGCGTGTGGGAAATCTTCATCCCACGCTTGCAGCCGGGCGCGGCCTACAAGTATGAAATTCTCGGTGCCCACGGCATTTTGCCGCTCAAGGCCGACCCTGTGGCGTTGGCCACCCAACTGCCGCCGGACACCGCCTCGAAGGTCGCCGCACCTTTGCAAGTGGATTGGCAGGACCATGAGTGGATGCAATCGCGGGGAGACAAGCAGAAAACCACTGCGCCGTTGTCGATCTACGAGCTGCATGTGGGGTCCTGGCAGTGCGAGCTGGACGAGGCCGGTGAAGTTGCCCGTCAATATGGCTGGCGCGAACTGGCTGAGCGGCTGATTCCTTACGTTCAACAATTGGGCTTCACCCATATCGAGCTGATGCCGATCATGGAACACCCCTTTGGTGGCTCCTGGGGCTATCAGGCGTTATCCCAGTTTGCCCCCAGTGCTCGCTTTGGCTCGCCGGAAGACTTTGCCTGGTTCGTCAATGCCTGCCATCAGGCCGATATCGGCGTGATCCTTGATTGGGTACCCGCGCATTTCCCCACCGATACCCACGGCCTGGCGCAATTTGACGGTACCGCTCTGTACGAATACGCCAACCCCCTGGAAGGCTTTCACCAGGACTGGGACACGCTGATCTACAACCTGGGCCGCACCGAGGTCCACGGTTTCATGCTCGCGTCGGCCTTGCACTGGCTCAAGCATTTCCACGTCGATGGCCTGCGCGTGGACGCAGTGGCCTCCATGCTGTATCGCGATTATTCGCGCAAGGCCGGTGAATGGGTGCCCAACCGCCATGGCGGTCGCGAGAACCTGGAAGCCATCGACTTCTTGCGGCACCTGAACGACGTGGTTGCCCTTGAAGCCCCGGGCGCCTTGGTGATTGCCGAAGAGTCCACGGCCTGGCCTGGCGTCAGCCAGCCTACCCAACAGGGTGGCCTGGGGTTCAATTACAAATGGAACATGGGCTGGATGCACGACTCCCTGCATTACATCCAGCAAGACCCGGTGTACCGCGCCCATCATCACAACGAGCTGAGTTTCGGGCTGGTGTACGCCTGGTCGGAGCGCTTTATCCTGCCGATTTCCCATGATGAGGTGGTGCACGGCAAGCACTCGCTGATCGACAAGATGCCCGGCGACCGCTGGCAGAAATTTGCCAACCTGCGCGCCTACCTCAGTTTCATGTGGATGCACCCCGGCAAGAAGTTGCTGTTCATGGGCTGCGAATTTGGCCAATGGCGCGAGTGGAACCACGATCAGCAACTGGATTGGTATTTGCTGCAGTACCCCGAGCACCGTGGGGTGCAGAAGCTGGTAGGCGATTTGAACCGCCTGTACCGCGAAGAGCCGGCGCTGCACGAACAGGACGATGCGCCCCAGGGCTTCCAATGGCTGATCGGTGATGACGCGATCAATAGCGTCTACGCCTGGCTGCGCTGGAGCAAGGATGGCAAGCCGGTGTTGGTGGTTGCCAACTTCACCCCGGTGCCCCGTGAAGGCTACGCAGTCGGTGTGCCGTTTGGCGGGCGGTGGAGTGAGGTGATCAACAGTGATGCCGATACCTACGCGGGCTCCAACTACGGGAATGGCGGGGCCGTGTTTACCCAGGATGAGCCGCGCCATGGGCAACCGGTGTCGCTGTCGTTGAACCTGCCGCCCCTGGGCGTGCTCATTTTGCGACCTCAAGAGCCTGAAACGCTCTAGCGCAGCGTATGCCGCTGTTCGGCTTGCTGGCAAGGTGCCACAATGGCGCCTTTGCCGTCGCCGGTCAAACAGGCCAACCCCATGCATAGCCTCGGGCAAGATCAGGGTCACTCCATCGAAGAGCAGGTGCGAACCGACCGTTTGCACCAGCTCTTTCGTCAATCATTCTCGGCGATCTTCGGCAGCTACCTGGGCGCCGTCATGCTCTGCTGGCTGTGCTGGGATCGATTCGATCAGCAGGTCATCCTGGTGTGGTTGGTACTGCTGGCGGGCTCGTCATTGGTGCGCCTGCATCTGTTTGTGCAATGGTTTCGCTGCCCTGACGCGGGGCGCACACCCGCACGTTGGGAGCGCCACTACTGGGTCACGCTGATGCTGTCGGCGGGTATCTGGGGCGGCGGGGCGCTGGCAGTGATGCCGGTCGATGACCGCTTGTCCCAGGTGCTGGTGATGCTGTTTACCGTGGGCATGTCGGTCAGCGCGGTGTCCTGTTATTCAGCCTATCGCTACATGACGCTGGGCTCGATGGCGCTGGTGTTGCTTCCCTGTACGGTATGGATGCTGTTTCAGCCTTCGCCGATGCAGGTTGGCGTGGCGCTGGCGGTGCTGGTGTTTGCTTCGTTTGTGGTCGGTGCGACGCGCAAGCTGTCCGATGCCCTGGAAAAAGCCTTCCGTCTGACGAGGCAAATGGAGCGCGCTCATCATATTTCCACCCGTGCCGCCCAGACCGATGAGTTAACCGGGCTGATGAACCGCCGGGCGTTCTATGAACAGGCCCAATTGCTGTATGCCCAGTGCCTTCGCGAGCAGCAGCCGCTGTGTGCATTGATGATGGACATGGACCATTTCAAAGCCATTAATGACACCTACGGCCACCAGGCCGGCGACCAGGTGTTGCGCCAGATTGGCGCGGTGATCAGTGCGTCCTTTCGCCAGACCGATATCTACGGTCGCCTGGGGGGTGAAGAGTTTGCGGTATTGCTGCCCAATACCTCGTTGGAGACCGCACGCAGCATCGCCGAGGAGTTGATCCAGACGATTCATGATTTGCCCGCCGACCCGGTACAAGGGGTGAGCGCAAGCCTGGGCGTAGCATCGACCTGCACTCAGCCTCTGGATTTGAACGCCTTGATGAACAGCGCCGACAAGGCCCTGTACCAGGCCAAGGCATCGGGTCGCAATCAGGTAGCGGTCGTCGACTGATCCTTGCACATCGCCTTTGCCAGCACCCGCGCAACTTGGTCGGCGGAGTAGGGCTTGGCGAGGAACTCAAAGCCTTCGTAGCCGCTGTCTGCCAGTTCCTCACTGTAGCCAGAGACGAGTACCACGGGCAGGTCGGGGCTGCGCTGGCGCAGCAACCTGGCCATGGCCACGCCGGTCATGCCGGGCATCACCACGTCGGAGAAAATCGCGTCGAACCCCTGAACGTCATTGCCAGCGAGGTTCAGCGCCTGTTCGGCATTGGTCGCCCAGGTGGTCTGGTAACCGAGGTCCTTGAGGATCTGGCTGGCGAAGCGTCCCACCTCGAGGTTGTCCTCGACGATCAGCACATGCTGATGAGCCGCCTCTAGCGGCCCTGGCAGATCTGCACGGGTGTCTTGATCCGGCGCCGCTTCGCCTTCGACTTGCGGCAGATACAAGGTAAACACCGTGCCCTGGCCGAGGGTGCTGGCCACATCGATATTGCCGCCTGACTGCTTGGCGAAGCCGAATACCTGCGACAGGCCAAGGCCCGTGCCTTTGCCCACGGCCTTGGTGGTGAAGAACGGCTCGAAGATGCGTTCGAAGGTGTCGCTGGGAATCCCGCTGCCGGTGTCAGCCAGGGAGATGGCGATGTAGGGCATACACGACTCGGCATCCCCGCGAATCCGTGGCAGCGCTTGCTGCCCTGTGACCTTGAGGGTCAGGGTACCCTGGCCTTCCATCGCATCGCGGGCGTTGAGGGCGATGTTGATCAGTGCGGTTTCGAACTGGCTGGGGTCGATGCGCGCATAGCAGGGCTGATCGGGCAATTTAACCTGCACATGAATGCGGGCACCGGTAACGCTCTCGAGCATCTCGCCGATATTCTGCACGCGCTGGCCGACATCGAACACCTGCGGGTTCAACGGTTGGCGACGGGCAAAGGCGAGCAGTTGGCTGGTGAGTTTGCTGGCCCGCTCTACGGTGTCGGACACCGCGCACATGTAGCGTTGCCGACGCTCCTCGGACAGGCCCGGCTGGCGCAGGAAGTCCACCGACGAGCGAATAATGGTCAGCAGGTTGTTGAAGTCATGGGCGACGCCGCCGGTCAATTGGCCGATGGCCTCCAGCTTCTGTGACTGGCGCAGTGCGGCTTCGGCCTCGGCCAGTGCATGGGTACGCTCATTCACGCGCTGTTCCAGGCTGGCATTGAGTTCTGTATAGGCGGCCAGGCCCTCGCGCACGGCGGCATCGGCGCGTACGCGCTCGATATGCGCCCAGGAACGCTCGGTGACTTCGCCCACCAGCGCCATGTCATAGGAAGACCAAAAGCGCGGCAGTTTGTCGTGCACGGCCATCAGCGCCGTAAGCCGCCCGTCTTTGATCAACGGCATGCAAATAGTGGCTGTCACCCCCAGTGCCTGGAAGCTCGCGGCGTCATGGGGCGGCAACTCGATCAGATTATTGCGTATCACCAGTGGCTCGCCGGCACGCAGGCAGTTGACCGCGCATTCCCCGAACGCCGCGAGGCTGTAATGCCCGATGATGCTCGGCGAGCCATGCGCCGACCAGTCGCCCCGAATGGTAAAGCCATCTTCATCCTCGTCCATGTCGGCGTAGGCACAGATGGACACCTGCAGATGTTCGGCCAGCAGGCGAGTCGTAGACGTCAGGATGGTTTCGGCGTCGGTAGCATTGACCACGCTGTTGCCGATGGCGTCCAGCACTGCCAGGCGACGGGCGAGGAATACCGTGGCGGTTGTTTCGGTCACCGTGTCGAGCAAACCGACCACCACGCCTTGGGCATTGCGAATCGGGCTGTAGCAAAAGGTGAAATAGGCTTGTTCCGGCGCTTCGTTGCGTTGGATCAACAGCGGGAAGTTTTCGATATAGGTGGCGTGCCCATCGAACGCGGCGTCGGCGATAGGGCTGATATCGTCCCACACCTCGTGCCAGATCTCGTTGAACGGGCGGCCCAAGGCGTCGGGTTTGCTACCCAGGATCGGCGTGAACGCGTCGTTGTAGAGAGTAATCAACTGAGGCCCCCAGACGATGGCCTGGGGGAAACTCGACGCGAAGCACAGCGCAACGGTTGTCTTCAACACATCGGGCCAGTGTTCAAGTGGCCCCAGGGGCGTATTGGCCCAATCGTGCTGACGAACCCGCTCAGCCATTTCGCTGCTGCCTTGCAGCCAATTCATCATGGGGTTCACACCTTGCTTGCTACGTATTGTTTAGCTTTGAAGAGTCAGGCCGACTAGCAACAGACCGGAATGACCGCATTCAGTTCAGCGCAATTATCTCCCTGATAGCACTTTGATTTCATTGTCTATTTGCACGCCGTCATTATTGGCCGGGTTGGGCCGGCGCTCAACCTTATTGCGTGCCGAATAAGCCCGTCCAATAGATGCCCGCGTCACTCTTGGGGTCCATGGCGTAGGCGGCACCCAATTCGCGAAATTGCGGGTTCATCAGGTTGGCGCAGTGGCCGGGGCTGGCGAGCCAACCGTCTACGACCTTGCGCGGCGTGTCGAGGCCGGCGGCGATGTTTTCACCAATATTCTTCGCGATATACCCCGCCAACTCGGCGCGGTCGCCGGGCGTACGGCCGTCGGGGTCCAGGTGGTCGAAGAAATTGCCGTTGGCCATGTTGCGGGTATGGCTGTTGGCTGCGCCGGCCAGGGTGTCGTTCCACGACAGGGGCGCCGTGGCGGTGAACGCCTGGGTGCCACACTGGCGCGGCTCGGCACGGGCGGTGTTGATCAGGTCGAGCAGTTTTCTGCCTTCGGTCTGCCAATCGCCCAGGCCGCTGGTCACCAATGGGCGAGCCAGCACGATGCGCCAGTCCTGGCCGCTGTTGCTGACCCCGATGTCGACAAATTGCGGATCGAGCACTACGCGGCAAAAGCTCTCGCGCACCGCTTTCATCGCAGCCTCGGCATCCTTGGGACCGGACAGACTGATGGCCTGCACGTTCACCATCGGGTACGCAGCCCGCGCCAGCGACTGCTGCAAATCGCCGACATTGGAGGCCGGCAACACCAGCCGTGTATCGCTGGTCAGCGGCGGCAGCTCCTGGGAACCCTGGTCACCGCAGCGTTGCACCTGGCTGCGGTATTGGTTGATCTGTTGGACTAACTGACTTTCTTCATTCGCCATCGCGCTGGCGCAGAACACCGTAGTGGCGGCCAGCGTCGCAAGACCCATCATCAATGACAGAACGCGCATGGACGTTACCCTTGAGCTTGAAAGTGCCCATGATGCGCGATCCAGGTGCATCCATGCACCCGTTGGTCCGAACTTTTTTGCTCAGTTCTTGAATGCCGAGTGTTTCGCGCCCTGATCGCGCCAGACCAAGACCTTCACCAAAATGGCCAGCAGTATCAAACCTACCGCCATGGCGAAGGTCGCGTGCAGGCCGGCTGCCACCGCCTGGGGCGCGGCATGGCTGACATCCGGGGTGGCGCGGGCGAACACCGCGCCGAGGGCTGAGGCGCCGAAAATCAGGCCCAGGTTGCGCGACAGATTCAGCAGGCCGGACACTGTGCCTCGGCGTGTCGCCTGTATATCGCTCATTACCGCCGTGTTGTTGGCCGCCTGGAACAGGCTGTAGCCGGCTGTCAACACGATCAGCGCCGCGAGATAAACACCAAGCCCGGACGCCTGCGACAGCAACAGGGCCCCGCACAGCATCACGCTCAGCCCCACGAGGGTCAGGCGTTGGTTGCCGAGGTGATCGGTCAGGTAACCCGCCGGTACACCGGTAACCGCCGCGACCGTTGGCCCGACGGCCATGGCCAAGCCCATCCAGGCGGGATCGAGGCCCAGGCCACGGGACAGGTAGAACGGGCCCACCACAAACGTGGCCATGATCACCGCCGACACCAGAACGCTCATGACCAGGCCGGCGCGCAACGGCGCATCGCGCAGGGGCGCCCAGAGTGTATCGCCTGGCGAAGCTTCGCGGGCGTTAGCATCCGCCGGCAAATAACGGTAGGCGAGGGCGGCAGCCACACCCGCCAAGGGCAGGCCGATCAGAAACAGTGCGCGCCAGCTCCACAGGCTGAGCAATACTCCGCCGACACTCGGCCCCATGGCCGTGCCGAGTGCCGACATAGTGCCGAGCAGGCCCATGACTCGGCCGGTATTCGCTTTCGTGACGGTGTCACCGACCATGCCCAGGGTCATCGCCATCATGATCGCCGCGCCCAGGCCCTGGAATGCCCGTGCGCCGATCAGCCAGGACAGGGTTGGCGCGGCGGCACACCCGGCGCAGGCCAGGGCAAACACCAGCAACCCGGCCAGCAGCAAGCGCCGGCGCCCCAGACGGTCGCCCAGGCGCCCGGCGCTGACAATCACGGCGGTGATGGCCAGCAGGTAGGCGAGCACCACCCACTGCACGGCCTGAAACGAGGCACCGAAGGCGTGCGCCAGGCTGGGCAGGCCGACATTCGCGATGCTGGTGCCCAGGGCGGCCAGCAACATGGACAGCGACAAGGCCACCAGGCCGCCGCGTGTGGAGGTTTGCATGCGCGTTTCCTTGAGTGAATGCACCTGTCGCAAATCTACGGCGTCGCCTAAGATGGCGGAAGACGCAGGGGTTGCAGGTTATAGCTGCATCCAACGCCTGATAAGGAGACCCCATGCCCGACCTCAATTTACTCATCACCCTGGACGTGTTGCTTGCCGAAGGCAGCGTCGCTCGCGCCGCCCAGCGCCTGCGCCTGAGCCCTTCGGCCATGAGCCGGGCCCTGGCGCGTTTGCGTGCAGCCACTGGCGATCCGCTGCTGGTACGTGCCGGGCGCGGCCTGGTACCGACGCCCCGGGCGTTGCAATTGCGTGAACAGGTCAGCCAATTGGTGCAGGACGCCCATGCGGTATTGCGCCCGGCAAACACCCTGGACTTGGGTGAGGTGGTGCGCACCTTCACCCTGCGCACTAGCGAGGAGTTCGTCGAACGCTTCGGCCCCGCCTTGCTGGCGCGTATCGCCCAGGACGCCCCAGGGGTGCGATTGCGTTTCGTGCACAAGAGCGACAAGCACAGTACGTTGCTGCGCGACGGTGTCGTCGACCTGGAAACCGGTGTGGTCGATGCCGGCGCCAGCCCGGAGGTGCTGACCCAGGCGCTGTTCCGTGACCGCCTGGTGGGCGTGGTGCGCGAGGGCCATGCTCTGAGCCGCGGCCCTCTTAGCGCAGCGCGTTTCGCCCAGGGACAACATGTCTACGTGTCGCGGCGTGGGCAGGACCGTGGCCAGATCGACGAGGCCCTTGAGGCGCAAGGTCTGGTTCGGCAGGTCGGCATCGTGGTCGCCGGTTTCAACACGGCCATCGCCCTGGCGCGTGATACCGACCTGATCGCCAGCGTGCCTGAGCGCTATATCACAGTGCCGCCTCGAGGCTTGTACTGCTTTGAGCTGCCGGTGACATTGCCGCCATTTACCGTGGCGATGCTGTGGCACCCGCGGCAGGACGCCGACCTGGCCCATCGCTGGCTGCGCGCATGTTTGCGCGAGGTGTGCGGGCCATGATCGGCGCGCAACAGGTACAATCGCCGCTGCCTTGACGCGAAACCCCAGGAATTTGCATGTTCAGTCTTACCCGCTACACCACGCCGTGCCCCGAACCGGTCAACAGCCAGATCCTGCAGATGGTGGTGGACAACCTCACCGATATCAGCAGCGTAGCGCTGGCACCGAGCAATCTGCTCTACAACATCTACCAGTACGCCATCGGGTTTGAGGTGCACCTGTACCTTGAGGCGTTGAATGGCGAAAAGGGCATCGCCGTCGAGTTGGTCGTGGTGATGGAAGACGAGACGGTGGTGGGTTTTTGCC